>Ga0070681_10002151_pt1 | contig 17918 bp, 13 predicted proteins | sample KBSC83BmetaG_FD_65650 | JGI IMG/M metagenome (GOLD analysis project Ga0070681, IMG submission 65650) | Corn rhizosphere microbial communities from Kellogg Biological Station, Michigan, USA - KBS C8-3B metaG | ecosystem: Host-associated > Plants > Roots > Rhizosphere | place: USA: Michigan... | reverse complement strand
CGCCATGAGTTTTGTGCCGAAGTTCGCCAAGCTGCCCGGCGGCGCGACTTATGTGGGAGTTCCAGCGGAACCATTACGGAAGTAGTGCAGCCCTTCACGCCTGCCCGGGAAGGCGGACCTGAAGGTCCGCACTATGCTTTCTCGCAAAGCCCAACGCCCGACGCCCGAAGCGCTACCACTCCACGAATCGTTTCAGGCCAGTCGTCGGGTTGGTGCTGACGCCACTGAAATCGCTCGAGCACAACTTCCATTGGTTGTTCTCGAGGACGGCGGTGACGTAGTCGACCCCATCGGTGATCTCCGGCTCGCCCACGTAGTGGAACTCGTCAGCCTTGATGTAGGTGATCTCCCAGTGCACGTTGAACTGCGAGCAGGCATCTCCCGATCGCAGGCGAAATGCACAACGGCCGCCGAAGTTGAATGTGACCGGAGTAATCCTGCTGATCCGGAACTTCGAAAAGTTCTGCACGTAGGACGACCGCGCTCTGTCTGTGTCGACGGCTTCAGCATCGCGTCCTCCACAGGCCGTCGAGAAATTGTGCAGAACCTGATTGGTGGGAATATTCGACTGGGAGAACAGCGTCAGGAAGTCTTCGCCCATATCGAGAATTTCTTTCTGCGAGTCGTGGACGGACATCACGAACGGCGCCGTCGTGATGTTGCGATGCGTGATCGAGCCCTCGACATAATTTTCCGTCACGGTCAGCGTCGTGGTGACCGTCGAGGGAACCGGCGATACCGTGGTTGGTAAGCGCCAGACGGTGATCGGTTGAGGCGCAGAGAAGATGCCGAGGCCATTCCAGCCGTACACCAGCGAGCCCGTAGAGGTTTCAGCATCGGTGACCGTCGCGATCAACGTGACGGTTTCGTCCTGGTCGGCGAACCCTGACGGCTGATTCGGCCGCGACCCGACACTTCGAATGTTGGTCACGACCGGCGGCTGATTATTGCCACTCGGCGCGACAAACGTGAATGCTCTTGAAAGTGTGGCGGTGCGGCCGCCTGAGGTCACGACCACGTCGGCCACGCCGGCGCTTACTCTCGCTCCAAGAACGGCGGTCAACACCGTCGAACTCTGGAGGACGACGTTGGTCGCGACGACACCTCCAATGATGACCGTGGTATCGCCCACGAAGTTCGTGCCGTTGATCGTCAGATTGGTGCCGCCGGTGGTGCTGCCCTGTAGCGGGGAGATTGCACTCACCGTCACGTTGGTCGAGGGCGGTGTCGGAGTAGTCGGAGACTTGCCGCCGCACGCGCTCGCGCCAGCTGCGAACGCGATCGACAGAAGGGCGCAGATTCTTCGGCGGTGAAACCGGCAGTGAATCGAGTCGAACAACAGGACACTAATAATAGTCCGAGCGGGACACACGAAGATGCCCCGGTCGCCGATTCACGACTTTCTAATGGGCTAGAGGCAAGCGGAGTTCGCCTTCGCGTTTCCTTACCAGCGGACGGCGCGTGTCAACCCGGTCAGCGGATTCTTTGCCGTGCCTTCGAATCGGCTGTAGCAAAGCATCCAGCGATTGTTTTCGAGAACGGCCGTCACGTAGTCGATGCCGTCGGTGGTTTCGTGATCGCCAACTTTGTGCGTGCCGACGGCCTTCTTGTACGTCGTTTCCCAATGGACGCGAAACGAGGAACAACCATCGCCCCTCACGAACTCCGGTGGGCACAGGCCGCCGAAGTTGAACGTCACCGGTGGAAGGCGCGTGATCGTAAATTTGGAAAAGTCTTCGTTATAGGTGGCTCTGTTCGCGTCGGTGTCTGCCTGTTCTTCCGAGCGACCCTTTCCGCCATCACACGTCGTAGAAAAGTTGTGCAGGACGTCTTTGGTCGACACATTCGATTGTGAGAACAGCGTGAGGAAGTCTTCGCCCATATCGAGGATTTCTTTCTGTGAATCGTGAACCTGCATCACAAACGTCTTCGGGTCCGACGCCTGGGTGTGCGTCAGCTTGCCTTCGACATAGGTCTCGACCACAGTCAATGTTGCAGTGACCGGCGATGGAGAAGGTGACACCATGGCGGGCAGATGCCACGACGTTGTCGCGGTGGCTCCGCCGAACGTTCCAGGCCCGGACCACAGATAGGTGAGTGAATTTGCCGGTGTCTCAGCGTCGGTGACATCGGCGAGCAGCGTCACCGTGTCATTTTGATCGGCGAAGTCTGTGGGCGCACCGAGTCGCGATGCGATACTGCGAATCATGGTGATCACGGGCGGCCGGTTTGTGCCCGTTGGTGCGACATAGCCGAATCCATTTGGCAGCGTGGCGGTTTTTCCGCCGGACGTCACCACCACATCCCCGCTTCCCGCCGGGCCCGCCGCAGTAGTCGCGACAATCGTCGTCGAGCTCTGAAACGTCACATTCGTGGCCGCGATCCCGTCGAGCGTGACCGTAGCATCGCTGGCGAATTCGGTCCCGGTGATGGTGACCGTTGTGCCGCCGCTGGTGCTTCCAACGGTGGGCGAGATCGCCGTCACCCGAAGACCGGTTGTTGGCTGCGTCGTCGACGACTTTGCGCAGGCGCCGGTGGCCGCGACCACCGCAAGAAGTAATGACGCAATGTCGGAGCGGATGGGATGTCGGTCGGACCAGCGACAAAGATCCATCAAAGCAGAGTCCCGTGAAGAATGACGAGCGCGACGGTGAAATAGATAACCAGCCCCGTCACGTCGACAAGTGTCGCCACGAACGGCGCAGACGAGGTGGCTGGATCAAAACCAAGGCGTCGCAAAATGAACGGCAACAGCGATCCTATCAGCGTTCCCCACAGGACGATCCCAACCAGCGCAAAAGCGACCGTGAGCGCCACCAGCAGCCAGTGTTCTCCGTAAATATTTGAAAACGTCGACCAGATGGAAATGCGCATGAAACCGATGCCGCCAAGCAGGGCGCCAAGCGCAAGGCCGGCGAGAATTTCTCGACGCATCACGCGCCACCAGTCCCGCAGTCCGACTTCGCCGAGCGCCAGCGCACGAATGACGAGCGTCGAAGCCTGGGAACCCGAGTTGCCGCCGCTCGAGATGATCAGGGGAATGAACATCGCCAGCACGACGGCCTTGGAGATTTCCGCCTCGAACGCGCCCATCGCGGTGGCTGTCAGCAACTCACCGAGGAAGAGGGCGGTCAGCCAGCTTCCACGTTTGCGAATCATCCGCCAGAACGCAATCTCCATGTACGGTTCTTCGAGGGCCTCCGAACCACCAATTTGCTGGATTTCCTTGGTTGCTCTCGCTTCCGCCACGTCCAATACGTCGTCGATGGTGACGATGCCGATGAGCATCCCGGTCGTGTCGGTGACTGGAAGTGCGGTACGGTCGTAGCTTTTGAATGCGGAAACCGCCGTCTGCTGATCGTCGGTCGCTTTGAGCGCGATGAACCGATGATCCATGAGATCGTGCACGTAATTTTCCGGTGACGTCAGCAGCAATTCGCGAAGACGGATGTCATCGACGAGCAGCCCCTGCTGATCCACCACGTAGATGACGTCGAGCGTTTCGCTGTCCTGTCCGTAGGCGCGAATGTGGTCGAGCACCTGCCGCACCGTCCAGTCTTCGCGAACGGCGACGTACGACGGCGTCATCAAACGGCCGATCGAGTCCTCGGGATATCCGAGGAGCGCCATGGCCACGGATCGCTGGGCCGGAGTCAGGAGCGAGAGGAGCTGGCGGGTTGCGGCGGCGGGCAGTTCCTCGAGAAACATCGTGCGGTCGTCCGGCGCCATCTGATTGAGGAGGGCAGCGACGTCTTCGTGGCCCATCGACTTGAGCAGCGTTTCCTGTTCGTCGAGCGGCAGATACTCGAATACCGCGGCGGCATCTTTACGGGGCAGGACACGGAAGGCGACGACTTGATCTTCTACAGCGAGCTTGGTGAGCATCTCAGCGAGATCGGCCGCGTGCCGGTTTCGCGCGATGTCGCGGAGCCGCGTGAAGTCGCGAGCCCGTACCGCGTCGGCGAGCTCATCGGCCGGCCGTGCCGCCTGCCGAATCGCCGCCAGCGCCTCATCACGTTGCTGGTCGGTGAGTTGTTTTTCCATTTGCGTGAGCGCTGCTCTGACTACGTCGTGGTGATGAACCTGCGGCCCGATCGCCTTGACGGCATCGAGCCAGATGCGGTGGATCAATTCGAGATCGCCCGGTCCGAGCGCCGGCGGGTGCGCGCCAAGGTGGTACGCGTCGGTGCGGCCGCTGTTGTGATAGATGACGAGACGGATGGCGAGCGATTCGGTTTTCTCGGCGGCTTCCCAGGCTTCCCCCATCAACTGGGCCTGGTCGGCGGCCGAGAGCGATGCCGATTCGCCGACGTAGACTTCCGACGACTTCAAGCGAATCGCGGCCGTCACGATTGCTTCCGAGACGTTGTGCGACGGCACGATCATCAGTCGCACCGGTTTTTCCATTTGCTCGGCGAGCGCAATGACGCTGCTGAACAGCCGTCGCTCCGCGGCTGTCGGGGCGGTCTGGTTCGCGCCGTCCTCGTCAGCGTCGACGCCGATGACGCGCACCGTCATGATGACAACGTCGCGATCACCCGCCGCTTTGAGCGCGCTCGCCACGTGCGCGAGCGCGTGGGGATTGCGGATCGGGACGAGCAAGTTGCCCGGCCTGGCCTCGACCTGGCCCCGAACGAGTTCGCTTGACGGCAGGAGCTCAAATGCGTCCGTGGTCTCGAGCGCGGCGGGACTCGTACTCAACTGCGCGCCAAACAGGAACGCTGCGCCGACGAGCAGAATCATTGCGGCGGTGATCATGGCCGCGGGATCAGGGAACAAGAGCGTCGAGCCAAGGCCGGCGAGGGCGACCAGCGTAACGAGCCACAGTCCGACCGGCACGACCTTGTGGCCGACCTGCAGATTCCATGGCGTGATGTAGGAGCCCGCCTGCCGATTCTTGTTGCGCAGTGTGCCGAGCGCAGCAATCCGGATCAGCAAGGTCACGGTAAGGCTGACGGCATACGCTTGTGCAATCCAGGAGACACGCGCACTGCTGGGCAGAAGCACCAGCGCCGCAGCGCCCGCCGCCACGTTGACGGCAGCTGAAAAGGTTCCGAACTGCGGGTGCTGCTGGCCGATCCATCCGGGCAGCATGAACTCGTTGGCGGCGATGCGGAGCCGCTGTGTCGTGTCGCCAAGGGCCGCTTGAACCGCCGGCGCCAGTATCAACAACGTCGCCGCCGATACGGCGAAACGCATCAGCGTGGTCAGCCAACTCGGGCCTTGCAGCATCGACGACACCCCGAGCAGCGGCGTGTCGGTCCAGAGGGGCTGGGTGCCATCGAAGAACAGCCGTGCGATTCCGGCGGGGGCGAGCACCAGGATCGCGGCGACGAGAATCATCAACAAGCGCGACCGGCGAAGCGCCTGAATTCGGGGCGGCGGCAATTCGTGCGCCGATCGGATCAGCGAATCGCCACCGCCGAGAATCGGCACGGCCAGCCCGAGCGCCAGTGCCACATCGACGGCTGACGGTACCGGTCCCGGGCTCGAGGGCGCGCCCGTGGAATGACGCGCGGCTTCGAAGCTTCCCCAGATGATGGCGGTACCGAGAATCGCGGTTCCGATCCAGATACATCGTGCTCGCACGTCGGTATCGAGTTCCCGGCCGGTTCGAGCCGCAAGCCACACGGCTCCGACGAGCAGAAGGGAGATGAGCGCCGAGAGATCGTCGGCGGTGATCTGACGTTTGAAATCCAGCGCCGATCGTGCGCTGATGACGAGGTCGGCGCCGTATCGGCCAACGATCGCTGCCGCAAGCGCGGCGAGCAGGATGCGCTCGCTCATCGCGGCCGCGGCCGCAAAAGCTCCCACATTTGGTCCGAATGCCGAGCGGGCGCGTCCGGCCAGCCCCCCTGGCAGAAACAGCCCCCAGCTTTCGATGTCAATCGAACGGACGAGGACGCTGACAGCAAACATGCCGACGACCATCCAGATCGCCTGCTGTCCAAGTACGGGCGCAAGAATACCGATCACGAAGAAGGCCGAAACCGCGAGTTCGGATAATGCCAGCGCGGAGGCTTTCCACGACGGGACGAACGACAGGAGCGCCGTCGACGAGAGGACGACGCGGACCTGACGGAGCGGACGAGAGGGAGGAGGAAACGACACTCGAACCGGATAATAGCTCAGGAATTACGCTCAATAGTCGCGGCTCAACTACATCGCTGTTCAAACCGGGTCGCGGATCGGTCCTTATGAACGTGAAAGCGCTCGACCTTCGTCCTCGGCCTGATTACCTGGGCCCCTCCGCAGGAGCGGTGCCGGTTGCGCGGTTATAGCGCGGATTCTTCGGATCGTTCGGCTGCACAATGCCGGTTCGCGGAGCGGCCGGAGCGGCGCTCGTTGTCCACGCGGTGTAGATCAAATCGCGCAGCAACGTAGCGCCGTCACCAGTGCAGACGTAAACCAGCTCGCGAGCGGCAGCATGCGATTTGTCGGTCAGCGCGTGTTGTTGTTCGAGCGAGTACACCTGTTCCACGCGTGTGTTGGATCGCGCGAGATGCGCCAGGATGGCCGCGAACGGATCCGCCACGGTTTTTGGTGCAGCCACGCGTCCCTGAATGTCGCCTTCCTTCAAGCCGATCAGGTCGACGAAGTCGTTTTCAAATCCCCAGTGCAGCGCGCCGTCACGCGTGTAGTTCCTCGGATTGTCGCCGCGCCAGCCGTCGTGATGGATGCTGGAATGAAGAGGCTGTGACGCATCCGCAATATAGTGGCTGAGCCAGCCGATGTAAAACGCGGCGTCCTGTTCCGTAAATGACGTCGGTTGCTTGTCGCGCTGCTGATCGCGCCAGGTCCTGAACGTCACCTTCAACCGCTCGTACACCTCCATTGTGGTGTAGGGCAACATGCCCGTTGCGGTGGGGTTGGCGAGCGCGGCCCTCGCCGGTTCCGATTGTTCCAGCCGTTTGTACTCATCGTAAAGCGCCTGAATGAATTCGATCCGCGAGCGTGGAATCGTTTTCAGAAACGTGACCTGCTCGATATGCCACTCGTGACTCGGATCCTCGGCCATCTTGATGAACGGCTCGCTGGCGGCGCGATACGAATCCGGCGTAATGGCTCGGGTGGCAATCCAGTCAATCTGGCGTTTCACGAAGGCTGGAACATCGGGCGGGAGCGCGTTGACGGCGGCGCGACTGATGACCACGTGCCCGGTTACCCCCCACGCACTGACCTTCGGCGAATAGACGAGAGCCAGCGCCAGAGGCACCGCGAACCATTTCCGCATTTCGCGATTGTGCCATGAGATGAGTTCTATAATCGCCGGCATGAAACGAGCCCTTCTGCTTGCACTCGTCGCCGTCGGCGTAACGATCGTGCAACCGATAACGCGTGCGGAGGATCAGGCGTACAGGCTGGTGGAGGGATGGGGGCCGTTGCCGGCCGGCATCACCTGGGGCGAGGTCCCCGCGATGACCATCGACAAGGAGAGTCGCATTCTCGCGTTCCACCGGAACGAACCGAACGTCGTTGAATTCGATCGGTCGGGCAAGGTCCTGAAGACGTGGGGGTCAGGCTTCGTCTATCCGCATGGCATTCGCATCGACCGCAACGGGTTTCTGTGGCTGACGGACGCTCGCGGAGAAAACGGCAAGGGTCAGCAGATCTTCAAGTACACGCGAGACGGCAAGCTGCTGATGACGATCGGCACGGCGGGCAAGTCCGGTGAAGAAGACAACGTGTTCAACGGACCGACGGACGTGGCGGTCGCGCCGAATGGCGATATCTTCGTCTCGGATGGGCATGTCAATTCACGCATCGTGAAACTCTCGAAGGACGGCAAATTCATCAAAGCATGGGGGAAGAAGGGCAGCGGCCCCGGCGAGTTCAACGTGCCGCATTCGATCTTCTTCGACTCCCGGGGGCGGCTGTTGGTTGGCGATCGCAGCAACCATCGAATTCAGATTTTCGACCAGGACGGCAACTTCATCGATCAGTGGACGCAGTTTGGATCGCCGAGCGGCATTTTCATCTCGCCCGACGATACGCTGTATGTTGTCGACTACAACGACAAGAAGCGTGTGTTTGTCGGCAGCGCGAAGGACGGGTCGATCAAGTACGCGCTCCACGACCTCGCGCTCGCTGAGGGCGTCGCGGTCGACCGGGAAGGCAGCATTTACGTCGGCGAGACGATCCCAGGCAAAACGGATAGCGGAATGGCGACCGGGCATATGGTCCGGAAGTTGGTAAAAAATTAGAGTGATCGGGTTGACGCCGGACACTCCGTCTGCATTCCATGTCGAAGACGCTCGCCGTTCTGATACTCGCCCTCGCCGTTGGCGGCGTCTTCGCGTACGGTTTTTTCAGCGACACTCCCAGCCTTCAGCCCGAGCGTGAAGTGGCCAGCCGCCCCATTCAGGACCCCACGAACGGTTACTCTTCGTCGGACAGTTGTCAGGCGTGCCACCCGGGTCAGTTCGCCAGCTGGCACGCGTCGTACCACCACACGATGACCCAGCTCGCGACGGCCGAATCGATCGTCGCCTCCTTCGACGGCGTGCAGGTCAACCAGGTCCCTGGACATCCGATGCGTCTCGAGCGGCGGGGACAAGAACTCTGGGCAGAGCTCGATGATCCCGATTGGAACGGCGACGGTGCGGCGCCTCCGCGGGTCACGCGACAAGTCGTGATGACGACGGGATCGCATCATCAGCAAATCTATTGGTACGCGACCGGTCACGGACGGCTGCTCGGTCAGCTGCCGGCGATTCGGCTGGTCGCAGACAATCGCTGGATCCCTCGCCGATCAGCGGTCATGCATCCGCCGAACATTCCGCTGGTTTCTGAAAGCGGCAGCTGGAACGCCGTCTGTGTGTCCTGCCACACCACGCAGGGCAAGACCGCGCTCAGCACGCCGTGGGGCACCGAACCGCTGTTCTCGCAGCGGATCGATACCAGCGCCACTGAGTTCGGCGTGGCCTGCGAGAGCTGTCATGGGCCGGCGTCCGGCCACATTCGCGCCAACAGCAGTCCCGCGCGCAGGTACGCGCTTCATTTGATGTCGCGTGCCGATTCCACGATGGTTCAACCGCTCCGGCTCGACGCGCGACGATCCTCAGAGGTGTGCGGGCAGTGTCACGGATTGTGGGAGTACTACGATGAGGCCGCCGAGCGTGATGCCAACGTGAACGGGCTGCCGTATCGCCCGGGCGACGTGTTGACCACCACTCGATTCATCGTGCAGCCGTCCACGAATTCGGAGACGCCGATGATGAAACGGCTGCTCTCTGAGGATGTCAATTTCGTTCGCGATATTTTCTGGTCCGACGGCATGGTGCGCGCGACCGGTCGCGAATACAACGGGCTGATCGATTCACCCTGCTACAAGAACGCGAAGGACGACCAGCACCGGTTGACCTGCTTTTCGTGCCACTCGATGCATCGCACGCCGACCGACCAGCGGACCGACGCGGCGTGGGCAGACGATCAGCTGAAACCGGAAGCGTTGGGAAACGGCGCGTGTCTGACGTGTCATTCCGCAATCGCCGAGCGCCTGACAGCTCATACGCACCACGGCCCCGAGTCGAGCGGGAGCTCCTGCTACAACTGCCACATGCCGTACACGACCTATGGCTTGCTGAAAACGATCCGCAGCCACCAGATCAGCAGTCCGTCGGTCCAGGCCAGCCTGGAAACGGGTCGACCGAATGGGTGTAACCTGTGTCATCTCGACAAAACACACCAGTGGACCGCGGACTACCTCCAGCGGTGGTACAACACGCCTCAACCTGCTTCGATGTCTGAGGACGACCGCACGGCGTCGGCCGCGCTCGTGGCGCTCTTGAAAGGCGATGCCGGGCAACGCGCCATCATCGCTCAAGCCTTTGGATCGCCGGATGCTCAACGAGCGTCAGGCACGAACTGGATGGCTCCGTACGTGTCACTGCTCCTGAACGACTCGTATGATGCGGTCCGCTACATTGCCGCGCGATCGCTCAAGACGTTGCCGGGATTCGAGAACTTTGCCTTCGATTTTGTAGGCTCAGAGAATGAGCGCGCAGGAAACCAGCGACGGGCTCTGGGCATGTGGCGCGACCTGCGGGATCGCCAGGGTCGTCGCGGCGATCCAGCCCTCCTGTTCAACGCGGACGGTTCATTCATCGCGGATCGCATCGATCGCCTGTCGAATCAGCGAAACAACCGCCGCGTCTTTTATCGAGAATGACGCCCGCTGACTATTCTCAGCGCCATCTGCGGATCGGCTGGTGGTGGCTGCTCGTTTTTGCCGGTCTCGGCCTGATTCTCGAAACGCTCCACGGTTTCAAGGTGGGTTTCTACCTCAACGTTTCGAATGAGACACGCCGGTTGATGTGGCGGCTCGCTCACGCGCACGGGACGCTCCTCGGGGCGATCAATATCCTGTTTGGATTGACGCTCCGCGCTGGCTACGATGCCGGATTTCGTGATCTGCGGACGATTTCCGTCTCGCTCCTCGGTGCAAGCATCCTGCTGCCACTCGGGTTCTTCGCCGGCGGCATTCAGTTCTACAGTGGTGACCCGGGTCTGGGCATCCTGGTGGTGCCCGTGGGCGCAGTGCTCCTGCTGGCCGCGCTGTTTTTCATTGCGTCGGGCCTGAAAAACGGTCCGGCTCTTCCGAAAGATCGCCCGAAAAATCGCTGATTTTCCCCCATTTTCCGCATTGACAATGGCTCGGGCGGGGCGCAGGATCCCCGGGTGGAATTGTCGCTCAGGCCCCCGTGTGATTGAGGTGCGGATTACAGGAGGATCACGATGAAAGTCGCCGGCTGCTTTAGCCCCAGATGGGCCCTTCCCGCGCTGGTCGTGGGATTTGCGTTACTGCCTGTCGTCGCGACCGCCCAGACCGCGGCGGCACGACAGGTAACGTTTACAAAGGACGTCGCGCCGATTTTCAATCGTTCGTGCGTCCGGTGCCATCGTCCGGAAGAGATCGCGCCGATGTCGCTGCTCACCTATAACGACGCGCGGCCGTGGGCGCGCTCGATCAAGGAACGCGTGAGCAAACGGGAGATGCCACCCTGGTTCCTCGACAAGACGATTGGCATTCAGAAATACAAGGAAGACCCGTCGCTGACCGACGAGGAAGTCGCGACGATCGTCAAGTGGGTGGATTCGGGCGCCCCGCAGGGCAATCCCGCCGACGCTCCGCCACCGCCGAAAGCAGACGACGTTCTGGCGTGGAAAATCGGCAAGCCTGATCTCGTCGTCCAGTATCCGGTCTTCCACATGCCGGCAACCGGGCCGGATTTGTACGGCACGCTGACTGCGCCGTTCAACACGACGGAAGATCGCTACATCAAGGCGATCCAGACACGAGTCGTGGATGCGAATTCCCGCAAAGTCATTCATCACGCGCTGTCGTTTGCCGTCGACCCGGATGAAGACGGCGATATGGGCGACGACGCCGGTGGCGGGAGCGGACAGTTCCTCGTCGAATATGCGTCGGGAAAGAACGCGACGTTCTATACCGACGACACAGGTCAGCTCTTGCAGGCCGGCAAGTCCGCAAGGGTGAGCTATCACTTCCACTCGATTGGCGAAAAGGTCGACACCAAGCTCGAACTGGGCATCGTGTTTTACCCGAAAGGCTATGTGCCGAAGCACACGCAGTGGTCGAAGCAACTCGGACAGGATGCGGCTCCGGATCTCGATATCCCGGCCAACGGCACGATGCGCCGCGACGGCTATACCCGACTGGAAAAGAACGCGCGCATCATGGCCTGGCAGCCGCACACCCACATTCGCGGGAAGTATCAGTGCCTCGAGCTGATCTATCCGAGCCAGCCTGTGAGAGCGGAAGTCGTGACGTGTGCGACCTGGAATTACAACTGGCACACGATTTACAACTACGCAGACGATGTGGCGCCGATCGTGCCGGCGGGCACGCTTCTCCACGTCATTACGTGGTTCGATAACACCGCTGGCAACAAGTTCAATCCGGATCCGAAGAACTGGGTCGGGGCAGGAATTGGCCGCACCATCGACGAGATGGGCTTTTCCTGGATCGGCTGGTACGACCTGACCGACGAGGAATACAAAACCGCGTTGGCGGAGAAGAAAGCGGCTCAGACGAAGCGTACGACCCAGCAGCAACAGCAGTAAACGAGTGGTGAGCGCGCGGTAGCCGTTCTCGCTATCGCGCGCTTGCCGTTTGTTGGCACACCAAGCGACATTCCTCCTCGAGGCGTAGAGGCTCTCTTATGTCAAAAACGTTGCGATGGCTGGTATGGCTGGCCGTTCTGATGGTCGCTGCCGTGCCAGGGACAGTTAGCGCCCAGGGAAATCCCGATCCTCAAAGTTTCAAGTTCAATAACGGTCAGGACGTCGTGCCGGTTTTTGAAGGCTGGGCGAAAAACCCCGACGGCAGTTTCGCCATGTGGTTCGGTTATTTCAACCGGAACTACGCCGAGCCCCTCGTCATACCGGTTGGTGCCGAGAACAAGATTGAACCTGGCGCCGCCGATCGCGGCCAGCCGACGTATTTCTACACGCGAACGCATCGCATGGGATTCAGTGTCAACGTGCCGGCCGACTTTGGCAAGAAAGAGCTGACGTGGACACTGACCGCTCACGGCAAGACCGAGAAAGCCGTGGCGTGGCTCCAGCCTGAATGGGAAATTGATCCCGTTTTCGGCGGCAAGTACCAAAGTGAGGAAGCGCTGAAGAACCAGGCCCCGACACTGGCGCTGAAGGCGCCGTCAACGACGACGGTGTCCAGTCCGTTGAAGCTGACGGCGACCGTCACGGACGATGGCCTGCCCGTCATCAAGGCGCGCGGAAGGGGTGCCGTGGGTCAGGAGACGCCGCCTACACTGGTCGCTCCCAAAGACCAGATCGAAATTCCGGTCAACGTCCCGTCGCTCGGTGGTGGTGGCGGTGGTGGCGGCGGTGGCCGAGGGCGCGGTGGTGAACCCGAGCAGGGCGTCATCGTCACGTGGACGCTGTGGCGGGGCCCGGGCACCGTGACGTTTGCGCCAGCGTTGCAGAGAGTCGTGAAGAGCGGTGATGCGGTCGTGACGGCAACGTTCGAGAAGCCGGGTACCTACGTGCTCCGGGCCAAGGCCAACGACACGCACCGCTTCGTCGAGAAAGATGTGACCGTCACTGTGACGGCGCAGTAAAAGTGCACTTCCAAACTAGCCGCCGAGCTCGCCGAGATCGCAGAACACTTTAGAGGTTCTGCGGATTCTGCGTGCTCTGCGGCCACGTCCCAACCCGATTACGATTTCAGGCGGCGCCTCTCGTTGAGAATCAATCCGTACTCAGCAGATCGTTTCCACACGCGATTCGCCATTTCGGCGAGGTGGACTGCTTTCAGCCCCGCGTAGAGCAGAAACACACCCGCGAGGGTCAGCACGTAGCGAGTCACGACCACCCACCAGGCGCCGGCATTGACGCCAAGCGACCAGACGATCAGTAGACCGACGAGCGCCAGAAACGGCGTCATGATCGTTCGCGCGGCCCACGATGCCACACGTGATTCCTTCTCCATCAGGCTGCTGATCACCGCTAGCCGATCCACCGCACGCTGCGTACGATCCAAGTCTGGTCCCGTCAGCACTTCGCGTAACGTGACCTGCGCACGACAGGCGTGAGCGACCCGGCGATCGCCTTTCAGCCACGATACCGGCGTCACGTGAACCTGGTGGTCGGGAAAGCGTTGGGACAGCGCCGCGACGAACTTCGACTGCGATTCGGATGTGTTCTCACTCATCGTCGAGGCCACGTCGACGTCGATCCGGAGCTCTTTCGGGATCCACACAGCTTCGTGCAGATCGCCGGCACGATCGCGCACGTACGCAGCGAGGTGCGGTGCGATGCCCTCGTGGAGCAGGGCTTCGTGATCGAGACAGGGGAGAATGGGAATGCGCGGCGCCGGATCGATGTTGACGCGGTACTGCTTCAGCGCGAGGACGTCGCCAATTTCGCGAAGCACGTTGAGAAAGATGTGGCCGTCGCCCATTTCGGGCGCGGCCACCTCGTTTTCAGCCTGTGATCCGCGAACTGCCAATCCTCCTCCGTGTGGGTCCGGCTGAAGCCGGACGCTACGACCGTCTACGGCAGCGCCCACGCGGTCAGTGTGGTGCCAGCTGGGACGAGCAGTTGCTGCTTTCCGTCGAGCATGTAGGTGACCGGAGACGTGCCGTGCAGCGTGGCACCCATCTGATAGCGCCACAGCAGCTTCCCGGTTCGCGAATCGAGCGCCAGAAGGTTGCCCTCAGCATCGCCGCTGAAGACGAGATTTGAGGCGGTCGTCAGCAAGCCCGATGTCGACGGGTTGATGTACTTGTATTCCCATTTGCGCTCGCCGGTCGCTGGATCGATAGCCCGCAGCGCACCGTAGGGGGAATTGTTCCGGTCTCGCGCGCGCTGCGCCGCTCCGCCTGTGAAGCGATCGCCCTGGTTGAATTCGGGCTTCCATGCGTAATAGGTCGCGCACACCTCACGCGCGTTCACGAAAAACAGCTTCGAGTTCGGGTCATATGCGGGCGGCCAGAAGTTCGTTCCGCCCGTGATGTCGGGGCACGTGAACTGGCCCTTCTCGTCAGGGATGTAGCCGGGAAGGAGAATGGGCCGGCCGTCACTGCCGACTTCCTTCGCCCATGTCGTCTGCACGAATGGCTTTCCGACGATCAATTTGCCGTTAGTCCGATCGAGCGTGTAGTAAAAGCCGTTCCGATTGGCGGTCATCAGGACCTTGCGTGGCTGTCCTGCTACCGTGATGTCAGCAAGGATCGGTACTTGCGTCGAGTCCCAATCGTGGACATCGTGCGGCGTGAACTGGTAATGCCACTTGATCTCGCCGGTATCCGCGTCGATCGCGAGCATCGAGCAGCTGTACAGATTGTCGCCCTCGCGGCTCTCACTGTGGTAATCCGGCCCGGGATTCCCTGTCCCGATGTAGACGAGATTCAAATCCGGATCGTACGCGCCGGTCGCCCAGATTCCCGATCCTCCTCGCGACCACGAATCGCCGGACCACGTATTGTTGCCGGGCTCTCCGGGACCGGGAATCGTGTAACGACGCCACACCCGCTTCCCTGTCTGTGCGTTATAGGCGTCGATGAAGCCGCGAATGCCGTACTCGCCACCCGCGACGCCGACGATGACCTTGTCGTGCACGACGAGCGGCGAGAGCGTTGATGCGTAGCCCTTCTTGTACTCCTCCATCGTCGTGTCCCAGGCGACGGCGCCGGTCTTCATGTCGAGGGCGATCAGATGCGCGTCGAGCGTGGTCATGAACAACTTGTCGCCAAGGACGCCAAACCCGTGGTTCACGAGGCCGCAGCAAGCCGTAAGTCCCGGTGGGAGCTCGCGACGGTAGCGCCAGATTTGCTTGCCGGTGCGCGCATCGAGCGCCCAGGCCATGTTCTGCGGGCCAGTGACGTACAGAACGTTGTCGCGGACAAGCGTCGTCGTTTCGAAGTTACCGAGCGTCGCGGTCTGGAACATCCACTGTGGTTGAAGTTTCGCGACGTTGTCGGGTGTGATTTGCGTCAGCGGGCTGAAGCGATGGTTGGCATAGTTACCGCCGAACGTCAGCCAGCGGGAGCCGTCGGGTTTGAGACCGTCAACGATTTCTTGAACGGCCACCTGGGCAGGCGGCACTGCCTGTTGTGCGAGTGCGACCGTACCGAGCGGAACCGCCAGCAACGCTACGCGACCGAGACGTGTGATCGTTGTGCGCATACAGTCTCCTGTCTACTGCTTGACCGCGGGATCGAAACCGCGGAGCGTCTGCAAGTACCGAATGACATCGTCGAGGTCACTTTCGCTGAGGCGATCCGGACCGTAGACAGGCATCGCCGACTTGGTGTCGTCGGTGACGCTCTTCATCTTGTCTTTCTGGTAGCCCTGGATTCGTTCACGCGTATCCATGATCTGAACGGAGAAGTTGTCTTCGTTCTTCTTCACGCCGTGAATCGCCTGGCCGTCAGAACCGGTGATCGTCACGGGCTCATATCCTGGACGGAAATCTTCGGTCGCGCCGCGAATCTGTTTGACCATCATGTCGCGCGTGCGCGACGCGCCGACGCGCGAGAGATCGGGACCGAGCCGGCCGCCGGTGCCGTTTACACGGTGACACGTGGCACAGTTCGCGCGAAAGACCTGCTGACCGTGCTCGGCGTTGCCCTTCGGCGGATCGTTCGGAGCCGAGGCCGCCAACGTGCGAAGGTACGCCAGGACCTGCCAGATCTCCTGGTCGAACATTCGCGGATTGGCGGGCATCTCTGTACCTGCCACACCGTTCTTCACGGTTTTGAAAAGACCGTCGTCGGTTCGTCCGGAGACCCACACCTGCGTGAGGTCTGGCGCGCGGACGCCGCGCGCATCCATGCCGTGGCAATCGGCGCACCGCGCGCGGTAAAGGGCCGTGCCGAAGCGAATCGCATCAGCATTGCCGGCGAGCGGATTGCCGGAGGACGCGTTCTGCGTGCTGACGGGCATGACGGCGAGAGTCGAGAGGGCAGCGACGGTGAGGGTCCATTTCATCAGCGTCATGAAACACCTTCGTTGTGGGACCGATTTCGCACTCCGGGTGTGAACGCGGGTCGATTATAGTCTCAGGAATGCTGAGGATCGCCCGCTTGATCGGCGTGATTGGCGCTGCAATCGGAACCGGGTTGGCGGTGGTTTCGCTCCATGCCCAGGCTACCGCTCAGGCAAGCAGGCACAGCGTGTGGGAGGGCCTCTATTCGGACGCGCAGGCGGTCCGTGGGCGTGACGCCTACACCAAAGCGTGTGCGCGCTGTCATATGGACGATCTCGGGGGCCACGAATATGCCGGCGCGCTCGCTGGCTATCCGTTTCAGATGAAATGGGAAGACTCGAGCGTAGCCGAAGTGTTCGGACGTATTCGAACGATGCCGCTCGGCGAAGCAGGATCTCTCGCCACGCAGGAGTACCTCGACATCCTGGCGTACGTGCTGCAGGCGAATGGCTATCCTTCGGGTCAGGATGAACTCACCGTTGGCATTGCCGCCCAGCGCTGGCCGCGTATCAAAATCGAACGCGTCAAAAACTAGCACGGACCTTCAGAGTTCCGCGAATCACGGGGTCGACTTCGGCGCACGTCGCGGCTTCACACTTTGCTCGTAGGTGTACGCGATTCGCAACAGTGTGGCCTCGCTGAACGGCTCTCCGAGCAATTCAAATCCAACAGGGACGCCCTCCTCTGTGAACCCGGCAGGCACGGCCATCGCCGGCAGATCCGTCGTTGCGCTGAGCTGACAGTTGGAGCCGCCCTGGGGCTGGCCGATCGGCGCTGCCTTGCGCCGGAGCGTGGGATACGCGAACGCGGACAGGTGGTTGTCCTTCATCGCGAGCAGCACCGCGTCGCGAACCTTCTTTCGTTTCTCGAGCGATGCCCGATACGTTTCGGAGTCGCGCGACTCCACGGCTTCGGACCGTTTGAAGACACCTTCGACGGCAGGGTCGTAACGGCCGCTGCTCAGAATCTCGGCGAGCGAATGAACCGGTGCCTTCGGATACTGCTGCAGAAAGTCCATCAGCTGGAACTTGAATTCTGCATTGATGACGCTGGTCCCTTGCATCAGGTCGTCGAGACCCGGAACCGCTGCGTCAACGACTTCGATGCCGTTGCTCGAGAAAGTCCCGATCGCTTTTCGAACCAGCGCGGCGACTTCCTGATCTTCAGGTGCGGTGCCAAACAGCGAGGTCAGAATACCGATGCGCGTGCCTCGCAGGTTTCGGTCGCTGAGCGAGGCGACATACGAAGGTGGGATGTGTCCGTCGCCGGCGGCGGTCGCGGGATCGTCGGGATCCGCTCCCACCGTGGCATCGAGCATGATCGAGAGGTCACTCACGGTTCGGGCGAGCGGACCTCCGATGTCCTGGGTGAGGGCAAGGGGAATGATGCCGTTGCGGCTGGACAGCCCTCTTGTGCCTCTTAGACCGACCAGATTGTTGTT
>Ga0070681_10002150_pt1 | contig 17921 bp, 17 predicted proteins | sample KBSC83BmetaG_FD_65650 | JGI IMG/M metagenome (GOLD analysis project Ga0070681, IMG submission 65650) | Corn rhizosphere microbial communities from Kellogg Biological Station, Michigan, USA - KBS C8-3B metaG | ecosystem: Host-associated > Plants > Roots > Rhizosphere | place: USA: Michigan... | reverse complement strand
GCGACCGCCTGATGCGTGCCCTCGTCCTCGGCGGCGGCGTCATCGGCGTCACCGCGGCGTGGTACCTCGCGGCGGACGGCCACGAGGTCACGCTCGTCGATCGCGAATCGGGCGCGGGCCTCGAGACGTCGTTCGCCAACGGCGGGCAGATCTCGGTGTCCTACGCCGAGCCGTGGTCCAACCCGTCCGCGCCGCTCAAGATCCTGCAATGGCTCGGGCGCGACGACGCACCGCTCCTGTTCCGGCCGCGCGCCGACTGGCGGCAGTGGCGCTGGGGGCTGCAGTTCCTCGTCGAGTGCCTGCCGGGTCGCACGCGCCACAACACGATCCAGTGCCTCAACCTCGCGCTCTATTCGCGCGAGTGCCTGCAGGCGCTGCGCACCGAGCTTGGGCTCGAGTACGACCAGCTCGAGCGCGGCATCCTGCAGTTCTACACCGACGCCGCGGAATTCGAGCGCGGCGTCGACGCCGCCGCGCTGATGCGCGAGTTCGGCTGCGACCGCGTCGTGCGCACGCCCGACGAGTGCGTGGCGATCGAGCCGGCGCTGTCGCAGTGCCGCGGCCAGCTCGCCGGCGGCATTTTCACGGCGACCGACGAATCGGGGGACGCGCACACGTTCACCGTCGAGCTCGCCAAGCGTGCCGAGGCGCGCGGCGTGCGCTTTCGCTGGAACACGAAAATCGACGGTCTCGCGGCCGAGGGCGACCGGATCAGCGGCGTGCACGTCAGCGGCCCCGACGGTGCCAAGGAAACACTGTCCGCCGACGCGATCGTCGTCGCGCTGGGCAGCTTCAGCCCGTTCCTGCTCGCGCCGGTCGGCGTGCCCTGCCTCGTCTATCCGGCGAAGGGCTACTCGATGACGATGGACATCGGCGCGCATCGCGGCGCGCCGACGGTGTCGCTCACCGACCTCGCCTGGAAGATCGTGATGACGCGCCTCGGCAACCGCCTGCGCGTCGCCGGCACCGCCGAGCTGTCGGGTTACGGCCTCGCGCTCAACCCGGTGCGCTGCGAGGCGCTGAAGCGCCGCACGCTCGAGCTCTTTCCCGACGCCGGCGACCCGGCGACGATCCAGTACTGGACCGGCCTGCGCCCCGCGACGCCGTCGAACGTGCCGCTGGTCGGGCCCACGCGCTACCGCAACCTGTGGCTCGATACGGGCCACGGAACGCTCGGCTGGACGATGGCCTGCGGCTCGGGGCGCGCGCTCGCCGACGCGATCGCCGGCCGCAAGCCCGCGGTCGACTTCGCGCTGACGCGCGCATAGCGGCGGCGGGCCAGCGCGCGCGCCGTCGTCCCCGCGAAGCACCCCGTCATCCCGCGAACCGCCTGGTCATCCCCGCGAATGCGGGGATCCAGTCGTGACGTGTCGATGGAACGAACGTCCCTCCCCGAATGACGTCAAGGCTGGATTCCCGCATTCGCGGGAATGACGAAGAGGTGTGCGGACAAGCGCCGTATAATCCATCGTTTCGCGTTCCGCACACCGATGCATCGCCGATTCCGGGCGGCGTTCGCCGCGCTCTTCCTCGTCCTGTCGTCACTCGCTCCGATCGCCCGCGCGCAGGTCCAGCCCACCCCGCCGTCGATCGCCGCGACCGCCTGGGAGCTCGTCGACGCGCAGAGCGGCCAGACGCTCGCCGCGCAGAACGCCGACGAGCGCCGCGATCCCGCGTCGCTGACCAAGCTGATGACGGCGTACATCGTGTTCGACGCGCTGCGCAAGAAGACGATCACGCCGTCGCAGATGGTGACCGTCTCGACGCGCGCGTGGAAGGCGCCGGGCTCGCGGATGTTCATCGAGCCGCGCAAGGCGGTGTCGGTCGACGAGCTCCTGCGCGGCATGATCGTGCAATCGGGCAACGACGCGGCGATCGCGCTTGCCGAACTGGTCGGCGGATCGCACGAGGCGTTCGTCGAGCGGATGAACAAGGAGGCCGCGCGCCTGGGCCTCACCGCGACGCACTTCGCCAACGCCGACGGCCTGCCCGACCCGCAGCACTACTCGACGACCAGCGATCTCGCGAAGCTCGCGCTCGCCGTCATCCGCGACTTCCCTGAGTACTACCCGCTCTTCGCGCAGAAGGAATTCCGCTACAACAACATCACGCAGCCCAACCGCAACCGCCTGTTGTGGACCGACCCGTACGTCGACGGCCTCAAGACCGGCCACACCGAGGAGGCGGGCTTCTGCCTCGTCGCGTCGGCCAAGCGTGGCGAGCGAAGGCTCGTGTCGGTGATGCTCGGCGCGGCGAGCGACGCGGGGCGCGCCGCGGAAAGCCAGAAGCTCCTCAACTGGGGCTTCCAGGCGTTCGACACGATCGAGCTCTACCAGGCGGGCAAGCCGGTGTCGACGCTGCGTGTCTGGAAGGGCGCGGCCAAGGACGTCGGCGCGGGCTTCGTCGCCGATCGCTTCGTGACGCTGCCGAAGGGCCGCGCCCAGGATCTCAAGATCGCGATGCATGCAGTCGAGCCGCTGGTGGCGCCGGTCGCGAGCGGACAGCACGTCGGCACGGTCGACGTCCGCCTCGACGACAAGTCCATCGCGCAATTCCCGCTGATCGCGCTCGCCGACGTGCCGGCCGGCGGTTTCTTCGCACGTGCGTGGGATTCGCTGCGGCTGTGGATCGGCAGCGGCAAGTCGTCGTGAACACGCGCCACATGAAAGGAACGCCATGACCCAGACCGCGTCCCCCATCGTCTACCTCAACGGCGAGTTGATCCCCGCGTCCGAGGCGAAGATCTCCGTGCTCGACCGCGGCTTCATCTACGGCGACGGCGTCTACGAGGTGATTCCCGTCTACGGCCGCATGCCGTTCCGGATGCCGCAGCACCTCGCACGGCTGCAGCGCAGCCTCGACGGGATCCGCCTCGCCAACCCGATGAGCGACGCTGCATGGGCGGACGTGATCGACACGCTGATCGCGCGCCAGCCGTTCGCCGACCAGGCGGTGTACTTCCAGGTGACGCGCGGCGTGGCGAAGCGTGACCACGCGTTCCCGGTGGGCGTGCCGCCGACGGTGTTCATGATGAGCAATCCGCTCGTGCTGCCGTCGGCCGAGCAGGTGAAGCGCGGCGTCGCCGTCGTCACCGCCGAGGACAACCGCTGGCAGCGCTGCGACCTCAAGACCACGTCGCTGCTCGGCAACGTGCTGATGCGCCAGCTCGCCGCCGATGCGGGCGCGGCCGAGACGGTGATGTTCCGCGACGGCTTCCTCACCGAGGCGTCGGCGTCGAACGTGCTGGCGGTCGTCAATGGCACGATCGTGGCGCCGCCGCAGGACAACCACATCCTGCCGGGCATCACCTACGACACGGCGGCCGAGCTCGCACACGCCGCGGGCATGCGCATCGAGATCCGTCCGGTGCGGCGCGAAGAGGCGCTTGGCGCCGACGAGCTGTGGCTGTCGTCGTCGACGAAGGAAGTGCTCGCGATCACGACCGTCGACGGCAGGCCGTTCGCGGGCGGCGTGCCCGGCCCGATGTTCCGCCGGATGTGGGACGTGTTCCAGGCGGCCAAGCCCAAGGCCGCGGCGACCGCCGCCGCCTGATCGCGCCGGCCGGTCACAGCGGCCGCGCGGCCGCGAAGCGGTGGTTGGCGAACACGAGCCCGTCGCCGTGGCCGCGGTGGCAGGTGACCACCTCACCGACGAAGATCTCGTGGTCGCCGGCGCGCATCTGCGCATGGTGCCGGCATTCGAGCCACGCGACGCAGCCCGCGATGCGCGGCGCAGCGGCCCAGCCGAGCTCGTACGCGACGCCGGCGAAGCGGTCGGCATGCGGCCGCGAGAAGCGGCGCGCGAGCTCCACTTGCGATGAAGCAAGGATGTTGACGACGTAGCGCGGCGCGCCCGCGAACGCCGGCAGCGAGCGCGAGCGGTGCGCGATGCTCCACAGCACGAGCGGCGGCGCGAGCGACACCGAGTTGAACGAGTTGGCAGTGAAGCCGACGTAGCGGCCCTCGCCGGCGTGCGCGCAGATGATCGTGACGCCGGTGGCGAATTGCGCGAGCGCGTCGCGCAGCGCGTGCTCGTCGATGGCCTTCGGCGCGTCGCGCGGCGCGGATGCTTGGGCGGTCACGCGAGGTCGGTGGGCGTCGGCACGATGGCGGCGGTTCGGCCGCGGTTGCGGCAGGCACGGGCGATGCGCGATGGTAGGAGCCGCGCCGCGAGCTGTCAAAGTTGCTAAAATGGACGCGCACCGCTGCGCGGCCCGCAGCCGTCCTCTCATCCCGTTCCTTCCGTCGTCCCATGGCCGATACCCTGCGAAAAGTCATCGCGAACCGATACGCGGATCGTGACCTTCCCGTCGCGCTCGTCCTGCCGGGCGGCGACCGGGTGGCGCTGTCGCCGACACCCGAGCTCGAGATCACCGCGCGCACGCTGTCAGGACTGCGCGCGCTGGCGTCGCCGGCGATGGGTCACCTCGCGCGCGCCTACGTGCACAACGACATCGACTTCTCGGGCACCGCGCGCCGCGCGCTGGCGGTCGCCGAGGCGCTGGTCGGCAACATCGCGCACGGCCAGTCGCACGTCGGTGCGCGCTGGCGGGCGTGGAAGCACCAGCGCCGCCCGAATCGCCGCAACATCGCGCATCACTACGACGTCAGCAACGCGTTCTACCGGATGTGGCTCGACGAGCGGATGGTGTATTCGTGCGCGTACTTCCACCGCGCCGACGATTCGCTCGACACCGCGCAGGCGCAGAAGCTCGACCACATCTGCCGCAAGCTGCGGCTCGCCGCCGGCGAGACGCTGCTCGACATCGGCTGCGGCTGGGGCGGCCTCGTGTTCTGGGCCGCCGAGAACTACGGCGTCAAGGCCACCGGCATCACGCTCTCGGAGCGGCAGCGCGACCATGTCGAGGCCGAGATCGCGCGGCGCAAGCTCGGCGACCGCGTCAGCGTGCGCCTGCTCGATTACCTCGACCTCCCCGAGGACGTGCAATACGACAAGATCGCCAGCGTCGGCATGTTCGAGCATGTCGGCGTCGCGCGCTTCCCCAAGTATTTCGGCAAGATCTTCCGCGTGCTGAAGCCCGGCGGATTTGTGCTCAATCACGGCATCACCCACAACGCGCTCGGGCGCGGCGGCCTCGGCAGCGGCATCAGCGAGTTCGTCGAGGACTACGTGTTCCCCGGCGGCGAGCTCACGCACGTGTCGAACGTGATGCAGGCGATGGCGGCCGCGGGACTCGAGGTCGTCGACGCCGAGGCGCTGCGCGAGCACTACGGCAAGACGCTGTGGCACTGGACCGAGCGGCTCGAGGCGAATGCCGACGCTGCGCGCCACGAGGTGGGCGAGGAGCGCTTCCGCGTCTGGCGCATCTACATGGCCGGCTCCGCGCACGCGTTCGATCGCGGCTGGCTGTCGCTGTGGCAGCTGCTCGCCGGCAAGCCGCTCGACGGCGGCGCGCTGCCGCACCCGCTGACGCGCGAATACATCTACGCGGGGTAACCCCCTTCCGCGTTCGGAAGAGGGCCGGGGTGGGGGCGCAAGGCCCCCCTCTCCCGCCTGCGGAAGAGGGGTCGGAGGTAGGTCGGGCGAGGTCGCGCCGCGCGCCTTGACGCTCTTGACCCTCGCGCGCATCGTCCACATATGGGGGCGATGAATACCGCTTCCTTGCAAGAACGGCCGATGTCCGAATCGCTGCTCGAATTCCCGACGCGCTTCCCGATCAAGATCATGGGGCGCCACACCGACGACTTCGCGCAGACGGTCCTCGAGATCGTGCAGCGCCACGCACCCGATTTCGACGCCGCGTCGCTCGAGATGCGCGCCTCGCGCGAGGGCAATTACCTGTCGATGACCGCGACGATCAACGCGACGTCGCGCGAGCAGCTCGACGCGCTCTATCGCGAGCTCTCCGCGCATCCCAAGATCTCGATCGTGCTGTAGCGGCACGCGCGGGCGCCGGCGCACGCGGTCATCCCCGCGAAAGCGGGGATGCAGCCGTGACGGTGATCGAGTGCGAGCGCGACGCGCTCGCGGTCCATGTCATGACTGGATTTCCGCGTGCCCTGGAATGACGAGGCCCGGCGTCGCGATGGGTCAGCGGCGGTAGCCCGGATCGATCCGGTCGAGCCGGCGCAGCAGCGCGGGCCACGCAAGGCGCCGGCCGACGCCTTTCTCCCCCGGTGCGAGCCGCGATGCCGTCGTCGTGCGCGCGGCCTCGTCGATCGTGCGGAGCTTGCCGCCGCCCGATTGCGCGCGCACCTGGATCGTGCACGCCGTGGCGAAGTGGACCATCGCGATGAACGCCTCCGCGATCGAGCCGCCGATCGTCACGAGCCCGTGATGGCGCAGCATCAGGAAGCGGCGGTCGCCGAGGCTCGCGACGAGCCGCGCCGCCTCGCCATCGTCGAGCACGAGGCCGCCGTACTCGTGATACGCGAGCGAGGGCAGCACCACCATCGACGATTGCGAGATCGGCAGGAGGCCCTCGTCGCGGGCCGACACGGCGATGCCGTCGACATGATGAATATGCAGCACGCACGCTGCGTCCTCGCGCGCGCGATGGATCGCGGCGTGGATCGCGAACCCGGCGGGATTGACCTCGGCCGCGCCATCGACGGCACGGCCGTCGGCATCGACCTCGACGAGGTTCGATGCCGTCACCTCGTCGAACAGGAGCCCGTAGCGATTGACGAGGAACCGCCGCGCCAGCCCTGGCAGGCGTGCCGAGATGTGCGTGAAGATGAGATCGTCGAAGCCGTACAGCGCCACGAGGCGGTAGCAGGCGGCGAGGTCGACGCGGCGCGTCCAGGCGGCGGCCTCGGCGGCCGTTGACTCGTTCGTGGCACGCATCGTCGGAACGTCCGGGTCGGATCGCGCATGTTGGACGGGCAGGCAGGCAGATGTCAAAGCGCCGGCAGATGGCGTGCCGGTCATTGACTCCCCGAGGATTTCCACAGCAAAATAACGGGTAACTGATTTCCCGGGAAAACGTTGATGGTAGAGCTTGCCGTAGCGGCGCGCGCCACGGCTGCCGACGAGGCCGGCATCCTGTCGCGCGCCGTCGTGCGCGCGGCACGGCTCCTCGGCCTTTCGCAACGCGATGTCGCGTCGATGCTCGGCGTGTCGGCGGCCACGGCGTCGCGGCTTTACGCGGGACACTATGTGCTGTCCCCGGACCGCGCAAAGGAATGGGAGCTCGCGCGCCTGTTCGTGCGCTTCTATCGCTCGCTCGACGCGCTGTGGGGCCACGAGGCCAGCGCGCACGCGTGGCTGACGAGCCCCAACACGGCGCTCGGTGCAGCGCCGGTCGATCTCATCGGATCCATCGAAGGGCTGGTACGTGTCGTCGCCTACCTGGACGCCGCGCGCGGTCGCCTCTAGCGCGCGCGACGTCCGCCTCGACTTGTGGCGGGCGGTCGAGGCACAGCACGAGTCGTCGACGATGCCGCTCGTCGACTCGCTCGACGAGCAGGCCGTGCTCGAGCGCCTCCTCGACGACGCCAAGCCGCCGGTGCCGGCCGCCGCGCGGCGTCTCCATTACCTCCTGTTCACGCCGTTTCGCTACGCACCGCCGCCGGGCGGCTCGCGCTTTCGCGCCGGCGACGATCCCGGCGTGTTCTACGGCGCCGACGAGGTGCGCACCGCGTGCGCGGAGCTGGGCTACTGGCGCTGGCGCCACCTCTTCGATTCGCCCGCGCTCGACGCGATGCCGCAGAAGGCGCAGACGGTGTTCAAGGTGAAGGTGGCGACGCGCGGCGTCGACCTGCGCGAGCGGCCTTTCGTGCGCGACGCGCGCGACTGGACCAACCCCGTCGATTACGCTGCCTGCCAGCGCTTCGCCAAGGCGGCGCGCGAAGGCGGCGTCGGCGTCATCCGCTACGAATCGGTGCGCGACCCGCAGCACGGCGGCTGCGGCGCGGTGATGTCGCCGGCCGCGTTCGCGCGCGTGTCGCCGCTCGAGCAGCAGACGTGGATGTTGTCGGTCTTCCGCGAGCGCGTGGTGTGGCAGCGCACGCACGTCGTCGCGACGCGGCGGCACGAATTCATCGCCGCCGACTGGGCCGCGTCGTTGCCGCGCCGGCCGGCCGCAAGCCGGCGCGGGCGATGAGCGGGCGGGCGATGAGCGGGGCGGGCGATGAGCGGGCGGGCGATGAGCGGGCGGGCGATGAGCGGGCTGCCGTTGGCGCGCCACGGCAGCATGGGCGCGCAATCGTGAGCGCCCAACCGTGAACGCGATTCCGAACGCGCCTGTGGATGACGCGCCCGCCGAAGACGCGCTCGTATTCGCGGGCGCCGAGATCCGCGTGCGCACGCTGGGGCGCGCCGACTACACGGCGACGTGGCACGCGATGCAGGCCTTCACCGACGCGCGCGACGCGGCGACGCCGGACGAGATCTGGCTCGTCGAGCACGCATCCGTCTACACGCTCGGCCTCGCCGGCCGCCGCGAGCACCTGCTGCGCGACAACGGCATCCCCGTCGTCAAGGTCGATCGCGGCGGCCAGGTGACGTATCACGGTCCCGGCCAGCTCGTCGCGTACCTGCTGGTCGACCTCAAGCGCCGGCGCCTCGGCGTGCGCGCGCTGGTCCGGCGCATCGAGCGCGGCGTGATAGACTGGCTTGCGACGTTCGGCATCGCCGCGTTCGGCGAGATCGACGCCCCCGGCGTCTACGTACGCCTCGACGACGGGCGCAAGGCCAAGATCGCCGCGCTCGGACTCAAGATCCGCAACGGCTCGTCGTACCACGGCGTTGCGGTCAACCTCGACATGGACCTCGCCCCTTTCCGCGACATCGATCCCTGCGGCTATCCGGGGCTCGCCGTCACGCAGCTCGCCGACCTGGGCGTGCGCTCGAGCGTCGACGACGCGGGCGTGGCGCTCGCCGGAGCGCTTGCGCACGCGCTCGCGGCCGATCGCGACGAAAGCGCGTCATGACCGATTCGATCGCACCGCCGACCAACGCCGCCGGCGTCAAGCACAAGGGCGACGCCAAGACGGCGAGGATCCCGATCAAGCTCGTCGCCGCCGAGCCGCTGCGCAAGCCCGACTGGATCCGCGTGCGCGCGCCGTCGTCGCCGCGCTTCTACGAGATCAAGAAGATCCTGCGCGAGCACCGGCTGCACACCGTGTGCGAGGAAGCGTCGTGCCCGAACATCGGCGAGTGCTTCGGCAAGGGCACGGCGACGTTCATGATCATGGGCGACGTCTGCACGCGGCGTTGCCCGTTCTGCGACGTCGGCCATGGCCGGCCGCTGCCGCTCGACGTCGACGAGCCCGACAACCTCGCGAAGACGATCGCGGCGCTCAAGCTGCGCTACGTCGTCGTGACGAGCGTCGACCGCGACGACCTGCGCGATGGCGGCGCCGCGCATTTCGTCGCGTGCATCCGCGCGGTGCGCGAGCATTCGCCGGCGACGCAGATCGAGGTGCTGGTGCCCGATTTCCGCGGGCGCCTCGATCGCGCGCTCGACATCCTCGCCGCCGCGCCGCCCGACGTGATGAACCACAACCTCGAGACCGTGCCGCGCCTCTACAAGCAGGCACGTCCCGGCTCCGACTACGCGCATTCGTTGAAGCTGCTCGCCGACTTCAAGGCGAGATTCCCGGAGGTGCCCACCAAATCCGGCCTGATGGTGGGCTTGGGCGAGACCGACGACGAGATCCTCGCGGTGATGCGCGACATGCGCGCGCACGCGATCGAAATGCTGACGATCGGCCAGTACCTGCAGCCGACGCGCCATCACCTGCCGGTGACGCGCTATGTGCATCCCGACACGTTCGCGATGTTCGAGCGCGAGGCCGTCGCGATGGGCTTTCGCCACGCCGCCGTGGGCGCGCTGGTGCGCTCGTCGTACCACGCCGACCGGCAGGCCGAGGGCGTGCTGGATTCCGTCATCCCCGCGAGCCACCGTCATCCCCGCGAAAGCGGGGATCCAGTCGTGACGTGACGACCTCGACGAGCGTGCATGGCGCCGTCAAGGCTGGATTCCCCGCTTGCGCGGGAATGACGGCAAGATTTCGCCTGCGCGGGAATGACGACCGCTAATCCTCGAGCACGAACGTCACCTTGAGGATCACCTTGTAGCCGGTGATCTTGCCTTCGCTGCACTCGACCTTGTGGTCCTTGACCCACGCGCCCTGCACGTGCTTCAGCGTCTTGTGCGCGCGCGCCACGCCTTGCTCGACGGCGTCGTCGAAGCTCTTGGTGCTGAGGCTCGAAATCTCGGTGATGCGGGCGACGGACATGATGGCTCCTTGTTGTCGTGGAACAGGGACCGTCGAGTCTGCGCCTCGCCCAAGGCAGCGGCAAGTCGGCGTGTGCAGCCGCGCGCCTGTCGCGCTACGCCGTCAGGACGCCGGCGCGTCGACGCGCGGCACGCCCGCGTCGCGCGGCCACAGGAGCCACACGCGCAGCGGCTGCTTCATGCGCCCCGCCTCGCGCCCCGCCCCGGCGCCGAAGCCCCAGAAGAAGTCGGCGCGCACTGCGCCGCGGATCGCGCCGCCCGTGTCCTGTGCGAGCACCAGCCGATCGAGCGGCGTGTCCGACAGCGGCCGCGTCGTCGCGATGTAGACCGGCGCGCCAAGCGGGATCGCACGCGGGTCGACGGCGATCGTGCGTTCGGCGGCGAGCGGCACGCCGAGCGCGCCGATCGGCCCGTCGATCGCCGCTTCGAGCGTGCCCGGCGCCGGCGCCGGCACTTCGCGGAAGAACACGTAGCTCGGGTTCTCGTCGAGGAGCGCCGGCAGCTTGTCGGGGTGGGCCACGCCCCACGCGCGAATCGACTGCATCGACGCGCGGTCGGCGGTCAGCTCGCCGCGGTCGATCAGCACGCGCGCGACGGAGCGGAACGGCTGGCCGTTCTGGTCTGCGTAGCCCACGCGCACGACGCTGCCGTCGTCGAGCTTCACGCGCCCGGAGCCCTGGATCTCCAGGAAGAACGCGTCGACCGGATCGTCGATGTAGACGAGCGCCTTGCCGTCGAGCGGCGCGCGGCCCGCCTCGATGTCGGCGCGCGTCCAGTACGGCACGACCTTGCGGCCGTCGACGCGGCCGCGCACGCGCTTGCCGGCGAGTTCGGGATAGAGCGACGCGAGATCGACGGTGAGGAGGTCGTCGGGCGGCGCGTACAGCGGCGTCGCGAACGTCGCCGAAGGTGCGCGCGCACCGTTGACGAGGGGTTCGTAGTAGCCGGTGGCGAGTCCCGTGACGCCGCCGTCGGCGGCCGTCACTTGCCAGACGCTAAAATGCGCCTCGAAGAACGCGCGTGCGCGCGGCGCGTCGACGGCTCCGAGTGCGGTGGCGGCGTCGCAGGTGGCCTGCCACACGCCGGCAACGGCGGGCATCGCGGCGAGGCGCTCGCACCCGACGAGGAGCGCCGGCCACGCGAGATCGGCGCGATCGTCCGCCCATCCCGGCAGCTCGGCGAACGCCGCGGGCCGGTAGATCGCGGGCAGCGCGAGTGCCGCGGGCGGCGTCGGCGTCGGCGCGGGCTTGACGAGCGGCTGCGTCGGCACGCACGCGGCCAGCAGCAGCGGCAACGCGAGCATCGCTCGCAGGAGTGGGCGGATGACGTGGCTGTTCATCGAGGCATTGCTTGCGCTGGCGATCGGGCTCGGCATCGTCTGGTGGACGACGCGCGCGATGCGCAAGCGCGATCGCGACGACGAGCCGCGCTAGTGTAGCGAGGCGGCGCGCGCGCGGGCGTCAATGCAGCGTGCGCGGCACCGACAGCGTGAATTGCGGGATGTCGGCGTCGAACGTGTGGCCGTCGTCCGCGATCATCTGGTATTCACCGCGCATCGTGCCGACCTGCGTCGGAATGCTCGCGCCCGACGTGTACTCGAACGATTCGCCCGGCTTCAGCACCGGCTGCTGGCCGACGACGCCGACGCCGCGCACCTCCTGCACCTGCTGGTTGCCGTCGGTGATGACCCAGTGGCGGCTGACGATCCGCGCGGGGACGCTTCCCGCGTTGGTGACCGTCATCGTGTAGGCGAACACGTACTGGTCGTTGTCGGGATCGGATTGGTCCGGCAGGTACGCGACCTCGGTCGCCACCCGGATGTCGTAAGGCTTGTCCACGAAATCGTCACGACGCGCCCTCGCGCGCGGTCCCGGGCATTATATAGTCGCGGATCATGACCTGCCGCATTGCACCGTCCATCCTGTCGGCCGATTTCGCGCGCCTGGGCGACGAAGTGCGCGCGGTCGTCGCGGCCGGCGCCGATCTTTTGCACTTCGACGTGATGGACAACCATTACGTGCCGAACCTGACCGTCGGCCCGATGGTCTGCGCGGCGATCAAGCCGCATTGCACGGTGCCGATCGACGTGCACCTCATGGTGTCGCCGGTCGATCGCATCGTCGACGACTTCGCGAAGGCGGGCGCCTCGATCATCAGCTTCCATCCCGAGGCGACCGCGCACGTCGACCGCACGATCGGCGTGATCCGTGATGCCGGCTGCAAGCCGGGCCTCGTGCTCAACCCGGCGACGCCGCTGGACTGGCTCGACTGGACGCTCGACAAGGTCGACCTCGTGCTCTTGATGAGCGTCAACCCGGGCTTCGGCGGCCAGTCGTTCATCGCGCACACGCTCGCCAAGCTCGAGAAGGCGCGCGCGCGGATCGACGCGCAGCGCGCGCGCGACGGCCGCGAGGTGATGCTCGAGATCGACGGCGGCGTCAAGGTCGACAACATCGGCGCCATCGCGCGCGCCGGCGCCGACACGTTCGTCGCCGGCAGCGCGATCTTCGGCACCGCCGACTACAAGGCGACGATCGCGGCAATGCGCGCGCAGTTGCCGCGATCCTGAATCCTGCTATAGTCTTCCCGCCATGCAGTCCCTCCACGGCACCTTCGACGTCGCAACCACCCGCACGCACGCGGGCTGGTGGCGCTCGGGCGATTGGCGCGGCTTCCCCGCGACCCACTGATCCCGAGCGCCCGGCGTCGCGCGCGAATCCAAGCGACGCCTCCACGCAGCACGAAACCGAAGGTCGTCGCCATGCTTTCCGAATCCGAGTTCGCGGCGCTCGCAGCGTCCGGCCACAATCGCATCCCGCTCGTGCTCGAGTCGTTCGCCGACCTCGACACGCCCCTGTCGCTCTACCTGAAGCTCGCCTGCAGCGGCCGCTCGTCGCGCGATTCGTTCCTGCTCGAATCGGTGGTCGGCGGCGAGCGCTTCGGCCGCTATTCCTTCATCGGCCTGCCGGCGTCGACGCGGATCACCGCGGTCGGGCGCGCGATCGCGGTCACCGGGCCCGCCGGCACCGAGCTCGCCGACGGCGATCCGCTCGCGTTCGTCGGCAACTACCTCGCGCGCTTCAAGGCAGCGAGCGTGCCGCACCTGCCGCGCTTCTGCGGCGGCCTCGCCGGCTATTTCGGCTACGACTGCGTGCGTCACGTCGAGCCTCGGCTCGCTGGCACGATGCCGCCGCGCAGCGATGCGCTCGCGGGCATCCCCGACCTGCTCCTGCTCCTCACCGAGGAGCTCGCCGTCGTCGACAACCTCGCCGGCAGGATTTCGCTGATCGTCCACGCCGATCCCGGCCTGCCGGATGCGTACGCCCGTGCGGTGGCGCGTCTCGACGAGCTGCGGCGAATGCTGCGCGCGCCGGTCGCGATTCCCTTCGAGACGGGTGCGGCGAAGACAGCGGCGACGAGCGAGTTCGGCGAGGCGGCGTTCAAGCGCGCGGTCGCGACCGCCAAGGACTACATCGCCGCGGGCGATGTCATGCAGGTGGTGATCTCGCAGCGCATGCGCCGCGATTTCGCGTCGCCGCCCTTGTCGCTGTACCGCGCGCTGCGCTCGGTGAACCCGTCGCCGTACATGTTCTATTACGACTTCGGCGAATTCCACGTCGTCGGCGCGTCGCCCGAGATCCTGGTGCGCAAGGAGGGCCGCGACATCACGCTGCGGCCGATCGCCGGCACGCGGCCGCGCGGCGCGACGCGCGAGGCCGACGATGCGCTCGCCGAGGAGCTCCTCGGCGATCCCAAGGAAATCGCCGAGCACGTGATGCTGATCGACCTGGGACGCAACGACGTCGGCCGCGTCGCGAAGATCGGCTCGGTCGAGGTCACCGAGCGCATGGTGATCGAGCGCTATTCGCACGTGATGCACATCGTGTCGAACGTCGAGGGCGAGCTGCCGCCCGGCATGTCGAGCATCGACGTGCTGCGCGCGGCGTTTCCCGCCGGCACGGTCAGCGGCGCGCCCAAGGTGCGGGCGATGGAGATCATCGACGAGCTCGAGCCGTCGGCGCGCGGCGTCTACGCGGGCGCCGTCGGTTACATCAGCTTCCAGGACGACATGGACACGGCAATCGCGCTGCGCACCGCCGTGGTGAAGGACGGCAAAGTCTTCGTGCAGGCGGGCGGCGGCATCGTCCACGACTCGCAGCCCGATTCCGAATGGACCGAGACGCAGAACAAGGCGCGCGCGCTGATGCGCGCGGCCGACATGGTGCAGGACGGCCTCGATGCGGCGCTCTGACGCTGCGCCGCGGCAACGATCGGCGCGCCGTGCCGGCGCGATAATCGCCGCTTTCGCCGACGGAGACTCGATGATGCCCTCGCTCGCACGCGTTGCACGCGCCGTGATTGCCGCGATCCTGATCGTGCTCGGGATGGCGGCGGCGAGCGCGGCCGCCGCCGACCTCAGGATCGGCAGGTCCAACGAGCCGTCTTCGCTCGATCCGCAGTTCTCGCGCACCGGCAACAACCTGATGACCGCGCAGGACATGTTCGACCGGCTGATCGAGAACGACGCCAACCTGCAGACGCATCCGGCGCTCGCCGTGTCGTGGAAGACGATCGATCCGCTGACCTGGGAGGTGAAGTTGCGCGAGGGCGTCAGGTTCCACGACGGATCGCCGTTCACCGCCGACGATGTGGTGTTCTCGATGGAGCGCGCCGGCAAGATTCCCAACAGCCCGGCGCCGTTCAGCGGCTCGGTGCGCGGCATCGCCGGCATGACGGTCGTCGACGCGCATACGATCCGCTTCCGCACCAAGCAGCCGACGCCGGAGTTCATCGAGCAGATCGGCCGCGTCTACATCGTGTCGAAGAAGGTCGCGGAGGGGAAGCGCAGCGAGGACTTCACCTCGCCCGCGGTCGCGGTCGGCACGGGGCCGTACAAGCTCAGGGAATTCGTGCCCGCCGATCACCTGACGCTCGTGCGCAACGACGCGTACTGGGGGAAGAAGCCCGCGTTCGACAACGTCACGATCAAGTTCATTACCAACGACGCCGCGCGCGTGGCCGCGCTCAAGTCGGGCGCCGTCGACCTGATCGACAGCGTGCCGCCGGCCGACTTGAAGTTCGTGGAGAAGAGCGCGGGGCTGCATCTCTACTCGACGCCGTCGGCGCGGATCATCTACCTCGCGCTCGACGCGAGCCGCGACCCGACGCCGTTCGTCGTCGGCGCCGATGGCAAGCCGCTGTCGCCCAACCCGCTGCGCAATCCGAAAGTGCGCCTGGCACTCTCGAAGCTCATCAACCGCCCGCTGATCGTGTCGCGCGTGCTCGACGGCGCCGGCGAGCCGGCCGGGCAGCTCGTGCCCGAGGGCGTGCTCGGCTACGCACCCGACCTCAAGGCCGAGGCCTACGATCCTGCGGGCGCCAAGGCGCTGCTCGCCGAGGCCGGCTACAAGGATGGCTTCGGCATCACGCTGCATACGTCGAACGACCGCTTCTTCGGCGACAAGGACATCGCGCAGGCGATCGGCCAGATGTTCGCGCGCGGCGGCCTCAAGGTGCGCGGCGTCGTGGCGCAGCCCTACAACGTCTACGCGAGTGCGGCGACGCGGCGCGACTACAGCGTGTTCATCTTTTCGTTCGGCACGACGACGCCGAGCTCGTCGTTCGCACTCGTCAACGTGCTCGAGACGTACGACAAGGCCGCCGGCACCGGCGCCTTCAACCGGATGCGCTACTCGAACCCGGCGTTCGACGCCGCGCTGACGAAGGCGCTGCAGGCGTTCGACGACCATGAGCGCGGCAGGCTGCTCGCCGACGCGACGCGCATCGCGATGAAGGACACCGCGCTCGTGCCGCTCTACTGGCCGAAGCTCTACTGGGCGACGCGCGGCAAGGTGACGTACGTGCCGGGCAAGGACGAGGACACGCGCGCCTCGCTGGCGGGGCTCGCGCCGTGAGCGCGCAGTGCGAAGGGAAGGTCCGGTGAGCGCGCAGGGTCGGCCCAAGCGAGAACAGACCGCGCCGCGCGCGGCGCGAAGGGAACGGCCAACGAGCGCGCCGATGGAGGCGCGCCGCTTCGTGCCGCTCGGTGGCACGCACGATGTCGTCGTCGCGCGCGACGTGATGGTGACGATGCGCGACGGCGTGCGCCTCGCCACCGACGTCTACCGCCCGGCACGCAATGGTAGCGCCGTCGACGCGCCGCTGCCCGTGCTCGTCGAGCGTACGCCCTACGGCAAGCATCTCGCGTCGCGCTCCGAGATCGACGCCGGCATGAGCGCGCCGCGGCAGCGCAGCGAGGTCGCGCGCGCGTTCGCCAAAGCCGGCTATGTCGTGGTCATCCAGGATTGCCGCGGCCGCCATGCGTCGGAAGGCGAGTTCACCAAATATCTTTCGGAAGCGGCCGACGGCTACGACACGATGGCATGGATCGTCGGCGAGCCGTGGTGCAACGGCCGCATCGGCACGTTCGGCCTTTCGTACGCGGCGCACACGCAGATGGCCGCGGCCTGCCTGTCGCCGCCGGGACTGGCCTGCATGGTGCTCGATTCGGGGGGATTCTCGAGCGCCTACCGCTGCGGCATCCGCCAGGGCGGCGCGTTCGAGCTGAAACAGGCGACGTGGGCGTACCGTCAGGCGAAGGAGAGCCGCGCGGCGCAGGCCGATCCGGCGATTGTCGCGGCGCTCGAGGCCGAAAACATCCGCACGTGGTTCACCGCGATGCCGTGGAGCGAGGGCCGCTCGCCGGTGCGCGCGCTGCCCGAGTACGAGCATTACCTCCTCGAGCAATGGCGTCACGGCACGTTCGACGACTACTGGACGCAACTCGGCCTCTACGCGGCGGGCCATTACGACACGCTGCCCGACATCCCGGTGATGCTGATGTCGAGCTGGTACGACGCGTACGTGCACACGACGTTCGACAACTACGCCGGGTTGCGGCGACGCGCGTCACGCCCGGTCGAGGTGATCATGGGCCCGTGGACCCACGGCAACCGCAACGCGACGGCGTTCGGCGACGTCGAGTTCGGCGCGGCAGCGACGTTCGACGGCCACGTCGCGGCGAGCTGGATCGTGCATCGCCTCGCGTGGTTCGATCGCTGGCTCAAGGACGCGCCGGCGCCGGAACGGCCGGCACCTCGCGTGCGCCTTTTCCTGATGGGCGGCGGCAGCGGCGCACGCACGTCACGCGGCAAGCTCGACCACGGCGGTCGATGGATCGGCGCCGACGACTGGCCGTTGCCCGGCACCGAATGGCGCTCGCTGTATCTCGAGCCTTCCGGTGCGCTCGTCGATGGGGCGCCCACTGCGCGCGACGCGAGCCTTTCCTACGACTCCGATCCGCGCGACCCGGTGCCGACGATCGGTGGCGCCTTGACGAGCGGCGAGCCGATCTTCGAAGGCGGCGCCTACGACCAGCGCGAGGACCCGCGTTTCTTCGGTTGCACGCGTCCCGGCTTGCCGCTCGCGGCACGGCGCGACGTGCTGTCGTTCGAGACGGCGCCGCTCGCCCGCGATGTCGCCGTCGTCGGGCCCGTGCGCGTCGAGCTCTTCGTCAGCTCGAGCGCTCTCGACACCGATTTCACCGCCAAGCTCGTCGACGTGCATCCGCCGACGCGCGACGATCCGGCGGGCTTCGCGATGAACATCACCGACGGCATCTTCCGCTGTCGCTACCGCAGCGGCTGGTCGACGCCGTCGCCGATCGTGCCGGGCGAGGTGTTCGCGATCACGATCGAGCCGTTCGCCACCGCGAACC
>Ga0070681_10002144_pt1 | contig 17947 bp, 13 predicted proteins | sample KBSC83BmetaG_FD_65650 | JGI IMG/M metagenome (GOLD analysis project Ga0070681, IMG submission 65650) | Corn rhizosphere microbial communities from Kellogg Biological Station, Michigan, USA - KBS C8-3B metaG | ecosystem: Host-associated > Plants > Roots > Rhizosphere | place: USA: Michigan... | reverse complement strand
TGGTTCTTGCGACGCACCGCCCCCACCTTGTCCGGAGATTTCAGTTTCGTGCGAAAATGAATCGAAAGATATCAAACACGTGGTCTTCTCAGTTTCTATTAGCAAAGGGCCCGAGACTCCAGCACTCTTCTGGAAGGTAAATGCCGGAAGGATTTCAAGTGGGCAAGGCACTAATAGGATCGAAGTTGACGCGAGTGTGGAAGCAACTGGTTTTGATGAAATAACGGCCGATGTTAAAGTTGGAGTCGATCCTTCGTGCACTTACAAGTCGACCTGTACTACCAGGCTAGTTCATTAGTAAGAACGAGATCCTTCAACTGAAGGCTCTATGACTAAAAGCCTCATATTACTCCTGGCTGGACTATCATTCGGCACCTTGATCTTACAAAAACAAGGTAAGCAAAAGACGCCTTCAAATAAACCACCAGTAATCAAAGCATTCGAGTCATCTTCGGCAACGCTCACGTTTTGTCCTGGCGGGAGAGAAGACATGTACTGTGAGCCTTCCAATCGCAAGACTGTGACATTAAGTGTCAACGCTATCGATCAAGAAGGGGAGGATCTTAGTTACAAATACTCAGTCACGGCTGGCGAAATTCTGGGCGAGGGAACACCAGTTACCTGGAAGTTAACCGGGCAACCAATAGGTATCCACATCGCAACTGTTGCAGTTACCGACACTCATGGTAATGAATCAGTAGCAACAGTAAAAGTTACAATTGAGAATTGCTGGGTGTGCGGCTTTCCGGATCCACCTTGTCCTCTTGTTGCTCTCGATAGTACGGATAAAGTCGCGCACAGAGGTGAACGATTAAGCGTGACTGTGACTGTGATGCCACAAGAGTTTCGAACGAGGCCAGATTACAATTGGACCATCTACGGCGGCACCGTGATAAAGGGCGACCACACGCCTATGGTTGAGATTGAAGCGACCGGAGAAATAGGCCGCGATCTGGTTGCTACGATCGACGTGGATGGCTTTGATCTGGCGTGTTCCAGGAGAGCTTCGTTGAGAATCCCAATTAGGCCTTAAAGTTTCGTCGCGTCAATTTATGTTGCGGTAGAAAATCTAATCAATTTATTGTGACTGTCCGATAAGCTTTAGCTGGTCGGATTACTTGGTAAGTGAGCTTGATTGGGCCGCACCGGCAAGCCAAAGGGTCGCTTGCAAAAGTCATCTTTTCACTCCGGAGGAGTGCAATGTTTATAGCTCAGAGCACTACCCAAATCGCGCTGTGTAGGAGTGCCATGTCTAGTGCGGAAAGTTATTAACTACGGATTGTGATACGACCTCGAACAAAAATCAGCGGTCGACCAGCTACATGGCGCTCCTACGGAGCGCAATATGGTACTGACCTTCGGCCATAAACATCTCACTTCTCCGGAGTGAATAAATGACTTTTGCAAGAGGCTCTAAAGCATGTCGCACATCGTGCGATCTGCGGATGTAGACTTTCATTGAAGGAGAAACAATGTTGCCCACAAGTTCAAAACTTTTGCTGGCTTCAGCGTTACTGTTAGCTGTCGCCGGTAATGCATTGGCACAAGACCCCGCCCGCGATAGTTCTACTTCCGCTAGTTCGGGCTCGGGCAGTTCGAAGGCAGAGGTTAGGTCAGCACCAATTGATTCCAAATACACCACCCCGAAGTCACCGCTCGATACGGCGTATGGCGCCAAGATCGCGGAATACACCACCGAGAAATACTTCATGACAGAACTCGTGGACCACTTGCCCGCGTCGGCCAGGGTTCCGTCACCGGAAAAGGTCCTGGGGTACGCAGTCGGAACTCCCAACAAGCTCACCTACACAAAGGATCTATATCGTTATTATCGAGAACTCGCTGCCGCGAGCCCGCGTGTCAGAGTTCTAATCGCACCCGAAAAGAGTGAAGAAGGTCGCGAGCAAATGTTGGTGCTCGTGAGTGATGAAGCTAACCTCGCGAAACTCGATCGATATAAAGAGATCACTGCAAAGCTAGGGGATCCGCGTAAACTTACCGAGGCTGACGCTCACCAATTAATCACCGAAGCCAAGCCTTTCTACTGGGCGTCTGGTTCAATTCATTCACCCGAGACCGGTTCACCAGAAATGTTGATGGAAATGGCCTACCGGCTAGCGGTTGAGGACTCACCCTTCATCGAAGACATTCGTAAGAACGTGATCGTCATGATCACTCCCGCACTGGAAGTTGATGGTCGCGATCGAATGGTTGATCTTTACAACTATCGGAAGGCAAATCCTGGCAAGGCGATGCCGTCGCTGCTCTACTGGGGCAAGTACGTTGCCCACGACAATAATCGTGACGGGCTCGGTTTAGCACTCGCTTTGACTCGCAACCAGATGCGAACCTTTCTCGAGTACCATCCAACCGTACTTCACGATCTTCATGAGTCAGTTCCGTACCTTTACACGATGACGGGTACTGGCCCATACAATGCTTGGTTGGATCCACTCGCCATCGATGAGTTTCAATTACTCGCCTATCACGAGATTGAAGAGATGACCAAGCGTGGTGTTCCCGGAGTGTGGACGCATGGTTTCTACGATGGTTGGGCGCCGAATTACATGCTCTACATTGCGACTGGTCACAACTCCATAGGTCGCTTCTACGAAACTTTTGGTAATGGCGGTGCGGACACCCGCGAAAGAACCCTCGGAGCGACTCAAACTTCGCGTGTTTGGTACCGGCCCAATCCACCGTTTCCTCGCGTTAATTGGTCGATGCGCAACAATGTCAATATGCAGCAGTCGGCGATCCTGTTCGCGATGAACTTCGTTGCCCGCGAAAAGGAACGGTTTCTAAATAACTTTTATCTAAAGAGTAAGAGGTCAATTGCCAAAGCTTCGAATGAGGGACCAGCGGCCTATATCATTCCTGGCGATACACCCCGTCCGGTAGAAGCCGCGGATATGGTCAATCTAATGCGGCTCCAGGGAATCGAAGTCCACCGCGCCAATAAAGAATTCAGTGTCAAGGATCAGAAGTACCCGGCCGGTTCTTATATCGTCCGTATGGACCAGCCGTACTCTCGCATGGCCGACATGCTGCTCGACACGCAGTACTACAATGTCAGCGATCCTGCGCCTTACGACGACACTGGTTGGACATTAGGCTCGATGCGCAATGTGAAGACCGTGCGCATCACCGACAAGAGTGTGCTTGACGCACCAATGACCCTACTGACAGCGGATGCAACAGTCACAGGCCAATTAACTGCTTCAAATTCCGTCAAGGCCTATTTGATCAATCACAATACGGATAACACTCTCGCAACCCTTCGATTCCGCCTCAAAGATGTGAAGATGAGTGCGGCTGAAGATTCATTTAAGCTGAGAGATCAACAGTTCAATACCGGTACGTTCATAATCAAGACCGAAGGCAATCCTTCTGACCTGAAACAACGATTGGAGTCGGCTGTCGTGGACCTGGGACTTAAAGCGCAGGGTGTCGATAAGTTGCCGGAGGTCAAGAGTCACGAACTCGCTGTGCCGCGAATTGCTATCGTGCACACCTGGACCAACACCCAGAACGAAGGTTGGTATCGAATTGAGTTTGATCGTTTAAATATTCCCTATACTTACATCTCAGACCAGACTATTCGGAACACGCCGAACCTTCGAGATAAGTTCGACGTCTTAATCTTTCCACCCGTTGGTGGCTCAGCTCAGACAATCGTCAATGGTATGCCGATGCGTGGTGATCCGATTCCGTGGAAAGCCTCAACCCTCACTCCGAACTTTGCAAACTCTCCCGATCAAACCGATGACATGCGCGGCGGCATGGGAGTTACAGGCGTTGCGAATCTGCAAAAGTTTATTGAGAGTGGAGGATTGTTCATAACCATTGGCGGGATTTCACAAGTACCAATCGACTACGGCATCACAAGCGGTGTGTCGATACAGCAACCGGACAAACTTCAGGCTCGTGGCTCTATTTATAATTCAACATTTAGCGATCGAAAGAGTCCGATAGCCTATGGCTACGAGGCAGGCCTGCCACTCTATTTCAACCAGACACCATTATTTCAGGTTGCCGCCGGCGGTGGCGGTGGTTTTGGTGGCGGTGGCGGCGAAGGTGGGCCAGGAGGAGGTGGCGGAGGCGCCAATCGAGCTTCGGGACGCGGTGGTGTCAATGATCCCGATATTATCCAGGCGATGCCGCAGCCACGACCGCTCGATCCGGCAAATCGTCCCAACCCTGACCAGGTAACTGCCGAACAACGCGAAAGTCCTTTCTTCGTGCCCCCACAACTTCGTCCGCGTGTCGTGATGAGGTTTGGTGCTGATGAGAAAACGCTCTTGATCAGTGGTATGTTGGCAGGTGCCTCAGAGTTGGCCAATCGACCAGCAGTGGTTGACGTTCCGGTTGGTCGAGGCCATGTTGTTATGTTTGCGACGAATCCGATGTGGCGCCATCAAACCCAGGGAGAATTCTTTTTGATCTTTAATGCGGCGTTGAATTACGACAATCTGAGTGTGGGCCGGTCGGAAGATCGAGCAGCAGCGCAGCGTCCGAGTACCGACTACGAAGATCAGTAAAGAGATATGGAAACTATTCTTAGTGATATTGAAGCTCGAATACTCGGGTGTTTAGTCGAAAAGCAAGTGACTACACCCGAGTATTACCCGCTGACGCTTAACGCCTTGACGTTGGCTTGTAATCAAAAAAACAACCGCTCTCCAGTAACGAATTATTCTGAGGATCAAGTGGCGCAGGCGGTTGAAACCCTTCGCGAAAAGAACTTGATCTATGTGTTTTACGGGAGCACGAGTCGTGTGCCCAAATACAAGCATGTGATGCCGGAGGTATTGCATCTCAGTCGTGGAGAGCTGGCAGTGTTATGCGTGCTCATGCTTCGCGGACCGCAGACGCCCGGCGAATTGCGGAGCCATGGAGGGCGGTTGCACGAATTTTCTGGTCTCGACGAGATCGAGCAGATTCTAAATCAGCTAATCACGAGAGAACCCGATCCACTGGTCATTCGGTTATCGCGTCAACCTGGTCAAAAGGAATTGCGTTTCATGCACCTGCTGTCGGGCGCCGTTAGTGAAGAATTGATTTCAAGTGTGGAAGTGGCGGCCATGACCCCGCGACGTAGTGGCAATGATCAGATATCGCGTCTCGAACAGCGAGTGCAGGACCTGGAAGGAATTGTTGAAGAATTGCGGACCCAGTTTGGTGAGTTTAAAAAGCAGTTTGAGTGAGGTACTGGTCTTGGGGGTTTGGTTTTGGGCCTTTGGGTTTTAAGTCGTTTGATTTCCTAGCCAAGGCCTAAGATCAAAGACCTAACTAATCAATTTCACTGCACCGTCCTGAGCGCATGAGATCTGGACCACTGTGTACTTCGTCTTTAGCCTCTTGATCTCTGCTTGTTGTTGATTCAATTGTTCCTGGTAATCTTCGGGCGGATTTCCCCAGCACCCGATCAATTGCACAAAGCGAATCTCCTTTCCGCGACCGTCCAGTAGCTTGCCATCTTTGCAATATGCTTTCAGCTGCAACAATCTCTGTTTTACCGTGACGGGTTTTGGTTTGGCAGCAGACGTGGGTTCTTGATTCGCTTCGAGCATCACAACCATTTCCGGCTTAACCTCGCCGGGCAAGCAGGCGGTAAAGGAATCAGAATTGGAGTTCACAGGTACTCCCAAACTCAGCAGCATTAGACCTAAAGAAAATATTTTCAACATCGCTCACCGATAATACACTCCCATCATTAGAGAACGATAAGCGCAGCGACTGTTGCCTAATAACTCAAACTTCTCATTCTCCCCAAGCTTTAGCTTGGGGTTTCGCGGCCCAGAATGTCCAGCACCGTTTTAACGGTTTTCGAAATTGCATGAGGGCGAGGGGTTTTTGAGGTCAAGATAAACCGTTGAAACAGTTGACCGCTTTGCCGAGATACTATTAGCCTCAAGCTGAAGCTTGGGGAGATGAGAGCATAACGATTAGTTTTGTTTCACTCTTGGGTGTGTGATTCAGCTATGCAAAAGACGAGGGCTGAGTTTATAATGGCTCTCCCTTATGAGCTTGGAATTATTTCATCCAGCAGTCGCGCGCTGGTTTGCGCGAACTTTTCCCGCGGCCACTGAGCCTCAGCTCAACGCATGGCCAAAAATTAAAGAGCGCAAGCATACCCTGATCGCGGCGCCAACCGGCTCCGGGAAAACTTTGGCGGCATTCATGTCAGCCATCGACGACCTGGTTCGACTAGGCGCTAACGGCCGGCTCGATGACACAACCCATGTAGTCTACGTTTCACCATTAAAAGCACTCAGTAACGACATCCAGCGAAACCTGCAATTTCCTCTTGAGGGAATTCAAACCGAGCTGCGCGCAATGGGTTTGCCTGAGATCAACATCCGGACGCTGGTTAGAACAGGTGACACTCCTGCTGCCGAGCGAACCGCCATGACCAAACGGCCGCCCCACATAGTGGTCACTACTCCAGAATCCCTGTACATCTTATTGACCAGTGATGGGGGACGGCGGATGTTGGAGACTACGCGGACCCTAATCGTCGATGAAATTCATGCTGTTGTTGGTGATAAGCGAGGCTCGCATCTTGCACTGTCGGTCGAACGGTTAGAACAACTTGTTCGACAAAATGTTAAGAAGGTTCAAGAACAAGCTGCAGAGCAACTATTTGAAGCATCGGCGCCGTCGTCACTAGTCAGGATTGGTTTGTCAGCAACGCAAAAGCCAATCGAGGAAGTCGCGCGATTTCTTGTCGGCTCCGAAAATATCCAACCTTCGGGCCAACCTGATTGCGCCATTATCGACAGCGGGCACAAACGCCATTTGGATATTGCGATTGAGCTGCCCGACTCGCCGTTGCAAGCAGTGATGTCAGGCGAAGTTTGGGAAGAAGTTTATAACCGGCTCACTCAACTGATCCAGCAACACAAAACTACTCTCGTTTTCGTAAATACTCGTCGCCTCGCTGAAAGAGTGGCTCGTCATCTGGGCGAACGCATTGGCGAAGAAAATATTGCCGCTCATCATGGCAGCTTGTCGCGGGAACACAGGCTCGCAGCCGAACAGCGTTTGAAAGCTGGCGAGTTGAGCGCTCTTGTTGCGACAGCCTCCCTCGAATTGGGAATCGACATTGGCGACGTGAACCTCGTTTGCCAACTTGGCTCGACCCGGTCGATCGCGAGTTTTCTCCAGCGAGTTGGGCGCTCGAATCACACTGTTGCAGGATTTCCAAAGGGCCGCATTTTTCCGCTTTCGCGTGATGAGTTGGTGGAAACGGCTGCCATTCTCGACTCGGTACGTCGAGGAGAATTGGACCACATTGAGATACCTGAACAACCTCTGGATATCCTGGCCCAGCAAATCGTGGCAGCAGTCGCTCCTGAAGAATGGACGGAAGATGATCTCTTTCAGACCGTTCGACGTGCTTATCCTTTCCGCAATCTGGAACGTGACAAGTTCGATTCAATCGTGAGGATGCTTGCGGAAGGTTTCTCAACCAAGCGAGGCAGGCGTTCAACGTATTTGCATCACGATGCAGTCAATCAACGACTGCGCGGCAGACGTGGTGCTCGACTGGCCGCGATTACTTCGGGCGGTGCGATTCCCGACACTGCCGACTATGCAGTCGTTCTTGAACCAAGCGAGCTGGTGATAGGTTCAGTAAATGAAGACTTTGCAATCGAGAGTCTGCAAGGCGACATCTTCCAACTCGGAAATACGTCGTGGCGCGTCCTCCGAGTCGAACAGGGCAAGGTCCGCGTTGAGGATGCTCATGGCCAACCGCCATCGATTCCGTTTTGGTTAGGCGAGGCGCCTGCTCGGTCTCAGGAGTTATCTGTATCGGTATCCAGACTGCGCGAAGAAGTGGGCAAGCGAGTCGAGGTTAAACCGGTCGCACTTGAAGAGGTTGCTGAAGGTGAATCTCAAACGTCGAAGCTTGTGCTCGAAAGTTCAGTCAGATGGCTGACGGACGAAGTTGGGGTCTCAAGATCCGGTGCTGAACAGATCGTTGAGTATCTGGCAGGCGCTCAAGCAGTGTTAGGCATAATGCCTTCCCAGGACAACCTCGTATTGGAACGTTTCTTTGACGACAGTGGCAGTATGCAATTAGTCCTGCATTCGCCGTTCGGAAGTCGTCTCAATCGTGCCTGGGGATTGGCGCTTCGTAAGAGATTCTGCCGTAAGTTCAACTTCGAATTACAGGCCGCAGCGACTGAGGACGCGATTGTACTTTCGCTTGGTCCAACCCACAGCTTTCCGCTCGATGATGTGTTTCATTACTTGAAATCACAAACTGTTCGTCAGGTTTTGTGCCAGGCATTGCTTGATGCACCGATGTGGAACATTCGTTGGCGTTGGAATGCATCCCGCTCTCTTGCGGTCCTCCGTCGTCGTGGTGGCAAGAAGATACCGGCCCAGCTGCAGAGGATGGATGCGGAAGACCTGTTGACCGCAATCTTTCCTGATCAGGTTGCGTGTGCTGAAAATTTAGCTGGTGGGGTGCGAGAAATCCCTTCTCATCCGCTTGTTGACCAGACCGTCAAGGACTGTCTGGAAGAGGCGATGGATATCGATGGTCTTGAAAAGTTACTGCAATCGATTGAACGAAATGAGAAGAACCTTTTCGCGCGCGATGTCATTGAAGCATCTCCGCTCTCGCAGGAGATTTTGAATGCACGGCCTTATGCTTATCTTGACGATGCCCCACTGGAAGAGAGACGGACAAGGGCAGTGTTTCAGCGCCGCTGGCTCGATCCGCAAACTGCCAGTGATCTTGGCAAGCTGGATCAGGGCGCAATCGATCGAGTCCGAGAGGAAGTTTGGCCCGAACCGCGCAACGCAGATGAGCTTCATGATGCGTTAGTTGAGTTGGGTTTTATCACTGCGTCCGAAGGAGTTGCCTGGCAAGCCTTATTTGCGGAATTGAATGTGGACCGTCGCGCAGCGGTGATGAGCGTGGCGACTGGCGATCCGGATCGGGCTGAAACGGAACTCTGGGTGGCAGCCGAGCGACTGCCTCAGCTTAGCGCCGCGTATAACATACTCAATCTTAATCCATCTATTGCGGCGCCAGAGAGTGTTGCGCGAACTATTTACTCTGAAGAAGAGGCTCTCGGCGAAATCATACGCGGGCGTTTGGAAGGTATTGGACCAGTCACCGCGCCAGATCTGGCGGCTACTTCGGGACTAACAAAATCTCAAATCGACACCGCTTTGCTCAGGCTGGAGTCGGAAGGCTTCGTGATCAGGGGACACTTCTCGCCTGGAACTTCAGAAATGGAGTGGTGCGCCCGACGGTTGCTATCCCGGATTCACAGTTATACGTTGAATCGTTTGCGCCAGGAGATCGAGCCGGTTTCGGGAGCAGACTTCATTCGCTTCCTGCTTGCCTGGCAGAAGGTAGCTCCGGACACCTGGATGGAGGGCCCTGAGAGTGTAAAGACTGTTATTGAACAGTTGGAAGGTTTCGAGGCGCCAGCTGCAGCGTGGGAGGGCGAACTCTTACCCTCTCGAGTTGTTGATTATGACCCGTCATGGCTCGACGCATTGTGTTTGTCCGGGGAAGTTGTGTGGGCCAGGCTCACTCCTCCGATTCGAACTGGCGACAGCCTCGATAAGACGCGCGGTTCAGGACCCGTTAGAAATACGCCTATTGCTCTGCTGAAGAGGAAAAATTTCGCTCTTTGGAATGGGTTATTTCCACCGGCGAAGGATCAGACCCAGTCGCAGTATTCAAGTACAACACAGATTGTTTTTGACTACTTGTCAGATCGTGGCGCGTCATTCTTTACGGATATTGTTGAGAACACGAGATTACTTCGAAGTCAGGTTGAAGAGTCGCTCGCTGAACTGGTTGCTAATGGCGTGGTAGTTTCTGACAGCTTTGCAGGACTGCGAGCATTATTAACTCCCGGCAGTCGAAAGACACAGGCGGCAGCTCGCAGGCCTCAACGGCAACAAGTGTACGAGATGTCGAGTGCCGGTCGCTGGTCAATTCTCAAGCGAGGTCGCGAAGAAGAGACGGAGATCTCAAAGATAGTCGCTCAGAAAACCTTTGATGAAGATTCTACAGAACAACTCGCATGGGTTTTGTTGAGACGGTACGGCGTAGTCTTCAAACGACTGTTAGAAAGAGAGGGTTTCGTTTTACCCTGGCGAGTTTTATTACGTCTTTATCACCGGCTGGAAGCGCGTGGAGAAATTCGTGGAGGTCGTTTTGTTGCCGGAATTTCCGGAGAACAGTTTGCGCTTCCAGATGCGGTGGGTCTCCTGAGGTCCATTCGGCGCGAGGGTCCACAGGAGAGTCTAATTTCAATAAGTGCAGCTGACCCTCTAAATCTGATCGGCATAATTACGCCGGGGAATCGCATCACCTCGCACACGAGCAATCGAATTCTTTACCAGGATGGGATTGCGGCTGCATCGCTTGAATCGGGCGAGACCCATTTCCTCATCGAGCTCAGTCGACCAATGGAGTGGAAGGCAAAGGACGCACTCGTTCGCAAGGCCACTCGTCCTGAACTGCGTTCTTACCTTCGAAGACCCGCGTAACGATTAGACCAAGGTCAAGCATGGTGGGCACTGGTGACCAATAACAATTGAGAATGATCAATTGATCCGTTCTGGCGTGCTCAAATAATAATCGCAATAACTCTCGTGGCCGAAGTCTTACCCGCTCATCGCATCCTCAAGACTTTTCAAAAAGCTAAACCTATCGACAGTACAGTACCGCGAGCGCAGCGACCGGATGACACACACAACTACCTACTGATCGGTCTGCTGCGTGTACCATCCGGTCGCTGCGCTCGCGGTACCGTAAGCATGCTCTATCTATTTATGGTAGAGCCTGCCTTCCGGTCGCTGCCCTCGCATTGTCCCTCGACTGTGTTTACGAACCGCGTATCCAACCAAGTCGGGGGGAGTACATACGAAATCGTGTCAGATTCAGCCTGATCACTAACATCTTCGGCAGGATTGGGCGGTTTCCACTAAGTTTGGTCTCAGGCATGGTGATTGCCATTACAGTCCAGCGATGGGAGGTTATGGGAGACACACAATGAAACTGAAATATTCAAACAAGACAATCGGTGGATTTCTTCTCGCATTCTTTGTGCTTTGTGGAATTGTAGCCGTAAGCGAAACCAGCGCGCAGGCTCAGTATCCTTACGGGCAGGATCCTTACGGGCAGGATCCTTATTCTCGCGACCGTGACCGTGACTACCGGCGCGATCGTGACGACCGCTATCGAGATGATCGCTATCGAGATGATCGCTATCGTCGCGATGATCGGTATGGTCGAGGCGGTTACAACAACGCCTATCAGATAGCCCGCCAGCAAGGGTACAGCAATGGTCTTAGCACCGGTGCGGCCGATGCACAGCGTGGCCAAAGCTACAACCCGCAACGTTCGCACTTCTGGAAGAATGGCTCTGATGGCTATAACTCGTCCTACGGAAACCGTGGTCAGTACAAACAGGTATTCCGAGATGCGTTTGTACAAGGTTACCGTGAAGGTTATTCAAGGTACGGTGGTAACAACCGGAGAGGTAACAACAACGGCCGATGGGGTAATGGCCGTTGGCCCTGGTAAGTTCTACCTACAATCTACCCTGCTGGAAATGCCGCGACCTAAATGGTCGCGGCATTTCGTTTTGGTTCCCCTTAAAGAGCCTAATCCTTAAATATATGAGCAATTTAATGCAAGAAACTATAGCTAATCTCGGGTAAAAACAGATTGCTGGAACTCGGCGGCGATTAACACTGTTTTCTTCAGTGGAGAGGTTAACTATCGATGATTGCTCTAAGAAAAAAGCGCCCTTTAACGTTAGTACAAGTGGAAGTTCATGAGAGTGCACCCGCCGTTCGCAGCCGGGCTACGACCCAGTGGCGTACAGCAATTAACCAGACGGCGAGTCGATTTGCTCGAAGATGCATTACCCCTCGTTCGCTAGCGATCTCAGATGCTGATTTTATGCGTGTCAGCAACGCGACCGTGCGCGAAGGCGAGTCTCATCGCGTTTGGCCACCAGACGTGGTCCAAAAATTCAGAATGGCGGAAGTTATCACTAACAGTGGCACACAGCATTACGTGTTGAGGGATGCCACCATTAATCGCGTTAATCGTTAGAAACCGTTTCCCCGACGTCCTCCCCACCGCGAAGTGTCCAGTTTGAGTCCCGGCACTGTCTGGCCCAGAATTAGTTACAGACAGTGTTGGGACTCTTTCCTTTATCCTTTTACCGCACCCAAAGACAAACCACGGACCAGGTACTTTTGCACCACCAGAGCGAACGCGAGTATGGGGATAATGGCAACGGCGCCGGCCGCGCTCATGATACCCCACTTAATTTCATATTGAGTGACACGGCCAGCAATCCCGACAGGCAAAGTCATCGCTTGATCCGTCTGCGTTAACACGAGCGCGAACAAAAATTCGTTCCATGAGACGATCAAACAAAAGACTGCGGTAGCTGCCAGCCCGGGCGCGACCAGAGGCAGCACGACTCGCCACAATGCGCCCAATCTTGAGTCGCCATCGACCAGTGCAGCTTCCTCGAGATCACGCGGGACTTCCACAAAGAAGCCGCGCATCATCCAAACCACAAATGGCAAATTGAAACCGGTATACACGATTATCAATGATAACCGTGTGTCTAAAAGTCTCAGGTCTCTCATCATCAGAAACAAGGGAACCGCTGTGACTATCGCCGGGAACATCCGGGTTGAAAGAATCCAGAGAGAGAGCTTTCGATCAAGGTTCCAGGGCAACTCGAATCTTGCGAGTGAGTACGCCGCAAGTGTCCCGAGAACCAGAGCGCAAGCCGTCGAGGCAACCGCCACGATGGCGCTTGTGATCAGATACTGTACGAATGATTGAATGACGAAGGCTTCGTAGTAGTGCTCAAGAGTGGGACTAAAAAACAGCCAACGCGGCGGATTCGCAAACTGGTCCACCTCTCGTTTTAACGACATCGTAAGCATCCAATAAAATGGCGCGATCGCCAAAACCAGCGCGACCACCAGGACCAGATACTTAACAATGACGTGGCCTGGCTTAGGTCTCAAGCGACACCTTCACGTGATTGCAGTAGGCGAATATAGATCGCACTGATCAGGTTAGTTATGATTAGAAGTACAAACGACATTGCGGCCGCATAGCCAAAGTCAGAGAAGCGAAAGGCTGCGCGATAGATATACAGACTAACCGTCTCAGTTGCGAACCCTGGCCCACCCTCCGTCAAGATGAAGATCTGATCGAACACGCGAAGCAAATCCATCGTTCGCAATAATAGGACAATGAGGATCGCCGGCTTGAGCAGTGGTAAGGTGACGTGACGAAAGGTTTGCCAGGCATTTGATCCATCAACACGTGCCGCTTCATAAGGTTCCTGGGGGATGGCTTGTAAACCGGCAAGCAGAACGAGAAAAACGAACGGGGTCCATTGCCAAACATCAACGGCAATCACCGCGGCTAAAGCGAGTCGCGGAGACGCGGTCCAGGTCAATTGTTCAGTGTTGATACCAAGCTGACGTAACACTCCATTAACCGCTCCGAAATTCGGATTGAGCATCAGGCGCCAAACAACTCCTACAACCACGGGCGGAATCATCATAGGTATCAGAAACGCTGCGCGAAACACCCTCTGTCCCCGAATGGTGGAGTTGAGAATGAGTGCCAGCGCAAACCCGAGAACAAATTCAAAGGTCAGGGCGACAGCGGAGTAAATGAATGTGTGGGCCATCGCGGCCAGGAAGAAATTATCACCTGCGAGACGACTGAAATTTGCGAAGCTCCATGTTGGCCCAGCGGGGCCATCGGTTTGCAAAGCGATCTGAATTGAATACAGCAGCGGATAGATTGAAAGCGATACCAGCACCGCGAGCGCCGGCGTTACTAGCAGGGTTGCGAACAGTAGGTCGCGTCTACTGGCGTTGAATGATCTTGTCAATTTCTGCATTTGCCTGGTTCATCGCGTCTTCTGCTGTTAACTCACCACTATTAGCTTTGGAGAGGAAGATCCCGAAAGCATTTTCAATTTCGTTCCATTGAGCAGTTCGCGGACGAGGCCTAGAGGTCTCGAGTGAATGAAGTTGAGCTGGATAAGCAGGATACTTCGAAATAAGCTCGGCATCCTTGAAAATTGAGATTCTCGTCGGTGGATTTCCACGTTGGGCGGAGAGCCTCATCTGTTCCGCACTGGTGGCCCAGATCAAAAAGTCCATCGCTGCGTCAACGTTCTTGCTGTCTTTTGGAATAGCGATTAACCAGTTGCCAATCTCCGCCTGACCTGGTTTTTGCGCGCCTGGTAGAACGGTGAAAGCCATCTTGCCAATTACTTTCGACTTGGCGGGGTCGTCGAATGGACTGATCCATGCCGGCCAGTTGATCGACATAGCAGCCGTTCCCTGGAGCAAATGTGCTCCAACTTCGTCCGCGTTGAAACTGGCGTAGCCCGGTGGCGAAACTTTCCCCAGCTCGAGCATGAATTTTAGTGCTTCGACCCCTTCTCGGCTGTTTACGGTTGGTCTGCCATTCGAGTCGAACATCTCACCGCCAAAGGCCCAGAAGATTGGCATGAAGTCGGCGACAGCCGCATTGCCCTGGGCCGCTCGCATCACGTATCCATAGATCTTGTTGCCCGCGGCATTCTCTGCCTCCTGGATCTTTTTGGCTGAGCTCAACACGTCGTCCCATTTCGATGGTTCCGGCAATTTGTGTTTTTCAAAAAGATCTTTTCGATAGAAGAAGAGCTGAGAGTTTCCAACATAGGGAAGAGCGAAAAGAGTCCCAGTCTGGTATGGATGCCGGCAGAGAGCGATCGAGTTAGCGACGAAATCACTGTCAGGTTGGTTTTGGCCGCGTTTCTGCAGGAGTGGTGTTAGGTCAGCAAGAAATTGCTTTGCGGCGAAACGCGGAAACCACGGATCGTCGAGCATGACAAGATCATAGGCACCGGTTCGAGCATTGAAGTCCAGCTGCTCTTTTTCGAAGAGGTTCGCGTAAGGGAACGCGGCGATGTTTACATGAATACCGGTTTGCGCTTCGTAGTCGAGCGCTGCTTGTTTGAGGGCTTCTCCTTCGACGCCGACGTTCACGGCGAGGCGAATCTGCCGCTTTGAGTTGTTGCGACAGCCGCTGATTAGCAGCAGCAGGACGGCGATGATCACAATGGGTTTGGTTAGATTCATGTTGTTAGGGCAGAGAAGCGTATGGACGTGTCCATTCATCTTTCAGGGTCTGGGCTTTGCTCAAGACGTAACCCGCACCGTTACAGTACCGCGAGCGAAGCGACCGGAGGGTACTTTCAACGAGACGATCATCAAGATCCAGGCGTAAAGTTGAGAGTACCCTCCGGTCGCTTCGCTCGCGGTACTGTAACGGTGTTCGACACTTGGGACTGTCGCGTACTAAAGATGATTAGGATTCCGTGGAGCGTCGCTTTGCCAGGAAGAATGAGATCACGGTTGAGTAAATGAGTCCAAAGAAAATCGCACCCAGACCCAGACCAGCAAAGGCTTGTAGCGCAACCTTCCAGGTGGGTAACTGTGGCGCGGACATCTGGTCGCCCGCCATGAATTGTGGCCCAATCAGCAAAAGAGCACCGGCAAAGAAAAGCGAGGCCGCTATCGCATAGACCACCGATATTGCTACTCCTGCTTTGATCCCTTCCTTAAAACTAACTTTGTCCCGACGTTCGCGCTCTAATTCTTTCAGCCCGAGATAGATTCCCGCAAACTGCAGCAGGTTGAAAAAGGTAACGGTCCCGAGGCTATGAATTAAAGACTGGAGGTTTGGCACCAACACATGGGTAACGATCACCCAGGCCATCACCCCAATACCGATGATCATTCCGTATTTAATGGCAAGTTTTGTAATCATTTCCGGTCGTCTCAGGAAAAGGTTTTAATCGGCCCAGAATGGAAGGCGCACGTAAGCTACCGAAAAATTGTCATTTAGACCATAGGCGCGCTTAACTGAGCTCGCCGGGTCAAAAAAAGCATTGCCCAGGGAATCGTTACTTCGCTCAAGAGAGAACCAGCCCCATGGCGGCCTGGCCATGTTTTCGCCGCCTACCTTTCCCAGGAACGCACAGCCAACCTTGCCGACGCTGATTGTTTTTTGAATGGGCTCCTTGCCTTTCAGGCTCAAGCTAATCGTGACCTTTCCATAATCGTATGTCTCTCCGTAAACATGCTCGTCCTTATTGTGAGCTTTACTCCAAAGACTCTGCAATGAAATCAGATCGTAACCAACTGAGCGTTCACATGGAGTTTCTGGCAAGTCGTGGCAAATCGCATTCAGTCGATCCGGATCCGAAGCGCGACCCGCAAATGCATAGCGAAGGAAATCTTTATTTGCGACCTGTTTTGTCACTGCGGAGTACGCTTCGATTCCATGACCCTTTGGTTCGACATACAACAATGGATGTTGGCCATCAACACTGACCGAAGAAAATCTCTCCTCGCTGATTCCGGCAGCTGCGTAATGAGAAAATTCGTTGTGATGGAGAGTCTCTACGAACATGACTCGCGCATGGCCAAGGTCTTTGCCGTTTTTTTCTACGGTGACCAGTGCGCCCTCCATGTCGTTTTCATGTGCGAGAGTTGCCTCGTCGGCCAGACCAGTGGGATCGTATTTTCCTCCTCGCTTCACTCCTTCCCGAATTAGCTCACTAAGAATTGTTCCGCGAATTTCCCCACCTTTGTAATCCCGAGGGTGAAAAACTGCGTAATGAATGAATAGGTGCGTTGAGGTTTCGGCTACGGCGTAGTAGATGTATGCGTTTAAGGGAAAGGTTTCGTTGGCGGCATTCTCCCAGTTATTGTCGCCTCGCCAATCTCCGTCGAAGTCGAAATTAGTTATGTAGTCACTCCGAGGCCGATCGCCCAACGCCTGATAGAAGATCGGAGCAAACCTCGCAGCAATCTCGCGATCAGCATCCGCCAAACCTCTATTGTTGGCGCGGCTTACAGAATTTGCATTTATGAACAACGAAACCGCGAGAACCGGGATTAGGAGTCGGGCTGTTTTCATTCCTGACCTTTTAACTGAAGACCTCACCGAACTAATGCTTCGCAGTTCCGGGAACTTACTCCCATGCTGGTCTACTGTCACCACCTTCGTACAGGTAGGGAGCCCAGGCCAGAGTGACTAGCTTTACGGAAATGTTTGCCTTGGTGGGCTTCAAACTAACTTTTCCGAGTTCCTCTGTTTGCACGTCGAATGTGCGATCGAGTTTTTCCGTTTCTGCCTTGAACTCTTCGTCGAGACTTGTCAGTTGCTCGGCCACAGCTGCTGAGGTCGCTTCCGCTCGACCAACATCCTGGGCCTCTTTCATCGAGCGTCCTACGCCTCGAGCGGCCGTCGTGGCTTTTCCCAGCGTTCCGATGCTGACGCTCTTGCGGCCCATGAATGACGATAGGATCGTGGCCCCAAAAGAGATGGCGGTTTGCAGTTTTTGACTCCGCGCTTGTTCCGCCTCCCTTTCGACTGCCTGGTCGGCGCGTCGTTTCTTCTCCTCAAGCGCCGATATTTTGGCGGCGTATTTCTGTCTTAACTTTTCGACGGATTCGTCACGCTTCTCTCGAGCCAGTTGTTGCAGACGGACACGAAAGTCTCGCTCGCTCTCTCCGGGATTTGACGCGACGTCCAGACTTGGACTTTCCATCAATTCCAATCGTTGTGTTCGATAGAGCCAGCCAGCAAAGTCTTTGCGCCACGAATCGTAACTTTTTGCTTTGCTGGCCGCGCCGGGTGTTTCGGCAAATGATGTATCGTTTGCCGGGTCTCGCTCAAGATCCTCCACGGGTAGCTCCAGGTCAAGAGCCTGGTCCCAATTAACGTCGACTGGACCATCATCGATTGTTGTTAAAAGACTAACGCGTTGTGTGACGTCCACGTCCTTCGAATCGCTGTACCGAACTTCTGCGGTTCCCAACAACATCGGGTGATAGAGAAGTTTTGACC
>Ga0070681_10002142_pt1 | contig 17951 bp, 17 predicted proteins | sample KBSC83BmetaG_FD_65650 | JGI IMG/M metagenome (GOLD analysis project Ga0070681, IMG submission 65650) | Corn rhizosphere microbial communities from Kellogg Biological Station, Michigan, USA - KBS C8-3B metaG | ecosystem: Host-associated > Plants > Roots > Rhizosphere | place: USA: Michigan... | reverse complement strand
GCCGATTGGGCTCGAACTCCTCGCGGTAGACCATGCGCACCGACGGCGCGAAGGTCATCTTGGTGACCTCCTCGCGGATGTCCCAGCGCCCTTGCGGATCGCGCTCCAGGACGCGGCAGCTCTTCAGGTTGGCGACCATCTTCGGCGCGAGGTCGCAGTCGGTCATCACGTTCCAGATCGCTTGGGGCGACGCCGCGATGTCGATCGCCGCCCGGATCCGCCCTGAGGAGCCGTCCGGGTCGGGCGTCACCTCCGCATAGGGACGGCCGCGGTCAAGCAGGGCCTCGGCCCGGGTCGACAGGTCGAAGGCGCTGGCCGGCCAGGCCGCGGTCAGGGCGGCAATGACGAGGAGGACGCGCATGGCCGAGAGCCTCCTCCTCTGTCGTCAGGCGGTCGCCGGCTTCCTGGCGAGTTCGTCCAGCACCGACGGATCGGCCAGGGCCGCCGGATCGCCGAGATTGCCGGCTTCGCCAGCCGCCGCCTTGCGCAGCACCCGGCGCACGACCGCGCCCGACTTGTCGCGCGGCAGGGCGGACAAGAAGCGGACGGTCTGCGGAACGGCCGCCGGCCCGACCTCGCGGCGAACCAGCCCCTTCAGGTCCGCCTCGAGGATGTCAGTGTGGCGCGTGTCGGGCGTGGCGACCACAAAGGCGTGGACACCGTCGGCGGCCGCGACGCTGGCGGCCTCGGCGACGCCGTCATGGGTCTCCAGCAGCCGTCCGACCTCGACAAGGTCGACCTGCGCCCCGTCCAGGGTGACCAGGTCCGGCCCTTCTCCGCCGGCGCGGTTGCGCACCAGGTCCTCGACGACGCTCGGATCGGCGAGCGTCGAGGTGTCGCCCAGGTTGGCGACGTCGCCCTCGGCCACCTTGCGCAGGATGCGGCGCATGATCTTGCCCGAACGGGTCTTCGGCAGGCCCGGCGCGAACTGGATCACGTCCGGCGAGGCGAACGGCCCGATCTCGCGCCGCACCCAGTTGCGCAGCTCCGGCTCCAGCGCCGAGGTGACCTCGACATCGGCTTTCAGGGTCACGAAGCAGTAGATGCCCTGGCCCTTGATCTCATGCGGATAGCCGACCACCGCGGCCTCGGCGACCTTCGGGTCGGCGACCAGCGCGCTCTCGATCTCCGCCGTGCCCAGCCGGTGGCCGGAGACGTTGATCACGTCGTCCACGCGCCCGGTGATCCAGTAATAGCCGTCCTCGTCGCGGCGGGCGCCGTCGCCGGTGAAATACTTGCCGGGATAGGTGGTGAAGTAGGTGGCGATGAACCGGTCGTGGTCGCCATAGACCGTGCGCATCATGCCGGGCCATGAGTCCGTCAGGCACAGGTTTCCGCTGATCGCGCCCTCCAGCACCTTGCCGTCGGCGTCCACCAGTTGCGGCTTCACCCCGGGCAGCGGCTTGGCGCAGGAGCCGGGCTTCAGCGCCATCGCGCCAGGCAGCGGGCTCATCAGGCAGGCGCCGGTCTCGGTCTGCCACCAGGTGTCGACGATCGGGCAGCGCCCCTCGCCGACCACGCGGTGGTACCAGAGCCAGGCCTCGGGATTGATCGGCTCGCCCACGGTGCCGAGCAGGCGGATGGACTTGCGCGAGGTCCGCGTCACCGGCGCCTCGCCCTCGCGCATCAGGGCGCGGATCGCGGTCGGAGCCGTGTAAAAGATTTGAACCTTGTGCTTGTCGCAGACCTCCCAGAAACGCGAGGAGGTCGGGTAGTTCGGCACGCCCTCGAACATCACGCTGGTCGCCGCGTTGGCGAGCGGGCCATAGACCACATAGCTGTGTCCGGTGACCCACCCCACGTCGGCGGTGCACCAGAAGACCTCGCCCGGCCGGTAGTCGAAGACCAGCTCATGGGTGTGCGCGGCCCAGGCCAGATAGCCGCCGGTGGTGTGCAGCACGCCCTTGGGCTTCCCGGTCGAGCCGGAGGTGTAGAGGATGAACAGCGGGTCCTCGGCGTTCATCGGCTCGGGGTCGCACTGGTCGGAGACGGTCGCCTTCACGTCGGAATAGAAGACGTCGCGGCCCTCTTTCATCGGCACGTCGGCCTTGGTGCGGCGCACCACGATGACGTCGGCGACGCCCGGGCAGCTCTCCAGGGCCTCGTCCACATTCTTCTTCAGCGGCACCGGCTTGCCGCCGCGCAGGCCTTCGTCGGCGGTGATGACGATCCGGGAGTCGCAGTCCTGGATCCGCCCGGCGATGCTGTCCGGCGAAAAGCCGCCGAAGATCACCGAATGGATCGCCCCGATCCGCGCGCAGGCCAGCATGGCGTAGGCGGCCTGTGGGATCATCGGCAAGTAGATGGTGACCCGGTCGCCCTTCTTGACGCCCCGGGCCTTCAGCACATTGGCCATGCGGCAGACTTCGGAATGCAGCTGGCCGTAGGTGATGAGGTCGCTGGTCTCGCCGCCGTCGCTCTCCCAGATGAAGGCGGTCTGGTCTGCGCGCTGCGGCAAATGGCGGTCGATGCAGTTGACGGAGACGTTCAGCACCCCGTCGGCGTACCAGCGCACCCGGAAGTCCTTGGCGTCGAAGGAGACGTCCTTCACCTGGGTGAACGGCTTGATCCAGTCGAGGCGCCTGCCGACCTCGCCCCAGTAGCCCTCAGGGTCGGCCTCGACGCGCGCCACCGCGGCCTCGTAGCCGGCGGCGTCCATCAGGGCGTTCTTCGCCCAGGCCTCGGGGACTGGAAAGATTTCGTTGTCGGACACCTGCGCGCACTCCCGAAATATGCCAACCCCAGAGGGAGTATGCGGAGAGCGCGGTCCGGCGCAACAATCCCTGCCAAGAACCTGCGGCCAAGCTTGCCCGGACCGGCGGGCGCCGTCATGGTCCGGCGCATGCTTCGCAAGGGAATCCTGGTCGCGCTCGCCGCGCTGACGCTGGGCGTTGGCGGCTGCAGCCTCGATCCGCGCGGGTCGGCCTCCAAGGCCATCGCGAGCTTCCTGGGCGCCGTTCAGCGCCGCGACGGCGCAGCCATGGAGGTGGTCCTCGACCGGCCAGCCCTGCGCGCCAACCTGCGCGACCAGCTCGCCGCGCTGGGCCGGAGCAATGGCATCGACATTGGCGCCGGGCCTTCGGAATTCGCCATGGACCGGATGATCACCGCACCCGCGATCCGGCGGGCTCAGGGGCACACCACCCTGCCGCCGGCTCCGACCGCGCCCCAGGTGGCGGCGCTGCTCAAGGTCGAGGACAAGGACCACGTCTGCGTGCAGGACGCCGCCGGCGGCTGCGCGCTGTCCTTCGCCAGGCGACGTGGGACCTGGCGGCTGGCCGGCATGGCCGCGACCGGCGTGAAGGCCCCCTAGAGTCCCTGGCGCCCCCGGCCGCCAGCGCCTATGCGGGTGGCCGACATATCCGGAAGGCCCGTCCCATGCTGCTGCACCTGTCCACCTGGCAAGAGATCGAGGATTACCTGAAGCGTTCTAAGACGGTGGTGATCCCCATCGGCTCCAACGAGCAGCACGGGCCGACCGGCCTTTTGGGCACCGACTGGCTCTGCCCGGAGATCATCGCCCATGAAGCCCAGAAAACCGCGGACCTGCTGGTCGCGCCCACCTTCAACATCGGCATGGCGCAGCATCACCTGGGCTTCCCGGGCACCATCGCGCTGCGGCCCTCGACCTTCATGGCGGCGATCGGCGACTGGTGCCGCAGCTTGGGGCTGGCCGGCTTCGAGAAGCTCTATTTCCTGAACGGTCACGGCGGCAACGTCGCCACCATCGATGCGGCCTTCTCCGAACTCTACGCGGAGGCGACCTATAGCCAGCGCAACCGCGGCTTTGCCTGCAAGCAGAAGAACTGGTGGGAGCTGAAGGGCGTCCTGTCGCTCGCCAACCGGCAGTTCCCCACCGGCCATGGCAGCCACGCCACCCCGTCGGAGATCGCGGTCACCCAGTGGGGTTATCCGGACTCCATCAAGTCCGCCAACTACGCGCCGCAGATCGCGCCCACCGGCCCCATCCGCGAGGCCCTCGACTTCCGCGCCCGCTATCCCGACGGCCGCATGGGCTCCGACCCTGGCCAGGCGAGCCCGGAAAAGGGCGCTGAGCTGGTGGCGGCGGCTGTCGCCGGCCTGATCGAGGATGTGGCCGCCTTCAGCGCCGAAGTCGCGCCGGGCTGAATTGCCTACGTCATCCCAGGCCTCGTGCCTGGGATCCCTCCATCGGTGTTTCCGCGTCGGCGGATCAGGCTCCAGTCCTCCTCCAACACGCAGCAGCCGCGCGAGGGATCCCAGGCACGGGGCTTAGGATGACGAGGAAAACTAAGCCGTCACCACATCCCCGTCCTTCACCGCCACGGGCCAGGGCGTCAGGCTCAGGCCCACGCACGGCGTCGTCGCGCCGCGGCCGTCGAGGGTGAAGAGCCCGCCGTGGCCGGCGCAGAGGATGTGGTCGCCGGCCTTGGTCAGGTAGCGCTCGTCCAGCACGCCGAGCGGCCAGCCGGCGTGCGGGCAGCTATCGACGTAGCCCAGCACCGTCTCGCCCCTGCGGACCACGAAGCCCGCGAAGAGGCGGCTTTCGGCGCGGAAGCGGAAACCCTTGGAGCCGGGGTCCGCCAGGTCCGACAGTGCGCAGAGCCGCTGGCCGGCGGGCGGGCGGGCGGGGTTGTCGCTAGACCGTTCCAATGGAGGCCCGGAAGCCGCGGATATCGACGCGGCCGAAGACGCCAGCCTTCTGGTAGGGGTCGGCGGCGTTGAACGCCTCCACGGCCGCGCGGTCGGGAACATCCATGATGAACAGCGACCCCGCCATGGCGCCGGCCTCGTCCAGCAGCGCGCCCGCCATCTTCACCTGCGCCAGGTTCTCGCGAGCATAGGCCAGGTGCGCCTCCCGCGTCGCCATGCGCAGGTCCAGGGAATCGGGCTTGTCGAAACAGGCCAGCATGAAGAGCGGCATCGTCTATTCCTCGCGAAGGGGTCGGGAGAGCAGGCCGCGGATGGCGTCGTCGACGCCGACCTCGCCGGCCAGGATGGCGGCGGTGGCCACGCAGATGGGCACGTCGACGCCGAGCTTCCGGGCGAGCTCGCGCACCGCCGGGGCCGAGGCGACGCCCTCCGCCACCGAGAGCTTGCCGGCCAGGGCCTCGTCCAGCGTCTGCCCGCGACCCAGCGCCAGGCCGACGCTCATGTTGCGCGACTGCGGGCTGGAGCAGGTCAGCACCAGGTCGCCCAGGCCGCAGAGCCCGGCCACCGTCTCGGCCTCGCCGCCCAGCGCCACGGCCAGCCGGGTCAGCTCCGAAAAGCCACGGGTGATCAGGGCGGCGTGCGCGCTGCGCCCAAGGCCGCGGCCCTCGACGATGCCGCAGGCGATGGCCAGCACATTCTTCACCGCCCCGCCGGCTTCGGCGCCGATCATGTCGGTGGCGAAGTAGGGCCGGAAGGTCGGCGTGGCGATCAGCTCCGCCAGTTCCACCGCGCAGCCCGGATCGGGGCAGGCCAGGGTGACGGCGGTCGGCAGGCCGCGCGCCACCTCGCCCGCGAAGCTGGGGCCCGACAGCACGGCCGGCGCCGCCTGCGGGATCGTCTCGGCCAGCACCTCGGTCATCAGCTTCAGCGAGCCCTGCTCGACGCCCTTGGCGCAGAGCAGGATCCGCAGGCCGTCGCGTACGTGAGGCGCAAAGGCGGTCAGCGTCGCGCGCAGGTGCTGGGCGGGCGTGACGGCCAGCACCACGTCGCTCGCCGCCAGGTCCGCCAGGTCGCCGGTCGCCCGGATCGTGGGCTCAAGCTCCACGCCCGCAAGGAAGCTGGTGTTCTCGTGGCTGGTGTTGACGCTCGCCACCACGTCTGGCTCGCGCGCCCAGAGCGTGGTCTCCAGCCCCGCCCGCGCGCAGACTTGGGCCAGGGCCGTGCCCCACGCCCCGCCGCCGATGACGCCGGCCTTCTTCATGCCGCAGATCTCATGCTTTCGCTCCCTTGCGGCCGGGGACGTGGGTCGGGTTGGCGTTGGCCGCCGCCTCATCCAACGGCCAGCGCGGCCTTGCGGCTGCGTCGAGCGGGTCGGAGATCCCCAGCGCCAGCCGCTCGGCGCCCGCCAGGGCGATCATCGCGGCGTTGTCGGTGCAGTAGGCGAGCGGCGGGGCGGTGAAGGAAAAGCCGCGCGCCTCGGCGGTCGCCTGCAGCCGCGCCCGGACGGCCCGGTTGGCCGCGACGCCGCCCGCCACGACGAAGCGCAGGCCCTGTCCCGAGTGGGCGGCGGCATAGGCGGCCATGGCGCGGTCGCTGCGTTCGGCGAGCTGGGTGGCGATCGCGGCCTGGACGGCGGCGGCCAGGTCGGCGCGGTCGGCGTGCGTGCTGAGGCCCTCGGCGATCCGCGCGGCGGCGGTCTTCAGGCCGGAGAAGGAGAAGTCGCAGTCCTTGCGCCCCAGCAGCATGCGCGGCAGCGTGAAGCGTTCCGGATCGCCGGCCCGGGCCAGGGCCTCCAGCGCCGGGCCGCCCGGGTAGGGCAGGCCAAGCGTCTTGGCGATCTTGTCGAACGCCTCGCCGGCCGCATCGTCGATGGTCGAGCCCAGCCGGCGGCAGGCGCCGACGCCTTCCACCGCCAGGAGCTGGCAGTGTCCGCCGGAGACCAGCAGCAGCAGGAAGGGATAGCCGACGTCGGCCGCCAGCCGCGCCGAGACGGCGTGGCCCTCCAGGTGGTTCACCGCCACCAGCGGCAGGCCGCGGGCCAGGGCCACCGCCTTGCCGAACGACAGGCCCACCATCACCCCGCCCACCAGGCCGGGCCCCGCCGTCGCCGCCACCCCGGTCAGGGCGTCGAAGCCGACGTCCGCCTCGGCCAGCGCCTGCGCCGCGATGGCGTCGATGATCTCCACATGCGCTCGCGCGGCGATCTCCGGAACCACGCCGCCGAAGGGGGCGTGCGCGGCGATCTGGCTGGCGACGATCGACGACAGCACCTCCACGCCGCCGTCCGGCGCACGGCGCACCACGGCCGCGGCGGTCTCGTCGCAGCTGGTCTCCAGGCCGAGGATAAGTTGGGGGCCCAAGCTTCTGTTGATGGAGGTCATCCGGTTGCCGGGGGGCGCCCGCTCCTGTAGCAGGCGCATTCCACCCGTCCCGAGGTAGACCGCCGACCGTGCCCACGCAACCGCCTGCCCCCACAGTTCAGGTGCGGATCGGCGCCCGCGGCTCGAAGCTGTCGCTCGCCCAGGCCGGCCACATGCAGCGCCGCATCGCCGCCGCGCTCGGCGCCGATCCTGAGCGGCCCGAAGAGGTCGAGCGCGTCGCGCCGCTGGTCGTCATCACCACCACCGGCGACCGCGTGCAGGACCGCCGCCTGCTGGAGATCGGCGGCAAGGGGATGTTCACAAAGGAGATCGAGGAGGCGCTGCTGGACGGCCGCATCGACTGCGCCGTCCACTCCCTGAAGGACATGCCGGCCCTGCTGCCGGACGGACTGTGCATCGCCGCCATTCCCGACCGGGAGGACCCTCGCGACGCGTTCCTGAGCCTGAAGGCCGACAGGGTCGAGAACCTGCCCCACGGCGCGGTGCTCGGCACCGCCAGCCTGCGCCGCCAGGCGCAGATGCTGCACCGCCGCCCGGACCTCGACGTCCACATGCTGCGCGGCAACGTCGACACCCGGCTCGCCAAGCTGCAGGCCGGCGAGGCCGACGCCATCCTGCTGGCGTTCGCGGGGCTGAAGCGCCTGGGGCTCGGACACCTGCCGCAAAGCCTCATCGACCCGATGGAATGCCCGCCCGCGCCGGGCCAGGGCGCGCTGGCGATCGAGACCCGGGTCGGAGACTGCGACGCCTCCTGGGTGCAGGCGATCAAGCATGCCCCCACGGCCATCGCCGTCGCCGCCGAACGCGGCGCGATGTCGGCGCTCGAAGGCTCCTGCAAGACCGCCATCGGCGCCCACGCCTGGTTCGAGGGCGCGCACCTGAAGCTGATCGTCGAGGCGCTGTCGACCGACGGCCGGTCCCGGTTTCGCCATGCGGGCGAGGCGGACCTGACCGAACTGGCCGCCCCGGAAGCCTCCGCCCGCGACCTCGGCCTCTCGCTAGGCTTCGCCGTGCGCGAGGAAGCCGGCGACGCGATCGCGATCTAGCGCGACATCCAGGGCTTCGATTTCGAGGACGAGTGCGCGGCCGCGGCCTGCTCGCGCTGGAACTTGCCGCCGCGCGGCGGCTTGGGCCGCGCGGCGATGGCGGCCTTCTTCAGGCGCAGCGCCCGCTGGATCGGGGTTTCTTCCGGTTCGTCTGGCATCGGGTTCTCGCTGGCGGCGGCGGGGCTCGCGCCTCCATATAGGGTTTGCAGAAGGTTAAGGCTCTCTGCGCTAAATGGCGTCCATGGCTCGTCGTCGTCAGAGAATCTGGATCACTCGCGCTCAGCCCGGCGCGGACGCCACCGCCGAGCGGGTGCGGGCGTTGGGGCATGAGGCGATCATCGCCCCGCTGCTGGCGGTCCGCGCGCTGGACGACGTGCACGTGGACCTGAACGGCGTGGCGGCGCTCGCCTTCACCAGCGCCAACGGCGTGCGCACGTTTTCCGACATTTGCGGCGAACGGTCCCTGCGGGTCTTCGCCGTGGGCGCTGCGACGGCCCAGGCGGCGCGCGCGGCGGGCTTCAAGCTGGTGCTGTCGGCCGACGGGGACGTCGACGCCCTGGCCGAGGGCATCGCGCTGCGCCGCACGGAGCTGCGCGGGGCGGTGCTGCATCCGGGCGCGGTCGAGCCAGCGGGCGACCTGGCCGGCGCGCTGGAGAAGCACGGCGTCGCGGCGCGGCGGCTGATCCTCTATGAAACCGCCCCGGTGAAGCCGGCCGACGAGGTCGCCCGGACGCTGGTCCAGGCCGACGTCGCCCTGCTGCACTCTCCCCGCGCGGCCCAGGTCCTGGCCTCGGTCCTCAAGGCCCATCCCGCGCCCAAGCTGCGCGCGCTGGGGCTGTCCAAGGCGGTGGTCAAGCCGCTGGCCCGCGTGGCTCTCGCGGCCAAGGCCTTCCCGCCGATGCCCCTCGAGGGCGCCCTGCTTAACCTGATAGACCGCACCTCATGACCGCGCCCTCCGATATGCCCGAGGCCTCGGCGCCCGCGGATCCGGCCGGATACCGGCCGAAGCCGCTGCTGAGCGCGACGTTCTGGGCGATGGTGGCCTTCGCCGTGCTCTGCGTGCTGGGGGGCGTGGCGATCGCCAGCTTCGGGCCTCGGTGGCTAGCCATGCGGTCGGCGCCCGGCGCGGCTGCGGAGCGGACGCCCGCCGCGGAGCCTGCGCCGCCGCCGCCCTCCGCGCCGGCGGCAGCGCCCGCGGCGGCGGCGCCGGCGAGCGAGGCTTCCCCGGACGTGGCGCGGCTTGGCGCTCGCGTGGCGCGGCTGGAGACGCAGCAGGCGCAGGCCTCCCAGGCCGCCGCCGCGGCGCTGGCCGCCTCCGTCGTCGTCGCGGCGTCGCAGGGCTCCGGCCCCTTCGCCGAGGACCTCGCCAGCTTCCGCGCCATCGCGCCGCCCTCGCCGGAGTTGCAGGCCCTGGAACGCCTGGCCCAGACGGGTGCGCCCAGCCGCATCGCGCTCGCCGCCGGCTTCCCGGACTATGCGGCCCGCGCCGCCAGCGCCGCCCGCGCTCCGGGCGACAAGGCAGGCCTCGGAGACCGCATCGTCTACGCCCTGTCGCGGATCGTCAGCCTGCGCCGCGTGGGCGACGTGCCCGGCGACGGCGTCGACGCCCTTCTGGCGCGCGCCGACCGCCAGGTGGAGGACGGCGACCTCGATCGCGCGCTTCGCACCCTCGACCGCCTGCCACAGAGTGCGCGGGAGGCCATGGCGCCGTGGCGCGCCCGGGCCGAACGGCGCGCGGAGATCGACCGCAACGCCGAGGCGCTGCGCGCCCGCGCCTTGCAGGCCCTCGCCCTCGAAGCGAGGTCTCTCGGCGCCCTTGCTCCCGAGGCCGTCTCTCCCGGCGCCCCTTCCTCTGACGCGAGGGGCGGCGGCGCATGATCCGCGCCAGCCTCGTCGTCCTGGTCGTCGCCGCCGCAGCGGTCGCCATCCTGGCGCTGACGGGCGACGCCGGCCGCGCGAGCGTGGTCTGGCTGGGCTGGCGCGCCGACATGACGGCTTCGGCCGCCGCCTTGATCGTGATGTTCGCCTCGCTCGCCTTCACCGTCGGCTGGCGGACCCTGCTGTGGGTGCTGGCCGCGCCGCGCAGGGCGGAGCGGACCCGCGCTGAAAGCCGCCGCCGCCAGGCCAACGAAACCCTGACCCGCGGCTTCCTGGCGGCGGCGGCCGGCGACGGCTCCGAAGCCCGCCGCCTGGCCCAGAAGGCGGCCGGGCTCGCCGACGAAACCCCCGGGCTCGTCCGGGTCCTGGCCGCCCAGGCCGCCGAAGCCGCGGGCGACGTCGTCGCGGCCCAGGCCGCCTACGCCGCCATGCTGGGGTTTCCGGAGATGCGCCTGGCCGGCCACAAGGGCCTGATGCAGTTGGCGCTGGCCCAGGGCGAGCGGGCGACGGCGCTGCGGCACGCCCAGGAGGCTTTCAGCGAGACCCGCAGCGCCCGGTGGGCCTGGCGCGCACTGCTGGAGGCGCGCCTGGACGCCGCCGAATGGGGCGCCGGCCTGGAGCTCGTGAAGAACGCGCTGGACCGCAAGATCGTCCCGCCGGTGACCGCCGAGCGGGCGCGCGCGGCCCTGCTCGCCGCCCTGGCCGCCCAGCTCGAGACCGCGACCGAGCCCAGGGCCCGTGGCCAGGCCCTCGACAGCGCCGTCGAAGCCGCCAAGCTGCAGCCGGGCTTCGCCCCGGGCGTGGTGATGGCCGCGCGCCTGCTGGCCGCCGACGGCAAGATCGGCCGCGCCTCTGCGACCCTGGAGAGCGCCTGGAAGGCGGCTCCGCACCCGGCGCTCTGGCTGGCCTACCGCGACCTCAAAACCGCCGAGACCCCGCGCGAGCGCGCCGACCGGCTGATGACGCTGGCCGCCCAGAACCCCGGCCACCGGGAGAGCCGCATCCTCAACGTCGAGCGCGCGCTGATCGTCGGCGACGCGGCCCAGGCGCGCGGCGCGATGGGCGGCCTGGAAGCCGAGCCGGTCACCGCGCGGATCGCCGGCCTGCGCGCCCGCGTCGCCTTCGCCTCCGGCCAGCCGGACGAGGCCCGGCTGTGGCTCGCGCAGGGAATGAACGCGCCGCAAGAGCCGGACTGGTCGGACCTCGATCCGGAAGGCCGCGCCTTCGCCTATCAGGCCTCCGACTGGGCGCGCCTGGTGATGACCTTCGCCGAGACCGGCGAACTCATCCACCCGCGGCACGAGCGCCGCGAACGTTCGCTGAGCGAGCTGCCCGAACTGCCGATCGCCTATGCCGATTCCGCGCCGTTCCTCACCGCAGATGGCCTGGAGCCTGCGCCCTATCCCGTGGACGACCAGGGCTACGGCGACGACGATGCGGTGCTGGCGGAGGCCGCTCCGCCGGCCCCGCGGCGACGCGCCGGCCGAGGCCGCTTGGCGAGCGGGCCGAGAGCCGCTAAATAGGCGCTCCTTCGCGGCCGGGCCCTCGCCCCGCCGCAACCGGAAGGCCCAACGGGCCGCCTTAGCTCAGCCGGTAGAGCGGCGCATTCGTAATGCGTAGGTCGGGTGTTCGAGTCACCCAGGCGGCACCATCCTTCCCCTTTCGGGGAAGGCAGAGCCCTACAGCTTCACCCTAACCACCTTGCCGCCCCGCAGGACCACGCGGCGCATGATCGCCACGTCGCGGCTCGCTGCGCCCGGGGTCGCGGGCTTCGCGACCGTGATCACGAACCAGGGGCCGTCCGGCAGGCCGGAGAAGCTGAAGTGGCTTTGGGCGTCACAGGTGGCCCGGCGCACGAAGTCGGAATAGTCCTGGCTGCGTTCGGGCGGCGTGCGGCCTCGCACCTCCGCCGCCGGCAGGGCCGCGCTCTTGTCCGAATTGTAGAGCACCATCATCCGGGCCCTGACCCAGGGCGTTTCCGGCGTCAGGATCACCGAGGCGTTGGCGCAGGTGAACGCCTGGCCCGCCTGGCCGTAGGTGAGCTGGCCGTCGATCCCGCCCTTGCCCGGCGCCTGAGACCAGGCGAAGTCGGCGGCGCGGAACGCGGCGGTGGCGCCGCTGGCCACGGGCGCGGACGGCGCCGGGCCGCCAGGGCTGGCGCAGGCGCTGAGCAGGAGGGCTGCGCCCATGGCGCCGGCAAGACGTGCGTTCATCGACAAGCTCCCCCAATTGACCTTGGCTAGAATTGCACGCCCGGCGCCTGGGTGAAAGCGGCTGCGCCGTAGATGCGAATTTCAGCTGCCGCGGATCAGCCGCCTACGCACGGTGCCCTCGCTCCAGTGGTTCTCCTGCGCGCGCTGCAGGCGGATCGCGCTGCGGGCCGCCGCCTGCAGGGTCTCGAGCGTCGCGTCGGGTTCGAGGTCGGCGGCGATCGCGTCCAGCCGGCCGGCCAGCACCTTGCTGCGCGCGGCCTGTTCGCCCAATGACAGGGCCGCCTCCAGCGCCAGGCAGGTCGCGCCGATGGCGGGCACGATGGCGCCGGCCACGCCGACCAGGCTGGTCAGCCAGTGCGGCCCCTGGTGGCCGAACAGCGCCATGCCTGCGGTGCTCAGCACATAGGCCACCAGCACCACCATCAGCACCGTGAAGCTGCCGTTCTCCAGCTGGTGGATGCGGTGCGAGACGTGGCCGTTGATCTTCGACTGGCCGCGGTGATAGGCCGCCTGTCCGGTGACCAGCTCGTCGATCGCCCAGCGGCCCCAGCTTCGCACTCGCGCGGGATTGAAGGCGCCGCTGGGCAGGCCGGCTTCGCGCCGCACGCGCCGCGCCCGCGGGCTGCTGGCCAGCATGCTGGAGCCGTGCGGGGCTGTATTGACCCCCAGCGTCCAGGCCACGCGCTCGAGCCGCAGGTCCTCGGCCAGGCGGCGCGCCTCGCCCCAGCGCTGGTGGCGGCGACCCCGCTCGGCTCCCATCCAGACCCAGAAGGCGCCGGCCGCGAGCGCCAGTTCGATGAGCACCATGGCAAGCTCGGTCTGCGTCCACAGGCTGCCGACCGTGCCGGCGATGGTGGCCAGGATGGCGACGCCCAGCAGGATGACCTGGTGCGAGCGGTGTACGGCGCCCAGGTAGCTCGCCTCCGCATCGGCCGCGACATGGGCCTGCGTCAGCCGGATGAAGCCGGGTTCGGCGGCCAGGTCAGGCGGCAGGGGCACGGCCTCGAACGGATCGGCCGAGCCGCCGAGCGTCTTGCGGAAGATCGCGTAGGCGCGCCAGTGGCGGAAGAACCGCCGGTCGGGGGCGGTTTCCGGCGGCGCCTCGTGGCGGTGCGGTTCGGCCCGCAGGCCGAGGTCGTGCAGCGCTTCCTGCACCGCCTGCGGCGACGCCGCGCGGACCAGGGGTTCACGGCCGAGGCGCAGCTCGTCGAGGAATTCCAGGAAGCCGAAGTCCTCGTCGAGATGCTCAGGCCGGATCAGCTTCAGGCCGTCGGGCTCGCCCGGTTTGACCCAGAGCACCGGAATGCCGTGCTCCAGCGCCAGCCGCACCGCGTCCGCCGTGCCGCCCGCGCCGCGCGCGTGCTCGCCGGTCCAGACCACCACCAGCAGGTCGGCGGCCCCGATCAGCCAGCGGGTCTGCGCCAGGTAGGCGTTGCGGCCCAGGGCCTCGCTGGCGCGGCCGTCCAGCCAGGCGCCGGCGTCCATCAGGGCCTCGGCCCCGCCCTCGACGGTGTCGTCCAGGAACGGGAAGACCGCGTGCACCGGCCCGAGCCCGGCGGCCTTCCAGGCTTCCGCGGCCAGCAGGTCCGCGCCGGGGGCCAACCCGGCGACCAGCCGCGCGTTGGCGACCCCCGCCTGCGCCAGCAGGGCGAAGGCGTTCTCCAGGCCCGCCCACGCCTGGGCGGGATCGCCCAGGTCTTCGGGCCGGTTGTGCCCGGCGAAGGCGATCTGGACGAATTGCAGCGACGCTGGCGGCGGCGCGGCGGCCGCCGGCTTGCCGGCGCGGACCCGAGCGGACGTGCGGCGCCGGGGCAGGTCCACCTCAGTCATCGGGTGCGCATCCTCACGTCGGGCGCCCAGTCATGCGGTGCGGGCCTCGCCGATCGCCCGGTCAGTAGGGAACGTCGTCCGCCGGCTGGACGACCTTGGCCTTCTTTTTCTTCACCGGCGCCTTGGGCGCGTCGGCGGCCTCCGTGGCGGCGGGATCGGTCGCCGTGGCGGCTGCGGGGTCGAGGGTCCCAGGCGCGGCGGAAGCCGAGGCCTTCTGCAGGCTCGACGGCGCGGCGGTGGGCAGCAGGGCCACCATGGCGCGCGATTCCGGATGGTCCTTGGACCGCAACAGGCCAGGCGCCGCCAGCCCGATCCCGGCGACGATCAGGACGACGAGCGAGATGCCAACGTACATCGCGGCGCGGCGGCGACGGGGCGCGGCGAGAGCCGCGGCGTCGGCGTCCATGGCCGCGTCGAGCTCGATCGCGGCCTTGGCCTCTTCAAACGAGGCGGGCTCGGCGGCTGCCGGCGGGGCGGATTTCGGCGCGGCCTTGTCGGGCAACGGGCGGGCCACCTTCAGCTTGCGCGCCAGGGCTGACACGGGCCCGGCCTCCGCCACGGCCGCTTCCTCGGCGAGCGCTTCCGGCGCGACCGGCTCCGGCGAGGCGGCGATCCGCGCCGGCGCGTCGGTCACGACGTCGCGCGTGGCGTTCTCGATCCGCTGGCTGAGCTGCTGGATCGCCACTTCCCAGTCGGCGAAGAAGTCGATCCACTGGCGGGTGGCGAACTCGTAGGCGAACGCCTCGTTCGGCGTCACGTCCTCGATGCGCAGCGGCACGACGATCAGCTTGCTCTGGCTGGCCAGCGCCAGCTCCTTGTTCATCTCTTCGGAATTGTTCGAGTTGGCCGTGAAGACCAGCAGCATGATCTTCGCCTGGCGGATGGCGCGGACGATGGCGACCTGGAAATTCTCCCCCGGCTCGATGTCGCGCGAAGAGATCCAGCACTTGAAGCCGCGGGTCTCCAGCGCCTGGCAGAGCGTCATGGCGACGCGGTGGTCCTGCGACGCAAAGCTGATGAAAATACTGGCGCTCATTGGCCCCTGTGCCCTGCGTCCCGGAAATCAGTGTTGTTCAGTATCCGTTAAGGTCACCGCCGAGCAAGCCGATTCTCCCTTTAAGTGTCCTCACTTGGTTAATGCGGCGGGCCAAAGCTTAACCGCGGTGCGCCGGGTGGTGTTCGGGCCGTGGGATACTCGCCTGCGCAACGAGCGGGCGGGACAAGCCGCTCATTCCATGGCATGCGGTGCGCAACGCCACGTCGCGGATGATCGCGGCCCGGCCGCGTTGTCCAAAGAGTGCCAGGAGGCGCCCATGAGAACCTTCGCTAAGACCCTCCTCGCCGTCGGGCTCGCCTGCGCCGCCACGCCGGCCCTGGCCCAGAAGGCCGCCGCGCCGGTCACCCCCACGACCTCCGACATCCGCTGCATGCTGGCGATGGGCGCGATCGCGTCGAACCCCGAGTCGCGGCAGGCCGCGACCCTGGGCGCCTTCTATTTCGAGGGCCGGATCAACGCCCGGGCGCCCACCCTTAACCTGCCGGTCGCGATGAAGGCGGAGGTCGCCCGCCTCGACCAGGCGACGATGCAGAACGAGGCCAAGCGGTGCACGGCGCTGGTCAATCAGGCGTCCCAGACCATGCAGGCGGTGCAGGCGGCCTTCTCCAAGCCGGTCAGCGTGCCCGCGCCGGCCCCGAAATAGGCGGCGGCCGCTACCGTCAGTTGGCCGGGGCCGCGGCGCTCAGGGCCGGCCCGATCTCGTCGTGCAGCACCAGGTCGGCGTAGCCGTCGAGGTCGGTCGGCTCGCGGTTGACGATCGCCAGGCGCGCGCCGTTGCGCTTGGCCAGCACCGGAAACCCCGCGGCCGGGTGCACCACCAGGGACGAGCCCAGCACCAGGAAGGCGTCGCAGTCCAGGCTTGCGGCCTCGGCGCGGGCCATGGGCTCGGCCGGCATGGCCTGGCCGAAGGAGATGGTGGCGGTTTTCACCAGCCCGCCGCAACGGCGGCAGTAGGGGATCTCGCCGGCCTTCAGGAAGCTGTCCTTCAGGCCCTCCAGCTCGTGCCGCTCGCCGCATTCCAGGCACTTGGCGTAGCTGGCGTTGCCATGCAGCTCGATCACCTTGTCGGCGGGCACGCCGGAATCCTGGTGCAGGTTGTCGACGTTCTGGGTGATCACCGCGGCCACTTTCCCGCGCTCGACGAGCCGCGCCACCGCCAGGTGGCCGGCGTTCGGCGCGCGCCCGACCCAGCCGGCGCGGCCTGAGAAGGCGCGCTCCCAGGCCTCGCGGCGCTTCGCCGGGTCGGACACGAAGTCCTGGAAATAGATCGGCTTCATCCGGCTCCAGACGCCGCCCGGGCTGCGGAAGTCCGGGATGCCGGACTCCGTCGAGATTCCGGCGCCGGTGAACACCACCATGCGGCGGGCGTCGGCGATCAGGCGGGCGAGGTCGGCCCTGGTGGCGCGCGCAGGCATGGCCGCATCTTGTCTCAGGATCGCGGCGTCAGACCAGGGGCGATTAAACGCCGCGTGCGGGGTGGGCCGACCCGGCTTGGTCAGGGGATGCCAGGCAATAGGCCGGGCCGGCCCGAAGCCCGCTCGGCGGGGGAGGCGGCCGAGGGGCCGCCCGATCAACCGGCCCCTGGCCTGTCGGGTTCCAGGGGCTTTGCGCGGCCTTTGGACGAACGGTCCGCGGCCAGGACTGAATTGCCGCTTTCCCGACGCGGCGCTTTGCGGATAGTGCCGACGGGGAATGGCCGCCGCAGAAGGCTGGCCCGCGAGGGGATTGCCGCATGACCAGAACCGCACGTGTTGCAGGGTCGGCGCTCGCCATCGCCGCGGCCGCGACGCCCGCCTTCGCTCAGGCCGCGGCAGCGCCGGACTCCGGCCACACCGCCTGGATGCTCACCGCCACGGCGCTGGTGCTGTTCATGACCCTGCCGGGCCTGGCCCTGTTCTACGCGGGCCTGGTGCGGCTGAAGAACGTGCTGTCGGTGATGACCCACTGCGTGGCCATCGCCTGCCTGGTCTCGCTCGGCTGGCTGTTCGGAGCCTACAGCCTGGCCTTCGCCGGGACCGGGCCGCTGATCGGCGACCTCGCGAAGTTCTCGCTGCTGGGCGTCGGGCGCGGGTCGGTGGTCGGCGCGCTGCCCGAAAACCTCTTCTTCATGTTCCAGATGACCTTCGCGATCATCACGCCGGCGCTGATCGTCGGCGCGTTCGTGGAGCGCATCCGGTTCGGCGCGGTGCTGCTGTTCTCGGGCCTATGGCTGTTCGTGGTCTATGCGCCGGTCTGCCATTGGGTGTGGGGCGGCGGCTGGCTGATGGGCCGCCACGTGATGGACTACGCCGGCGGCCTGGTGGTGCACGCGACCGCCGGGACCTCGGCGCTGGTGCTCGCCTGGCGCCTCGGGCCGCGCGACGGCTTCCCGCGCGAGCTGTCGCCGCCGCACAATCCGGGCATGACCATGATGGGCGCGGCCATGCTCTGGGTCGGCTGGTACGGCTTCAACGCCGGCAGCGCGCTGCAGGCCAATGGCGACGCCGCGTCGGCCCTGATGGTGACCCACCTTTCGGCCGCGACCGCGGGCCTGGTCTGGGCGGTGATCGAATGGCGGCGGTTCAAGCGCGCCAGCATGGTCGGGCTGGTGACCGGCGTCGTCGCGGGGCTCGCCACCGTGACGCCGGCCTCGGGGTTCGTCGGCCCGCTGGGCGGCGTGATCCTGGGCGCCGCGGGCAGCTTCGTCTGCTACCACGCGGTGGAATTTGTGAAGCAGCGGCTGAAGGTCGACGACAGCCTCGACGTCTTCGCCGTGCACGGGGTCGGCGGGATGCTGGGAACCCTGCTGGTCGCGGTGCTGGCGAGCCCGGTCTTCGGCGGCGTCGGCTATGCGCCGGGCCTCGGCATGGCCGACCAGGCGCTGACCCAGGCGATCGGCGTCGCGGCGACCGTGGCCTGGTCGGCGCTCGCCACC
>Ga0070681_10002140_pt1 | contig 17953 bp, 14 predicted proteins | sample KBSC83BmetaG_FD_65650 | JGI IMG/M metagenome (GOLD analysis project Ga0070681, IMG submission 65650) | Corn rhizosphere microbial communities from Kellogg Biological Station, Michigan, USA - KBS C8-3B metaG | ecosystem: Host-associated > Plants > Roots > Rhizosphere | place: USA: Michigan... | reverse complement strand
CAAAAAGAAGCGTCTCGGGCGGCATGCCTTTCGCTTTAGAGATCGCCCAAAGTCGATGGAAAGGCGGTAAAGCCCAATGAGATGGTTCCTCGTTTGTCTGATCTTCTTTGTGGCCGCGGCAGGACTAAGTAAATATTGGTCCAGCGAAGCCTCGATCTCGCATGCGATGGCGAAACAGCAGCAGCGCAACGCGAGCCGATGATGAATCCGAAACCTGGCGCTATGGAATCGTGTCGAAAGTGCAATCACACGGAGAAATCGCATTCTCCGAACGGCTGCGGTTGCGGCTGCGCCGTTTTTCAGTCGCCGTACGCGTCGACCGTGTTCAACAGCCTTATGGCGCGGGACGAAATCAGAAAAAAATTTGAAGCGCTCACGCAGCGCGAGCGCACCGATCCTTAACAGCCTACGGTGCGGTCGACGTAGACTCGACCGCGTCTCATTCTTCTCTTTTCATCTTAACCCAGCACAGGCCGCGCTCTTCGTCCGCAGACTCCAAGGCCGAACAAGCCCATTCTCAAACCTGAGCAACCATCGCCGGGCTGTGAAGTTCCCTGTCGCAGATTGGTTCCGCTATTGTAGAGGCCAAAGCCCAAAACGCGTCAATCCACATAAAAGCGCCCCAAAGTTAAAAAAATGGCCTAACACGCCGATAAGCCCTAAGGAGAGAACACACACGTCTTTTTGGACGTGTAAGGTCAGATTGAGCAAGCAATGCTCTAATTCGCTCTTATTTCTTTACTATCATTTGACAGAAAATTTGCAGCCACCTAGAATAATCACGACGCATTTGATGCGAATATACCGGGCAATCGAAGATGTTTGATCAATATTTTGAGGTGTTTCTTGCCGACAACCCGCAGGGCAAGGCCATCAACTACCGGCTCCGCTACCAAGTCTATTGCCTTGAAACGGCGTATGAGGACGCCACCCATTACCCGGACAAAAACGAAATCGACGAGAACGATGCACGCTCGGTTCATTTTATCGTGCGGGCGCGCGCAACTGGCGACTGGATCGCGGCGATGCGGTTGGTTGTCGGAGATTTAAAGGATTTGCCCATTAGCGAATTCGCTCAAATCGACCAAAATCTCCTCTTCAACATCACACACGCGAGATCGCTTGAGGACTTTGATCTTTCCGGAGAAATCTCGCGAATGTGCGTGGTATCCCAATTCAGACGCCGCCCTCTCGAACGTAGCACTCCTTACCAGATTCCCTGGAACACGGACGATAAACACGAAGAAAATCAGAACGAGCGTCGAAAAGCTCCCTGGCTGATGCTCGCTCTTCTTTATGCCGCTCGCGATTACAGCGTACAAAAGGGCATTCATCACTGGTTTTTCTTGGCGGCGAGCTCACTGGCTAGAATATTCACAGGACTCGGAATGCAACTCGAGAGAACCGGACCAGGTTGTGAGCATCGAGGGACCCGGTATCCTCATGTCATCACCATTCCTCATGGGTTTGATCACTTTGAGGTTAAATATCCCAACCTCGCAGCGGCCATTCCTGGAGGCGTCCGCTTCAGGCTATTTTCGGAGCTGACGTCGGAACAATACAAAGACATCCTAGCGCCATGATCAGTGTCGGCCGCGGGAATACCTCGCAAGAACACGAGACGGGGTTTTCACAGACCGAAGCGTTTGAACGCAACATCGGTCTCATTTCTCGCGACGAGCAAAAAATTCTCGCGTCATCCTTGGTCGTAATTGCCGGCTGTGGAGGCGTGGGCGGCCTGCACGCTCACACTTGCGCGCGCCTCGGTATCGGCCGTTATCGCATCGCCGATGCCGACACCTTCTCGATCGCCAACATGAACCGACAGATTGGTGCCACCGTTCCAAACATCGGCAGAAACAAAGCCGAAGTTACGGCGGAAATGATCCGCTCGATCAATCCGGAATCCACCGTCGAAATTTTCACCGGCAACGTTTCTGCGGAAAACGTCGACGCCTTTGTTCAGGGCGCGAACCTGGTTATTGACGGCGTCGACTTTTTCGCGTTGGCCGCACGTCGGCAGCTCTTTAAGACCGCTTGGCGAGCCGGCATCCCGGCGTTGACCGCTGCACCTTTGGGTTTTTCAGCGACTCTGCACACGTTCGCTCCGGGCGGCATGAGCTTTGACGAATATTTCGATTTGGATGACGACCAGGAGCCCTTTGAGCAACTCATGCGATTCATCGTCGGCCTGGCGCCGGCCGGTTTGCATTTGCCCTACATGGACCTCAGTTCCGTCAATATTGAATCCGGTCGAGGTCCTTCGAGTATTTTAGGTTCTCAAATGGCCGCCTCTTTGGCTGGCGGAGAGGCAGTTGCCATATTGCTGAAGCGGCGCGCGCCCCTGCTTGCACCTCGATACATCCAATTCGATTGCTATCGCCAGACCTTGCGCAAAGGGAGGCTCGCCGGCGGCAACCGCAACTGGCTCCAGCGTCTCAAGCGAAACGCACTCACGAAAAAATTTCGCAGCCTCGGATTAGACAAAGCGTTTGGCTAATTGTGACTGCCAGTTTGGGCGCGGCTTGCACTGACCAGCTTGTGAAAGATCTCCCAAAATTCGAGGCGGACCTCCTAAGCGGGATGCGCTCAAATGAAGTAACGCTTCCTGATAAATTCCTCGAGCGAATTGCGCAGGACGCTGTCCTAGCGCCGTCTGGAGACAATCTCCAGCCGTGGAAATTTGAGGCGAGTCATGGGTCGCTACGACTAATTCATGACCCCAATCGGGACCATTCGCTTTTTAACGTCCAACATCTGGCTTCATATATCGCGTTGGGTGCGGTCTTGGAAAACGTCTGTGTCGTGGCGACCAAATACAACCACCGCGCCGATATTTGTTACTTCCCCGAAGCACGGAAGCAGGATGTGATAGCCCAAATAACCTTCGCGCATGGCGTGGATGTCGACCCACTGGCGGACTGGATCGAGCGGCGTTGTACGAACCGCAGGCCTTATGAAACCCGTTCATTGGACAGAGCAGTCATCGCGGCATTAGATCTCCCTTCGAACCGTTCTCTCGGCACCGACCTCCTATGGATACACGAAAAGCCGGCGCTGAAAAGACTTGGCGCAATTGTGTCTAGTGCCGATCGTCTCCTATTCGGAAATCCAGTAATTCATCACCACTTTTTTTCGACGCTTCGCTGGAACCAAGCCGAGATTGAACAAACCCGTGACGGCTTGCCAATAGGTTCACTAGAGTTAGGCTCTTTGGGATCGTTTGCGTTCCGCTGCCTAAAGAACTGGTCTGCGGTAAAATTTTTAAACCGTTTCGGGCTGAGCAAAGCAACCGCGAATCACAGTACACTTCTTATGCGCCGCTGCTCCGCCGCCGGACTGATCACGGCCCCAAATATGTCGCCTCTTGGATTCTTGCAGGCCGGACGGACCTTCCAACGCGTCTGGCTTCAAGCCACCAAGGAGTCCCTAGCGCTCCAGCCTATGACCGCGGTTATTTTTCTCCAACTAAAGTCCAGATTAGGGGATTACGAAGGGCTCGCCGATGACGAAATTGCCCTGATTGAACAATTAAGACAAAATTTAGCTGAATTTTTTGAACTCCCAAAAGGAAGGGTGCCTGCAATGCTATTCAGACTCGGGTATGGTGCACCTGTGTCGGCCAAGACGTTGAGACGCTCTGCTTTGGACTGAAACCCGCAGACAAGACGCATGCCATGGTTCTCGGACAAACAATTGATTTGATCTCCATTTCCTTAGTCAAATTTCAATGAGTGACGTGCGGCGAACCCGTATCCTGTTTGTAGCTGAGGGCGTCACTCTCGCTCATGTCACCCGTCCATTGCTACTCGCCCGGGCGCTCGACACTGATCTCTTCGAACCGCACTTCGCGTGCTCTCCTAACTGGACACGTAGTCTGACCAATCTTCCGGCTCAATTCTGGCCAATTGAAAGCATTGGCAGTTCCGAATTTCTAACAGCCCTTTCCAAAGGTCGGCCACTTTACAGCCGTAGAACCCTCCACTCTTATGTAAAAGCTGATTTGCAGCTCCTGGAAACAATTCGCCCTGATTTAGTTGTTGGTGATTTTAGATTGTCGCTTTCGGTAAGTACCGTTCTTTGCGGCGTTCCGTATGCTACAATAACGAATGCTTATTGGAGTGAATACTATCATCCAATCCGTTATCCGATTCCGGAGCTACCCATCACTCGAATTCTCGGGGCACCATTACCGGAAGCTGCTTTCCAGCACATTTACCGATGGATATTTGCTTATCACATGCGCCCTTTGAACAGTGTACGAAAGCATTATGGAATGCAGCCATTCGCACACCTATCGCAAACATACACCAATGCTGATCATGTCCTTTATGCGGATATTCCCGGTTTGTTTCCCGGAATGAATCTACCGAAAACTCACCATTACTTAGGGCCGCTGAGCTGGGCACCAGAGAAGGATATGCCTGACGGGTGGAGCTCCCAGACAACAGACAAGCCACTGGTATACGTAAATCTCGGTTCTTCGGGAGCGATCGATGTCTTGTCAACCGTACTTGAAGCACTCGCACCATTGCCTGTCTATATTGTGGCCGCGACAGCCGGTCGTTGCCAACCAGCGGTCCGTTCAGCGAACATGTGGATCACGGATTTTCTTCCCGGCGATCGGATAGCGAAACAAGCTACTGTCATCCTCTGCAATGGCGGTAGCCCAAGCGTGTACCAAGCGTTGCAAGAGGGCACTCCAGTGATCGGAATCCCGTCCAATATGGATCAACACCTCATGATGCAAGCGATCGTGCGCAAAGGCGCGGGTTTGCTCATAAGATCCGAATACGTGCGCCGTAGCACCGTACAAGAAGCAATACTGGAAATCTTGAAAAACGACGCCTATCGTCGAAAAGCCCTTAGACTTCAGGAAGAAATAGCACAATATTCCGCGACAAAGAATTTTGCTGCGCTCGTTTCTAAATTAGCCAAACACAGACCACAGGAATCGCGAGATGCCGTTCAATGACTCCCGTGACCAAGATGTAATCGTCGTTGGCACAGGCATGGGGGGTTCCGTTCTGGGTTATGCTTTGGCACGTGCCGGCAAGCGAGTTCTCTTCTGCGAACAAGGGCTCCTTACGAGCAATCCCGCCATCAACAAAGGCTGCTATGCTGAAAGCACATTTCCGACCGGTGTAGTTTCCGCTTCCGAGCACAGTGAACTACTTCGTCGAGCTGCTCGATACAACAAAGAGATCGAAGACGTCTCCTATTCGAAACCGAAACGCTTCGTGCCATTCATCGGAGCCGGAACCGGTGGGTCGACGGGACTATTTGGCATGGCGTTAGAACGTCTGTTCCCATGTGACTTTTTTCCGAAGCGTAACTTTCGTGATGCTCCAAATACCACGTTGCCGGAAAGGTGGCCAATAACCTACGAAGACCTTAGTCCGTATTACAAGGCTGCAGAGAAATTGTTTCGAGTTCGCGGCAGCGTGGATCCGCTCAGACGAGAAGAGAATTTCGACTATTTGCCTCCTCCGTCGCTAAGTACACAAGGAGAAGAACTGTATCGATTCTTGGACGCGAAGGGTTTCCACCCATACACATTGCCCTTGGCGTGTGACCATACACCCGGTTGCGAGTGCTGTCAGGGATATTTATGTGCGCAAAATTGTAAAAACGACTGCTATAAGATTTGCCTTGCGCCGGCTTTAGAGCAATTTGGTGCCCGTCTGATTGAGAATTGCGAGGTTATTAAGCTTGAAGCCAGTGAGAAAAGAGTTACCGGTGTAGTATGCCAATCGGGCGACAGAAAGTTGACTCTCGAAGCGCCAACCATAGTCCTTGCTGCTGGCGCCTTAAAGACTCCTGCCATATTGCTCAACTCTGCGTCCTCGATTTGGCCCAACGGACTCGCTAACAAATCAGGGTTGGTCGGCAGAAATTTGATGCGACACCTAATTGACCTTTACGTCCTCACTCCTAAATCCACGACGTCGGGCTCGGCCATGAAAGAGCTGGCCATCAACGATTTTTATCTGGTCGACGGAAAGAAATTCGGGTCAGTCCAATCTTTTGGCGCAATGCCGCCAGGAGAGGTTGTGACAGCGCCGTTTGAACTACGGTTGAGGACAAGTTTCGCACCCATTACCGGATCGCTGTTTGGTCGCATCCGACCCCTTGTCGACCGGCGTTTGACTCATTTTTTTTCGAGCAAAATAATTCTGGCATCGATCCTCGAAGATCTCCCCTATAGCAACAATCAAGTGACCCTGGTGAAATCAGCAAATGTGGATCGACCATGTTTAAACTTGAGATATCAGGTCAGCGATTATGACCGGGACCGCACCGAGCAGTTCCGGAAGCACATTCGCTCAGCCTTGAAACCATACCGAGTTCGTCTTCTCAAACAAGCGGAAAATAACGAACGAATCGCTCATGCATGTGGGACATGCCGTTTTGGCTTCGAGCCTGAAACCAGCGTCCTTGATTCGACAAATCGTGCTCACGGCCTCTCCAACCTATACGTTGTCGATAGTTCATTCTTTCCATCGAGCGGCGGAATAAATCCCGCTTTGACAATTGCCGCCAACGCACTTCGTGTGGCAGATTTCCTGATTCATGAACGATAGTTGTCGTACACGCAAAGAACCGATATGAGCGAAGATCTGCCAAAGCGATTCCAGGAAGCGACCACATCTTCTCCTGGTCAAGCAATCACGGTTAAATACAATTGCCGTTGTTGTGCGTATGAAACCACCCACCCTGATCCACGAGAGTTGGGCATTGCTCGGGGAAATACCAAGCGATTCATCAACAATCTATTTCGGATCTGGCGATGCCCCAAGTGTCAAGCGATCCACGCTGTTGACTCCGTGGACTTTAGCGATATCTACTCCGACTACCCGCTCAATCAGCGACGTATGGATGTGTTCGCACGAGGAACGTTCCGAAACCTGCTGCACCGGCTAATAAAAGCAGGTCTAAAAAAACATCACTCAATCATAGACTACGGATGCGGAAACGGCTTGCTGGTCAGTTTTCTTAGAGAACAGGGTTATAGTCAGGTGTGCGGATACGATCCGTACATAAGCCAATTTTCTGAAAGGCCTCGGTCACTTTTTGATTGCATCATTGCTAACGACGTCATCGAACATTGCCCGGACCCTCGCGATATGGTCAGGGATTGCACGGCACAGTTGAAGCCTGGTGGGCTGCTCTACATCGGAACCGCCGATGCTGAAGGAGTCTCGATGGATGCACTGGAGCCTCACATCATGCGGCTGCACCTTCCCTTTCATCGTGTGATTCTTACAGAAAGAGGGCTTCATTCGGTAGCCACCGACACCGGATTGCAGATGGTGTGCGCCTATCGTCGTTCTTACATGGACACCTTAATGCCCTTTGCCAACTATCGTTTTCTCGACGAGTTCAACAAAGCCCTCGGACACAACATGGATTTGGCGTTGGACCCATCCTCATCCAAAATAGTCCTACACCATCCAAAGCTATTTTTTTTCGCACTATTCGGTTATTTTTGTCCCTCTGCCTATGAACCCGCCGTCGTGCTGAAAAAAATTTGACGATACCTGAAACTGAGCCGCTGACGAAAACTAAGAGTGGTCACTGTTCCGTATCGCCACGGCTAGGTTCATCCTATTCGGATTAGGCCTGAAGATCTCTTGGTCGATTACAAAACCTAGCATAAAAAACAAAGGCCCCCTGAAGCTTGCGCCTCAGGGGGCCTATTGATGAGCGAGCAGAGTTGGTCGTTTACTTCGCTTTTCTGCCGCGATTTCTCAGATAACCACCCATGCCGAGGAGACCGAAACCGAAGAGCAGGAAGCTGGCCGGCTCGGGCACCGGAGTAGCCGCACTGATCGGCGAGTTGAAATCGGTCTGGGCGATGAAGTCCGGTGCAGTTGTAAACACACCGTTGGTGGGACCAATGTTCGGAACAAAGCCCGTCGAAACAGTGTTGGCCGACATCAAACCGTCCACGTGAGCAGTATCGCATACCGTGGCAGTCGTATCGATATAACAGTCGGCTGGATCGACGGAGATGAAAGGTAGTCCCTGAGAGATTTGCGCGAACTGGATCCCAAACAAAAGCTGCTGCAGGAAGAAGTTCGTATCGAGAGTAGTAAACCCAGTAAACGGGATATTACCCTGGCTGCCGTTGCCGGTGACGGTGCATTGGTCTGTAAGCGCAGCCGGATCGCAAGCTGTAGACGCAGGGGGAGAAACGGTCGAGCCGTACTGGTTACCATTAGGTGACTGATCGAGAAGCACCGGCGAAGTGCTGGTAACCTGAAAATTCCCACTCGCGGCTCCGATGGTGTTAGCAGCAAGGATTAGCGTACCATCGTTGAAGCCGGAACCGCTTACAGCATCCGCATTGATGTTGGTATCGTAATAAACCTGGAGGAATGCCGAGCCCGGTACCGTTGCAAACGTCGCAAGAGTGCCACCCCCCGAAATACCAGTTACAACCTCGGTAAACCCGACGACCATCGTAATCTGATAGTTTGTGTTTAAACCGCTGGGCGTATTAGCTGTTCCGCCCGGGGATAGTGTGCCTATGAGGATTGCCTGCGTGTATACGTTAAAAGTGCACCCTCCTGCAGGGCACGTCCCTGCGGCAGTATTAAGAACCGCTGTGCCACCACCGTCAGCCGCAAAACTGGTTGGTCCCCAGTCCAAAGTACCAATATCAATGGGCGCCGCGCCACCTGAGCCGTCAAGGTCAACCAAAACTGCTTGTGCGTTCCCTGCTCCTAGAGTAAATGCCGCCGCCAGAAATCCGGCAGCCAGCCAACTCTTGCCTTTGTTGATTTTCATGAATTCCTCCTCTGGAGTTCCGTGGTTGCTGATATGGTTGGTGGATAAAGCAATCGATAGACCATTTTTTTCAGCGTCGGAGCGCAAACCTTCAAAAGCATCTAACTAATTGATTCACAAGCATATTTAGTAAAACAGAAAACCCGAATCGCCTAACGATATAAATAACTGCACACTCAAAACTGTAAACAAGCCTAACAGCGAAAACCCCCATCCGTCTGACACGCAACAATTACGCATAAAATCAGCATCTTGAGGGGTTTTTGAAAAGTGTATTCCCTCCTTACATTTTCATGGATTTACACTTTGGAATACGATTAGCTTATCTTCGCGAGTTGGCGATTTAATCATCACGATATAGCGTTGATTGGTTAGTCGGTCTCTAGTATTTTCCTGTCATGGTGACATTGCGCATTGGCGCGAGAAATATTATGCGCCAGCCGGTCAGATCGGCGATATCGCTGACTGCTATTGTCTTTGGAGTTGTCTCGCTGCTGTTGAGCGGTGGCTTTATCGAGTGGATTTTTTTTGCGATGCGCGAGTCGACTGTCCAATCCCGTTTAGGCCATATCCAGGTCGCCAGGGCTGGCTATTTCGCGAAGGGTCAGGCCGACCCTTCCCCGTTCATGCTAGGCGACGAAGCGCCGGAACTGTCTCGCATCGCTTCAAGCCCCGAGTTACGGGTCTTGACCCCTCGCCTTACTTTCGGCGGATTGGTCAGTCATGGTGAAAACACCGTCTCATTTATCGGCGAGGGAGTTGATCCAGAAAAAGAGGAAAAAGTGAGCCGTTTTCTATTTATCGTTCAAGGGAAGGGACTTTCGTCATCGGATCCCAAGGGCGTGATTTTGGGCGAGGGGCTGGCAGCCAATCTGGGAGTGAAAGTTGGCGATCCAATCGTATTGCTTATCAATACAACAACCGGCAGCATCAATGCCGTGGAAGCCAAAGTACGCGGTCTCTTCTACACGCTCAGCAAACAATTTGACGACGCTGCATTGCGCCTGCCGATTAGTCTTTCGAGGGAGTTGCTCCGGACCTCGGGTGCCAATATATGGATTGTTCTTCTTGATGACACCGCAAACACGGGGAGAGTGCTAGCTCGATTGGAAAAGGAATTTCCAAAGGGGTCGAGCGCAGTTGAATTTAAGCCGTGGAACGAGCTTGCGGACTTCTATAACAAGACTGTCGCCCTTTACTCTCGACAAATGTTGGTTTTGAAAATGATTATTGGACTCATCATCATACTTAGTATAGCCAATACGATGACGATGAACGTGCTGGAGCGAACCGGGGAGATCGGCACATTAATGGCTCTGGGAGCAAAAGGAAAGGAAATTATGCGCCTTTTCTTAACAGAAGGATTCATTCTCGGCTTAACCGGGGGCTTGACCGGTCTCCTTCTCGGGTTTGTGCTCGCGCGCGTTATTTCTTCTCATGGGATCCCTATGCCGCCGGCTCCAGGAATGAGTCGAGGATTTTCTGGTGAGATCCGGCTTACCTGGACGTTGCTCGCCAATGCTTTCTCCATCGCCGTCCTCACCTCCCTTCTTGCAAGCCTTTACCCTGCTTGGAAGGCTTCACGATTGCAGATCGTGGACGCTTTAAGACACAATCGTTAGATAAACTTGATGTGGAAGCTTGCCCTTCGTAACGTTTTTCGTCACAGATCCCGCACCGCTCTGACGCTCGGAGCGATCATTTTTGGCATTGTTGCATTGATCATCAGTGGCGGATTTGTGCAGGATTTTTTTATTCAGCTGCGCGAGGCTACGATTCATTCACAGTTCGGCCACATCCAAGTTTTAAAGAAGGGATATTTCGAACAAGGACGAAGAGCACCGTTTGAATTTATGATCGATGATCCGGACAAACTAATTGCCAGGCTCGGTCAATTGGAGCATGTCGCCGATGTGACCGCGCGAATTAATTTCTCCGGCCTACTCAACAACGGCCGTACTAATTTTCCGGTGATCGGAGAAGGGATCAACCCCAAAAAGGAGCTTCGACTCGCCAGCTATATTCGACTGATCTCAGGCACCCAACTTCCCGATAATGATCCATTCACAATACTCATAGGTCAGGGAGTCGCTAATTCGCTCAATCTCAAGGTAGGTGAAAGAGTAACGCTCTTGGCGAACACTCGAGAGGGCGCGATTAACACCTTCGATTTTAGGGTTACAGGAATTTTTCAGACTTTTTCAAAGGAATTCGATGATCGCGCGGTGCGAATCCCAATCGCTTCAGCGCGCGAACTGTTGGCGACAAAGGCGGTCCACAGCCTTGTATTTGCACTTACCGAGACTGAGTATACAGACGACGTCAATCGTAAGATTGCCGCTCTATTGCCAGCCGGCCAGTTTGAGACGAAAACCTGGTATGAGCTTGCGGACTTCTATCAGAAAGCAGTGGACCTATATCAGCGTTATTTTTTGGTGCTACACTTGATTATCTTAGGCTTGGTTCTTCTGACTGTTGCCAACAGCGTAAATATGAGCCTCTACGAGCGCACGGGTGAGTTCGGCACGCTCATGGCATTAGGTAACCGCGGCCGCCAAGTGTTCAAATTAATTATAGGCGAGACGCTCTTGCTGGGAATAATCGGCGGCCTAGCCGGTGTAGTGCTTGGGATTTGTTTTGCGTTAGTCATTTCGGCGGTGGGTATTCCCATGCCGCCCATGCCCAACACCAATTCTGGTTATACGGCGCTAATCCGGCTCGTACCTTGGGAGTTGGCAAAGGCATTCGCGATTGGGTTTTCCGGCACGCTCTGCGCTGCGCTGCTCCCGGCGCGACGGGCTTCAAAGCTAAAGGTTGTAGAAGCTTTGCGCTACAATTGAGGTACAATCCGGTTATTGCAGCTTTCGCATGTAATCCTTCGCAAACATTCTGTCCGGCAATTCTTTGACCTTGAGCTCTGCATACTCCAACGTCGATTTTGCACCCTCAACCACTGCATCCTCCATCACCAAGCGCATTGGCCTCACTGCACCGGCACTTTCGCGATAGTTCTGGTATCGGCATGTCTTTAAAAGCCGTCCTGATATGGCATAGAATTCTGCTTTGTACGGGCGATCATTGCTCTTATTAATCCAATAGAGCACTTTGTCGTAGGTGACTGATTTGTCTACCGCCTTCAGCTCAAGCACGTAGTAATTTTCACCTTCGATCGTTTCGGTTTTCATAATTGTCGGCGTGTAATCTCCACCAAAGTTCGCGCGTGCCAAGTCGCCGTTAGCAACCTGACCCGTAAGCCTCTGCGAAGCTGACAATCGTATTGGCTGAGAGATGCTTGGCATGAATATCCATAGGTCACGGTCACGCATAAGCAACACTTGGCCCTTGTCCGAGGCAGGCGACAAGGTACGCACAATGGTGCGCTCGTTCCCTTTAGACAAAATTTCATATTCCCGCGCTTCGGGCTCCCGCCCTGGCGTCGAGTTAGTGATTTTTACATTGACCTGATAGCTAGGCTGCGGGAAACGAACGCGATCAGCTTTTTCAACGATCGATTTCGCGACATCGTCATCGCCAGCGCGCAGGGCACCGCCGGGCCAAAGGCTCACATCAAGCACTAAAAGAACAGTGATAAACCACCCGCCGATGCGTTTAGACTTCTGCATCATTTCCCCTTCACAATTTCGATTCTGCCGCAAGCGCTTCTTCAGGAAAGTCCCATGGACGAACGTTTTTTTATTGCATTTAAGCCCTTATCACGGGTAAAATACGTTCTATTATTTTCCCTAATTTTACACTTTTATGGAGGTCGTTAGAATTGAAAAGTTAAATAAAGTTTATCGCTTAGGCAATCAAGAGGTCCACGCGCTTAAGAATATCGATCTCATCGTAGAAGAAGGTGATTTGCTGGCCATCGCCGGTCCGTCCGGCAGCGGCAAAAGCACTCTGTTGAATATTATCGGCTGTATCGACACGGCCTCAAGCGGCAACGTCAGCATTGCGGGGAAACCCGTGAACGATCAATCGCCAGATCAACTCGCCGACCTCCGCGCTAGGACCATCGGTTTCATATTTCAGACCTTCAATTTGCTCCCCGTGTTGTCCGCCGAAGAAAACGTTGAATATCCCCTGCTCCAATTCAAGGAAGTTTCCAAGGACGAACGGCGCGAGCGAGTGCGGCATTTTTTGAATATCGTCGGCCTTGAAAAGTACATGCGCCATCGGCCCAACGAGCTAAGCGGCGGACAGCGGCAGAGGGTGGCCATTGCGCGCGCGCTGGCGACCCGGCCTAAGGTGGTTCTCGCAGACGAGCCCACGGCTAATCTGGATCAGAAAACCGGCGCGTCGATTCTCGAGCTCATGCGCCTCGTCAATCGAATCCAAAAGACAACTTTTGTGTTTTCTACCCATGATCAGGCGGTCATGCGCTTGGCCCATCGAGTCGTCCACATTCAGGACGGTGAAATCAAGAGGGAGGAGTTCGCGCACCCGTGAGTTTGAACAACAGGCATAAAGCACCGCCTCTACGAATACAGCGATTCTTATTTGTGTCGGCACTTCTTTTTTGTGCCAGTGATGTTTGCTTCGCTGATTTCGCCGTCCAGGTCGGAGCCTTCCGTTCCCCCCAGGCTGCAACCCAGCTGGTCGGAACTATCAACCGTTTGGGGTTTCCGTCGAAGATAGAAACAGGTAGCGGGTCCGGCAAATTGAATCTTGTACTGGTCGGACCCTACAAAGATGCACCTCAGGCGGAATCTGCAAAGCATTCTCTGGCTGCCGGTGGGATCAAAGGATTTGTGCGACTCTATCAATCCGATCCGGAGGTCTACCAAGCCAAGGGAGCCGCGCAGGAGTTAGGTCCTGCGTATGCAAACTTGCTCTTGACGAACACTGGTCGGGAATTTTCTGCCGCCGGCCGGCCACCGCCCGCGGATTTCTCCCTTGAGAGAATCGCGGCAGCGGCAGTAGCCGACTCCAACCAATCCCCGGGCGCCCAAACCAGTACATCGAGTCTAGATTTGCCCTTTTCCGTTTCAGGTCATTTCCAAACGGCCCTTGCCTACACGGTCGCACACCCGGACCATTGGTCGAAGATCAAAAACACTTTGGCACTCGCGCTTGAACGGGAGTGGACCGATGACATCAAGGTCAAGGTCAGCGGCCGATTCTCCTACGACGGCGCCTACGACGCCGGCAATTTTTATCCTGAAAAGGTCCGCCGCGACCAACGATTCGACGGTCTGTTCCACGAAACTTACCTCGACATGGGTTTCAGCGACTGGAACATCCGCCTCGGCCGCCAAAACATTGTCTGGGGCGAAGTGGTGGGATTGTTCTTTGCTGACGTCGTTTCAGCGAAGGATCTTCGAGAGTTTCTCATACCGGAATTTGATTACATCCGCATTCCTCAGTGGGCCGCTCGAGCCGAGTATTTCACCGGAGACTTCAAAGCCGAAGCGATCTGGATTCCCTACATGACTTACGACCGCATCGGCAAACCGGGCAGCGACTTCTATCCGATCCCGCTTAGCGCTCCGGCCGGCTTCGATGTCCAGGTAAGGAGCGAGCGCACTCCCCATAGCCTGCGGGACTCCGCTTTTGGTTTTCGCACGTCCTACTTAGTCAAGGGTTGGGACTTGGCCGCCTTTTATTATGGCAGCGTGGACGCCAATACGACGTTCTTTCGGTCGACTGTTTTCTCACCCGGCCCGACGATCAGTTATCGGCCCGACCATGAAAGAATCCATCAGGCGGGTGTCACCGCTTCGAAAGACCTGGGAACTTTTGTCGTCAAAGGCGAGGCAATCTATACCTGGGACCGGTTCTTCAACGTCAAGAACTTGAATGACGCGGACGGCGTTGTGCGCCAAAACTTTCTCGATTATATCCTCAGCGCCGAGTTTCCCCTGCCGATGGATTCGCGCCTCAATCTACAATTTTTTCAGCGTGTATTCACCGACCATGACGCTGACATCGTCCCACGAACCGTGGAGAGCGGCGCAAGTTTGTACGCGAGCACGAAGCTTTTCAGCGAAAAGGTCGAGCCCGAGTTTTTACTGATCCACAGCCTGACTCAGCTTGATTGGATGGCACGCTTCAAAATCAATTGGTATTTCGCAAAGGATTGGCGCTTGGTGGCGGGAACCGCCTTTATGGGTGGGCGAAAACTGGGGCTCTTCGGAAGATTTGATAACCGAGATCGCGTCTTTACGGAATTGCGGTACAGCTTTTAGCGAGCCAAAATCTATTGCCAGCCGGCTTTTCAGGCTTCTCCTAACTAAAAAGACAAACGGGGATGTCTGCGTTCATCAGACATCCCCGTCGATCTAGGAAAAGCTTAAACCGTGGCTCAGCTTTTTTTAAGGCCGAGCTCGTCGAGCGCTCGTTTCGCCTCATCACGACCGTTAAAATTTTTCTCCGACGTTAACGACTTTTTCAGGTTTTCAGCCGCGAGAGATTTGTCCCCATTTTTTAAATGTGCCATGCCCAAGTGGTACAGCACCTCGGGATTTGCACGATTAAATTTTTCATTGCTCTCTTTTAGCAACTCTATTGCTGAAAGATAACTTCCCTTTTTGTAAAGGATCCAGCCCAGTGTATCCGCCAGGCTTGGATCATAGGGATTAGCCTCACGGCCCTTTTGCGCTATGCCCAACGCAACATCCAAGTTACCTCCATATTGAGAATAATTATATGCTAGATTATTGGCCGCCAAAGCATTTCCCTTATTAATATCAAGGACTTTCTGGTAGTATTCGTTTGCTTTTTTCTGCTGCTGCTTTTGGTCATACAGGATTCCTATCATCATCAATGCTGGAACCGCGTGGGGGTTTTTCGCGACGATTTTTTCATATTCTGCGATCGCCAAGTCAGGCTTTCGATCAGCCGCGTAGGCGCTGCCTAAAGCAAAATATGCCGAACCAAGGTTGGGATTGAGTTCCACAGCTTTGTTCAAATACTCATAGGATTTTGGATATTCGCGTGTTGCTATTTTGATTTGGCCCATAAGCTGATAGACGTTGGCGGGGTTCTTGGACTTTTTCAAGTATTGCGACGCCGTTTCGAAAGCCGCGCCGGGATTATTCTGTAAGAGATACAGCCTGACCATCGATGAAAGAGCTTCGATACGTTCCGGATTCGCTTTTAAAATATCCTCGTATTCTTTAATTGCATCTCCATATTTTTTCTGCATCGTGTACGCAGTTGCGAGATTCATCTGGGCGGCAAACCCCTTTGGATTGATGCGTTTGGCCTTCTGAAAAGCTTCTATGGCTTGTGGAAGCTGATTTTTACGCAACAACGAGGTGCCCAAAACGACCAGCATTCGATCATTACTTGGCTGAGCCTTAAGCACGATTTGAGCCTGTTCTATCGCGGAGTTGAGATCACCACTTGCTGCCTGAATTTCTGCGAGAGAAGTTCGGGGCGGTATCCAGAGGGGGAATAGCTCGACAGCTTTCGCAAAATTCTGCCTTGCTTCTTGAATTTTGCTCTGCGAACGCTGTGCTACACCCATAAAATAAAAGCCGGGAGCAAATTGTGGCCGGCTGCGTGTGACTAACGTAAGATCATCGATTGCCTTTTGATTCTGATTTTCAATGATGTTGATTCGACCACGAAAAAAGCGACCGTCAACATCGTCTGGGCTCGTTTCAAGAATTTCAGACGTGAATCGTTTCGCGTTTTTCAAATCTGACCTTGACAGGTAAAGCTCCGCAAGTCGTTTCTTGGCTATCGGTGAGTTTGGTGTCTTTTTCAAAAGATTTAAATATAATTTTTCGACTTCATCAAATTTACGGGTCACTGAATAATAAAGGCCTAAAATGTGAAGCAACGACTCGTTTTCAGGGTCCGATTGGGTTGCGGCAATCAACTCGGCCTCGCCCTTTTTGGCCTTACCACTGGCCAAATAAATTTGTGCTAGAACAACCCTTGCTCCGGACGCTTTGGGATTTAATGCAAGAGCTTTGCCCAACGACTCTTCTGCCGCCGGAAAATTTTTCATTGACATCTGTATCGTGCCAATGTCCACATAAATGAATCCCGCTTGTGGTGTTTTTCTCAGGATCTCTTTCAGCTGGGAGATTGCCTTTTCCGGGGCATTTTCCGCGAGCGCTATTTTTGCCGCCAAATACCGAGTTTCAAACGCATCCCGATCGATGCTCTGGAGTTTATCGTACTGTTCTTTTGCACGGCTCAGATTCTTACCAAGCAACTCCAGTAAACCCAATTCATATCTCGCTTTCACAAAATCTGGCTTTAGGTCGACAATGCGAACGAGTTCTCCATATGCGCCTCGAAGATCTCGGGTCCTCATAAGCACCTGGGCTAATTGAAGGCGTGCTTCCGCTGACCGTGGATCTGCTTTGACGGCATTGCGAAATTCAACGATTGCCTCATTGAGCTTAGACTCCTTAAGATAATCTTGCCCCCTTTTTAGGTATCTTTCCCTCTTGACTTCCGGGGTGCCTCCATACTGGTAATAAGCGAAGATGCCTCCGCCTAAAGCCACTAGAAGGAGCCCAAACAACACGAGACGTTTCATCAGAAACCTCCTACAAATGCCACCAGGATTAAAAAGCTAATGGGAAATTTCGTGAACAATGGGAGATTTTTGAGAGTCTCAGAACCGGCTAAACCGCTCAATCTCCTATTTCGCGCCCAGCGCCGCATACAACTTCTTTGCTTCTTTACCGTCGGGGAAATCTTGTCCCAATGCAAAGGCTTTTTTCAGCGTTTGGCGCGCCGACTCGTCGTCTCCATTTTTATCGAAGGCAAGGGCCAGGTGGTACAAAACGGTGGGATTGTTTTCCTTGAATTTTTCGTTGCTTTCTTTGAACAAGGCGATGGCAGTTGGGTAGGCCTTCTTCTTGAGGTGGATCCATCCCAGCGTATCCGCAATTGAGGGATCGTTTGGACGAAGGTCCCTCGCCTTTTGAGCCAGATTGAAAGCAGTATCTAGATTGGAATTCGACTCGGCGTAGTTCCAAGCGAGATTGTTCGCCGCCGGAGCAAAATTCTTATCGATCTCCAGCACTTTCTGATACGCCTCATTCGCCCTGGCCGGTTGTTTTTGCAGATCGCTCAGAATTCCGATCATCATGTGCGCCGAAATCGCTTTGGGATTTTTCTGCACGATCTTGCGATACTGCTCGAGCGCCGGGTCGAAGCGTTTCTGCGCGGCGTAGGCGCTGCCCATCAT
>Ga0070681_10002139_pt1 | contig 17954 bp, 20 predicted proteins | sample KBSC83BmetaG_FD_65650 | JGI IMG/M metagenome (GOLD analysis project Ga0070681, IMG submission 65650) | Corn rhizosphere microbial communities from Kellogg Biological Station, Michigan, USA - KBS C8-3B metaG | ecosystem: Host-associated > Plants > Roots > Rhizosphere | place: USA: Michigan... | reverse complement strand
TATCACATCCCGTTAAGCACCGCGAAGGCAGTTGAATTGACGCGACAACGAGGCGGTCGCGTGATCGCAGTCGGCACGACCGTTGTGCGCGCACTTGAAGCCGCAGCAACTGAAGACGGTCATCTGCGCTGCGGCGATGGCGTTGCGAAGGGACGCATCGGTCCTGCGACCCGATTAAAGGTCGTTGACGCGATTCTCTCGGGCACGCACGAGCGAGGAACGAGCCATTACGAGTTGCTGCGCGCGTTCCTCGAAGACGCAACACTCGAGCGCGCAACGGAAGAATTGGACGCGCGCGGTTATCTAACCCACGAGTTTGGCGATTCGGTTCTTATCCTGTAATACTGTCGACCATGACCAATCGCCTTTCCCGAATCGCCCTGCTCGTATTTTTCTGTCTTCTGATCGCCTTCCCAGTTCCCGCGCAAACCAAAGCACCGATACAGGAACAAAACATTCGCGCCGAGCTCGGCTTTCTCGCAAGCGATGCGATGCAAGGTCGCGGCAGTGCTACGAATTACGAACGAATCGCCGCGGAATACATCGGTTCTCAATTTCGACAATTCGGACTCGAACCTGGCGGTGACACTGACAGCGCCGGTAACAAGAGTTACGTACAGCGCGTTCCGATCAACTCAGGCATCAATCCTGCGGCCGAGCCACGTGCGACCTGGAACGCGATCGGTGTACTCAAAGGATCGCAGCCCGGCGAAGTGATCATGTTGAGTGCTCACTTGGACCACCTTGGTGTCACCGAGTCTCTTACGGGTGACAAGATCTTCAACGGCGCTGACGACGATGCGTCCGGATGTGTAGCCGTTTTGGAACTCGCGCGCGTGCTCGCGGCAGGCAAACGGCCGCGGCGCACCATCTATTTCATCTGTTTCGGCAGCGAAGAGCGTGGCGGTTACGGTTCGCGCTACTTCATCGCAAACTCACCCGTACCACTCCCTCAAATCGTCGCCGATCTCACTTTTGAAATGCTCGGCCGCCCGGATCCGAAAGTGTCCGCGGGAACGTTGTGGTTGACGGGTTATGAACGCTCAACGCTGGGTCCGGAACTCGCGCGTCAAGGCGCAGCACTGGTTGCCGATCCTCATCCCGAGCAGAATTTTTTTCGGCGCTCCGATAATTATTCACTCGCATTGCGCGGCGTGGTCGCGCACACAGTTTCGAGCTTCGGCTTGCACGCTGATTATCATCGCGTGAGCGACGAGGTCGACAAGATCGACTTCCCTTTCATGACGAGATCGCTGAACTCGCTCGTGAAGCCGGTGCAGTGGCTCGCGAATGCCACCTTCCGTCCCGCGTGGTTGCCGGGACAAGCGCCGACACGCTGAGTTATGGAAGCAAAGTTCTTCACTTCACCGAAACAGTTTCGGCAGTGGCTCGAGCGAAATCACGATCGCGCTACTGAACTGTGGCTCGGCTTTCACAAGAAAGCTTCGGGTAAGAAAAGCATTACGTACGCGGAAGCGCTAGACGAGGCTCTGTGTTTTGGATGGATCGACGGCGTTCGCCGAAAGTTTAATGAGACCAGCTATGTGCAGCGCTTTACGCCGCGAAAGCCTAGAAGCATCTGGAGTAACATCAATGTGAGGCATGTAGAACGTCTGAAGAAAGAACGACGGATGCATCCTGCGGGGCTCGAAGCCTATGCGCGCCGCGATCCAAAACGCACCGGGATCTATTCATTTGAAAATCGACCGCGCGAACTTGCGCCGGCATATGAAACAGCATTTCGCGCCAACAAGGCTGCCTGGAAGTTCTTTCAGGAGCAACCACCATCCTATAAGAGGCTCATGATCTTCCGGACCATGAGCGCGAAGAAAGAAGAGACTCAGCTACGTCGACTCAAAGAGTTGATCGAGAGTTCTGAAAAAGGTGTGCGGCTATGAAGCCGAAAGACAATGCCTGACCTGCTCGTAAATCTTCTGAAACTGCCGGAGCCGGAAGCGAACACTGGATTCATCATCCGTCGCGCGCAGCCGTTTGAGGTGACTCCCGTGCGGCGCCTTGTCGCTGAGAATTTCTCGCGAGGTTGGGCTGACGAGATCTCGGTTGGGTTCGCACGCCAACCAATCTCGGTGTTTATCGCGACTGTTGACCGCGCGATCGTAGGCTTCGCGGGTTACGAGTGCACGCGTCGAGGGTTCTTTGGTCCAACCGGAGTCATTCCAGCGGCGCAAGGGCAAGGCATCGGCAAGGCTCTCTTACTCGCTTCGCTCTGGGCGTTGCGCGAGATGGGTTACGTTTACGCGATCATCGGCGCTGCCGGCCCGGTGCACTTTTATCAAAAGACTGTCGGCGCGATAGTCATCCCCGGCAGCGAGCCGGGTATCTATACCGACTTGTTAAGAAATACGGATTCATGAAAGCAATTCCGCCGGGCCCGAAAGGTTCTTTGATCATGGGCGTGATGCGCGACTTCAATCGCGACACGCTCGACTTTGTCACACGTTGTCGTGATTTCGGCGACGTCGTTCTCACGCGCTTCCTCTACGTTCACGCATATTTTCTCTACAACCCGGCTGACATCGAATCGCTGCTGACGACGAACGCGAAGAGTTATCGCAAGGCGCAGTCACTGCGGTCACCATTCTTCCATCGCCTCGTTGGCAATGGACTGGTGACTAGCGAAGGGGACTTCTGGCGACGTCAGAGACGCCTGGCCCAACCGGCTTTTCACCGGCAGCGCATCAGCTCGTACGGCGACGTGATGGTCCAGTATGCGGAACGCTCGATTGCGAATTGGAGGGCCGGTGAAAGGCGCGACGTCGCGCGCGACATGTCGCGTCTCACGATGGAGATCGTTGTCAAGACACTTTTCAACTCCGACGTTTCGAACGACGCCGACCACGTCGGCGAAATACTTTCGAAAATCGCGAGGCCGTTTGCATCGCAAGCGACCGTGAAATGGATTCTCGACAATCGTCTACCAACGCCCGGACGCCGGCGATACTTTAATTCTGTGAGCGAAATCGATCGTATCGTGTTCCAAATCATCGCCGAACGTCGCGCCAACGTTTACGATGAGGGCGATCTGTTGTCGATGCTGCTCCAGGCGCAGGACGAAGACGGCAGTCAAATGACTGATGCGCAGCTACGCGACGAAGTGATGACGTTGTTTCTTGCCGGACACGAGACGACGGCGCTCGCGCTTTCGTGGAGCTGGTACCTGCTGGCTACGCATCCTGACGCGGAGCAGAAATTTCATGATGAACTGAACGAAGTGCTCGGCGGTCGCTCGCCCAACGTTTCCGATCTACCACGATTGAAGTACACGGAGATGATCGCGAAAGAGGCAATGCGGCTTTACCCGCCGGCGTACGCTATCGGCCGCGAGGCGATTGAAGACACTGAGATCGGCGGCTATCACGTTCCGAAGCGAACGCAGCTCTTCGCGTTTCAGTGGGTGACGCAACGCGATCCGCGTTACTTCGACGAGCCTGATGCTTTCAAACCCGAAAGGTGGTCCAACGGTGAGCAGGTTGAGAAATACGCTTACTTCCCATTTGGTGGTGGTCCACGACAGTGTATCGGAAACTATTTCGCGATGATGGAGGTCGTGCTGCTGCTCGCGACGATTGGGCAACGCTTTCGTTTCGCACTTGATCGGGAGCACAAAGTCGAGGTGCTGCCGGTTCTATCGCTGCGACCCAAAAACGGGATCAAAGTGATCGTAGATTCACTGCATTGACTGCACGATTCGTCCCCACTCCTCGAGCGTCAACGTCTCCGCCCTGCGTTGCAGATCAACCCCGGCCTTGCACAGCACGATGCTCGCGCCGCCGTTTCGCTTAAGCGTCTCCTGCAAACGACCAGTTGAATGACGCAAGTTGTTCAAGATCGTCTTCCTCTTCTGCGCAAACCCCGCACTGACCGTCTCCCACAACAAATCCTGATCTGCAACATCCGCTTTAATCCGCGGCCGAAATTTCAACCGCATAACGCTGCTCCAGACTTTGGGCGGCGGTCGAAACGCGCCCGGCGCAACGTCAAAGAGCTTCTCAGTCTCGCAGTAAGCCTCAACCAAAACGGAGATAAATCCACGGTCCGTCGTCCCGGGCGGCGCGAGTACTCGCTCAACAACTTCGCGTTGAAGCATCAGTACCATCTCCTCGAGACAGGCGCGTTGCGCGATCAGTCGTTGCAGGATCGCGGTTGAGATGTTGTACGGAAGGTTCGCGACGAGCCGTGCCGATTTTGCGGGCCGAATCTCGGCGCAAAAGTCTGTAGTAAGCGCATCCGCCATCACGAGCTTGAAGTTCGCAGCATCTGCGAAACGCTCACTCAGCAACGGCGCGAGTTTGCTGTCAAACTCCACGGCAACGACACGACCGGCGCGCTCAACCAATGCGGACGTCAACGCGCCTGTGCCTGGTCCAATCTCGATGATTGTTTCGTCTGACTTGGGGTTGAGGGCTCCGATTATGCGGTGGATCGTGCGCTGGTCCCGGAGGAAGTGTTGGCCCAGGCGCTTGGAGGGATAAGGCTCCGCACCTTCATCCTTCATGGCGCGGATAACCAGTTACTTCAATATCTTTGCCGCGCTGGACCACGTTAATTCCTTCCAGCTCCAGCGCGTCAGACAACTTCTCGACGCCCGTTCCGGCGATCGCATTTGGAGCTGCGGTTCCACCGATGATCTTAGGCGCGATGAAGAATGTGACCTTGTTAACGAGTCTGGCATCGAGAAACGAGCCCGCGACACTCGCGCCACCTTCAACCAAAACACTCTGCAACGTCCTGTTCGCGAGCTCTTTCAATACCGCACGCAGGTCCGTGTCACCCAAAATGATCACCGGCGCCTCCGAGGCTGTGCGGGCGAGCTGCGACTTCGGTGAAAGCCGAGTTGCATCACCAAGCACGACGCGAACTAACGGACGCCGGCGCGGCAGTCCAGAGCGATCGGTCAAGAGTGGATCATCAGCAGCTGCCGTTCCGGCGCCGACGAGGATCGCGTCATAGTCGTGGCGCAACTCGTGTGCGCGTGCGCGAGCCTCGGGACCAGTGATCCAACGAGAGTCGCCGGTGCGCGTCGCGATCTTTCCATCGAGTGAGACTGCAAGTTTGAGATGCACAAACGGCAAACCGGTCGACATGAAGTGCAAATACGCCTCATTCACACGCGCCGCTTCTTCGGACATTAACCCTGTGTCGACCTGAATTCCCGCGGCGCGCAGGTGCGCAAAGCCTTTTCCGGAAACTTTAGGATTCAGATCTTCAATCGGCGCCACCACGCGTTTGATGCCTGCCGCAATCAATGCGTCAGTGCAAGGCCCGGTGCGACCGTGATGCGCGTGCGGTTCGAGTGAGACATAAGCGGTCGCGCCACGCGCTTTCTCGCCGGCCTGGTCCAACGCGAGTGTTTCGGCGTGTTTGATTGCCTCAAAGACGTAGAACCCCTCGCCAACAACTTCATCTGCGGGACTGACAACGACGCAGCCAACCATCGGCCCAGGACTCACTTGGCCCACACCTCTCGCCGCCAGCTCGAGCGCACGCGCCATCATGCGGCGATCGATATCGGTCCACGTCGTTGTCGAATCACTAACGATTGTCGTTTGCAATTTTGTGTTTTATGTGCCTTTTTGTGGCTAGTTCCCAAACAAGCCATTCACGTACTGCTGCGGATCGAAGACCACCAGGTCGTCGACTTTCTCACCAATCCCGGCATAGCGAATCGGCAGGTTCAACTCTTTCGCGATCGCGACCGCAATTCCGCCTTTCGCGGTCCCGTCGAGCTTTGTCAAAACGATTCCCGTCACGCCTGCAACTTTCAAAAACTGTCGTGCCTGTTCGAGTCCATTTTGTCCAGTGACTGCATCGACGACGAGCAACGTCTCGTGCGGCGCCCCTTCAACCTCGCGCGCCGCCACCCGTTTCATCTTCTCCAACTCAGCCATCAGATTCGACTTGTTGTGCAGCCGACCCGCCGTATCGACGATCAGCACTTCAGACCCACGTGCTTTCGCAGCCTTGAGCGAGTCGAAAAGCACTGCCGCCGGATCCGTTCCCTGCTTCTGCTGAATCAAAGGCACTCCCGTGCGCTCCGCCCAGATCGCAAGCTGCTCCGACGCTGCTGCACGAAAAGTATCCGCGGCACAGATCAGCACGTCGTTGCCTTCAGCCTTGATCCGTTGGGCGAGCTTCCCGATCGTAGTCGTTTTACCAACACCGTTCACACCGACGATCATCATCACGTACGGCGCAACACTCTCCGGCACAGTCAACTCGGAAGCGACACCCTGGCGCTCGGAGGCCTGGAGGATATTCAACAGCTCAGTTTTGATCGCATGCTTGAGCGCGTCGAGGTCGTTGATTTGCTTGCGAGCAATGCCACGTCGCACGGTCTCGAGTATCTCGAGCGTCGTCGTCACACCGATATCAGCAGCAATTAAAACTTCTTCGAGCTGCTCCAACAACTCTTCGTCTATCTGTTTGCGTCCGGCGAAAACCGTGTCGAGCTTTTCAGACAGCGAGTCGCGGGTCGCCGCAACCGCACGTCGAAAGCGCGCGGAGAACTCCTGTTCGAGTGCTGCTTCCTGCGCCTGCAACTCCTCCATCGAGAGGTTGAGACCCAGCACCGAGCTCTGAAACGGCGATCGCGACGGAACAACTTCCTCTTTAAGTGTCTCAACTGGGGGCTCGACTGGCGCCTGCACCGGCGCCGGTGGTGGCTGCTCCGGTACAGCTTCGGCAGGCTCGTTTAAACGCAGGGAGACAAAGTCATCCTTTTTTCTTCTCCAAAAAAATCCCATGTGAGGCGATTATACAGAACATCCACGAATTACACAGAGACGGGGTTATTGACCGGTGAAGCATGCGCAATCTGCGGCTGAGCGAGGCTCGCCTTGGGCTTTCTTAGTTTGACTTGTCCGGGTTTGATTTGACCTTCCCTGCAGGCTTCTGAAAGTGCAGCAACCACGGCCGGGTCATAACGCGTGCCGACAAAACTCTCGATGCGCGCGAGCGCGTCTTCAAACTTCATCGCCTTCTGGTACGGGCGATCGGTCGTCATCGCGTCAAACGTGTCCGCGACGGCGACAATCTTGCCCATCAGCGGTATCTCATCGCCCTTCAAACCTTGGGGGTAACCCATGCCGTTGACCATCTCGTGATGCATGTACATCCCCGGCAGAAACTCTTTCATCGCCGGAATCTGATTCATGATCTTGTAGCCCTTCTGCGGGTGCGCCTTCATGATCTCATACTCTTCATCCGTGAGCGCCGCGGGTTTCTTGAGTATGTTGTCGTCAATCGCGATTTTTCCGACGTCGTGCAGCAACGCACTAATCCGGATCTTCTCAGTCTCTTCGTCTGACAAACCGAGACGTTGGGCGATCGCCATCGAGAAACGTGAGACCCGTTCCGAGTGACCACGAGTGTAAGGATCTTTGCCGTCGATTGCGGCCGCGAGGCCTTTCACGGTGCCGAGAAAGAGCTCGCGGTTCTCCTGTGAGGATCGTTGCAAGTCGCCGATAAAGCATTCGACTTGATCGGTCATCAGGTTGAACGAGTTGCCCAGATCGCCGAGCTCGGTGCGGCTTGTCACCTCGATCCGTTGCGAGAAGTCACCCGACGCGATGCGATGTGCGCCGCTCGCGAGTTCTCTGACCGGGTGCGTCAACTTGCTTGCGAAGAAAATTCCGATGAGCACTGTCAGCAAAGCCGCGATCAAACTGATCCAGAGCGTTTGCCAACGCATGTCAGATACAGATGCCAGCGCCGCCGCTTCGTCCTGAATCGCTATCACGCCCAAACGCGAGTTCTTATCGAGTTCGGCGGTTGCGTACGAACCAAGCATCTCGACAGTGCGTCCATCGCGTGTGGCTGAAAACGGAGCGAGTGCCGACTGAACCTGCGCGCCGGACTCCTGCCAATCCTGGACCACCTTCAAGTCCGTCATCGGCTTTTCGGAGAACGCGACGCTCGCTTCCGGATGCGCGACGGCACGTCCGTTCTGATCCACCACAAACACAACCGGCAAGCCGGCGTTCAATAGTTCTCGTTCGCTTTTCGAAGTTGGTTGTTGAACTGCGTCAAAGACTTCCTGAAACGAAACGATCGCGACTACCGCTGCAACAACGTCCTGGTTGTTCGCGCCACCGAGCACGGGCTCCGCGATCGTGAGCGCCATCTCTTGTCCCGAACGAATGACCTGCGGCCTGCTGACGACGAGGCCACGACCATTCATGTGCGCGAGCACCTCGCTGACGCGAGCGTCAACTTCATCGAGCTTGATCACGTCGGGCTGAAAAGCGCGGTGTAGAGTTCCGTCAACGGGCCAGAGTGCGAGCGCGATCAGGTTCGGATCTTCCTGAAGGGTTTTCTGGAGTCGCACATCGTAACCCGCATCATCCAGAGCTCCGATGCCGCCCGAGATCTCAAACGCGCGGGCAAGGCCGGTCACAACGTCTCGATACCGCTGGCCGTATAGTTCAATCTGGCGCGCCTTGTCCTGCACAAGCTGAGCCTGATAGCGGCCTTCGACAGACCTCAACTCGTCGGCGCTGCGGCCGGAGAGCAGGAAACCTGTAAAGGCAATGGGCGCGAGGCCCACCAGCAGCAGGACTCCCAAAACAATGTAGAGGAGACGGATTCGTCCGAGTTTTTCGAGCATTCTTTAATTCTGGCGGTACAATCGACGGCAGGTTCGCGGGGCTTTGCACAAAAGTCGCTATGAAGCGCCAAAGGCGCGAAATATGAAAGCCAGGGGCAAGCGTGAAGCGCAGCGAAACGCGTCGCCCCTGGTGACGGGGAATTAAGAAAAAGAGAGCACTGAAAGTGCGAAATACCACGTCAATTATTCCGCTCTTTCAGAGCTTCACGGTCATTGCGCGAGCTTACCAGGGGCGACGCGCCTCACGTTGTTCGGCGCTTGCCCCTGGCTATTATATTCCGCGCCTTTGGCGCTGGGCGCTTACCCCTGGCTATCATATTCCGCGCCTTTGGCGCTGGGCGCTTGCCCTTGGCTTTCATATTTCCGCGCCTTTGGCGCTGGGCGCTTGCCCCTGGCTTTCATATTTCCGCGCCTTTGGCGCTGGCCGCTTGCCCCTGGCTTTCATATTCCGCGCCTTTGGCGCTCAGTTCCGACTTTTTGTGCAAAGCCGGTTCGCGGTATTCCGCGTCCGCTATTATTCACAACCACTCATACATGTGTCAACGAGTTTTAACACAGATCACGAAGAAAGGAGGGATTTCTCGACTTCCAGGTCACTGGCTGCGTCTAAAGTGTTGAGCGCTAAGGCTCGAGAATGGAAACTTTGGGTAGCGACGAGGTAATCGTTGAACGCGCCCTGACGGGCGATGCCGAAGCTTTTGGCGAGCTGGTGCGGCGCTGGGAGCGTCGGATATTTGCGCTTACTTACGGGATGCTCGGGCGCGAGGAAGATGCGCGCGACGCTACGCAAGAGACTTTTATCGCGGCTTTTCGAAACCTGCGAGGGTTTCGAGGTGAGGCAAAGGTCTCGTCGTGGTTGCACCGGATCGCGGTTAACCAGTGCATCTCGCGGCAACGGCGTGCGAAGGTTCGGAGTGAGTCGGCTCTGGAGGACGAGCAGGACAATGGCGCTGCGAGCTTTGCGACGCCGGTTACCGAGTCGCCGGTGCACGTCGTTGAAGGCAGGCAGGAGACGCTGGCAGTGCGCCGCGCGATAAACAGTTTGCCGCTGGAACTGAGGCAGGTTGTGGTGATGAAGGAGTTTGAAGAACTAACGTTTCGTGAGATTTCCGATGCGCTCGGCTTGCCGTTGAGCACGGTCAAGAGCCGTTTGTACACGGCGTTGAAGCAGTTGCAGATGCGATTGCAGAAGTTTGAAAGCAGGGCTTGAGATGAAAGAAATGATGAACTCTCCCAGTTGTGAACGCGGCGCGGATTTGGTCGCGTTTCTCTATCATGAAATGGACGACCGCGAGACGCGCGAGTTCCAGCTTCACCTGCAGGACTGCAGTATCTGTCGCCAGGAACTTACTTCGTTAGGCGTCGTGCGTGAGTCGATCACCGTATGGCGAGACGAAGCGCTAGCAGGTTTTGTTTCCACGCCGGTGACGACCAGGAGCAGGAAGTCTGCGGTCTCAGCACTACGACAGTTCTTTGACCTCTCGCCGTTGTGGCTGAAAGGAGCGACCGCGTTTGCGATGATCGCGTTTGTTGTGCTGGCGGCACTGGCGTTCGTCAAGCTGCGGACGAACAACGTGCCCACAGGTGTGCAAGCGGATGCGAAGTACACTGAGCAGGACCTGAATAAAATCGTGAAGGAAGCTCTAGCAAAACACGCGGGCGTCAACAAACCGGCCGAAACGCAAAATGAAACCGCGCAGGCCTCCGAGCCGCCCAAACCAAAAAGATCGAAGGCTGTTTCTGGAACTCTGGCAAAGAGCCGGCGGCCTCTTTCGAGATCTGAGCGCGAACAACTCGCCTCCGACCTGCGGCTGCTTTCAACAGAAGACGACACAACTCTTCATCTGCTCGGAGATCGAATCAACCAGTAATCACGTTTGAGGCAAAGATGAAAACTCTGCTACTTGTATTCGCAACACTCTTGCTCCTCAGCCCGATCACTGTCACGAAGGCGCAGGAAACGCCGCTTCCGGTCGAAGATTCAATCGACCAACTTCGCCTGACTCCCGAACAGCGCCAGCGCATTCGAATGATCTTCGAGGAGAACAAGAATGAGCGCCAGACGACCAACCGTAGACTCCGCGAGGCGCAACTCGCCCTCACTCAATCCCTCGATGCTGAACCCGCTGACGAGACCGTCATCGATCAACGTGTAAACGAGCTCGCAGCCGCCCAAGCCGCTCAAATTCGGATGAGAATCCAGATCGAACTGAAAATCCGCCGCGAGTTGAGTCCCGATCAACTAGCCACTTGGCGCCGCCTGCGACTCCAGATGCGCGACTTCATCGAGGCCCAACGCCCGCTCAACAAACGACCCGCCGCCCGAGGTCTCCCTGCCCGTCGAAACGTCCGGCCACGCTAGATCTATCTCAACCACGGGCCTTGACGCCCCGCACACAATTTGCGCATGATAGGCCGCTCTTCTAAACGCGCAGTCCTAAAACTACTTAACGCTCTGGCGCAACGGAAAAGACCGAGTCTGATACGCTCTCCATGAACTTCGCTACGCGCGGCCTGCTCGAACTGCAAGAAACAACCATTCTAGCTGCCCGAGCCTTCCGCGGTATTTTTAAGCGACCACGCTACATCCCCGAAGCCATCGCGCAGATGGATTCCATCGGCGTGGGCTCGCTCACCATCATCATCTTGACGGGCTTTTTCACCGGCGGCGTGTTGACGGTGCAAACGTTTCCGACGCTCAAGAGCTATGGCGCACAATCGCAGACCGGCTATCTCGTCGCCGTTTCCCTCGTGCGTGAGCTCGGACCGGTTTTGTGCGCTTTAATGGTCACCGGTCGCGTCGGCTCCGCGATCTCAGCCGAACTCGGCTCGATGGTCGTGTCGCAACAGATCGACGCGATGCGCGCGCTCGGCACCGACCCGATTCGCAAACTCGTCGCGCCGCGCCTGTGGGCACTTTTGATCAGTCTGCCGTTGTTGACGGTGCTCGCAGACGTGCTCGGAATTTTCGGCGGCTGGGTTACGGCAGTCGCGCTCTACTCGGTTTCGTCGAGCGTGTTCATTTCGTCAGTACGCGAAGGCATCACGACTGACGACCTGATCGGCGGTATCGTTAAACCAATCGTATTTTCGTTGATCATCGGCACCATTGCGTGTCGCCAGGGTCTCAGCACGGAGGGTGGAACGGTCGGAGTCGGCCGTTCAACTACGCGCGCAGTAGTAGTGGCCTCGATTGTCGTCATTATTGCCGACTATTTTCTCGCGAAAGCGCTTCAGGTTATTCTAGGAACTCAATAACCTTCTTACGATATTTCAGATGTCAACCGAGATACACACTACTCCCGACCGGATCAGTGAGCAGGCCGCGGAGTCAACTTTTCATGAGGTCGACGATCCCGGGCGCGAGGTTCCCGCGATCGAATTTCGCAACGTGGTGCTGGCCTTCGATGAGCGCGTCATCCTGAACAACCTGAGTTTCAAGGTGATGAAAGGTGAGACGAAGATCATCCTCGGCGGTTCGGGTGGAGGAAAGTCAACCATCATCAAGCTGGTGCTCGGTCTTTTGAAACCGGACGAGGGAACGGTGCTGGTCGACGGCGAAGACATTACCAACTACTCCGAAGATCAGATGATGCGCGTCCGCAGGAAGATCGGGATGGTGTTTCAGGAAGGCGCGCTCTTCGATTCCCTTTCGGTCTACGACAACGTCGCTTTTCGCCTGCACGAGCAGGGTGTCCCGGAAGATGAAGTGGAACCCGAAGTTCGCCGCATGTTGCGATTCGTCAATCTCGAAGACGCGATCGATAAGATGCCGATCGAGTTGTCGGGCGGCATGCGTCGTCGCGTCGGCATTGCGCGGGCACTCGTCGGCGATCCGAAGATCGTTCTGTTTGACGAACCGACAGCCGGTCTCGATCCGCCGACAGCACGAACGATTTGCGAGCTCGCGATGAAACTGCGCGACCTCGAGGATGTTTCTTCAATCTTCGTCACGCACGAGATGAACAATCTCGATTACATCTGTTCGGAGTACGCTGTTGTCGACGAAGACGGCAAAGTCGTTTTCGAAGTTGAAGGCGAGCGGCTCTGTCTCATCAACAGCAAGGTGATGATGATGAGAGAGGGCAAGGTCATTTTCAGCGGCACTGACGAAAGACTGCGCCGGGCCGAGGATCCGTACATCAAGAGATTTCTGCGAGGACATTAAGAAAGAGTGAGGACAACGCCATGCCTCGATCAAGAACCACAATCAGCCTGAGCCAGATACGAGTCGGCATCTTCGTGCTGCTTGCGATCGTCGTGTTGATCTTTCTCGTGCTCAACGCCTCCGGCGACATCAATCCCTTCAGCAAAAAGTTGCACTTGAAGGCGCGCTTCGTTGATGCGAACGGCTTGCGTGAAGGTTCGGAAGTGCGACTCGCGGGCGTGCGAGTCGGCAAAGTCGAGCGCATCGTGTTGCTGGAGCCGTCACCGGTTCCGGGCGCGCCACGAGTTGAAGCGCAGATGACGGTTGATTCGACGATCGATGGGCGTCCGGCAAACGAGCGCATTCGTTCCGACTCACAGGCGCAACAAGGTTCGCCGAGTCTGCTCGGGAATGAAATGCTCATCAACATCACGCCGGGCAGTGCGGTTGGTACTCCAGTGCAGGATGGCGCTTTGTTGCCTTCATCTTCTTCAAACACGGTCAACGATTTCGCGACCTCCGGAACTGACCTGGCCCAACGTCTCAGTAAACTTTCCGATGAGATCAACGGCATTGTGGTCGATGTCAAAAATGGTAAAGGAACCGTCGGACGGCTGTTCAGTGATGAGGCCCTCTACAACAACCTGAACGCGACGATAGGTGAAACCGAAGACGTGATGAAGCAGATCCGATCGGGCAATGGTTCGGCGGGCCGGTTCATCAATGACCCGGCGCTTTACAACAACGCCAACGAGATTGCGACGTCGCTCAAAGCTATTTCAGACGATCTACGAGCGGGACGTGGCACGGCGGGAAAATTGTTGACGGATGACGAACTGTACGTGCGGATCAATCGCACCGCGGATCGTCTTGATAAGTCAGTGGATCAGGTGAACCTTATGATTGCGGAAATCAACGCCGGCCACGGCACACTCGGCAAACTGATCCGCGACGAACAGATCTACAACGATGCACGCGCAGCCATCGCGCGCTTCAACACCACTGCCGAACGTGTCGACAACATGGTCGCGGCCGCACAGCGTGGTGAAGGCACAGTCGGCAAACTCCTCAACGACGACACGCTTTATACGAACGTGAACCAGCTCTCGTCGGAAGGCGTCAAAATGATCTACGACTTCCGCCAGAATCCGAAGAAGTATCTGACGATTAAGTTCCAGCTGTTTTAATTAGTTAGCCACAAAAAGGCACATAAGGCACAAAAAGAATTTCCATTCAACCGGTAAATGGTTTTGTGCTTTATGTTGCCTCTTTGTGGCTAGTCCTCAACTAGACACGATTGCGAACGCGCGAACGGGGAAGGTTCCGAAATTACGGACTTTCACCGGGACGGCGAAGAATTTGAAGCCGTTGTCGGGCAAGTCGCCGAGGCCGCAGAGGTGCTCGACGATCGGAATGTCATGGCCCAGCAACACCGAGTGCGCGGGACGATGGCCGTCACGCGTGGCGTCGATGTTGAACGAGTCGATACCGACTAAAGCAGCACTGTTCTTCGCCAGGTACGTCGCGGCGCCCTCGGTTAAATAAGGATGATTGCCATTTGCATACTCTTCCGTACGCCAATGTTGATCCCATCCGGTATGGACTAGCACCGCCTTACCCGTTACATCGATCTCACGAAATGCATCTTCAGTAATCTCAGTCCGATCCGCGCAGCGCACCACGATGCCGTCGAGATTCGCAACTGAATACAAATCCAGACTCGCGAGATCCTTCCCACGCGCGTACCGGTGAAACGGGCTATCGAGATACGTTCCTGTATTCGCCACCATCTCGATCCTGCCGATATGAAACTCCGTCCCGGGCGCGTAGCGAGTGGCCGAATCTTCACGACTGAGATAATCGCTAATCACCGGCGCCGGCAGACCTTTGTAAGTGATCATTCCGTGCTCAACCGTGTGACACACATCAATCAACTCAAACTCACGCGACATTTGAAACCTCCTTCTCGACACGCCGTTGTACCAGAACCTGAAAACTCGACGCCATGCCGCCGGGCAGTATCATCTCTCTTGCACCGATCGTTAATCCTGCTTTCTCTGCTTCAGTTTGAGCAAGGCTTAGCTCATTCTCCAACTCAGTAAGCAAGCCCGCACTCAACAGAAACTTGTCCTGAGGAGCAAATTCGACGACCTTCAATCCCACTCGATCGCCAACCGCCTTCACCTGGGTCCAGTTGACGCTTGCGGTGATGTCGCATTCGCCCGGCTGGTCCAACACATCGTCAACAAACTCATGCTGCCGGAAACCGCGCAGTGTCCCGTTTGGACGCAGCGACGCATCGTAAAGCTCAACACTCTCAGCTCCGTAATCAACTGTGATCACAAAACCCTTCGCAAGCAGGTGCGCCACACGCGCAAACCATTCGTCGACTTCGAGATTGATCTCGATGGTCTGACCGACAGCCAACTGAATCGAATACGTTTGACAAAACTCGGATAATCGAGGCGTTGACAAAGCTCCTGTGGACCACGCGAAAGCGCCGCCTTCATCCAGCGTCACGTAAAGCTCGCGTAAACCATCTTCCGTCTGGATCACGCGATGAACCGGAAACGCATCGAGCAACTCATTCGAGAAAACGATTCCGATATCGACTGAGATCTCATCCCAGTCCGAAACGAACCGGACGCGGTCGCCAAACTGAAGGACCCGTTCTCGTGCTCGCGCCAAAGAGTTATCACTTACGTCGTAAACGATGTAACGCGTCACATCGAAGACCGAAGGAAACTGCCGCGCCAACGTGTCGAGCACCCCCGCTGCAAAATCTCCGCTGCCGGCGCCACATTCGATGATGGTCCATGTTGCAGGACGGCCAAGCTCTTCGTAGAGTCGCGCAAAGTAACGCGCAAAAGTCGCAGCGAAGAGCGTGCTGCGCTCGGGGCTGGTCCGATAGTCACCTGCCCTGCCCCAACGTTCGCGATCTGATCTTTGGTAATAGCCGCTGTCCGGATCGTACAGTGCCGCCTTCATCCAATCGTGAAAAGTGACGGCGCGCACTGCTATCGCTCGGTGCGATCCTCTTTGTCCAGCAACCGAGTGGTGTTTTCAGTGATGCTGGGCGGGTTCGCCAACTCAGCCGTGTTCGGACGGCGCCAACTACTCTGCGCACGCGCGGGCGGCGGAGTCAATGCGGGACGTTGCTGAGGTGGTCCAAACTGCTGCGGGTGCGTAGGCATCGGAGTGGGTGGTCCATAAGGTCGCAAAGATTTCGGCGCACCTTCCTCAAACAGTCCCGCGTACAACATGCGCAATGGACCACCAACAAAACAGATAATCGCTGCTAAAGAAGTGAGTATTTCGAGAAAAGCCGAACCTGAAAAACTCGCAAACATTCCGAGTATCGACACGATTACCACCCCTGAGAGGAACAACAAGCCGCCTTGCTTGACGCCCTTTCGACGTGGCGAGATCGGAACCGGCTCGTCCGGACCGCGATAAACCGGGAGCTGGCCACCGCTGTTGAGCAAATGCAAGACACCATCGAGGGGGAAACCGCAACGAGAGCAGAATCGGACAACTCCAGTAACTTGTTGCTGGCCGCATTGCGGACAAAACATGGGGATTGTTCCTCGCCAATCGGGCTGTTAGGTCGGCCTAGATAATAAACCGAGGAGTGCCTTCACCGGAAAGTATTTTGATGGTTGCCACTGCCCGGCCGCGGTGGTCGCTCGACTGCTGCAACGTCTCCAGTAATAAATCTACAAGTAGCCGCTCGCCCGCGGGAGTCGAAACGTACATCGTCAGCGCACTGTCATCAGTGATCGAATCAAACGCCCGCTGCCGCAAACGATCGACTTCCGACAAGTAGTCGATAATCAGATCTCCATTCGAAAGTGTTTCAGGCAGCGTCCACTCGAACGGGTCATCCCAGAGATTTGACGTGATACCGCCGCACGTCTGTTCGATCGCGGCGGCGCTGCGCAAAATGTTTTCACCGATACTGGCTGCTGGTGGACTGCGGTAGAGGAGAGTCGCCGGCACCGAGCTCGCGAGATGTTTCAGGGTGTTGAGCAGAGCCGCGAACTGCCGATCGAGATTTGTGACGATCTCGCGGCTCATGCAAACTCCTTCATCTCGAGCGCCGGTCCGTTTCTTCCATCACAGTTCCAAAATTGCGTCCGGCAAAACTGAAGCCATTATGGATGTAACCCTTCGCGGCGACGTGCGCACCGCGCGACGGAACACCGCGTCTCGTTGCTACCCACATCCTTCCAGTGCCGTCGTCGATCTCGTATGCTCCCGCTCCGAGCACTCCATAACTATCGGTAACTCGTCCCGCAATTCCGACTTCCTTTTCGCGGTAACGATCCGGATTGCGATTGATTTTTGCGATGTTTGTCTGAGTCGGGCAGGCGGTGAACAGCAGCGCTCCACCTATCAAAACGAAGAGAACAGCGGCTCTTTTCAATGCTAGCATGGCGTCTCCTTTAATGTTTGCATTCATCTCGGGAGAGGCCATGCATGATAACAAATCGGTCGCCAATCCGCGTAATCCGTGGCCTACTTCCCGAACCAACCAATGGGCCGTCCGGAGAGATCGACCCAAACGCTCTTGACCTGCGTGTAAAGGTCGAGCGCGTGCTTGCCCATCTCGCGCCCGTAGCCTGACTGCTTGTAACCACCAAAGGGAGACGCTGCATTGAACATGTTGAAGGTATTGATCCAAACCACGCCCGCTTTGATCTCTTTCGCGAAACGATGCGCCCGCGTGATGTCCCTGGTCCAAATCCCGGCCGATAGACCATAGATCGTATCGTTCGCCTGTTTGATCAGATCGTCTTCATCCTTGAAGCTGATCACCGACACGACCGGACCAAAGATCTCTTCCTGGGCCACGCGCATGTTGTTCTTTACTTCCGAGAAGATGGTCGGACTGAAGAAGTAGCCCTTCTGAAAAGCGGCTTCGAGATTCGGCGACTGTCCGCCAGTGACAACCGTTGCACCCTCTTCGCGCGCGATATCGACATAACCCTTGATGCGATTAAGTTGTTCTTCGGACACTTGCGGTCCCATCTGCGTCGCCTTATTCATCGGATCGCCGACGGCAATCTTTTCGGCCTTCTCCGAGAGTTTGCCAAGGAACTCATCCTTGACTGACTCTTCAACAAACAAGCGCGAACCGGCGCAGCACACCTGACCCTGGTTGTAGAAGATCCCCATCAT
>Ga0070681_10002138_pt1 | contig 17958 bp, 14 predicted proteins | sample KBSC83BmetaG_FD_65650 | JGI IMG/M metagenome (GOLD analysis project Ga0070681, IMG submission 65650) | Corn rhizosphere microbial communities from Kellogg Biological Station, Michigan, USA - KBS C8-3B metaG | ecosystem: Host-associated > Plants > Roots > Rhizosphere | place: USA: Michigan... | reverse complement strand
TCCTTGATGAAGCGCGCCGCTTCCTGCTCGTCGGTGCCGCCAATCTCCCCGATCATCACGACTGCCGTCGTCGCCGAATCTCTCTCGAACGCCGCCAGGCAATCGATGAAGTTGGTGCCGTTGATGGGATCTCCGCCGATACCGACGCAGGTCGTCTGGCCGATTCCGGCGCGGGTCAGCTGGTAGACAACCTCGTAGGTGAGTGTCCCCGACCTACTGACGAGACCGACAGGGCCAGGCGTGCAGATGCGGCCGGGAATGATTCCCACGTTCGAGGCGCCCGGTGAGATGAGCCCTGGGCAATTGGGTCCGAGCAAGCGCGCGCCGCGCTCCTTTACGAAGGGATACACCCGGGTCATGTCGAGCACGGGCACGCCTTCCGTGATGGCAACGATGAACGGAATGCCGGCGTCAGCCGCTTCCATGATCGCGTCGGCCGCAAACGGTGGCGGAACGTAAATGACAGTCGCGTTTGCTCCGGTCTCCTTGACCGCCTGCGCGACGGTATTGAAGATCGGAACCTGATTCTCGAATCTCTGTCCGCCCTTGCCCGGCGTAACGCCTGCGACGACCTGGGTGCCGTACTCCATCATTTGCTTGGCGTGAAACGACCCATCGCGGCCGGTGATGCCCTGGATGAGGAGGCGGGTGTTCTTGTCGATGAAGATGCTCACGCGGCCTTCCCTCCGGTCGCGAGCGCGACTGCTTTCTTGACCGCCTCGTCCATGTCGGTCATTGCCGACATGCCGTTCTTCTCGAGAATCTTGACGGCGATTTCCTCGTTCGTGCCGGTGAGTCGTATCACGAGCGGAATCTTCAGCGGATTCTCGGCGATCGCCGAGACAATGCCGTTGGCGACATCGTCGGTGCGAGTGATTCCGCCGAAGATGTTGAACAGAATCGCCCTGACGTGCGGCTCGCGGGTGATGATGCGCAGTGCAGCGACCACCTTCTCGGGATTCGAGGAGCCTCCGATATCGAGGAAATTGGCCGGCTCACCCCCGTAATATTTGACGAGATCCATCGTCGCCATCGCCAGTCCGGCACCGTTCACCACGCAGCCGACGTTGCCATCGAGCTTGATGAAAGTGAGGCTGGCTTGCCGTGCTTCGACCTCGCTGGGGTCTTCCGCCGACTCATCGCGGAGTGCCGCGATGTCGGGGCGGCGCTCGAGCTCGTTGTCGTCAATCACCATCTTGGCGTCGAGTGCGACGACGTCGCCGGTCGGGGTCGTCACGAGCGGGTTTATCTCAGCCAGCGAGCCGCCATTCTCGGAGAACGCGGTGTAGAGCTGCTGAAGAATCTTCGCCGCAGCGCGAACCTGCTTGATGTCGGAATAGAGAAAGAACGCCAGCTGCATCGCCTCGTAGGCGCGCAGCCCGTAACGCGGGTCGATCGGATGACGGAGAATCTTGTCCGGCGTTTTCGCGGCGACTTCCTCGATGTCGATGCCGCCGGCAGGACTTGCCATGAAGACCGGCTTCTTCGACGCGCGATCGACGATGATGCCGACGTACGCTTCGCTGGCGATGTCGGCTGCCGGGGTGACGAGAACTCTCTGGACTGGCAGTCCCTTAATAGTCAGCTGAAGGATTTTCGCCGCGACCTCGCGCGCCTCTGCGGGTGTCTTCGCGAGCTTGACGCCGCCCGCCTTTCCGCGGCCGCCGGCGTGAACCTGCGCTTTTACGACGACCGTCGTTGCGTACTTACGCGCGATCGCTTCCGCTTCTTCCGCTGTGGTGGCGACGTCTCCGGGTGGGATCGGGATGCCGTACTTGCGGAAGATTTCCTTTGCCTGGTACTCGTGGATGTTCACTCTTGCTCCGATCGCGTGCGCGCACGCGAGCTATCGACTTGGATGAATTGCTACGGGATGATTTCTGTACCGCCAGCGCCCTGCACCGCCGCCCTGCCTTTGCTGAGCTCCGTAATAATGGCTCGGCCCTGTGTTCGACGCACATAGTCTGCCGCAGCCGCGACTTTCGGCGCCATGCTACCTTCGCCGAAAGCGCCCTCGGCGCGCAATCGCTCCGCCTCGGCAACCGTTATCGAGCCGAGCGCGCGTTGCTGGTCGGTGCCCCACGCAGTATAAACGGCATCGACGTCAGTGAGAATCAGGAAAAGCTCCGCGGCGAGCGCCCCGGCCAGCACCGCCGCGGCAAGATCCTTGTCTACGACGGCGTCGACGCCTTCGAGGCCGAGTGCGGGATCTCGATAAACCGGAATCCCGCCCCCGCCGCAAGCGATCACGAGGGTATCGCGCTCCAGCAACGCGCGAATGGTCTCCAGTTCATGGATCGCGAGCGGCCGCGGACTACCAACCACTCTTCGGAAGTGGCCTTTCCCATCCTTCTTGATCACGTGGCCTTCGGCGCGGAGCTCCCGCGCTCGCGCCATCGACAGGCCGCGCCCGATGAACTTCTGCGGGTTTCGGAGTGCCGGATCGTCGGGTGCCACCTCGACCTGCGTGAGCACCGTCACCACGTCGCGTGCGCTGCCCGCTTTCCGCAGCGCGTTCTCCATTGACTGCTGCAGCATGTAGCCGATCCACCCGGCGGTAGAGGCGACCAGCACGCCGAGCGGAAAAGCAGGCACCTCGCTGCGCGCCTTCTCGTTTCGAACGAGCTCGTCGCCCACCTGGGGTCCGTTGCCGTGCACGACGACCACCCGCCACCCGTCGAGCGCAAGATCGACGATTGGACCCAGACTTTCGCGTGAGTGCCTGAACTGATCGGTGATGGTTGAGCGCTCGCCCGGCGGGGAGAGTGCGTTCCCTCCGACGGCGATCACTGCGGTTCGCTTTTCCGTCTTTTCCGTCTTTACTGTCATCGATGATTCGGAGAAATGACCGCGCCAAGCGAATCATAGGCGATGCCGAACGCCTTCAGATCAGCGCCGGCGAGGGCGGCTCGCATGCGATTGTAAAGCCGGGTGACTGTAGCGCGAAAAGACGAATCGCTCGCCACGTTGGCGGAGTCCACTCCGACCGGTGCCCATGGGGTGGTGGTCAGATCGCGAAGAATGCCTGGCGCTCGATAGTCGGTCGAATTGGGAAACGCCGTCATCCACGCCTGTGCAATTGGATCGGGCGCGGGATCCGCGGCCATGGTGACTCTGGCGGTTCTCGCGTTGATGAGCGCAGTTGCGGCGTGGCGGAAATAGCTGCGTTCCTCTCCGGCCAGAACGTAATGCTCGGATAGCGGATAGTCGGACGACGCCGAGTAGAGCTCCATCTTCCAGTAGAGGGTGTCGGCGTGAAACATCGGCTCAATGGCCGCACCCTGCGCAAAAACCGGGACAAGCGCTCTCACCCGCTCGCGCACATCGCGAACGGAGACGATGCGAGCACGTCGTGGGACTGAATCCGACAGCAGATCGAATGACTGATGCGCCCACGCGTGTCCCAGGCGAGAGAGCCCGTCACCCAGGCGCTGGCCAGCGACATCGAGCTGCGGATTCGCAACCAGGACGAAGCCGCGCGCGCCTGGGTAGACCAGCGAATCCTGTCGGAGAAGCTGCTGGCTGGCGGCGTTGGTCACTACGCTGTCGAGCGCGGCGGACATCGATGACTTCCGGAGGTCCTCGTAGGTCGACGCCGTGAGCGCGTAGGCACGCCTGGTATAGTCGGCGCGGGTCGCAAGGTAAGGCCGCTCGCGAAGTACCTGCGCATCGCGCGAGCTGAAGCGATGAACCAGCAGAGGAATCAGCTCCTGGACGCCGACCGAGAGCAGCACGATCACCGTGACCGCGACGAAGCTTGTTCGCAGCTGACCGGTCCAACCGCTCAGCAACACTGTTATCGCTGCGCCCGCGGTCGCAATCGAAAGAATCAGCAGCCCGGGTAGCAGCCATTGGTGATCCACGTATGAGAACGCGCCATTCTCGCCGCTGCCGTGGATCAGAAGATCGTAGGACTCGAGCCGATAGCTCCACATCGTGATGAGCAGAAGCAGCGCGGCGAGGACGCTCAGGTGCCGCCGCACCCGCGCACTCATTCTCAGCCCGGCGCGTTCCCAGCGCAGGCCGGGGGTTAGGGAGTAGAGGACGACCACTACGACGGCGATTCCGACGACGACCAGCATCGCCCACGAGTAGACGGCTCTCTCGAACGGCAGCCATCCAACGTAGAATCCGAGATCGTGCTGGAAGTACGGATCGCCCTCCCGGAAATTGATTCCGAGCCGCGCAACCGCGAGCTTCGTCCAGCTCGGAAGTAGCGGTGTGGCGGCCGCGGCGATCAGCAGCGACACGAAAAAAGCAAACCGGTCGATGTACTTCCTCGGCACGGCCTCTCCGAACTCGACGTTTGCCATCCGGCGAGGAAGGGTCAGAATGCCGATGCTCCGCCCCAGCGCCGAGAGATTGACGAAGGCGAGCAAGACGGCGACGACGGTGCCGATCCCGTAAATGAGCAGCACATCACCGGCGCGCTCGCTCCAAAGCGCACTGGCGCCGAGCGACCCGTACCAGGTGTAATCCGCGAACACGGTCGAGGCGGCACGTCCCCCGACCAGTACGGCAGCCGCGATGACGACTCCGATAAAGAGGCGTCTCCGCGCCGGCGCAGTCACATCACACCTTCACGCCCTTTGAGGCGAGCCAGCCCTGCATCTCGGACTGAATCCGGTGCAGCTGGTCTGCAGTGCGCGCCTCGAAGCGCATCACCAGAACCGGCTGCGTGTTCGAGGCCCGGAGCAAGCCCCAGCCATCGCCGAAAAGAACTCGCGCGCCGTCGACGGTGTTGACTTCATACCTGGATCCGAAATGCTTCTGGGCCTCCTGAACGATGCCGAACTTCCTGTCGTCGGGACAATCGATGCGAATCTCGGGAGTCGACACGAAGCGCGGCACATCGGCGAGCAGGTCTCTGACGCTCTTTCCGGAGTCGGCGATGATGCGCAACAGTCGCGCGGCGCCGTACAACGCATCGTCAAAGCCGTAATAACCTTCGGCGAAGAACATGTGGCCCGACACCTCGCCTCCGACTGGAGCGTGAGTCGAATGTATCTTCTCCTCGATTACCGAGTGGCCCGTCTTCCACATCACCGGCACACCGCCCGCCTTCTCGACGGCCTCGGGCAAGGCCTGCGAGGACTTGACGTCGAAAACGATCGACTGGCCTTTGCCGGTTCGCGCCAGGGCGTCACGTGCGTAAAGGATCAGGAGATAATCGCCCCAGATGATGTCACCGGTGTTGTCGATGACCCCGATCCGGTCCGCGTCGCCGTCGAACGCGATCCCCAAGTCGGCGCCATCGCGTTTAACCGCCGCAATGAGATCCTGCACATTCTCCGGCACGGTCGGGTCCGGATGGTGGTTCGGAAACGTGCCGTCGCTCTCGCAGAAGAGCCAGCGTGGCTCGATGCCCAGTCTAGGAAACAACTTGGGCGCGACAACGGAGCCGGCGCCGTTCCCACAGTCGAAAATGACATCGAGGTTCCGGGAGAGTCGTCCGACGCGCGCCGTGATGTCATCGATGTAGCGATCGACGACCTCTTCACTCCGCAGCACTCCCCGTCCGCGCGGAAACTTGCCCGCCACTGCCAGCTCGTAGATGTGCTGGATGTCGGCGCCGTGAATCGAATTCCTGGCGAGCCCGAGCTTGAACCCGTTGTACTCGGGTGGATTGTGGGAGCCAGTGATCTGAACACCGGCGACGACATCGAGGTTGTGCTGCGACCAGTAGGCCACCGGCGTCGGAACGACCCCGATGTCTATCACATCGACTCCGCTCGCAAGCAGCCCCGCGACCAGTGCGCGGTGCAAGCTTTCCCCGCTCGGACGGTTGTCACGGCCGACCGAGACCCTGCCCTTTGCTCCCTTCTCTTTTAGAAACGCAGCGAATGCGCCGCCGACTGCTGTCGCGAGCTCGTCGGTAAGATCCTTTCCGGTGATGCCGCGAATGTCGTACTCACGGAAGATTGCGCGCGGGATTGGCATCCCGGTTCACTGCTGCTGGAGTGCTACGTCGCGGACAACTGCTGGCGCGCTCTTCTGCGTAAAGGAGACGATCGCATCGGGAAAGAGGCCGAAGATGATGATGATCGCCGCTGACGCCCAGACAACCGCGCTGGTCCACCCGCTCGACCGTTCGGGTACCAGCGCCGCCGATGCGCGCGGCTTCATGAACATCACCATCACCACGTACAGGTAGTAGCCCGCGCTCACGACGCTGGTGACCACCAGCACGATGGCAAGTCTCGTTTGCGGGAATGGCCCCTGCAATGCCGCTTGCAGCACGTACCACTTGGCGAAAAATCCGATGCCTCCAAAAATCGGAAAGCCGAGCAAAGCCAGCATGAAGATCGCCATTGCGACCGAGAGGCCGGGACGAACGCTCCATAGGCCCGCGTATTCCTCGACATCCATATTGTCTTCGCCGGAACGGCCGAGGGCGACGACTACGCCGAATGCTCCAAGCGTGGCCATGGTGTAAGCGAATAGATAGAACATGAAGGCCGAGCTGCCGAAGCTCGTTCCGACCACCAGCGCGACCAGGATGTACCCGGCGTGTGCGATACTCGAGTACGCGAGGAGCCGTTTGATATTCCGCTGCGCCAGGGCGACGACATTCCCGACGACCATCGTTATCGCGGCGAGCCACCAGACGGCTTCGTGCCAGGCGGTGAGGAGCGTCGGGAACGCCTCTAGCCAGAGCCGGAAAAAGGCAGCGAACGCGGCAGCCTTGACGGCGGCGGCCATGTAAGCCGTGATCGGCGTCGGCGCCCCCTCATATACATCGGGCGCCCACATGTGAAACGGCGCTGCCGCGACCTTGAAGCCAAATCCAACGACCAGGAGCGCGATTCCGACCAGGAGCAGCGGATCGTGGCCGAGGCTGAACCGAACAACGTTCGTCTTGATGGCGACGAAGTTGGTCGCGCCAGTCGCGCCGTACACCAGCGCGATGCCGTAGAGCAGGAACGCAGTGGAGAACGCGCCCAACAGGAAGTACTTGATCGCGCCTTCCGCCGATCTCTCGCGACGGCGATTGAGCCCGACGAGGACATAGACAGCAATCGACATCAGCTCGATGCCGAGGAACACGATGATCAGATCGCGAGCGGCAGCGAGAATCATCATCCCCGATGTGGCGAGGAGCAGCAGCACGTGCGACTCGCCGGGTGTAATTCCCTCTCTCCGGTTGTAATCGAGTGACATCGCGATGGTGCCGAGGGTAGCGATGAGGAAAATCTCATCGGCGGCCCAGCGGAAATTGTCGACCGCGACCGCGCCTACCGTCGCGGTGTACCCCTGATAGGCATAGTAGCCGACCGCGACCATCGTGAAGATGCAGAGCGCCATGCTCAGGATGCCGACGCTGCGCTGGTGCTCGTCGCTCTCCCGTCTCCAGCCTGCCCATATGAGCAGCAACATCGCGCCGCCCATCAACAACAGATCGGGGCCAAGGGCCGACGTCAGCTGCGCTGGTCTGGCAAGATCGAATTGCATCAGCGTGTCGCCTCGCTCACGGTCGCCACGCTTCCCGCGCCTTCGACGCGGTTCACGAGCATCTGTGCCGAGCCTTCCATCCGGCGCAGCACCGGCGCGGGATAAATGCCGAGCCAGAGGATCGCTGCAATGAGCGGAACCAGAAGCGCCAGCTCTCGGCGATTCACGTCGGGCATGTCGGCATTTTCCGGCTTATCCAGCCGGTTGAAGAGGATACGCTGAATTGCCCAAAGCAGGTACACGGCGGCGAAAATGACGCCGGTGGTCGCGACGATGGTGAGCACGGGGAACGTGCGGAAGGATCCGATCAGTACTAAAAACTCGCCGACAAACCCGTTGGTCCCGGGCAGACCGATGCTGCTGAGCGAGACGAAAGTGAGAATCGCGGCAAACATCGGCACGACTCGGGCAATTCCGCCGTAGTTCTCGAGCAGACGCGTGTGACGACGCTCGTACATGATACCGACGAGAAGGAACAGCGCGCCCGTCGAAACGCCGTGGTTGATCATCACCATCAGCGCGCCCTGAACGCTTTGCAGGGTCAGCGCGAAGATGCCGAGCATCACGAAGCCGAGGTGACTGACTGATGAATAGGCAACCAGCTTCTTGAAATCAGGTTGCACCATCGCCACCAACGCGCCGTAGATGATTCCAATCACCGCCAGCACGAGGATCGTCATCCTTACCGTCGGATTCATGGCCGCGCCCGGGAACAGCGGCAGCGCGAACCTCAGGAAGCCGAAGGTCCCCATCTTGAGCATGATCCCCGCGAGGATCACCGAGCCCGCGGTCGGCGCTTCAACGTGCGCGTCGGGCAGCCAGGTGTGGAACGGGAACATCGGCACTTTCACCGCGAACGCCAGGAAGAACGCCGCAAAGAGCCACAGCGCCGTGCGTGAAGGGATGCTCCCGATCGCCAGAATGTGGTCGTAGCTGAAATCCGGAGTGCCGGCGGCGGTGCGCGCGTGAAGGCCGAGATAAATGATCGCCACCAGCATCAAGAGCGATGGCAGGAAGGTGTAGATGAAGAACTTGACGCTCGCGTAAATCCGCCGTTCCCCACCCCAGATGCCGATGATGAAGTACATCGGGATCAGCATCACTTCCCACATCACGTAGAAAAGGAAGAGATCCCGCGCCAGAAAAACGCCGAGCATGCCGCTGGTGAGGATCAGAAGCAGCGCGTAGTAGCTGCGCACCTTGGTGCGCACACTGGTGAAGCTTCCCAATACCGAGAGCGGCATGATGAAGGTCGTGAGCAGGATCATCATCAGCGCGATGCCGTCGATGCCGAGCGTGAATCTCACTCCCCACGTCGGAATCCAGGCCAGGTCGATCGACGCCTGCCACCCAGTATCGGCCGGGTTGAACGACCACCACAGCCCGAGCGAGACGACGAACTCGAGCAGGAAGAACCAGAACGCAACCTGGCGGGCGGCCGGTGTCTCCACTCCTCCACCGCCGGACTCCCGCGCGGGGATGAGCAGAACCGCGATCGCTCCGATCAGCGGAATGATGAGCAACGCCGGCAGAATCCACCCGTTGTACCCGATCGAATCGAGGAAGCTTGCCATGATCAGGTCATCTGAGGGTGAAGGCGCCAAGCATCGCCAGGACTCCAACGACGAGCACCCAGGCGTAGATCCCGACGTTCCCCGTCTGTAGGCGCGAGCCGACCCAGCCGAATCCCCGGGCCAGCGCCGCGCTGCCATTCACGAAGAACCCGTCGATCAAACCGTTGTCGATCAGCCGCCAGAGGAAATTTCGCGACACCGCGTAGGTCGGGATCACCACCGCCTTGTCGATCCCTTCGTCGACGTAGTACTTGTTGGCGACGACGCCCTCGAAGCCATGTTCGGGCACTGCGTCGCGCTTGCGTGGCAGGCGATCCGGCTTGAGGCGCACGAATGCCAGGACGATGCCCAACACGGCGATCACCACCGCTCCACCAACGAGCATTTGCTCGGTTGACGCCGGGACGTGCGGAGCGCCCGCGACGACACGCGCGGTGGCAGTTCCTACCACCGGATCGAGCCAGCGCGTCAGGACCTCGGACGGTCCCAACGGCAACATGTCCGTAATCACTTCGGGAAGATTCAGCCATCCGCCTGCGATGGTCAGGATCCCAAGCACGACCAGCGGGCCCGTCATCACCCACGGAGCCTCGTGGAGATGCTTCTCTTCCTCGTCGCCGGTGCGCACCGGTCCGTGGAACGTGTAGAGCATCATCCGGGTCATGTAGATCGCGGTGAGAAACGCCGCCGCCAGGCCGACTCCGTAGATGATGTAGAGCAGAATGTTGCCGGGGATTCCCAGCCAGCTCGCTGATGCCAGGGTCGAGCCTTGCGCGCGAGCGAAGACCGAGCCGAGGATCTCGTCCTTCGAGAAGAATCCGGCGAACGGCGGAATTCCGGAGATGGCGAGCGTCGCAATCCACATCAGCACGCACGTCACGGGGAGGTAGCGCTTCAGGCCGCCCATGTTGCGCATGTCCTGCGCATCCTCCTGGCTGTGGGTGTGGTGATACGCCGCGTGCATGGCGTGAATCACAGAGCCGGATCCGAGGAACAGCAATGCCTTGAAGAACGCGTGGGTGACCAGATGGAACATGCCGGACACGTACGCGCCGACTCCAACGCCGACGAACATGTAGCCGAGCTGGGAGATCGTGGAATAGGCGAGAACTTTCTTGATATCCCACTGCTTGAGGCCGATCGTCGCAGCGAAGATCGCCGTGAGGGCGCCCACGACGGCAACGGTCAGCGATGCGACCGGTGACATCGAGAACAGCACCGCGCTGCGCGCGATCAGATACACGCCCGCCGTCACCATGGTCGCGGCGTGGATGAGCGCCGACACCGGGGTCGGACCAGCCATCGCGTCGGGTAGCCAGATGTAGAGCGGGATCTGCGCGCTCTTGCCGGCGCATCCCAGGAACATGAACAGGCAGATGGCCGTCACCACCGCGCTGCCGGCGCCGAGGTCGGCCGCCCGCGCGCTCACGCCGACAAAATCCAAAACGCCGATGTTCGCGAAGAGGAGGAACATCGCCACCAGAAACCCGAAGTCTCCAATGCGGTTGACGATGAACGCTTTTTTACCCGCATCCGCGTTGGCCTTGTCGTTGAACCAGAAGCCGATCAGGAGGTACGAGCACAATCCGACGCCTTCCCAGCCGACGAAAAGCACCGGATAGCTCGAGCCCATCACCAGCACCAGCATGAAGAACACGAACAGGTTCAGATAGGCGAAGAACCGCGGGTAGCCGGGGTCTTCGCGCATGTAGCCGACGCTGAAGACGTGGATCAGGGCACCGACGCCGGTGATGACGAGAATCATCACCATTGAGAGCTGGTCGAGCTGGAACGCCGCGTTGATCTGGAGATCGCCGACCGGCATCCAGCTGAAGTACCGCTGCACGAACGGCGTTTCAGGATGGGCGTTGACCATGGCCCACCAGATCATCGCCGCCAGAACGAATGAGAGGATCAGGACACCTGGCCCGACAATGCTGCTAAGGCCGGCCCAGCGGTGGCGCTTCACTACGTGATGGTCGTCGCCGACGGCGCCGGCTTCCTCCGCGTGGGAGAGCGCCGGCGCTTCCGCCGCGCCTTCACTATGCGGATGATGCGCGGGAGTGTTTGGATCTCGCGGACCGAAGTGGGCGCTGTTGAGCGACAGCAAGCCGTTGATCACGAAACCCAGCAACGGCAGTACCGGCAGCAGCCACATCCATTCGGCGACCGTTCCGGAAAGCGCGCTCGCCGGAGCCACCAGTGTTCCCGCAGTCTGGAGAAGCATCAGCCTCTCAGCAGGTTGATGTCCTTCAGATTGACCGTCTGCCGATGCCTGAAGATCGCGATAATGATGGCGAGCCCCACCGCCGCTTCAGCAGCCGATACGGTCATGACAAAGACGACGAACACCTGGCCGGCCGCCCCGTAGTACCGCGAAAAGGCGACGAAAGTCAGGTTCACGGCAGTGAGCATCAGCTCGACGCACATGAAGATGATGATCGCGTTGCGATGGACGAGGACGCCGACGACGCCGATGATGAAGAGCGCGGCGGTCAGGGCGAGCGATTCAGCGAGCACCGGCCGCCCTCCCCCTGCCGAGCACCACGGCGCCGGCGATGGCCACCAGCAACAGCACGCTCGTCAGCTCGAAGGCGAGCAAATATTCCTTGAACAACGGCTCGGCGATGGTGCCGACCGCGTTGAGCTTCTGAAGCTGCTGCTCGTTGAACCCGCGCGGCACTACCAGCTGCTGGGGCAGCTTGACGCGAAGGATGACCATGATCTCGCTCAACAGCCCGAGCCCGACGAGTCCAGCCGCGAACTTCCACCACTTGCCGCGCGCGTCCGCCAGCTCGGACGGATGTCCGAGATTCAGGAGCATCACAACGAACAGGAAGACCACCATGATGGCACCGGCGTACACCAGTACCTGCATCACCCCGATGAATTGCGCATCGAGCATCACGTAGAGCGCGGCAAGGCTGAACATGGTGTTGACCAGCCACAATGCTGCCGCGACCGGACTCTTCCGCGTAACGAACGTCAGCGCCGAGGCCAGCGCGATCACGCCGAACAGATAGAAATGGAATACGTAAAAGAGCGGGTAGTGGGGATCCATCACTGTCCTTTCGGATCCTCGGGGTCCCACATCTCGCACACCGGATGGGTCTGATCCATCAGGCGCTGCAGATCATACACGAAACCCTGCCGGCTGTACTCGGAGTTCTCGTAATGGCGTCCAACGTGGATCGCTTCCTCGGGGCAAACTTCCTGGCAGTAGCCGCAGAAGATGCAGCGGAACTCGTCGATCTCGAAAACCAGCGGATAGCGGTTCCCTTCTTCGTCCTCGCCCGGCACGAGCTTGATGCAATTCGCCGGGCAGACGGTCGGACAAAGCCCGCACGCTACGCACTTCGCCTTGCCGGTCTCGGTAGTGAGCATGCGGTGCGTTCCCCGCCAGCGCGGTGAGATAGGCGACTTCTCCTCGGGATACTGGGTCGTGACGCGGCCATTCACATCGAAGAGATGCTTGACCGTGAGCGCCATGCCGCGCAGGGTCGCCCGGATGTAGCTCACATCCTCGACCGGCCTCTCCACCACTTTCACCTTGATTGCCATTATCTGCCCGCTCCTGCCGCGATTGCGCGCCGCGAATCCAGCCGCCGCATCCGGTCAATCTCTTTTGGATTCATCCGCCCGTAGGCGGGACTGATCAATCGGCCTCGGTCGAGGATGGCGAAGAGCACGATCATGAAGATGATGTTCGCCGAGCCAAGGATTGCCGCGTACATGGTGCCCTGCGGGATGCCGGCAGCGCTCAGGCCCAGCATCACCGCCGCAATCACCACGATGTAAACGAGCGCCAGCGGCAGCATGAATTTCCAGCCCAGCGACATCAGCTGATCGTAGCGGAACCTCGGCAGCGTCCAGCGTACCCACATGAAGAGGAACAGGAAGAAGAGAATCTTGGCGAGAAAGATTCCGATCGAGAGCAGCGACAGCCAGCCGCTGTAGGGGCCGATATTGTCCCGCGCGGTGAACGGAACATCCCAGCCGCCGAAAAACAGCGTCGCCATCAAAGCGCTCGCCGTGACCATGCTCGCGTATTCGGAGATGAAGAACAGCGAGAACTTCATCGCGCTGTACTCGGTGTGATACCCCGCTATCAGCTCCGACTCCGCCTCGGGCAAGTCAAACGGCAGTCGATTGGTCTCGGCGAAGGCAGCGACCATGAAAATGAAGAAGGCGACGGTCAGATTGATGACGTTCCAGCCGCCCCACACCTGCTGATTGATGATCGAGTTCAGGCTGACGTTGCCGGCCAGCAGCAGCACGGGGATCGTCGACATTCCCATCGAGATCTCGTACGAAACCATCTGCGCGCTGGAGCGCAGGCCGCCGAGCAGCGCGTACTTGTTGTTGGAGGACCAGCCCGCGAGCACGATGCCATAGACGCTGAGCGAAGTGATCGCCAGAATGAAAAGGAATCCGACCGGCAGATCCGCGACCACCAGATCGATCCGTCCCCACCGCGTCGGAACCGGCGCGCCGAACGGGATCACGCACCAGGCGGTGAGCGCGGGAATGAAGGACATGATCGGCGCCAGAATGAACAACGGCTTGTTCACGCCGCCCGGCATCGTCTCTTCCTTCATGAAATTCTTGAGGCCGTCGGCGGCCGGCTGCAGCCAGCCCTTACCGACACGATTCGGCCCGTGACGGTCCTGGATCCACGCCGAGATCTTCCGCTCGGCGAGAGTCAGCATTGCCACGCCGACCATGTAAATCGTGAAGATGATGAGCATCTTCACGATGGTGAACAGCCAGAACGCCATTCCGCTCACCGGCGGCAGGTTCGGGTCGGCGACCTGCATCAGCGCGTTGAACCCGTGGACCATGATCACGCCGCTCCCACCGCCACCGGTGTTTTGGGTCCGGCTGGCGCGTCGGCGAGGGGCAGGCCCTTGAACCCAATGGTGTCGTAGCTGAGACCAGCGAACGCTTTGTTCGCGCTCGCAAGTCGCGCAAAGACCTCGGACGGCAGAAAGAAGCTCGATTGCTTCCCGAGGGCGCCGAGGAGGTCTCCGAGCACCAGCCAGCTGGGCCGCGTTTCACCGGGCGCCTGACGCGCCTGAGTGAAGCGCTGTACCCGCCCACGCAGATTGGTGACCGTTCCCTCTTCCTCGGAAAAATTCGCGATCGGAAGTACGACCGATGCCCGGGCCGCCGCGGCTTCGGGAAGGACCGAGCTGATGACGATCACATCGCCGGCGCGCGCTAGCGCGGCGCTGTCGATTCCAGCGAGATCCTCGCCGGCGACAACGAGAACATCACCCTGCCCCAATCCGCCCAGCAGCTCGCGTGTCTTTCTGAAGCCGAGCTTCTCGGCACCGTAAACGTTGGCCGCCCGCTCGCGGCGGAGCGCCAGATCTTCGACGCCCGGCAACGGCGCTTCCTCGCCCTCGACGACTCGAAACGCTCCACTGCCGCCCTGCATCAGCTCGGTGAGGAGGAACAGGGACTCGTTGGAGAGCATCGGCGATGCGGCAACGAACACTTTCTTCCCGCTGACGGCGCGGGCGGCAGCGGTGATAGCGGCCTCCCAGCTGGTGGGAGCCAGAGTTGCACCCTGTCGCACCATCGGCCGTTCGGCGCGATTCTTTTCATTCATCCAGCGGTAATTGAGCCGGCCCCAGTCGCACATGAAGAAAGCGTTCACGTGTTCATTGGGCCGCGGCTTCATCCGCACGATCTGATTCTCGCGCGTTTCCATCATCACATTGCAGCCCTGGGTGCAATTCGGGCAGATGGAAGCGGTGCGATCAAGCTCCCAGGCGCGCGCCTTGTTCAGAAAGTCCTTGGACAGGAGCGCGCCGACCGGGCAGAGGTCGATGACGTTCGCTGCCCATGGGTGGGTCATGTCGCGTCCCTCGAACTTGCCGATCAGCGCGCGATCGCCGCGCTCGCTCACGTTGAGGGTCGGCTCGTGGGCGACGTCGTCCATGAATCGCACGCAGCGAGTGCACAGAATGCAGCGGTTCGGAACGTAAATCACATCGCCGCCGAAGTCCTCGGCGGGATTGAAGCGCTTTGGCTCGCGGTAGCGGGAATCTTCCCGGCCTTCCTGATAAGTGTAGTCCTGCAGCTCACATTCGCCGGACTGATCGCAGATCGGGCAGTCGAGCGGATGGTTAATGAGCAGCATCTCGAGCACGCCCTTCCGCGCGTCGAGCGACTTGTCGGAATAGATGTGAACGACCTGCCCTTCAGCGACGGTCGTTGCGCAGGATGGCGCGAGCTTCGGCGCCTTCTCCACCTCGACCAGACACATCCTGCAGACGCCGGCAATGGGCAAGCCTGGATGGTAGCAGTAGTGCGGAATCAGAATGCCGGCGATCTTCGCCGCCTCTAGGATCGTCGTGCCCTCGGGTACGGTCACCGGGCGATCTTCGATGGTCAGGCTGACCATTTTTTGCTCGGCCATTATGCCACCGCCGCAGTGACAGGATGGAAGCGACGGCCCTGGATCAGCGCCTCGAATTCGCCGCGGAATTTCTTGATACCGGATACCACCGGCACCGCGCAGGAATCGCTCAGCACGCAGATAGTCTTGCCCGTCATCTGATCGGCGATGTCGAGCAAGGTGTCCAGATCTTCCATCGTGCCTTCGCCGTCGCGAATCCGTTCCATGATCTTGGTCGTCCAGGCAGTGCCTTCGCGACACTGGGTGCACTGGGCGCAGCTCTCGTGGGCGAAGAATCGAGCGATGCGCGCGATCACGGTGACCATCGGCTGCGCGTCATCGATGACGATGACGCCGCCCGATCCGAGCATCGACCCCTGAGCGACGAACCCCTCGTAATCCATGAGCGTGGCTTCGGCTTCCTCCATCGTCTGGATCGGAACGGACGCTCCGCCGGGGATCACCGCCTTGAACTTGCGACCGTGCAGCGGGCCGCCGCACAAGTCGTAGAGGAATTCCTTGAACGGGAAGCCGAGCACGACTTCGTAGGTACCCGGGCGCTGGACGTTGCCGCAGACCGAGAAGAGCTTGGTGCCGGTGCTCTTCGGGTTCGACAACGACATCTGCTTGTACCAGTCTGCTCCGTTCAGGAGGATCGGCGCTGATGCGATCAGAGTTTCAACGTTGTTGATCGTCGTCGGCATGCCGAAGACTCCGGACACGGCCGGGAACGGGGGCTTGATGCGCGGATTGCCGCGCCGGCCCTCGAGGGAGTTCATCAGCGCGGTTTCTTCGCCGCAGATGTAGGCGCCGGCTCCTTTGTGTACGTGAACGTCGACTCGCTTGCCGGTGCCCATGGCGTTCTTGCCGAGAATGCCGGCGGCATAGGCTTCCTTCACCGCTTTCTCCATCCAGTAGAGCGGCTCGGTGAACTCGCCGCGGATGTAGATGTACGCAGTCTCGGCGCCGATCGCATAGGCGCCGATGGCGCAACCCTCGACGAGTGCGTGCGGAGTCCAGCGCATCAGCTCACGGTCCTTGAAGGTCCCGGGCTCCGACTCGTCGGCGTTGCAGCAGAGATAGTGGGGCTTGCCGTCGCCCGGCTTCATGAACGACCACTTCATGCCGGTCGGAAAGCCGGCGCCGCCGCGGCCGCGCAGACCTGATTCCTTGACGATGTTCACGATCTCGGCTGGCTGCATACCGAGCGCTTTCTCGAGCGCCTTGTAACCGCCGCGCTTCTTCCAGCCGTCAAGGGTGCGCGCTTCGGCATCTCCAAAATATTTGGAGAGAACCGTCGTCTCTCTTGGATGCGGGTGGTGCGGAAAGCCCATTATGTAAGTCGTGCGAGAAGTTCGGGGACTTTGTCGGGAGTCACCGATTCGATGAACTCTTCGTTGATCATGACCGGCGTCGCGAACCCACAGGCGCCAAGGCACTCGACCTCAATCACGGTGAACTTCCCGTCAGGCGATGTGATGCCGAGCTCGCCGGCGTTGGTGTGGCGCAGAAAGGATTTCACTACGTCTTCGGCGCCGCAAATCCCGCAGGGAGATGTCGTGCAGACCTGGATGAAGTATTTCCCGACGGGATGCTGATGATACATCGTGTAGAAGGTCACCACGCCCTTCACGTAAGCCGGCGTCAGCTCGAGCAATTCGGCGACTTCCACCATCGCCTCTTCACTCACCCAGCGGTGCTCGCGCTGGACGATCCACAGTGCCGGAAGAAGCGCGGCCATCTTGTTCGGATAGCGCGTCAGCAGATCATCGAGCTCGCGCTTGACGTCGCCGACGAAGACCGGCGTGTACGGACCGTGTCCCGCGCGGTCGTGCGAAGCGTAATCCGGCGACTCGACGCCGCCGACCAGATCGGGGGTCATCGGTCGATCTCTCCCATCACGATGTCGATGCTGGCGTTGATGGCGATGACGTCGGAGAGGAGATGTCCCTCTACCATCTTGGGGATTGCCGCAAGGTTGACGAAGGACGGCGGCCTGATTCTCCAGCGCACCGGCTTGGCGGTGCCGTCCGACACCATATAGTAGCCCTTCTCTCCCTTGGGGCTCTCGACAGCGACGTACGATTCCCCAATGGGCGGACGCGGGCCTTCCATAACGACCTTGAAATGGTGGATCATTGATTCCATCTCGCTGGTCGCCTTCGACTTGGGCGGCAGGATGATCCGCGGGTCGTCGATATTTACCGGACCGTCAGGTAGCCGATCGGCGGCCTGCTGGAGAATGCGCACCGATTGCCGCATCTCCTCGAATCTCACCAGGTATCGATCGTAAACGTCGCCATTGGTGCCGACCGGAACCTCGAAATCATAGGTCTCATAATCGAGATACGGAAAATCCTTGCGGACATCGTAGTCGACTCCCGAAGCGCGGAGCATCGGTCCCGACAGTCCCCAATTGATGGCTTCGTCCGGCGTCATCACGCCGAGGCCGACCGTGCGGCCGACCCAGATTGCGTTCTTGGTCAGGACGCGATCGATCTCGTCGAGGGTGTGTGGGAAGGTGCG
>Ga0070681_10002137_pt1 | contig 17962 bp, 16 predicted proteins | sample KBSC83BmetaG_FD_65650 | JGI IMG/M metagenome (GOLD analysis project Ga0070681, IMG submission 65650) | Corn rhizosphere microbial communities from Kellogg Biological Station, Michigan, USA - KBS C8-3B metaG | ecosystem: Host-associated > Plants > Roots > Rhizosphere | place: USA: Michigan... | reverse complement strand
ATCCGGTCGGGCGTCAAGGATGGCGAGCTGATCGCCACCGCGGGCGTGCACAAGCTCGAACCCGGCCAGAAGGTGAAGCCGCTGCAGCAGCAGGCCGCGGTGCGCTAACCATGGCGACGAGCACGGGCACGGGCACGGGCACGGGCACGGGTACGGGCACCCGCACGAACCTGAGCGAGCTGGCGCTGCGCAACAGCACGCTCACCGTGTTCTTCATGCTGGTGCTCACCGTCGCCGGCATCTACGCCTACTTCAACCTCGGGCGCGGCGAGGATCCGCCGTTCACGATCAAGCAGATGGTCGTGTCGGCGGCGTGGCCCGGCGCCACCGCGCGCGAGGTCGAGCAGCAGGTCACCGACAAGATCGAGACCAAGCTGCAGGAACTGCCCTGGTTCTACAACGTCACCAGCTACACCAAGCCCGGCCAGACGGTGATCTACGTCTCGCTGCGCGACGACGTCCCGCCGGCCAAGGTGCCCGACCTCTGGTACCAGGTGCGCAAGAAGGTGGGCGACATAAAGAGCAGCCTGCCGCAGGGCGTGACGGGGCCCTTCTTCAACGACGAGTATGGCGACACCTACAGCCTGATCTGGGCGTTCGAGGCCGACGGCTTCTCACCGGCCGAGGTGAAGGACATCGTGAAGGACGTGCGCCAACGCCTGCTGCGCGTGCCCGACATCACCAAGGCCGACCTGTTCGGCCTGCAGGACGAGAAGATCTACATCGAGTTCAGCCACACGCGGCTGGCGATGCTGGGTGTCTCCGTCGACCAGATCCTCGACGCCGTGCGCAAGCAGAACGCGGTCATCGCCTCGGGCGTCGTCGAGACCAGGGGCGAGAGGGTGGCCGTGCGCGTCGACGGCGCGCCGACCTCGGCCGCGGAAGTCGCCATGCTGCCGTTCAGCGCCAACGGCCAGACGCTCACCCTGGCCGACGTCGCCACCGTCCACCGCGGCTACCAGGATCCACCGCAGAGCTCGATGCGCTTCGGCGGCAAGCCGGTGATCGGCCTCGGCGTCGTGATGGCGGCCGGCGGCAACGTCGAGGCACTGGGCAAGAAGCTCGAGACCGCGATGGCCGAGATCGAGCGCGGCCTGCCGGTCGGCATCACCGTCCACCGCGTCGCCAACCAGCCGGAGGTCGTCGAGACCTCGTTCGAGGAGTTCATCCATTCGCTGGGCGAGGCGCTGGCGATCGTCCTGGTGGTCTCCTTCATCAGCCTGGGCGTGCGGACCGGCGTGGTCGTGGCCCTGTCGGTGCCGCTGGTGCTGGCCATCACCTTCGTCGGCATGATGTTGCTGGGCATCGACTTCCAGCGCATCTCGCTGGGCGCTCTGATCATCGCGCTCGGTCTGCTGGTCGACGACGCCATCATCGCCGTCGAGATGATGATGGTGAAGCTCGAGCAGGGCTTCAGCCGCATGCAGGCCGCGACCTACGCCTACACCTCGACGGCCTTCCCGATGTTGACGGGTACGCTGGTGACGGCCGCCGGCTTCGTGCCGGTGGGCTTCGCCAAGTCGAGCGCCGGCGAATACACCAACTCGATCTTCTGGGTCGTCGGCCTCGCGCTCGTCGTGTCGTGGTTCGTGGCCGTGCTGTTCACGCCGTGGCTGGGCTACCACCTGTTGCCGCAGCCCAAGGTCGAGGCCCATCACGACGCCTACGCCGGCCGGTTCTACACGGTGTTCCGCCGAATCGTGGTGTGGTGCGTGAGCTGGCGCAAGACCACCATCGCCGTCACGGCGCTGGCCTTCGTGGCCTCGATGGGCGCCTTCGGCCTGGTGCAGAAGCAGTTCTTCCCGACCGCCAACCGGCCCGAGCTGATCGTCGACCTGCGGCTGGCCCAGGGCGCGTCCTACGCCGCTACCGACATCGAGGTGGCCAAGCTCGAGAAATGGCTGGCCAGGAACGACGACGTCGCGTCCTACACGTCCTACATCGGCAGCGGCAGTCCGCGCTTCTACCTGCCGACGGTGCCGGAGCTCACCAACGCCAACTTCGGCCAGGTCATCGTCATGACCAGGGGCCTGGCCGAGCGCGAGCGCGTCGTCGCCGCCCTCGGCGCGCTGTTCGAGCAGCAATTCGAGGCCGTGCGCGCCCGCGTGCAGCGGCTGCAGAACGGCCCGCCGGTCGCCTACCCCGTGATGTTCCGCGTGCTGGGCGACGATCCGCAGACGGTGCGCAAGGTCGCAGAACAAGTGCGTCAGGTCTTCAAGGCCGATCCGGCCACGCGCGACATCAACTTCGACTGGAACGAGCTGGCCAAGTCGGTGCGGCTCGAGGTCGACCAGAACAAGGCACGCGCGCTGGGCGTCGATTCCCAGCTGCTGGGCAACACCTTGCAGACCCTGCTGAGCGGCGTCACCGTCACGCAATACCGCGAAGGCACCGAGACGATCGACGTCGTGGCCCGTGCCGTGGCGCCCGAGCGCCTCAGTGTCGAGGGGCTGGAGGCGATCAACCTGCGCACCGCCTCGGGCGGCGTGGTGTCGCTGGCCCAGCTCGCCAAGCTCCACTTCGATCTCGAGGAACCGATCCTGTGGCGCCGCAACAAGGACCTGCTGATGACCGTCCGCGCCGGCGTCGCCGACGGCATCCAGGGCCCCGACGTGGCCGCGCGCATCGACAAGGCGCTCGAGCCGGTGCGCGCTTCCCTGCCGCCCGGCTATCGCATCGAGGTCGGCGGCGACAAGGAAGAGAGTGCCAAGAGCCAGGCGTCGATCTTCAAGATGATGCCGGTGATGGCTTTCCTGATGCTGGTCTTCCTGATGCTGCAGTTGCGCAGCTTCTCCAAGCTGGCACTGGTGGTGCTGACCGCCCCGCTCGGCATGATCGGCGTGGCACTCTTCCTGCTGCTGTTCGGCCAGCCGTTCGGCTTCGTCTCCCTGCTGGGCGTGATCGCTCTCGCCGGCATGATCATGCGCAACTCGGTGATCCTGGTCGACCAGATCGACCAGGACATCGCCGCCGGCCACGCCGCCTGGGACGCGGTGATCGACGCCACCGTGCGCCGCGCGCGGCCGATCCTGCTGACCGCCGGCACCGCGATCTTCGCCATGGTGCCGCTGTCGCGCAGCGTGTTCTGGGGACCGATGGCGGTGGCGCTGATGGGTGGCCTGCTTGTGGCGACCGCCCTCACCCTGCTCTTCCTGCCGGCGCTCTATGCCGCCTGGTTCCGGGTGAAGCGCACGCCTGCGGCGGACGCGACGCCCGTCCACCGTGCGCCGCAGCACCTTGCCATTGCGGCCGAATAACTAGGAGATTCTGCCCTCGGCAGTGTGGATGTCCTTCGTCCGCGCCGCGCTCGTCCGCAGAATGATCTCGATGCCGCGCGCGATGTCGTCGACGGCCATCGACGGCGCCGCGCCCAGGCGCGCGGCCTGCTCGGGCACGTAGGGGATGTGCAGGAAGCCGCCGCGCATCGGCCTCGAATGGCCGGCGATGATGTCCATCAGCGAATAGAGGATGTGGTTGCAGACGAAGGTGCCGGCCGTGTTCGACACGATCGCCGGCAGGCCCGCCTTCCGCATCGCCGCCACGCAGGCCTTGATCGGCAGGGTGGCGAAATATGCCGCCGGGCCCTTGGCCGACACCGGCACGTCGATCGGCTGCTTGCGGTCGTTGTCCGGGATGCGCGCGTCCTGGACGTTGATTCCCACGCGCTCCAGGCAAAGGTCGGTGCGGCCGCCCGCCTGGCCGACGCAGAGCACGATGTCGGGCCGAGCCCTGTCGATCGCCTTGCGCAGCACCTTCGCCGACGTGGCATAGGACGTCGGCAGCACCGCCGTCACGATCTCGATACGGCCGACCCGCCGCTTCAGCCGGCTCACGGCCAGCGACGACGGATTGACCTTGTCGCCGCCGAACGGATCGAAGCCCGTGACCAACGCCCGCATGTGCTGTCCCCCAAAACGAAAGGCGCCCCTTCCGGGGCGCCCGACGTTAGTCCTTTACGGACGAAGCTTCTACTTGTTGGCGGCGTCGACCGCGCGGCGCGCCATCACGCCCACGAGATGAGCGCGGTACTCGGCACTGCCGTGGATGTCGCTGTTGAGGTCCTTCGACGGAACCTTGATGTCCTTGATCGCGGCCGAGGTGAAGTTCTTGGCCAGCGCCTCTTCCATCGCCTTGACGCGGAAGACGGCCGGCCCGGCGCCGGTCACGGCGACGCGCACACCGTCCTTGGTCTTGGCCACGAACACACCCACCATGGCGTAGCGGGACGCCGGGTTGGGGAACTTCATGTAGGCCGCCTTCTCCGGCTTGGGGAAGCTGATCGAGGTGATCAGCTCTCCGTCCTTGAGCGCGGTCTCGAACAGCCCCTTGAAGAAGCCGTCGGCGGCATGCTTGCCGGTGTTGGTGGTGATGGTGGCGTTGAGCGCCACGACCGCCGCCGGATAGTCCGCCGCCGGATCGCTGTTGGCGACCGAGCCGCCGATCGTGCCGCGGTTGCGCACCGCCGGATCGCCGATGTGGCCGGCGAGGTAGGCCAGCGCCGGAATGGTCTTCTTGACGTCGGCCGAGGTCGACACGTCGAAGTGCTTGGTCATCGCGCCGATGGTGACGCCCGAGCCTTCGACCTTGATGCCGGCCAGCTCCTTGATGCCGCCGAGGTCGACGACGTCGCTCGGCTTGGCCAGGCGCTGCTTCAGCGTCGGGATCAGGGTCATGCCGCCCGACATCGGGCGGGCTTCATCCTTGCCCTTGAGCAGGGCCGCGGCATCGGCCAGCGACTTGGGGCGGTGGTAAGCGAAATCGTACATCGTCGTTTCCTCCAGTTACTCGGCGGCCGCGCGATGGGCGCCTTGGATCGATTGCCACACGTTGAGCGGCGTGGCCGGCATTTCCACGTGCTTGACGCCGAGAGGCGCCAGCGCGTCGTGGACCGCGTTCATGACGGCGGCAGGGGCGGCGATCGCCCCGGCCTCGCCGCATCCCTTCACGCCCAGCGGATTGTGCGGGCACGGCGTGACTTTGTAGCCGAGCTTGAACGACGGCACGTCGTCGGCGCGCGGCATGGTGTAGTCCATGTACGAGCCGCTGAGCAGCTGGCCCGTTGCCTTGTCGTAGACCGCGGCCTCGAGCAGCGCCTGGCCGACGCCCTGGACGATGCCGCCATGGACCTGGCCCTCGACGATCATCGGATTGATGATGTTGCCGAAGTCATCGACCGCGGTGTGCGCCACGACCTCGACGACGCCGGTGTCCGGGTCGATCTCGACCTCGCAGATCTGCGTGCCGGCCGGATAGACGAAGTTCGCCGGATCGTAGAAGGCGTTCTCGTCCATGCCGGGCTCGGTATCGGCATGCGGGTAGTTGTGCGGCACGTAGGCCGAGAACACGACCTGGCCCAGCGGCACGCTCTTGTCCGTTCCCGCCACCTTGAAGGTGCCGTTCTCGAACTCGACGTCGGCCACGTCGGCTTCCATCAGATGGGCCGCGACCTTCTTGCCCTTGGCGATGATCTTGTCGGTGGCCTTCATGATCGCCGAGCCGCCGACGGCCAGCGAGCGGCTGCCGTAGGTGCCCATGCCGAACGGTGTCGTCGCCGTATCGCCGTGGACGACCTCGATCTGATCCATCGGCACGCCGAGCTTGTCGTGCACGAGCTGCGCGAAAGTCGTCTCGTGTCCCTGGCCGTGGCTGTGCGCGCCGGTCATGACCTGCACGTTGCCGGTCGGATTGAACTTGATCTGGGCCGATTCCCACTGGCCAACGCCCGCGCCGAGCGAACCGACCACCTGCGAAGGGGCCAGGCCGCAGGCCTCGATATAGGACGAGAAGCCGATGCCGCGCAGCTTGCCGCGCGCCTTGGCCTCGGCGCGGCGGGCCTCGAAGCCCTTGTAGTCGGCTATCTTGATCGCCTCGTCGATGATCGGCGGATAGTTGCCCGAGTCGTACTGCAGCGCCACCGGCGTCTGGTAGGGGAAGGCCGTCGACGGGATGAAGTTCTTCCGGCGCAGATCCGCCGTATCCATCTTCAGTTCCTTCGCCGCCTTCGACACGATGCTCTCGATGACGAACGTGGCTTCCGGCCGTCCGGCGCCGCGATAGGCGTCGACCGGCGCGGTGTGCGTGACCGCGGCCTTCACGTTGGCGTAGATCAGCGGCGTCGTGTACTGGCCCGCGAGCAGCGTGGCGTAGAGATAGGTCGGCACCGCCGTCGAGAAGGTCGACAGATAGGCGCCCATGTTGGCGATGGTCTCGACCTTGAGGGCCAGGAACTTGCCCTCCTTGTCCATTGCCAGCTCGGCATGGGTGACGTGATCGCGGCCATGCGCGTCGGTCATGAACGACTCGGTGCGCTCGGCCGTCCATTTGATCGGACGTCCGACCCGGCTGGCGGCCCAGCACACCATCGTCTCTTCGTTGTAGCAGAAGATCTTGCTGCCGAAGCCGCCGCCGACGTCCGGCGCGACCACGCGCAGCTTGTGTTCGGGAATGCCGAGCACGAACGCCGACAGGATGAGGCGCAGCACGTGCGGGTTCTGCGACGTCGACCACAGCGTGTAGTTGCCCGTGCCCTTGTCGTACTCCGCCGCCGCGGCGCGCGGCTCCATGGCGTTGGGGATCAGGCGGTTGTTCACCAGATCGAGCCTGGTGACGTGCGCGGCCTTGGCGAACGCAGCTTCGACGTCGGCTTTGACGCCGATCTCCCAGTCGTAGATCAGGTTGCCCGGCGCCTCGGGGTGGACCTCGGCGGTGCCCTTGTCGAGCGCGCGCGCGAGATCGACGTTCGCCGGCTTCACGTCGTAGTCGACCTTGATCGCCTCGGCGGCGTCCTTGGCCTCGTCGATGCTGTTGGCCACGACCATGGCCACGGTGTCGCCGACGTAGCGCACGGTATCGAGCGCCATCACCGGATGCGCCGGCGCCTTGTGCGGCTCGCCGTTCTTGTCCTTGACCACCCAACCGCAGATCAGGCCGCCCATCTTGGCATCGGCGGTATCCTTGCCGGTGAAGATCTCGACCACGCCCGGCATCGCCTTGGCCGCCGCCGTATCGATCTTCTTGATCTTCGCGTGGGCATGCGGCGAACGCAGGAAGTACGCGTAGGTCGCCCGTGCGAGGGGCAGATCGTCGACATAGCGGCCCGTGCCGGTAAGGAAGCGCTTGTCTTCCTTACGCCGCACCCGGGCGCCGATACCGGTCTCGGCGGTCATGGCGTTACACCCCTGCTGACTTCATGGCTGGCGCGGCGGCCAGAATTGCCTTCACGATGTTGTGGTAGCCGGTGCAACGGCACAGGTTGCCCTCGAGCTCGCGGCGGACCGTGGCTTCGTCGAGCTGGTAGTTGTTGCGCTTCACCATGTCGATGGCGCTCATCACCATGCCGGGGGTGCAGAAGCCGCACTGCAGGGCATGGTTCTCGCGGAAGGCTTCCTGCATCGGGTGCAGCTTGTCGGCGCTCGGCGCCAGGCCTTCGATCGTCAGCACCTTGGCACCCTCGGCCTGGACCGCGAGCATGGTGCACGACTTGATCGACTTGCCATCGACATGGACGACGCAGGCGCCGCACTGGCTGGTGTCGCAGCCGACATGGGTGCCGGTCATGCCCAGGTTCTCGCGCAGGAACTGGACCAGCAGCGTGCGGGCTTCGACCTTGCCGGAAACGGCCTTGCCGTTGACGGTCATGGCGACGGAAAGTGTCATCACTCTTCTCCCTGGAAATTCGTGGCTTCGCGGCGCGTCGACGCGCGCCTACCGGGCGTTAGGCAGACTCTCGCGCGCCGCTCAGGCGCCGGTCAAGCGAATTACGATTGCGGAATAACGCCCTGCGGCCCGGCCCTAATGCCGCAGCAGGAAAACCACCACCAGCACCGCCACGACGACCCCGATGATGGTCCAGTGCCGGAAGCCCCGCTGCACCTGGGCGGACGATACCCGCCGTGACGTCTCGTCGGGGGGCACCATCACGCGGCCGGCGTCGGCGGCGGCGCGCCGACGCTTTCGGCGAACTTGCCGAAGAATTGATCCGCCAGTTTCTTGGCGGTGCCCGTGATCAGGCGCGCCCCGACCTGGGCGATCTTGCCGCCGACCTGGGCGTCGACTTCATAGGTCAGCACGGTGTCGCCGCCGTCCTCGGTCAGCTTCACGACCGCGCCGCCCTTGGCGAAGCCGGCGACGCCGCCCTGCCCTTCGCCGCTGATCCGGTAGCCGTTCGGCGGATCGATGTCCGACAGGGTCACCTTGCCGGAGAAGGCAGCACTCACCGGTCCGATGCGCAGACGGACCTTGGCGGTCATTTCGGTGTCCGAGAGCTTGTCGAGCGATTCGCAGCCCGGGATGCAGGCCTGCAGGATGGCCTGGTCGTTCAGGGCCGCAAACACCTTGTCGCGCGGCGCCGCGATCTTGTACTCGCCCTTGATTTCCATGCTTGCTCTCCGACTCTCACTCTACCACTTGCTGGTATACGAATCTGGCGGCAGGTCCGCCAGCGGCTCGCGGATCGACACATATATAGTGGCCAGATACGGCACCGCCATGAGCACGGAAAGACCTGCGAACCAGTTCGCCTGGGTGTTCCAGAACAACGTACGGATCACCCACCGCCCGCCGTCGGCAGCCACGAACCCGCCGGCACCTCCGTCGTAGAGCTTGATCGCGCCTTCCGTGACCAGCATGACCGCCGCCCAGAAGATCAGCATCCCCGCGAGCGCGATCTCGGGCAGCACCGGCCGCAGCCGGCTGAACGAGCGGTTCATGCGCACGAAGCCGGTGCTGCCGTCGTAGCCGAGCAGGCGGCCGAACGACAACGCCCGCATCAGGCGCTCGGGCCGCGATACCTTGTCCTTGCGCAGCGCCGTCATCACCTTCCAGGCCATCAGCACGACGGAGGGCAAGGTGAAGCTCCAGATCGGGAAGTCGCGGTAGCGGCCGTCGATCGCGATCTGGCGGAAGAAGTCGCCGATGCGGATGACGCCGTCGTACCAGTCGATGGTGATGACCAGGAGGTAGAAGATGCACAGCACCGTGAGCGCCAGGTAGAGCATCTGCAGCATGAGGTCGACGCGCTGGAAGATCCGCAGGCGCGGCAGTTCGCGCCACGACCGCCAGGCCTCGCGCACCCGGGCGCCGAACAGGGACGGATCGGTCATGCGGCCGGTCAGGCTGTCGGCGATGCCGCGCAACAGCGCGTAGGCGAAGGCGCCCAGCAGTATCGCCCAGAACGCGACGCCGACCATGCGCTCGAAATAGAAAGCGCGCGACAGGTCGATCCACACCGACTGGACGTAGCAGGTCGCCACGAGCTGCGCGAACAGGGCGAAGACCGCGATCTTCCTGCCGTCGGCGCGCCGCCGCCAGGCCGCGAAACCCAGGACCACGATCGCCGACGCCAGCGTCGACAACGCGTAGAGCAGGCGCCAGTGCGGCTCGGCCACTACCGGTTTGCCGAGTTCGAACTTGTTGTTGCGCTGGGCGTCGAGCAGGCCCCACGTGGCGCCGACCGTGCCTTCCTGGCGCGACTTCCAGTACTGGTCGAAGGCTTCGACGATGTTGTAGTCGAGGTGCTCGCGCTCGGCGATGGCGCGGAAGATCGAGAAATAGCGGACCTGCTCCACCCTGCCCGGCCGCGCATCGGAGCGCATGCGGCCGTCGCTCGGCCAGCCGGTCTCGCCGATCACGATCTTCTTGCCCGGGAAACGCGCCTGCACCCTGTGAATGATGTCGAGGATGTGCTTCTCGATGCGCAAGGTGCCGTCGGCCTCGCGCCGGTCGAGGCCGATCGGCTCGTCCTCCCAGTATGGCAGCAGATGGATGGTTATGAAGTCGACGTCATCGGCGAGCTGCGGATTGCGCAGCCAGAATTCCCACACGTCGGCATAGGTCACCGGTTGCTTCACCCGCTGCTTCACCTGCCGGATGTAGCCGCGCAGCTGGGCGACGGTCAGGTCCTTGCGCAGCAGGACCTCGTTGCCGACGATCACCCGTTCGATCGTGTCGGGATATTTGTTGGCGTGGTCGATGAGCAGGTTGATCTGCTCGAGGTTTTCCTTGTCGTTGTCGTTCAGCCAGGCGCCATGCCAGACCTTGAGGCCGTACTTCCCGGCCCGCTGCGGCACCGTCTCGAGATTCTCGCCGGTCGAATAGGTCCGCACCGCCCGCACCTTGCCCTTCAGGCGGGCGAGGTCCTGCTCGATCTGGTCAGGTGTCGGAAAGGTCCGGGTGAGCGGGCTCTGCCCCGGCCGATACGGGGCGAAAGACACGCTTTGCAGAGGGGCATCCGTCCAGCCGGCGATCTCGACCGGCCTGTTGGGCCACCACCACCAGAGGAGATTGAGCGCCGCCACGACCACGACCGCGAACAGCGCCACGAGGGCACGCATGAGGGCTTTGTAGCAGGATTAGCGGACGGAGGGCTTCTTTTTGGCGCTTGTCCCCAGCGCTAGAGGGCTCCGAGCTGGGTCCCGGCGATGGCCTGCCTGATCAGCTGATGCCCGCGGAACAGCACCGCCTCCTTCCAGTCGTCGGTGTCGGGATAGAACTGGCGGCGCATGGCGGCCCGCACCGGGGCGGCTTCCTTGCCCAGCGGATCGCCGTACTTGTGCAGCCAGTGATCGGCGCGGAACGCCTTCTGGCCGCGTTCGCGGTCGAATGTCCCGTATTCGAGGGTGCACATGGTGAGCCGCGTCTGCGGCTCCTGCAGCACCCTGTTGAGACCGTAGTGGCCCAGTCCATCGCGGGCCTGCGAGGCCGTCTGCCCGCGCTTGGATTCCGTGACCGACTCGCCCCAGAAGGCGCGCACCCGCCGCGAGCCGCCGGTGTCGATGTCGTAATGGGTGATCGGCTCGCCGTAGCCGTAGGGACCGAGGCCGGTATGGAAATCGATCACGGCCACGTCGCTGCGGCCCTTCAGATACGTGTCGGCGATCGCATGCAGCGTGCGGTTGGACCAGCTCGGACCACCGCCGCCGTAGAACATGCCGTCGGGATGGCTGTATTGGCCACCCGACACGGCGCGGAAATAGGGGACGTCGCCGACCTGCCTGCGGTAGTCGGCCAGCTTGGCATCGGCGGCCTTCACCCCGGCTTCGCTGAAGTCGGACGGCACGAGATAGTCGGCGATGGCGAGATAGCCCTCGTTCACCGGATAGGGCTTGGTGTGATCGACATAGTTGCGGTTGAGGTCGTTGCCCTCCTCCGTCACCCGCCGCGTCCAGGCAAAGCCGTACGGGTTGATGGCGTGCACGAAGACCGCCGCCGTGTCCTTCGGCAGGCCAGCCGCACCCACGGTGGCCAGCCAGTCGACCTGAACGCCCGAGCCGCAATAGCCCTCGACGCCGTGCGTGCTGGAAATCGTGACCACGACCTTCGAGGCGTCGGCCGGGCCGACGCGCGCCACGTCGGTCGACAGGGCCTCGCCCTTGGGACCCTTGGTCGGATTGTCGTAGCGCCGGGTCGCCGCGCCGGCGATGCGGGCCGCCGACAGGAACTTGTCGCGCGCCTCGCTGTAGTCCGCGGCGAAGGAATGAATGTTGGCCATGTCCCTACCCTAGGTTCTGAGTGTCAGGCCGCCATCGACCACGAGCTCGTGCCCGGTGATGAAGTCGGCGTCGTCGGAGGCAAGCAGAAGGGCGCCACGGGCAATATCGATCGGCTGGCCCAGCCGGCGCAATGCGGCCTTTTTCTCCCAGACCTCGCGGATCTCCGGTCTGTCGAAGTTGGTCTGCGTCATGCCGGTGTAGATCGCGCCGGGGCAGACGTAGTTTGCCGTGATGTTGAACTTGCCGAGTTCGAGGGCCAGCGTGCGGGTGAGGCCACCGACGCCCGCCTTGGAGGCGCAGTAGGCCGCCAGACCGTAGTCGGTGTCGAAGGCCATCACCGAGGCCGTGTTGACGATGCGCGCCCGGCCCTTTTCCTTGGCCCGCCGCTTCAGCGCCGGAATGGCCTCGCGGCACAGGCGGAACATGCCGCGCACGTTGACGCCGTTCACGCGGTCCCATTCCGCGTCGGTCATTTCCTCGACGAAAGCCCGCCCGCTCACGCCGGCATTGTTGAACAGGATGTCGAGGGCGCCGAACTTCGCCAAAGCCGCCTCGACGATCCGGCGCGGGGCGTCATCGCCGGTGATGTCGGCCGCGAACGAGGCGATGGCGGCATTGCCGTCGTGCACGCCCGCGATCTGCGACTCCGGCCGGTCGACCGCCAGCACCTGCGCGCCCTCGTCGGCGAAAAGTTTGGCCGAAGCAGCCCCGATGCCCGATGCCGCGCCGGTCACGATCGCGATCTTGCCCGCAAGCCTGGCCATGCCCGTCTCCCCTCATTCCACCCTGACGCCGGACGCCAGCGCCACGCGCCGCCACAGGGCGAGATCCTTGCGCAACACCTCGGCGAATTCCTGCGAGCCGTGCCCGATCGGATCGGCTCCCAGCGCCGTCAGCCTGTCGCGCACCGCGGGCGACAGCACCGCGGCGATGAACACGCGGCCGAGGCGCAGGCGGATCGTCGACGACACGCCGGCCGGCGCCATGATGCCCGCCCAGACCACGACCTCGGCCGTCGGCCATCCCGCCTCCGCCATCGTCGGCACGTCGGGCATGAGTTGGGAGCGCACGGGAGTCGTGACCGCGAGCGGCCGCAGCTTGCCCGCATTCACCAGCGGCGCCGCCGAGGCGGTACTGGTGAACATGCCCTGCACTTGCCCAGCCTGCAGGTCGAGCAGCGCCGGCGCCGCACCGCGATACGGCACGTGCACGATGTCGATGTCGGCCGCGAGCTTCAGCGTCTCCATCACCAGGTGGGAGATGGTGCCCACTCCGGTCGAGGCATAGTTGAGGCCGCCGCGATGACCGCGCGCGTTGTCGATGAAGTCGCCGACCGTCTTCATCCCCGAGGACGCCGAGACGATGAGCGCCATCGGCGTGTCGACGAGATGCGCCACCGGTCCGAGGTCCTTGGGCGGATCGAAGGTGAGCGAGGCGTTGACCCACGGCGGGATCGTGACCTGGGCGGCCGACGCCATCAGCAGCGTGTAGCCGTCGGGCTCGGCGCGGGCGACGGATGCCGCACCGATCAGGCCGGCGGCGCCGCCGCGATTGTCGATGATGACCGGCTGGCCCAGCGTGCGCGCCGCCTCGCCGGCGATCAGGCGCGCCAGCACGTCCATCGAACCGCCGGCGGCGAACGGCACGATGAGCGTGATCGGATGGGCCGGGAAATCGTCGGCCCAGGCCGGGGACACGGCGGATGACGCGACCAGCGACGCGCCGAGCGACGCCGAGAAGCCGCGACGACCGATGCAGCGCCGTGCCATGACTGCCTCAGCCGACCGTGAGCACGACCTTGCCCGTCGCCTTGCGCGAGAGCAGCGCGTTCATGGCGTCCGCGCCCTTCTCGAGCGGGAAGCGCATGGAGATGTGCGGCTTCAGCTTGCCCTCGGCATACCACCCCAGCATCTCGTCGAAGTTCTTGCGCGCCTCCAGGGGCTCGCGCGCGCGCCAGGCACCGTAGAATACGCCGCGCACGTCGCAGCTCTTCAGCAGCGCGAGGTTGGCCGGCAGCGAGGGGATGCGTCCGGCCGCGAAGCCCACCACCAGGAGGCGGCCATACCAGGCGATGCAGCGCACGGCCTCGTCGAACGCGTCGCCACCGACGGCATCGTAGATGATGTCCGCGCCGTTGGCGTGGGTGAGTTCCTTCACCTTGTCGCGCATCTTGTCCTTCGTGTAGTTCACGAACATCGACGCGCCGTACTTCTTGCAGATCTCCATCTTCTCGTCGGAGCCGACGGCGGCGATGACCTTGAGGCCCATCAGCGCGCCCAGCTCGACGGCGGTGAGGCCGACGCCGCCCGAGGCGCCCGTCACCAGCAGCGTCTCGCCCTTCTTGTAGCTGCTGCGCTGCTTCAGCGCGTAGTACGAGGTGCCGTAGGTCATGGTGAACGCCGCACCATCCTCGTAGCTCATGTTCTTCGGCATCGGCAGCAGCGCGATCTGGTCGGCCACGACCTCGGTGGCGTAACCGCCATGCCCGATGGCGGCGATCACGCGGTCCCCCGCCTTGTATTCCGTGACGCCCTCGCCCACCTCGGTGATGTCGCCCGCGACCTCATGCCCCGGCGCGAAGGGGCGCGGCGGCTTGAACTGGTACTTGTCGGCGATGATCAGCGTGTCGGGAAAATTCACGCCCGCGGCACGGACTGCAATGCGAACCTGGCCCTTGCCCAGGGGCCTGGACGGCAGCTCCATCAGCTTCAGGCTTTCCGGTCCGCCCGGCGCTTCGCTCATCATCGCCCGCATCGCTCTCTCCCTGAAGATCGGCTTCCGTCCCGTCGATGCATTGATACGATGGCGGCCCGGCAGCGTCCATGTGTGCTAGGACAAGGCACTTTCGCAGGGGAAAAGATGGCAGGTCTTTATTTCGAGGAGTTTTCGGTCGGCCGGGCGTTCGACCATGCCTGGACCCGCACGGTGACCGAGATGGACAACGTGCTGTTCAGCTCGCTGACGATGAACGTCCAGCCGCTGCATCTCGACGAGGAGTTTGCCTCCAAGACCGAGTTCGGCCAGCGCATCGTCAACAGCCTGTTCACCCTGGGGCTGATGATCGGCATCACCGTGAACGACACCACGCTCGGCACGACGATCGCCAACCTCGGCATGACCGACGTGCGCTTCCCCAAGCCGGTGTTCCATGGCGACACGCTAAAGGTGAAGACCACAGTGCTGTCGCTCCGCGAGAGCAAGTCGCGTCCCGATGCCGGCATCGTCGAGTTCGGGCATGCCGCCACCAACCAGCGCGGCGAGATCGTCGCGGAGTGCAAGCGCCAGGCGCTGATGCGCAAGCGCCCCAAGAACTGAGGTCACCATCATGCGTTCCTTCCTGTTCGTTCCCGCCGATTCCGAGCGCAAGCTCGCCAAGGGTCCGACCTCCGGCCCCGACGGCCTGATCCTCGATCTCGAGGACTCCGTCGCCATCGATCGCAAGAAGATCGCGCGCGACATGGCGCAGGCCTATCTCAAGTCCGCCAACCGCGCCGGACCCAAGCTCTACGTGCGCGTGAACGCCCTCGACACCGGCCTGACCTTGGGCGACCTCGCGGTGGTGATGCAGGGACGGCCTGACGGCATCGTCTTCCCCAAGTGCGTGGGCCAGGCCGATCTCGACAAGCTGGCGCTGTGGCTCGATGCGTTCGAGGCCCGCGAGGGCATCGAGGCAGGCACCACGCGCATCCTCACCATCGCCACCGAGAGCGCCGCGGCGGTGCTGGCGCTCACCGCGGCGACCGCCAAGCATGCGCGGCTGATGGGTCATTCGTGGGGCGGCGAGGACCTGATGGCCGACCTCGGCGCGCTGGCCAAGGGTCCCGCGCCCGGCGTCTACGACGATACGTTCAAGCTCGCGCGTACGATCAACCTGATGGCGTCCGTCGCCGCCGGCGTCACCGCCTATGACACGGTCTATCCCGACATCAAGAACATCGACGGGTTGCGCGCCGAGGCCCACGACGCCCGGCGCATGGGCTACGGCGGCAAGATCGCCATCCATCCCGACCAGGTGGCGATCATCCACGAGGTCTTCACGCCCTCCGCCGCCGAGGTCGAGTGGGCCAACAAGGTCGTGGCCACGTTCGAGAGCAATCCCGGCGCGGGCGTGCTCACCCTCGACGGCAAGATGCTCGACAGGCCGCACCTCGTGCTGGCGCGCCGCTTGCTGGCGCGAGCTGGATGACCGAACGAGTCACCCTGCTGGCGACCCTCGATCGCCTGTTCGCAGGGCCACGCGAGTCAGTCCTCACCATCGCCGACTTCCTGCGCGGCCTGGAGACGCGCTCCTACGCCTTCGCGATCGCGGCCCTCGACATGCCGAACGTCATTCCGACCGGCATTCCATGGCTCTCGACCGTCACCGGCGTGCCGATGGCGCTGCTCGCCGCGCAGTACTTCCAGCGTCGCCCGGCGGCCACGCTACCGCAGTTCATCGGCCGCCGCGGCCTGCCGCGCGGACGCCTGCAGGATTTCCTGGGGCGCGCACGTGCACACATCGCCCGCCTGGAGAGCACCATCCGCCCGCGCCACGAGGGCTGGGTATCGGGGCTGCCGCGGCGGTTGATGCAGGTCGTCTGGATGGGGCTCATCCTGCTGCTCGCCCTGCCGATCCCGTTCGACAACTTCCTGCCGGCGACGGCGATCCTGTTCTTCTGTCTCGCCCTGATCGAAGGCGACGGGCTCATGGCGATGCTGGGCTGGCTCTTCGCCGCGCTCACCGCGGTCTGGACCGTCTTGCTGCTGATCGTCGGCCCGCTGGTCGCCCTCCACCTCGTCCGGTCGCTGTTCTAGTAGGACCGCGGCAGGCCGAGCACGTGCTCGGCAACGAAGTTCAGGATCATGTTGGTGGAGATCGGCGCCACGGTGTAGAGCCGCGCTTCGCGGAACTTGCGCTCGATGTCGTACTCCTCCGCGAAGCCGAAGCCGCCATGAGTCTGCACGCACATCTCCGCGGCGGCCCAGGCCGCCTCGGACGCCAGCATCTTGGCCATGTTCGCCTCCGCGCCGGCATTGATGCCCGCCTCGAACATGGTCGCGGCCTTGCGCACCATCAGGTCGGCGGCCTCGATCTGCGTATAGGCGCGCGCGATCGGGTATTGCACGCCCTGGTTCTGGCCGATCGGGCGGCCGAACAGCTTGCGCTCCTTGGCATAGTTCACCGCCCTGTCGATGAACCAGCGCCCGTCGCCAATGCATTCGGAAGCGATCAGCACGCGCTCGGCGTTCATGCCGGACAGGATGTAGCGGAAGCCCTTGCCTTCCTCGCCGATCAAATTCTCGGCCGGCACTTCCATGTCGTCGAAGAAAACTTCCGTGCTGTTGTGGTTCATCATCGTGCGGATCGGCTTGATCGTCAGGCCCTTGCCCAGCGCGCTGCGCATGTCGACCAGGAACACCGACAGACCCTCGGTGCGCTTCTGCGTCTGTTCGCGCGGCGTCGTGCGGGCGAGCAGCAGCATCAAGTCGGAATGCTCGGCGCGGCTGGTCCACACCTTCTGCCCGTTCACCACGTAGGTGCTGTTGTTCTTCTTCACCGCCGTGGTGCGCAAGCTCAGCGTATCGGTGCCGCTGGTCGGCTCGGTGACGCCGAAGGCCTGCAGGCGCAACTCGCCGGTGGCGATCTTCGGCAGGTAGCGCTCCTTCTGCTCCTTGCTGCCATGCCGCAGCACCGTGCCCATGATGTACATCTGCGCGTGGCAGGCCGCGGCGTTGCAGCCGGCCTTGTGGATCTCCTCGAGCACCGCCGATGCCGCCGAGATGCCGAGCCCCGCGCCGCCGTATTCCTCCGGGATCAGGATCGACAGCCACCCTGCCTCCGTGAGCGCCTTCACGAACTCGGTCGGATAGCCGCGCTCGCGGTCGAGCTTGCGCCAGTAGGCGCCGTCGAACTTGAGGCAGAGGGCGCGAACGGCGTCGCGGATTTCCGGATGGGTCGGAGCGTAGGGATTTTCGGCCGTGGGATTTTCCATGGCGGCGAAACTAGTCCGCCGACTTGCCCCAGGCAATGCGACGCAGGTCGTCGACGAGGGCAGCGTGGATCTCGGCCCCGAAGCCGTCGACCGTGGCCTCCCGCCTGGCGGTGACACCGTCGATCGCGCCCGCCTTGTCGACCGTGGCGCGCGTCACGGCGGCATCGCGCTCGGCGGTGAGAAATCTGTCGAGGACCGGCGCCCAGTCCGGCCGCACCAGCGCGAGCGCCGCCATCAATCCATAGGCGCCCCAGTTCGACACGCCGGCAACGACCAGGTGATCGCACCCGGTGATGCAGGCGATCTCCGCGCCGTTGGGCACGGTGCGCGCGATCAGACCGGGCGGAAGGCGCCCCATGCCGATCTCGTTGCCGCCGTCGCCCACGCCGATGCGCGTCCACGCGCCGGCGAGAAACAGCGCGTCGAGCGGCGCGGTCCAGGCGCTCACGTCCGCACCGCGCATGTTGCGCGGCCGGCCATCGGTGCTGCGGCCGCACCGCT
>Ga0070681_10002134_pt1 | contig 17967 bp, 11 predicted proteins | sample KBSC83BmetaG_FD_65650 | JGI IMG/M metagenome (GOLD analysis project Ga0070681, IMG submission 65650) | Corn rhizosphere microbial communities from Kellogg Biological Station, Michigan, USA - KBS C8-3B metaG | ecosystem: Host-associated > Plants > Roots > Rhizosphere | place: USA: Michigan... | reverse complement strand
TCGCCCGATGGCAAGTGGATCGCATTCTCGATGTTCATTCCCGAGACGCCCAAGCCGATCGTACACATGCCGCCCAAGCCCGATGGCGCGGACTGGGGTCCGCCGGTGAAGTACATCGACAAGCTGCTCTATCGCCGCGACGGTCGCGGATACGTTGAGCCCGGCCACGTGCACATCTTCGTCGTGCCGGCCGAAGGCGGAGCGCCGCGTCAACTCACCAGTGGCCCGAACGACGACGGCGCGCCGCACTGGACGCCCGATGGCAAGTCGCTCCTCTTCGCGGCCAACCGCCACGATGACGCCGAGTACGACCCGATCAACGACGAGATCTACGAGGTATCCGTCGACAGCGGACCGGTGCACGCGCTCACGAATCGCGCCGGACCGGACAACTCGCCGGCGATCTCGCCGGATGGAAAGCTCATCGCGTACACCGGCTTCGACGACAAGGCGCAGGGCTACCAGGTGACGCACCTCTACGTGATGAATCGCGACGGCAGCAATGCGCACGTCGTCACGGGCGCGCTCGATCGCGACGTGAACGATCCGCAGTGGAGCGCCGATGGTCGCGGCATCTACGTGCAGTACGACGACGAGGGCGACACCCGGGTCGGCCTCGTATCGCTGGACGGAAAAGTCACGCCCGTCGTGTCGCACGTTGGCGGCCTCGATCTCGGCCGACCCTACGGTGCGGGCCAGTACACCGTGTCGCGCACGGGACGCGTCGCCTTCACGGAGACGCAGCCCGACCACCCCGCCGAGGTCGCGGTTAGCGGCGCGCGCACGTCGCGCGGTGGCGAGGCGGTGGCGCGTCTCACGCATCTCAACGAGGGACTCCTTTCGCACAAGACGCTCGGCGCCGTGCAGGAGATGCGCTACAAGTCATCGTTCGATGGACGCAGCGTTGAAGGGTGGATCATCACGCCGCCGGGATTCGATGCATCGAAGAAGTATCCTCTGCTGCTCGAGATCCACGGCGGACCGTACGCCGACTACGGCGACCGGTGGAGCGCGGAGCTGCAGCTGTACGCCGAGGCGGGCTACGTGGTGCTGTACACCAATCCGCGAGGCAGCACGAGCTACGGCGAGACGTTCGGGAATCTCATCAATCACGACTATCCGAATCACGACTACGACGATCTGATGTCGGGGGTGGACGCGGTGATCGCGAAGGGGTGGGTGAACGCGGACTCGCTGTTCGTAACCGGCGGCAGCGGCGGCGGCGTGCTCACCGCGTGGATCGTGGGGCACACGCATCGCTTCCGCGCGGCGGTGGTGCAGAAGCCCGTGATCAACTGGTACAGCTGGGTGCTCGATTCCGATCTGCCGTCGTTCGGCATGAAGTACTGGTTCACGGGTCCGCCGTGGGAGAACGAGGCGACCTACATGAAGTATTCGCCGATCTCGTACGTGGGAAACGTGACCACGCCCACGATGATGATCACGGGCGAGGTGGATTATCGCACGCCGAGCGAGGAGGCCGAGCAGTTCTACTCGGCGCTCAAGTTGCGAAAGGTGCCGTCAGCGCTGGTTCGGATTCCGGAGGCGTCGCACGAGATTTCGGCGCGGCCGAGCCACATGATGGCGAAGGTGGCCTACGTGCTGGGGTGGTTCGCGAAATACGGCGGGCCTGGAAAGTGAGTCGTAACCATATGTGATACAATGATTTAGACAATTCAGCGTTCCTCGCGCTGGGAGAGTGAAAACTTCTTTACCTCCTCGTTCGTCATATACGGTCTCATATACCGTCAACTACGAGGAACAATGAATCGTCGTACAGTTTTCGTGGCTGCAGCCGTGCTCGCGATCGCTGGAGCGCAGAACGTGTCCGCGCAGGCGCCGCTGGTGCCGCATCCCACTGTGGGTATTCTCGCCGGCGTCAATCTCGCCAAGGTAAGCGGAAGCGACTTGTCGGGTGCGAGCAACCGCACTGGTTTCATCGGTGGTCTGTTCGTGACGTTCCACGTCGCGAGCGGCTTTGGAATCGAGCCAGAGGCGCTGTTCTCGATGCAGGGTGCGAAGGACGACGCCGATAACGTGACGCTCAAGCTCGACTACGTACAGGTGCCGGTGCTGCTTCGCTACGATTTCCCGACGCACGCGCCCGCGCATCCGTACCTGATGGTTGGTCCGTCGTTCGGCTTCAAGACCCAGTGCAAGATCGACAGCGGTTCGGCCTCCGGGGATTGCAAGGACTTCGATGTCACCCCGAAGTCGTTCGACATGGGCGGCACGGCTGGTGCCGGTGTCGCGTTCGGCAAGCTGTCCGTGAGCGCGCGCTACACCATGGGCTTCAGCAAGATCGCCGACAACTTCGATGTGAAGAATCGCGTGATCTCGGTGCTCGCCGGTTTGGCGTTCTAAGCCGATCGAGCTTCATGCGCGACGCAAATCGGGTGGACGCGAGAGCGGCCACCCGTTTTGCATCGGCGTGCACGCGCGATAGTGTACGTCCGATGATTCTCCCATCGAAATTGTGTGCCGCGCTCGCGACGACGCTTCTCGCGCTCGGCGCCAGCGGCTGCGCGCACGCCGGCCCGCCCCGAACCGATCCCATTCCCGTGGACGCTGCGCTCTCCGTGCTGCTCGAGCCCGCGGCGCGCGCGCTCGATTCGGCCATCGCGGCCGGCGCCGCGCCCGGCGCGGTGCTCGCGGTATCGCTCGGCGGGCGCCACTTCGAGCACGCGATCGGCCAGCTCGCCGTAAACGACGAGCGCCCGCCCGACGGTCGCACGCTCTACGACATGGCGTCGCTCACGAAAGTGGTCGCGCTCACGACGCTCGCGATGATGGCCGTGGAGGAGCACAAGCTCGACCTCGACTCCACGGTTGTGCACTATCTGCCCGAGTTCGCGCGCGGCAGCGGCGACAAGTCGCACGTCACGGTGCGCGAGCTGCTGTTGCACGACAGCGGGCTCCCACCCGACCCGGTGCCGCCGCTCTGGAAGCACCCGGGAAGCCGGCAGTCCGCGCTGGAGGAAGCGCTCGCCGCCAATCTCGATACGGTGCCGGGCGCGCGCTTCGTGTACTCCGATCTCGGCGCGATCACTCTCGCGACCATCATCGAGAAGCTCTACGGTGAGAGGCTCGACAAGCTGTTCGCCGAGCGCGTGACGACTCCGCTGCGACTCACGCGCATGCGCTTCCTGCCGCCTCGCGAATGGCGCGACGAGATCGCATCTACCGAGATCGAATCCGTTCCCGATCGCGGCCCAAATGCGCTGCGCGGTGACGTGCACGACGAGAACGCGTGGCGACTCGATGGTGTGTCGGGTCACGCGGGGCTGTTCAGCGATGCCGATGATCTGCTTCGCTTTGGCGAGTGGGCGCTCGCGGGATCGCTCGGACGCCCGTACCCCGGCACGCTCCAGCCGCCGGCAGAGCTCCAGACGTGGACGCTCAGGCAGGATCAGCCCGCGGGCTCATCGCGCGGGCTGGGTTGGGACACGCCCTCCGAGAATTCCTCGGCCGGATCATATCTCTCGGCGAGAAGCTTCGGACACACGGGATTCACCGGGACGTCGATTTGGGTGGACCCCACGCGCGATCTCGTGATCGTGCTGCTCACGAACCGCGTGAATCCCACGCGCAACACGCCCAACTTCGGCGCGCTGCGCGCGGTGATCGCGGACGCGGTAGTGCGCTCGCTCTTTCCGAACGCACCACCGCGCTAGCTTGGTTTTTTACTTCTCCAGCGACGCGATCGTTTTTGGCGGCCGCAGCTCCTTCGCCTCCGGAGCGATGGGTGGTTTGCCGAGCGCCTGGAGTTTCGCGTTCACCTTCGGTAGCTCGGTGGCAAGCACGCGCTTGTACGAGAGCAGATCGCGCTGCAGCACCGGCGCGAACTGATTGAACACACCCACTTGCTGATCCGTGGGGCGCTCGCTTGCCGCGGACACCTGGCCGCTCAACGCGCTCACACGCTCGACGATTTTGCCGGGATAGTTGAGCGCATCCTCGTCCGCCTGCAGATGCACCTGGTACAACCGGCCCTCCGCGGCGTCGAGCGAGTCGCGCAGCACTGATGCCACGGAGGCGAGCGACGTGCTGTCGGCGCCGTGCACCATCGCGAGCCGGTCATCCAGCTGCGCGCGAACGTTGCGCAGCGTGATCACCGCCATCGTGCCCGCGTTCGTGGTATCGCGCACGCGCTGGAGGAACGCGAACTGCGCGGCGAGATCCGCCGGCGTCGCGTGCACACGTGGATCTTCCTTGAGCATGAAGCTCGCGGAGTCCACGAACTGACCGATGTGGACTCGCACCCAGTAGCGTCCGGCGAGCGCGATCGGACCGTCGGTCTGCACGTCCATCATTCCAGCGAATCCCTGCACGCCGGGGTAGCGCAGATTCCAGGCGAAGCGATTGATTCCCGGCTTGTCGGGCGCGCGCGGCTCAGGCGGCACGCGCTGCGGCCACGGCTTTTCCTCCTCGCCCGCGCCCGCCTCCTCCCCGCCGTACGTCACCTTGGACGTGTCGGCCTGCTTGCCCGCGGCAAGAAGCGAGTCGTTCTTCGCCTTGCGCGCGCTGTCCACCTCGACGTGATGCGTGCTGTCTGCGTGCACGCTGTCCGCTCGTGAGAGCGAGTCCTGCACGCTCGAGAAGGAACGAATGAGCTTGTGTCTCGCGTCGAGGATGTCGACGGTCACGAGCTGGTGTGGCGATGCGATCGAGTAATAGATGATCGCGCCATCGGGCGGATTCATCCCCACCGGATGCGAGTTGTCCGGTTCCTGCGGATTTCCCCACAGCACGCGCCACGCGTCCTTCGGCTTGAAGAGATGCGCGGGCGCGCTCGCGATCGCAGCGGTCATCTGACGGAGCGGCGAGACGTCGTCGAGAATCCAGAAGCCGCGGCCATGCGTTGCGGCAACGAGATCGCCGTCCTTGATCGCGAGATCGTGCACCGGAACGATCGGCAGGTTTCGGCGCAGCGACGTCCACTTCGCGCCGTCATCGAAGCTCACCCACACGCCGCGCTCCGTGCCCGCGTACAGAAGTCCGCGCTTCTCGGGGTCTTCGCGCACCACGCGCACGAACTCCGTGCGCGGCAGTCCGCCGTCAAGCCGCGTCCATGACTTGCCGAAGTCCGTCGTCTTCCAGATGTAGGGCGTCATGTCCTCCATCTGATAGCGATTCACCGCCACGTACGCCGTTCCGCGCGCGAAGTGGCTCGGCTCGATGCTCGACACGCGCGTGAACTCGCCGAAATTCTTCGGCGTGATGTCGCTCCAGGTGACGCCCCCGTCGCGCGAGAGATGGAGCAGTCCGTCGTCCGAGCCGGTCCACAGCTCACCCTTCACGAGCGGCGACTCGGCGAGAGCGAAGATCGTCCCGTAATACTCGGCCGTCGTCTGATCCGCGGTGATCGGGCCGCCGGCGATGCCGAGTGTTGCGGGATCGTTGCGCGTCAGATCGGGAGAGATTGCGGTCCAGTGCTGGCCCTCCGTGGTCGTCTTGAACAGTCGATTGCCGCCGGCATAGAGCACGTGCGGATCGTGCGGTGAGAGCAGCAGCGGCGCCGTCCACTGAAAGCGGAACTTGGCCTCGCTGGCCGGATGGCCGTCCGGGCTCTCGGGCCACACGTCGATGAATCGAAAGAAACCGGTCTTGTGATCGAGCCGTCCAATGAAGCCGCTGTTGTCGCCGCCGTAGCTGATATCCGGCTCGTCGGGGCGCACCTGCACGAATCCCGCTTCGCCGCTCACGTCGTACCACTCGCTGCGCGGAATACCGCCCGGGTACCGGCTCGGTCCGCACACGCCGGAGTTGTCCTGCTGCGCGCCGCACACGCGATACGGAAAGTGATTCGTCGTCTCGACGTGATAGAACTGCGCGGTGGAATAGTCCTGGTCCGTCCACGTCTCGCCGCGATTGAAGCTCACACTCGCGCCGCCGTCGCTCGACTGGATCATGCGCTTGCCATCGTTCGGCGCAATCCAGAGATCGTGATCGTCGCCGTGCGGCTCGGGCAATCTGGTAAATGTCTTTCCGCCGTCCGTGCTTTTCATCAGCGACACGTTCGGCGAATACACGAGATTCGTATCCTTCGGGTCGGCCATCACGTGCATGTAGTACCACGCGCGCTCGCGCAGCCGATGATCGCCGTTGACCAGGCGCCACGTCGCGCCGGCGTCATCCGACCGATAGAGACCACCCGAATCCGCCTCGATCACCGCCCAGACGAGCGACGGCTTCGCGCGCGAAACGTCGATGCCCATTCGGCCGAGTATGCCGGTGGGAAGTCCCTTGTTGTGCGTGATCTCCGTCCAGTGCTCTCCGCCGTCCGTGCTCTTGTAGATGCTCGAGCCCGCGCCACCCGACACGAGCGTCCATGGCTTGCGGTACGACTGCCAGAACGTCGCGTACAGGATGTTGGGATTCGATGGGTCGAGGGCGAGATCGGCCGCGCCGGTGGAGTCGTTGCGGAAGAGCACTTTGCGCCACGTCTTTCCGCCATCCGTCGTCTTGAATATTCCGCGGTCGGGGTTGGGTCCGAACACGTGTCCCAGCGCGGCCACCCACACGATGTCGGGGTTGGTCGGGTGCACGCGCACGCGCGCGATCTGCTGCGTCTCCGCGAGTCCGATGTAGCTCCAGTGCTTGCCGCCGTCGGTGGTCTTGAACATCCCGTCGCCGTGCGAGACGTTGCCGCGTATGGCATGCTCGCCCGTGCCCACGTACACGATGTCCGGATCGGACGCGCTCACGTCAATCGAACCGATCGTACCGCCAAAGTATCCGTCGCTCGCGGGCGACCAGCTGTTGCCGCCGTCCGTCGTCTTGAAGACGCCGCCGCCGGTGGTGCCCATCCAGTACTCGTATGGGCGCGACGCGGAGCCCGAGACGGCGATGCTCCGCCCGCCGCGAAAAATCCCGATGTCACGCCAGATGAGGCCGTGCCACGCGACTGTGTCTTCGGTGATGGAGCCGGGATACGAAATCTTCTGTGCGGAGAGCGCGCTCGGCGCGACTATCGATGCGAGCGCGGCGCAAGCCAGGAGCGCCGTCACACGCGAGCGATGACGACTTGGAAGGAGGGACGACAACAGAGCCTCGGCGAATGGGAAGTGCAGTCGAAATACTGTCTGGCGCGCGTCGCGGCAAGTACGGATGCGGAGCTGCCCGCATCGCGACAGTGTGCGCGGTGCGGGCAGCTCGGGAGAAAATTTGCGTTCGAGGGTGGTCAGGCCGGGGGGCGAAGGTCTGGAGCAGAGGTGCTCCTCTCCGCGGACGCAGCGCTCGTTCCGCTTGGGCGCGATCCCGATTCCTTGCTCAGGGCGCGCACGCGTTCGAGGTTCTCGACCACGCCGCGATACTGCCGCTCGATGATCGTCCGCGTTTCGGAGGGCAGATCCTTCTGCATCGCGTCCTCGTAGACGTGCGTCGCGTGCTCCTCGCCACGCTCGCATTCCATCACGATTGCTTCCTCGTTCTTGCCGGTGATGGCCGATTTGAGGTTGATCCATCCGCGGTGCATCGCGCCCGCGACGGTGCCGCTCTTGTCGGGGTCGCCACCGAGCCGGCGAACCTCCGCTTTCAATTCGCGCTCGCCGAGCTCGATCTTGGGCAGACGCGACGCGAACAGTGCTTTTGCTGCGGGATTCCTTACCGCATCCGCGGCGGTTCGAAATCCGTGAATTCCGTCCTCACATGTCTGGATCAAGTCGTTGAGGACCGATACGACCTCGGCGTTTTTCAATGTCATGAGAATTCTCCTGGCCGAGTGAGTGTGCGTGCACGGCGCAGGAAGGCCTTTACATCCCGAACCGCGAGTTACGCGAACCATCGGCATCGTGCACCGTCCATGCCCGGCTCGCGCAATCGCGTCAACTATTTGCGGTCACGATTACGTGATGCGATGACACTGAATGCCGCCGAGCACGTCGATGCGTCCGAAGCCGAAGACGCGATCGGGGGCGTGAGGGCTGAGCAGATCGGCGCTCATGATGATGCATCGATCGATGTCCGCGTTTTTGGCTGCCCTGTCGGACGCGATCACCGCCGCCTCTCCCGCCACGAGCGGTGCGGCGAAACTGGTGCCGGCACCGAGCGCGTAATGCCGCCCGTCCGCGCACACGGGATTGGACTGACTGCTGCACGCACCGAATACGAGATCCTCGATCACATCGCCGGCGATGAAGTCGCCGCCGGGCGCGTAGACCTGCACGCCGGGATAACCGAAGTTCGTGTACGATGTGAGATCGTCGAACGTGCCGGGCGTCTGAGCCTTCGGAGCGGTGGCGCCGACGCTGATCACGTTCCTGAGCTCTGCCGGGAGCTCGAGGAACTCCCTCGCGTCGGTGGCGAGATCGATGCCCAATCCGGTATCGGGATCGCCGTTCCCGGCCGCGGCCACCACCGTCACGCCTTTGCTGTGGGCGTAATTCACCGCGCGCTGGAAGTCGTCGACGAGTTGCTCGAAGTCCGGATCCTTCAACGTGAAGTACGCGCCGAAGCTCATGTTGATGACGTCGGCCTTCTGATCGGCCGCGTAGATCACGCCGGTGATCGCATCCGAGAAGAGACCCGAGCCGGTTTGGTCGAGCACCTTCACCTGGCAGAGCATTGCCTCTGGAGCGACGGACGCCATGCCGATGCCGTTGGTCGCGATCTGGCTCGACACGAAGGTGCCGTGTCCGTTGAAGTCGAGAATGTCGGGCTCCGTTGCGACCAGCGACGTGCTTATGTCGAGGTTCACCTTCCCGTCGAGATCGAGATGTGTGGGATCGACTCCGGTGTCGAGATCGCAGACCGTGGTGCCCTTGCCGTGGCCATCATTGAGCAGCCACGCGTTGGACGCGCGGATCTGTCTCATGTTCCATTGGAAGTGCGCGAAAAAAAACGCGCCGCTCTGGTCGTCTGGCGCGCCGCCGCTGCGGCCCGCAATGTCAATCGGTGCGGCGACCAGGCCGCTCGGCACGGTCCGGGGCGGCAGCCATTGAACCTTGCGATCGGTGATGACGTCCGCCACGTCCGCGTGCTGTGAGAGCGATTGGACGGCCGCATCCGTGAGACCGTTCGCCAGGACGATTCCAGCGCCCTCGTGCGAGCGCACGACCGTGCCGCCGAGCGCGCGGATGCGCGCGATGACTGCTGCCGCCGGCCGGCCGGCCCTGAGGGCGATCAACCGTCGTCCATTGGTTCTTGCGAGTGCGGTCTGTGATGTGGACACGCCGGCGTCCGTGCGAGGAGCGACCGGAGCCTGATCCGAACATGCAGCGGCGGCGATGATCATCGCACCGGCCACCGGCATCCAGATGCGCGATCGACAAAGGGAAGACATCCGAACCTCGAGGAGGAGAAGGAGTGCTTAATGCCTTGGCATGGAAGCCGAGTCAAGTGTCTGGGGCGGAAGGTCACTTCCGGGGGGGTGAGCGTTGAATTCGAGAGGACAGCCCAGCCTGCCTGCGGCCAGTCGCGGCGCGGCCCCGGAGCGAGTAGAGTGATTGACGAGGGGCGCGGTCGAATCACCAACCACTACCTGTGAGGAGCCTCCATGCTAAAGGATTTCAAGGCGTTCATCATGCGCGGGAACGTCATCGATCTCGCGATCGGCGTGATCATTGGTATCGCGTTCGGCGCCGTGGTGAAATCGCTGGTGGATGATGTGATCATGCCGCCCATCGGCCTCGCGACGGGCGGCATCGACTTTTCGAACAAGTTCGTGGTGCTCAAGGATGGTGCGGCAGCCGCGGGACCGTACGTATCGGTGGCGGCGGCGAAAGCCGCGGGAGCGACGACGCTGAATTATGGAGTATTCGTCAATAATGTCGTCTCGTTTCTGATCATCGCGTTCTGTGCATTCATAATCGTGCGCATGGTGAACAAGCTCATTCACCCGCAGGGCACGCCGGAAGCGCCGAAGACGAAGCCGTGTCCGTACTGCGCGATGGACATCCCGGTCGCGGCGACGCGGTGCCCCAACTGCACCTCGCAGCTGACGGGGGCGGCGGCGTAGCTATCCTGCTCGCTCGATTCTCGGCTCGCGCGACTGAACGGGCGTGCCGGGGACGGGCGTGACCTGTCGCCATCCGCGATCGCCCTTGCGCCACGCGGAGCCATCGTCGCAGACGACGACGGTTTCGTCGCCAAGCTTCACGGTGCCGATGGGGCGGCGCGGTTTGCGGTTGCGCACGAAGGTGCGCGAGTCGAGGTCTTCGCCAATGGCGTCCGCGAGCTCGGCCTCGATGTCGTAGTGTGAATCCTCGCCCGCCGCGGGCGCGCTGTCCGCGGCGTGCTGGACTTCGATTCGCGCTTCGAAATCCGCCGAGTTGGCCGCCGGCGGGGCGGCGTGGCGCGGGTGCGGCGGGTTCACGTCGTCGGGATACGACATCGCGCGCGGCGCGCTGCGCGACCACGAATCGGGGATGCGCGGGAACGTCTGCGCGTATCTCCACGCGCGATTGAGCAGCTCCATCGCCGTGCGATGTTCCTCGTCGAGCGCCACCGCGAACTCCGCGCGCGTCTGCTCGATCATGCGCTCGCTCTCCTCGGAGCGTTCGCGCTGTGCCGTGAGCTCCTTCACGATTGCATCGCGCTCCGCCGCGGCGAGCAGATACTGTTCGCGCATCGTTGAGATGTAGGGCTGCGAGGCGGCGAGCTTCTCGTTCCACACCCGGCGCTCCTCCTGCAGCTCCGCCTCGGCGCGCTGGCGGTCCCAGTCGGCGGTGCCGAGCTGCGTGCGCAGCTCGTCGCGCATGGCGGCGCCGGCCTCGCGCTCGGCGCGCAGCGTCTCGGAACTCTGGGCGAGCATCGCCCGCGTCGCGTCGAGGTCGGTCTCGAGACGCTCCATGGTGCGCTGCGAGCTCGTGCGCGTTGCCGCGATCTCGTCCTGCAGCGCGAGCATCGCGCTGCGCGCGCTCTCGAGCTCCGACTCCACGTGATGACGCCGCTCGGCGCTGTCGAGCCGCTCGGATTCGAGCTGCGCTGTGAGGCGCAACTCCGCATCGGTTGCATCCGAACGCGCGGTGGCGAGGGTACGCTCGGCGTCCTCCAATGTGGAGCGCGCCTGCTCGAGCTCGACCTTGAGTGCGGCGAGGTCGCGGCGCGCGCCGGCGAGCTCGATGGTCTGCTCATCGTGGTGGCGCAGCCGCTCCTGCAGCTCGGCGAACTGGTCGCGCAGCTTTTCGGACTGCGCGGCGCGCTTGCGCATGGAGAAGGAAAAGTCCTGGCGCGCGCGACGCGCACGACGCGACCAGATGAGCGACGCGACCGCGGCGCCCACGAGCACCCCGACCGCTGCCGCTGTCAGCGTGATCCATGAAAGGAACAAAGTTGCAACCCTCACCTACGCTCCGCGTTCGAGAGACACCGCCCCCGATAATGGGGCCTCCGCAAGCCCCGTGCAAACCTTCTTTTCGCGGGTTGTAACGAGATGAGCCACATCAGTCGTTTGACCCGCTGTTGCGCGGGTCTCTCGCCGTCTGTCCATCACCGGTAGGACGCGTGCGACGTGTGAGCCAGGGGGAGCAGCATGAGGGATCGACTTCGAATCGCCATGGTGATTGCCGCGCTGCTCGTAACCGGGAGCGCGAGTGCGAGTGCCCAGACTTTTCGCGAGACCGGATCGGTGACGATCGGGACGTCGCTCGTGTGGGTGCGCGGCACGAGCGCTGGCTTGGTGCAGCTGTTCGTGGGGCGCGGCTTTCGCGATGCGTTCGCGCGGGCACACGAAGTGGATGCAACAACGCTGCAGCGCTGGGTCGACAGCGTGCGCGCGCTCGCGCCGGTGTCCTCGCACGATTCGGCGCAAGGCGATTCGCAAGTGCGCGCGTCGGTCCTGAGCGCGGACGTGACGATGTTGCGGCGCGTGGGCGGCCGTTTCGCCGGGCTGCGGTTGCTGGTGAGCGGCGAGGATCCGATCGCGATGCCAGAGCCCACGGCGCGCGATTTCCTCGTGGTGCTCGACTCGGCGGCGCGGATCGCGATGGCGATGTCGGCGCCGACGCCCGCGCCGGTTGCGGTAGCGCCGGTTGCGCCCGCGCCGGTTGCGATCGCAGCGATCGAGGCGACGGCGTCGCAGCCAGCTCCGGAGCTCGTGCTGCCGGCGCCACGCGAGCCGGTGGTGCTGCTCGCGAGCCGAGTGGACATCATGCCGCTGCCGCTACCGGAAGTTCCGGCGCCCGCTTCGCCACCGGCGATCGTCGCGCCGCCGGTGCCCGCCCCAGCGCCGGACACCGTCGTAGCGCCGCACGTCGAAGCGCCGGCGGACAAGCTCATCCACACGCCCCTCGGCCCATTCACGATTCCTGGCGCGCTGCTCGCCGATCGCGATAAGGAGGCGCAGTACTGCTACACACAGTTGGGGCTCAAGTACAATCCGGATCTCAAGGGCGAGATCACCTTGAGGCTCTCGCTGGGCGGTGACGGCACGGTGCAGGACGCTGTCGTGACGAAGCGGAACTGGCAGGGGATCAGCGCTGGAGAGGTGGAGGCGTGTGTGCGCGCCCTCGCGCGCGACTGGAGCTTTCCCGCCACCGATCCCACGATAGCGGGCGGCGCGAAGTTGCTGACGTTCAGCTTCACCCCCTGACGTCCGTGCCATTGTGGCACGAAACCGATCCGAAGCGGCGCTCGTAGGGCAGGATGAATCTGCCTTTCTCAGGAGCGCGCATGCTCAGTCTAATCGGAATCGGAATCTCGATCGCGGTCGCGGTGATCGCGTACGTGCAAACGCGCGACTTCGTGCGTCGCCGCCTTCGCTACGTGGAGCAGGTGCAGCGTCCGATCGCGCCCTGGCTTGCTGGCGCCGCGGTCGCGCTGGTGGGCGTCCCGGTCGCCGCCTTTCTCCCGTTCGTCGGATTGGGCACCGCGATCGTGCTCGGTGCGAGCGTCGGCACCGCCGTCGCCCACGGCGTGCGGGACATCAAGCGCGGCGGGTCGGAGCTTTATCTCCCGTAGCGGCCGGATTTGGCACGCAGCTCTGAAATCATCGACCGCATCTCGTTCGAAGCGCGGCCCGGCAGCGATGCCGGGCCTTTTTGTGCGCGAACCGACGGTTTTTTCGTGTGAAGGGGCCATTGCGAGCGGCGGAACGCGCGATATGTTCTTCCACCCGCAGAAAAACATCGAGACCAAACTGGTATTCCACGATGTTCGCTTCACCAATTCCCCATCTCGGAGGAAGGCAGATGACACTCCCCCGGTGTGCATTGCGCACACAGTCAGATGCGCACGTGCGCGCACGACAAACCTCAACTCCGCGCTGGCCGTCGCGACTCGGCATGATCGCTTTGTTGCTTGCGACCATCTCCGGAACCGCGCACGCCCAGGCCGGTACGGTCGCCGGCACGGTCACCGATGCCGCGAGCGTTCCCATCGCCGCGGCGCAGGTTTCGATTCCCGGCACCCGGTACGCGGCGGCAACGGACAACTCCGGCCATTTCCGCATGACGCTTCCCGATCCGAACGGGACCGCCATTACGCTCATGGCTCGACGGATCGGATACGCGAGTGCGAGTCTGCAAGTGCACGTCGGCGATGAAAATATCGCGTTTCATCTGACGACGTCGGCGGTCTCGCTCAACGAAGTCGTCGTCACCGGAACTCCCGGAAGCACGGAGCGCCGCGCGCTCGGCGTCGACGTCGCGCAAATCGACGCTTCATCGCTCGTGCAAAAGGCGCCGATTGCGGATGTGCAATCGCTGCTGAACGGACGCACTCCCGGCGTCACACTGCTCGCGAACTCCGGCGTCGTGGGCGCCGGCTCGACGGTCCGCATTCGAGGCGTGTCGAGCTTTTCGCTCACCAACCAGCCGCTGATCTACGTCGACGGCGTGCGTGTGGACAACTCGCAATCGACCGGTGTGAGCAACCAGGCGTTCGGGGCCGCGACCACGACGCGATGGAACGACTTCAATCCTGACGACATCGAGAGCATCGAGATCGTGAAGGGACCCGCCGCGACGACGCTTTACGGTACGGAAGCGGCGAACGGCGTGATTCAGATCATCACCAAGAAGGGCTCCATCGGCAAAACGACATGGGACTTCAACACGCGTCAGGGTGCCAACTGGTTCAGCAATCCGCAGGGACGGCTGTGGACGAACTACAACGTGAACGCCGCCGGTGATACGGTTCACGAGGACTACACCCAGCTCGAGCAGACGTACCAACAGGTAAAAGGCCAGCCGATCTTCACTACCGGTTATCGCCAAGGCTACGATCTCGGACTCGGCGGAGGAACGAATGCGATTCGCTACCACCTCTCCGGTGGCTATGATCGCAACGAGGGCGTAGAGTCAACCAACAACGACAACAGCTATTCGGCGCGAGCCAATGTCGGGATCTTTCCAAATGACAAGATCGACATCCAGGCGAATGCCGGTTACAACGTCAACAAGACGAATCTCGCCGTGGAATCCGGATACGGCGGCACTACCTGGACGACGTACTACATGGATCCCGCGACCATCGGTGACTCGAGCCTCGGGTTCAACAGCGGTCTCCCGGCCGGCTATCACGAGCAGTATCAGCTCTTTCAGTCCATCAATCGCTTCACCGGCAGCGTGGCCGTGAACCATCACCCTGTGTCGTGGTTCAACCAGCGACTGGTGCTCGGTGTGGACGACGGCTACGAGAACAGCCAGGAGCTGAGCGCGATTCACCCCGACCTGTCGTACTTCTTTGGCACCGACGCGGACTCGGGATTCAAGAACGTGCTCACGCGCGACACGCGCATCTTCACGTCGAGCTACGTGGGCAACCTGATTCTCCCAGTGACGAGCAACATCCATTCAACGACATCACTTGGCGGCGACATCATCAAACGTGACGGCAAGTACGTGAATGGCTTTGGAGCGGACTTCCCGGCGCCGGGCGTGACGTCGCTCTCGTCGACAACCGCAAGGCAGATCGCGCAACAGACGGATACGCTCGACAACACGGTTGGCGTATTCGCTCAGGAGGAGCTCGCCTGGCGTGATCGAGTATTCATTACCGGAGGCGTGCGTCTCGACAACAATAGCGCGTTCGGAAGCAAGTTCCGAAACGTGTACTATCCAAAGGTCAGTGGCGCATGGGTGTTGAGCGAGGAGCCTTTCTTTCACCTGCCGGCTGTCAACACGCTGAAGCTGCGTGCGGCGTACGGCGAGTCTGGCCAGGCGCCGCTGCCGTACTCGGCAAATGCGACGTTCACCGCTGTTCCCGGCCCGTACGGGGCCGCCGTGACACCAAGCAGCTTCGGTAATCCCGACCTCGGTCCGGAGCGTGGTTACGAGACGGAGTTCGGATTCGACGCGGGACTCTTCCACGATCGCGCGGGCATCAATTTCACCTACTACTTTGGCGGTACCAAAGACGCGATTCTTTCCGAGCAGCTTGCGCCGTCGCTCGGCTATCCCGGATTTCGGTATGTCAACGCCGGTGCTCTGACGAAGCATGGCTTCGAGGTCGCGCTTCACGGCACTCCATACCAGACCAAGAACACGGAATGGACGCTCGGACTCAATCTTTCGACGGCGGACAACAAGGTAACCAATCTGAATGGAGCCAGCTTCATCCAGGCTTCCACGAACATTCGTCACGTGGTTGGTTTCCCGGTTGGCTCGTGGTTCGGGAAGAAGGTCACCGGCTCCACGCTCAATAGCGATGGAAGCGTGACGGACGTGATGTGCTCGGACGGGAGCGGCGGCAACGTCGCTTGCGGCAGTGCGCCGATTCTCTACCTCGGCCGCACGCTGCCGAACTTCGAGGGATCGGCGACGTCGACGCTGCGTTTCTTCAAGAATTTTCAGTTCTTCGTGATGGTCGATAGCAAGCGCGGTTACAAGAAGCTCGACGGCAATGCGCGAGTCCGCTGCCACATCTTCGACTTCTGTCAGTCGAACTGGTATCCGTCGACGGAGCCGAATCTCGCGACGCTTGGAGCTCAGACGAGCAGCTCGTTCATCAGCGACATCGTGAACGATGCGAGCTTCGTCAAGCTCCGTGAGGTTTCGCTCTCGTACTCCCTGCCGGAGACGTGGGCATCCACCTTCCGTGCGACGGGTGCGACGATTTCCATTGCCGCTCGCAATCTGCACACATGGACGGACTATCCGGGTCTCGACCCAGAGGGTTCGTTCCAGGGCGGCTCACGCGGCTTCGGACAGTGGGAACAGGACATCACGCCCCAGCTGATGCAGTTCGTCACCACCGTTCATCTGTCATTCTGAGCGCATACACATGTCACCCGACATTCAAAGGCCAAACCACATGCAGCGACACTCAGCGCGTCATTCGCGCACCAAGGCATGGGCATTCTTGTCGATCGCGACGCTGTGCACGGCGCTCGCGTGCAGCAACTTGCTCGATGTGAAAGCACCAGACGCTATCAACACGTCGTCTCTCGAGGTACCGGCCAGCGCACAACTGCTGGTTTTCAGCTCTATTGGCGACTTCGACTGCGCGTACGGGGCGTACGTCGTCGCCTCCGGACTCATGAGCGATGAGCTCATCGAGACGACGCTCACCGCGGCACGGTGGTCGTACGACCGCCGCGACATCGATCCGAACGAGGCGCTTTATTCCACTGACGGATGTGATACCTCGATCAGCGGCGGAATAGGCACCTACACTCCAATCTCGATCGCACGCTTCACCGCGGACCACGCGCTGGGGCTGCTCGAAGGGTGGTCGGACGAACAGGTGCCCAATCGACAGACGTTGATCGCGACGTCTGCGGCGTACGCCGGCTACAGCCGCATTCTATTGGGTGAAGGATTCTGCACCGCGGCGATCGCGGGAGGACCGGCGCTCACGTCGCAACAGATATTTCAGGCCGCCGCGGCCAAGTTCGACACCGCGGTGACGGCGGCGCAGGCGGCGGGAGCCGACAGCACGCTCAACCTGGCGCTCGTTGGCCGGGCGCGCGCAAAGCTCGATGCGGGCGACAACGCCGGCGCAATCGCGGACGCGTCGCTCGTGCCGTCAGGGTTTGTCTACCACGCGACCTACGATGCGGGTACCGGTCGCCGCAGCAATCGCGTCTACACCGAGAACAATGCCGGAAACACGGTCTCGGTGTCGTTTGAATACGATAGCTTGAGCGATCCTCGCGTGCGCGTCACCGACGCGGGTACTACGGCGTCGGACCGGCACACCGAGCTGTGGCTGCAGGGCAAGTACATCGACGGATCCGCCTCGATTCCGATCGCCAGCTACACCGAAGCGCAGCTCATCCTCGCCGAAGCGACAGGCGGATCGGCGGCGATCGGAATTCTGAATGGCCTTCGCTCCAGCATCAGCCTGGCTGCGCTGCCGTCGTCCAGCGATCCGGCTGTCATCAAGGCGGACATCGCATCGGAGCGCGCGCGCTGGCTATTCCTTCAGGGCACGCATCTGTACGATGTGCGCCGTCTGTCACTACCGCTTATTCCGGCGGCCGGCGTCAGCTATTCGCGCGTGTACCACAAGGGCGGAAACTACGGTTCGGAGACGTGCATGCCGATACCGGCCGTCGAGACGAACAACAACCCCAACGCGCGCGGATAGTCGAGCGCGATGGTTGATGTAGAAACGGGGAGGCGCGATCTGCGCCTCCCCGTTTCACATGCACCCACGGTCCGTTTACATGTTCTCCACCAGCGCCCTCCCAAACTCGCTCGTCTTCAGCAGCGTCGCCCCCTTCATCTGCCGCTCGAAGTCGTACGTCACACGCCTCTGCCCAATCGTCTTCTCGAGCGACGACAGGATCTTGTCGGCCGCCTCGTGCCAGCCGAGGTGACGGAACATCATCTCGCCGCTCAGGATCACGGAGCCCGGGTTCACCTTGTCCTGCCCGGCGTACTTGGGCGCAGTGCCGTGGGTCGCCTCGAAGATCGCGTGGCCCGTGGTGTAGTTGATGTTCGCGCCCGGCGCGATTCCGATTCCGCCCACCTGCGCGGCAAGTGCGTCCGAGATGTAGTCGCCGTTCAGGTTCATCGTCGCGATCACGCCGTACTCGCGCGGGCGCGTGAGAATCTGCTGCAGAAACGCGTCGGCGATCAC
>Ga0070681_10002132_pt1 | contig 17978 bp, 17 predicted proteins | sample KBSC83BmetaG_FD_65650 | JGI IMG/M metagenome (GOLD analysis project Ga0070681, IMG submission 65650) | Corn rhizosphere microbial communities from Kellogg Biological Station, Michigan, USA - KBS C8-3B metaG | ecosystem: Host-associated > Plants > Roots > Rhizosphere | place: USA: Michigan... | reverse complement strand
TGAAGCCGCCGCACAGGCCGACCATGACGAAGGCGCGCGCATCGCTCGGCACTTCGAAACGGCCGTCGATGCCGGTGGCGGTGCCGAAAAATCCGATGATGAAGGACCCGGCGAGATTGATCAGGATGGTGCCCCAAGGAAATTCCGGGCCGAGCAGCCGGATCATGGCGATCGTCATGCCATGACGCGCCATGCCGCCGAGAGCGCTGCCCAACCCTACCCACAGATAGGTCATCCCAAAGATCCCGCGTGACCCCGACCTTGCGACCGTATAGGTAGCAACCCGCACCCGGCCTCGTCCAGGCGCTGTGCGCACGCCCGTCCCCGAGGGACGTTTATGTCGGGATTCTGCCCAGGAAAAGGTCGGCAATATGGCTGAGCAGCAGAGAACCGCCGTGGTCACGGGCGGCGTAACGGGCATCGGCGAGGCGACCAGCCGCATGCTCGAGAAATCGGGGTTTCGCGTCGCCGCCACCTATCTCGGCAATCGCAAGGACGCCGAGAACTTCACGCAGGACACCGGCATTCCGAGCTATGAATGGAATGTCGCCGATTTCGAAGCCTGTCAGCGCGGCATCGAGCAGATCACGAACGAGATCGGGCCGGTCGACGTGCTGGTCAACAATGCCGGCATCACCCGCGACGGCGTGCTGCACAAGATGGCGCGCGAGCGCTGGGAGGACGTGATCGACGTCGACCTCTCCGGCTGCTTCAATATGTGCCATGCGGTGGTGCCGGGCATGCGCGAGCGCGGCTATGGCCGCATCGTCAATGTGAGCTCGGTGAACGGACTCTCCGGGCAGTTCGGCCAGACCAACTATTCGGCGGCGAAGGCCGGCGTGATCGGCTTCACCAAGGCGCTGGCAATGGAATCGGCGGCGCGCGGCATCACCGTCAATGCCATCGCGCCGGGCTATACCGCGACGCCGATGGTCAAGGCGATGTCGCAGGAGGTGCTCGACAAGATCGTCGCCTCCGTCCCGGTCGGCCGTCTCGGAAAGCCCGAGGAGATCGCACGCGGCGTGCTGTTCCTGGTCGCCGAGGATGCCGGCTTCATCACCGGCGCCACCTTGTCGATCAACGGCGGCAAGTACATGCCCTGACGGCAAGGTGCGTTCCCCCGTCTGACCGCATCGTGCAAGAGACGTCGGCTTCCAGACGCGGGGCCAAGACGTCGTTGACGACAGTGCTGCGACAATGCAGCGCGCGACAGACTACTCCCTGCGTCCGGCGGTCGGCTTTCACCCTACCGGGTTCCGAGAACGGGGGATCTCAGCCGGCCCGCCCGCGCACATCGTGCGTTGGGCCCGCTTCACCATCGCGCAAACGCGTCAAATTTCAGCCATGAACCCTCTTCACCTTCGCTATCCCGAGCGGACGGGATTCGTCGGTTGGGATGACAGACCCATGGCGAGCACATCCAGGATGCGGCAACGAGCGGCCAGACTGCGCCAGCAGGCGGCAGTCTATCGACGACTCGCCAGGCTTCCACGCAACGCGCCGCTGCGTGACCGGTTGGAAGGTCTCGCCACGCAATGCGCCGACATCGCCGCCAGCATCGAGCGCGGTCTGGCATCGGGCGTGTACCATGGCTGAGCGGCGGCCCGGCCGCCGTCACTTCTTCTTGTTGTGCTTGTCGCCGTTGCGCCGGGTGAAGCGCGCATTGCCGAGGCCCGTGCCGATGGTGAAAACGCCCCAGCGCTTGCTCTTGCGCATGAAGGGAACCTCGCTCAGCCCCTGCACGACGGCGTCGTTGTGCATCAGCACCACCGTCTCATGCTCGCCGATGGTGGGAATGAGCTCGCGCAGGCTTTGCGGCAGGTTGAAGCGGCTGCTTTCCCAATTGCCAGGCAGATTCTGGCCGCCGCGCTCGATGCTGCCGTCGGAGCGGATCACGCCCGGGCAGCCGATGCCGAGAAAGGGGGCGAGCGTCAGCCCGTCCTTCTTGGCGCGCGAGACGAGCCCCTTCAGCATGCGGCCGAGCCGCTCGACCGCCTCGTCGCGCTTCGGCTTGTCGTCGCAATGGCGCCAGATCTCGCTGGCGCGCACCGAGGCGGCGGAGAGGTCGGCATGCTTGGCGATGCCGAGCTCGACCAGCCCGGCGCGGATGTTGGTGCCGCCGATATCGACGGCGAGGATCGTATCATGGCCGGCGAGCAGCCAGGCCGGCATCAGATGGGCGCAGCCGATGAGACCGGCATCGTCCGGATGGTTGTGGATGGGGACGAGATCGACATCGAGCTTATCCGCCTTCAGCAGCATCTCCGCGCGGCCCATGGCGAGCTCGCCGATGCGGCTTTCGCGCAAGCCGCCGCCGATGACGATCACCTCGGTATCCTGCCAGGCCTTGAGCTTGAGGAACCGGCGCGCCACCGCCGCCAGCTCCTGCGCGAACTCCTCGACGGCGCTGTGCATGAGGCCGGCGGCCTCCGGCGGCCCGTCGGCGAGCAGTCGGTCGAGCTGCTTCTTCGAGATCTTCTCGCTCGGCGTGTTGCCGAGCGGATCAGCGTCGGAGATTTCCCGCAAACGCTCGCGCCACTCGTCGATGATCGCGCGCAAGGCCTTCTTGCTGGCGCGATCGCCGATGAATCCCTCCTGGTCGCGCAGCTCGACATTGTAGGAATCGATGGTGACCTCGGGCAGCTGGTCGGTGCCGTGCGCCGGGATGACGGGGGATTCGAGAGGCTGATCGGGCATGAATGTCCTGGAATTCTGCGCTGCCCCTTGCCAACGTGGCGCCCTGCCCCTTCGTTGCCGGGGCCGGCTTACCTCCATTGTCTCGCTGCGGCGGGCCCGCTAGTCTTTCGGCCGAACCCAACCGCAACGGTCCCGAAGCCAGCGAACATGCCCGATTCCGCGACCCCGCTCCTCTGGCCCGAGCTGGGCGAGGTCTATCGGGCCCTGATGCCCTGGGGCTGGGCCGGCTTGCGCCTGGTGGTCGGCCTGGCGCTGGTGCCGCACGGGCTTCGCCTGTTCTATGGCTTCTTCAAGGGCAGCGGCAGCAAGCTTTCCAACTTTTCCCAACTGCGCGGCATGCTGCATGCCCAGGGCTACCGGCCGGCTTTCTTGTGCGGCGCGCTGATCTGGGCCGCCGAATTCATCGCCGGGCCGCTGCTCGTGCTGGGATTGTTCACGCGGCCGGCGGCGCTTGTCTGCTGCCTGTTCCTGCTCGTCTCGGCCTACGAGCATGCCCGCATGGACGGCTATTTCTGGAACAAGCTCGGGCTCGAATATCCGCTGGTCTGGGCGGCCGGCGCCCTGCCCTTCATCTTCGGCGGCGGCGGGCTGCTCTCGCTCGACCATGCGCTGCTCGGCTGGCAATTCTGAATTGGGAGACAAGTCGTAATGGGTGAGTACGCACTCGGTCAGGCGGTCCCGCGGTCGGAAGATCCGAGGCTGCTGCGCGGCGGCGGCCGCTACACGGACGATATCGTGCTGCCGCGGATGGCCCACGCCGCGATCCTGCGCTCGCCGCACGCCCATGCCCGCATCCGCCGCCTCGATGCGAGCCAGGCGCTCGCCGCCCCCGGCGTGCAGCTGGTGCTGACCGGCGCCGATTGGAAAGATTCGGGCTGGCGCGACATTCCCGCCGGCGGCGATCTCAAGCGGCCTGACGGCTCGCCCATGTATGTGCCGCCCAACCCGGCGCTGGTCTCCGACCGCGTGCGGCGGGTCGGCGATTATGTGGCGATGGTGGTCGCCGACAGCCAGACGCAGGCCTACGACGCGCTCGAGCTCATCGAGGTCGATTACGAACCGCTGCCCGCCATCATCGATACCGAAGCGGCGGCCCAGCCGGGAGCCGCCGCGGTGTGGGAAGACTGCCCCGACAATCTCTGTTTCCTGCGCGAGATCGGCAATCGCGCCGTGGTCGAGGAGGCTTTCGCCAAGGCGCAGCATGTGGTGCGGCAGAAGCTGATCATCACCCGCGTCGCCGCCAACCCCATCGAGCCGCGGTCCTGCGTCGGCACCTATGATGCGACCGAAAGCCACTACACCCTCTACACGACCCTGCAGGGAGCCCATCCCTTCCGTGCCCAGCTCGCCCGGCTGATGAAGATTCCCGAGGGAAGCCTGCGCATCATCGCCGGCGATATCGGCGGCAGCTTCGGCATGAAATCGGCGATCTTCAACGAGGTGCCGCTGGTGCTGATGGCGTCACAAAAGCTCGGCCGTCCCGTCAAATGGACGAGCAGCCGCGCCGAGGCCTTCCTGTCCGACAGCCAGGGCCGCGACAATGTCATCGAGGCCGAGCTCGCCCTCGACGGCGCCGGCAAGTTCCTGGCGCTGCGCCTGACCTCGATCGCCAATCTCGGCGCTTATGTGATGCAGGGCACCATCAACCCGCCGGTCAACAATATCGGCTCGGTGGCGGGCGTCTACACCACGCCCGCCATCCATGTCAGCATCAAAGGCGTCTTCACCAACACCGTGACGACACGGCCCTATCGCGGCGCGGGCCGTCCCGAAGCGGCCTACATCATCGAGCGGCTGGTCGATCTCGCCGCCGACGAGCTGCGCATCGATCCCGCCGAGCTGCGCCGGCGCAACACCATCCCGCCCGAGGCGCTGCCCTTCAAGACCGGCCTCACCTACACCTATGACAGCGGCGAATTCGAGAAGAACCTGTCGATGGCGCTCTCCCTCGCCGATTATTCGGGCTTCGAGCGAAGGCGCGCGACCGCCAAGGGCAAAGGCAAGCTGCGCGGCATCGGCATCTCGAACACCATCGAGCGTGCCGGCTCGCCCGGCATCGAGGCGGCGGAGATCCGCTTCGACCGCTCCGGCACCGCAACCATCTTCGCCGGCTCGGTGACCAGCGGCCAGGGCCACGAGACCGTGTTCAAGCAGGTCGCCGCGAGCGTGCTCGGTCTCGAGCCGGGCGACATCTCCTATATCTGGGGCGATACCGACAAGGTTCCCTTCGGCCACGGCTCGGGCGGCTCGCGCTCCTCCTCGCTCGGCGGCTCGGCGGTGCATCTCGCGGCGACGCGCATCGCCGACAAGGCGAAGCGCATTGCGGCACACATGCTGGAGGCGACGCTCGAGGAGCTCGATTTCCAGGAAGGACTCTTTTCGGTGCGCGGCTCGAACCGCAGCATGAGCCTCAAGGAGGTCGCCAAGGCCGCGGTCAATCCCAAGAATCTGCCGAATGGGCTCGAGCCCGGCCTCATGGCGAGCGTCGTCTATTCGGGCAAGCAGGCGAGCTATCCCAATGGCTGCCATATCTGCGAGCTCGAAATCGACGAGGAAACCGGTTCCGTCGCGGTGCTGCGCTATAGCGTCGTCGACGATGTCGGCACGGTGATGAATCCGCTGCTGCTGGAAGGCCAGATCCAGGGCGGCGTCGCGCAGGGGCTGGGGCAGATCCTGATGGAAGATCTGCGCTACGATTCAGAATCCGGCCAGCTCCTCAACGGCTCGTTCATGGACTACGCCATGCCGCATGCGAGCGATCTGTGCATGATCGAGGTGCGCTCGAATCCGGTGCCGACCAAGGGCAACCCGCTCGGCATCAAGGGCGCCGGCGAAGCCGGCACCGTCGGCTCGATGCCTGCCGTCGCCAATGCCGTCATCGACGCGCTGTCGGTCTATGGCGTCCGCCATTTCGACATGCCGGCGACGCCCGAACGCCTGTGGCGGACGATCCGCGATGCGAAAAAGTAGGCAGGTGAGGCCTTCGCCACGCGCCATGCCGGGCTGACGCTCGACCCCATCGGGATAATGCCAGCCTAAGGCTTAGCGGGTGCTGGCGCGGTCTTGGCCAACTCGCGCCATTTTGCCGCCATCTCGATAAGCCGGATCCTATTCTCCGCATGCCGCGCGATCTTGCTCATCGCCTCGCATTGGTCGGCGTAACGGAGGCACTCGTCGCGGCTGAGCATCGCTCCACGATAGCGGATGGTGCTCTCCGAGATAGCGGACAATGTTCCTTCCGCACGGACACCGAAGCCAAGTCGTTACGCCCATGGCTGGCGTCGGATTCGTGGTACGCCGCCGGCAAAGGAAAGCCCTGGCCTCCGTTCCTCCGCCAGGGCTTTCTGATTCGGAGCCCTTGCGGGCTGGCGCGCAGCTTCACCCGTTCACATCGAACCGCATGGTTCGATGTGAACGGGGATCTGCGCTGACGCCGCCCGAAGAGCGGCTAGCGCTGCTCTTCGTGCTGGATCGACCGGTCCTCATGCACCATGCCGTCGGTGCCGATATATTTCTCGCTATTGCGGTCGGTGCGGCTCATGCCGCCGTCGCCGGAATTGGTGATCGTGCTGCTATGGCTCTCCGCGATGCCCGGCGTCGCGCGCTCGGGAACGTGGATGACCGCCGCAGGCGGTGCGGTGAGCGGCATCGAAGGCGAGGACTCGATCGTGACCTCCTTGCTCTTCGTCTCCGTCGTCACGCTTTGCGCGAAGGCCGGGGCGGCCATCAGCAGAATGGCGCCGGCGGTGACCATATATTTATGCATGTCGCTCCTCATCATTGGCCGCGCCCCCGCTGGCCCCACGCGACGTTGACCGTCGTCAGGAATTAACAAACATACGAGCGAAACGATGCATGCGACGGGAAAGCTCATGCGCTGTGGCAAGGCTGCGACAGCGGCAACCCGGCATTACTCGAGAGGTTCCAACCGGATGATCGAGGCGCCGTGATCGCTGCCTACCCAGATCTGCGGTGCGCCTTGCGACTCCGCGACGAAGATCCGCCATAGCGAGCTGTGGCGCGGCAGCGGATATTCGACGATCTCGCCGGAAGCGGGATCGAGCCGTGCGATGCTGTCCGCCAGCATGGACGGTGCCCAGACGCGGCCGTTCTCGTCCGGCACGGCATCGCCGGGCGCGCTCCAGGCCGTGGGCAATTTCCATTCCTGGATCTTCTCGGTCTTGGGATCGAGCATGGCGATGGCGTTGCCGCCGAACTCCGCGAACCACAACCGCCCGCGCTCGTCGAAATGGCCGCGGCGCGGTCGCGAATTGGCCGTCGGCGTGGTGAAAGTCGAGAGCGCCCTCGTCTTGGCATCCATCTTCACCACCTCGGCCCCGGCGAGGTTCAGAAAATAAAGATTGCCGTCCTGGTCGACCGGCATGCCGTAGGCGGAGAGCGGCCGGTTCGAGCCGGGCATTTTCAGGATGCCGCGATTCTCGTAGCGGCCACTCGCCGGATCGAGACGGTAGAGCGCGTGCGTGTCCTGGTTGTCGGTCCATACCGTATCGGCGCCGGCCGGGGTCACCATGAACTCGCGCGTATAGTTGGACAGAAGCTCGGCCGGCAACGGGAAGGTCTTGAAGGTTTTTGCCGCGCGATCGAAGCGGGCGAGGCCGCCTTGATACATGAGGGCGAGCCAGAGATTGCCGTCCCGGTCCTGCTCGAGGTCGAAGGTGCCCTTGGGAAAATCCTTGCGCAGCGCGGGAATGGCATGCTCGGTGACCTTGCCGGTCTTGGCATCGAGCTCGCCGAGACTGAGCGCGCCGAAATCGGAGTACCAGACGGTCCCCTCGCGATCGACGATCACGTCGTGCGGCTTGGCGTCCGGATGGGGAATGTCATATTCGGTGATCACGACGCGCGTCGCCTTGCCCTTGACGCGCGGCGCCGGCTTCAGCGGATAGTCCCAATGGTCCTTGCCGGCAAGATTGATGCTGGCGAGATAGTCGGCCGTCGCTTTCACGCGCGGATTGCCGACCGGCACCGGGTTCTGCGGTCCGCCGACCATCGGCTGCGGCCGAAAAGGCGAGCTGCCGAGCGCATAGCCCGACATGCGCTGGAACAGCTGCACGAACTCGTCGGAGGTGTGGATCGAGCTCACGATACGCTGCAGCGTGTGGCAATCGATGCAGTTGGTGAGGAAGCTCTTCTGCGGGTCATTGCCGGGAATGCTCGCCAGCCAATCGGCGTCGGCGAGTTGCGGCGCGAGATCGTCGGTCTTCTTCAAGGCGAGATCGAGGGCGGCGGGCCTGTCGGCGGCGATGTCGACCGACGGCGTGCCGGGCAGCGCGTAGCCGGCGGCGCGCACCGAAATCGCGTAATGGCCGGGCTCGAGGCGGCCGGCGGGAAAGGCGTAGCGTCCCTCGGCATCGCTGATGACGGACACGGTGATGCTGGCGCCGTCCTGCTTGGCGCTGACCAGCACCCCTTCCATGCCGCCTTCTTCGGCCGAGCGCACCTGGCCGGCCAGCGGTGCCCCGCTCTGCGCCGCCAACGGCGCCGCGACAAACAGGCCGAGCAGCAGCATCGCCGCGCCCGCTGCCGACCGCATCACGCTTGCTTGCATCGCTTCCCCTCCCCCGGCGAGCCCGAAGCCTAGCGCTTGCCCCGGGGGCCGGCTAGGCTCCTCTCCTCCTTCACGAGCAGCAGGCGATGTGAGCAATGGCCGGACAGAAGTCGAATTTCACCTTCGAGATGCGCGATTACCAGCTGTCCTTCCTCAAGGACATGGTGGCGCAATACAAGCTGCCCGACGAAGGCAAAGCGCTCCGCATCCTGCTTGATTATGCCGTGTCGGACGCCGATCTCGACGCTGTCTTCGCCAAGAAGCATATGCGCTGCATCGCCTGCGGCGGCGCGGTTTAGCCGACTCAAGAAAAACGGCCCCGCGAGGGGCCGTTCTCCAATCTGGCCGAGAGCCTCGCTCAGCGACCGATATTCTCCGTCGTCGTCGATTTGACGGGCGGTCCGCCCGGCTCGTGCGACATGCTCTTCGTGCGCGTGCTGAGATCGTCGCCCGGCTTCACTTGCGTCTTGGTCTGGGATTTCGACCAATCGCCGCCGCCCTCATTGGCCATGGCCTTGGATTGGCCCATGAGGTTGTTGGCATTGTCATGCACCTTGCTGCGGCTGTCGGCGCGGCCATCCACGGCCGCGGCACTGCCGCCGGTCGCGAGGCTGGAGCCCGTGCCCGCCGCCCCGGTCGAGGTGCCGCCGGTGCCGAGCGTCGTCGCCGACGTGTCCGGGGTCGCGGCCGCGCCGCCCGAGCCGATGGTGGAGCTCGTGCCGGCGCTGCCGTTGCTGCCGCTGTTCATCGCGGGGTTCGCGGCGCCGGCCACTGAGCCGGCCCCGGCCTTGCCGCTCTGCGCCTGCGCGCCGATCGCGCCGGTGCAGAGGATGAAGGCGGCGGCAAGCGCCGCCTTGCTGATCTGGCTATTCATCACCGATGTTCCGATTCTGTTGAAGTGTGGTCGCTGTCGGGTGTGACGATCGTGCAATCGCCGCCCGCGCCGCTGCCGGTAATGACGGTGGATCCGCCCGAGGACGAGCTGGCGCTGCTGGAGCTGACCGAACGCCCGTCCTTGGACCGCACGGTCACCGAAGGTCCGCCGCTCGAATAGCTGTGCACGCCATTCGGGCCGGCGGTTACGGTGCTCGACAGGGAGCCGTCCGAATTGTGGCTGCGGCCGTCGGATCCTATGACACGGCAGGGCTCGTCGCTGGTCCGCAGATCGCTGCTGTGCGTGTCCTTGCTGCCCGGCATCCTCGTCGTGCTCGACAGGTTGCCGTTCGGCCCGACCGTCACGCTGCTGCTCTGTGCAAAGGCTGGAGCGGCACCGAGCAGGAGCACCGTCCCGAATAGCAATGCGAAGCGCCGCATGGGCTCCTCCTCATGAAAGAGCAAGGGGCGCGGAGTCCAGCAGGGACTCCGCGCCCCTTACCCAACCAACAAGCCGCGATTAGCGGTCGTTCCGCTTCTCGTCCCGGCGCTCGTTGCCTTTGCCGCGATTGCGGTCGTTCTTCTTGTTCTTGTCGTCGCCGCCGCTCATGGCCGAGCTGCCGCCCGTCCCGAGCGACGAGCTCACACCGCTCTTGCCGCCGGCCGAGCTGCCGCCGGTGCCGAGGGTCGAGGACGAGCCCATGCCCGACCCGCCCGAGCCAGCCGAGCTGCCGCCGGTGCCGAGCGAGGAGCTGGTGCCGCTTTTGCCGCCGGCCGAGCTGCCGCCGGTGCCGAGGGTCGAGCTGGAACCCGAGCCCGAGCCCGAGCCGGCCGCCGAGCCGCCGGTGCCGAGCGAGGAACTCGACTGGCCGCCGCCGGCCGAGGTGCCGCCGGTGCCGAGCGTCGTGGCCGAGCCCGAGCCCATGCCGCTGCCGCCGGCCGCCGAGCCGCCCACGCCGAGCGAGGAGCTCGAGGTGCCGCCGCCGGCCGAGGTGCCGCCGGTGCCGAGCGTGGTGCTCGACTGGGCAAAGACCGCCGCAGCGCTACCGACCAGGAAGGTCGCCGCCAGGGCCGAAAGTTTAAGCTGTCTGAGCGTCATCTGATTCTCCCAGCTTCCATGGAATTCCCTGCTGCGGTTTGCCGCAGCCGAGTGCGATGCCATTGAACGCCTTTTATAGGAATACCGTTCCTGGCTTGAGACTTCAGCAGCCGTCGGCTTGGCCGATACTTGACGAATAGCTAAGAGAACGGTTGCTCGAGATGACGTTTTATTCATTTGTGCATCACCGCGGGTCGCCAGCTCTTTTTGCCGCTCGGCCCCAGCTCGATGAAGCCGAGGCCGCGATCGGCGCGCCGGCCTGGCGGGCAGGACGGCTTTCCGATGTCGCCTTTGCTACGGCATGATCACGGGCCCGAGCAGCTTCGCTCAAACATGAGGGGCTATTGGCAGCATGGCGCGCATCGATGCGATTCCGCGCGAGGCGATGAGCGAGGCGCAGCGGGCCGTCCATGACCGCATCGGCGCCGGCCGGTCGGGCGGCCTGGTCAGCGGACCCTTCGGCATCGATCCGGCCATCGCCACCGCCATTCGCGAGCGTCGCGAGCCGAGCTTCACCAAAGAGGACGAGGCAACCGTTTACGCGCTCGCCGGCGAGCTCATGGACAGCGCGCCCTTTCCGACGCGACCTATGCGCGCGCCATCGCCCTCCAGGGCGAGGATCAGACGGTCGGTCTGGTCACCGTGATCGGCTTCTTCGCCATGGTGGCGGTGGTGCTGGTCGCCTTCGAGGTGGAGGCGCCCGGCGGCGCGCGTCCTCTGGCGGTGTGACCGGCTACAGCTCAGGGCGAACTCGACGCCGCGATTGGTCCAGAAATAGCCGTTCGCCTTGCTGCCGGCCGCCGCTCAATCGCCCGAGATCGCCTTCGCCGCCGCCACGATATCGGTGGGGGCGCGATAGATCTCCTTCAGCCGCTCCTCGACCTCGCTTCCCGTCATCGGCGTCACCAGCAGGTGCTGCTTCTCGGCCTCGGCGAGGAATTCGGCATCGAGCATGGTCTCGTCGAAGGCCTTCTTCAGCGCCGCGAGGCGATCGGCCGGCGTGTTGCGCGGCGCGACATAGGGTCGGCCGATCAGCGCCGGCGCCGCGAGGAGCGCGAAGACCTTCTGCTTCTTCGGATCCTTGAGCAGGTCGCCGGCATAGAGGAGATCCTTGGGCATGCCGGGCACGGGCCGCGCGGAGAAGCGCAGGATCAGATTGATCTTGCGGTCGCGCAGCCAATCCTCGGGCAGGCTCGTCCAGGAGCCGCAATCGCCGTCGAGCTCGCCTTGCTCGATCGCGATGCGCTTGTCGGCGCTGCCGGGATAGCCCTGCACCATCCGCACCTTGACGCCGAAGATCTCGGCCAGCATGCGGTCGTCGGTATAGGCCGAGGTGCCGATGCCGGTATTGCCATAGACGATCTTCTCGGCCTTCAGCATGTCGGCGAAAGTCTTGATGCCGGTCGCATGCCAGGTGAAGCACACGCGCACATCCTCGCTGATATTGCCGATCCAGGCATAGTTGAGGAACTTCACCGGCACCTTGTCGGGCGTGGTCAGCGACTGGGTGATGAGCCCGGGATTGAAGGTGACGATGGTGGTGCCGTCCGCCGGGGCGCCGACATCGAGGAACTGCACCGATTTGAGGCTCGCCGCCCCCGGCATGTTCTGCACGACGAAGGTCGGATTGCCCGGGATATGCTTGCCGTAATAGCGCGCGAGCAGACGGGCATAGACGTCATAGCCGCCGCCCGGCGAGAAGCCGACGATCAGATGGATGGTCTTGCCGCGATAGAAGCCGGCGACGTCCTGCGCCGCCGCTTGTCCCGCCAGCGTGACGAGAAGCAGCGCCGCCGCGACGCATGCAATCGGTCTCCGCATTCCTTCCCCCTGCCTTTTTCTCGTCTTGGCCGGGATTATAGGCAGGAAGCGACGGCGCTGAGAATGTCCCGCTTCATCTTTCCGGCCGCGGATGGGGACCCACCCCGGCCGGCAGGGTGAAGGCGCAGGCCAGCATGACCAGCGCCAGCACCAGATTGATGAGGTAGACGGCGTGCAGCCCGCGATCGAAATCGCCCATCAGCGCGGCGAGCGAAGCCGGCGACAGCGTTGCGCGCAAGGCCGGCTCCATGATGCGGTCGACCAGATTGCCGCCGGCCGCGAGATGGCCCGCCAGGGCGGCATTGAGGATGCCGCCGAACACCGCCGTGCCGACCGCCTGGCCGAGAATGCGCGTGAACATGTAGCTCGAGGTGGCGACGCCGCGCTCGGACCAATCGACGCTCGCCTGCACCGCGACGATGAAGGAGTTGTTGCCCAGCCCCATGCCGAAGCCGGTGAGAAACGCGGCTGCGATGGCATAGGCCGGCCCGCGTTCGGGCGACAGGCCGAGCATCATGGCGCAGCCGAGAATGGCGACCATGCCGCCCGAGGCGCTCGCATGGCGGAAGGTGGAGCGCAGCATCACCTTGCCCGCGACCCAGCCGCCGAGCGGCCAGGCGCCGCCCAGGGCGGTGAGCACGAGCCCCGCCTCGACCGCGCTCCGCCCCATCACCCCTTGAATATAGGCGGGCAGGAAAGCGGCGATGCCCATATAGGCCATGCCATTGGCGAGATTGAGCAGATTGCTGCCGGCAATGACGCGCCGGCGCAGCAAATGCAGCGGAAACATCGGCTCCGGCGCCAGCCGCTCGCGCGCCGCAAACCAGGCGAGGAGCATCAGCGCGGTGCCGGCCAGCAGCGCGATGGTCGATCCGGCGAGGCTGGTCGCCTTGACGAGCAGGAAAAGGAGCAGGCCCGTGCCGAGCATCATCAGGAGCGATCCCGCATAGTCGATCCTGTGCGGCCGGTGCGCGACCTCCTCGCGCAGGCTGATCGCCAGCATCATCAGGGCGATCAGCCCGAGCGGGATATTGACCCAGAAGATCGCCGGCCAGCCGGCCTGCTCGACCAGCAGCGCGCCGACCAGCGGCCCGAGCAGCGCCGCGCTGCCGAAGGCGCTCGAGATATAGACCTGCATGCGCGCCCGGTCGGCGCCGTTATAGATGTCGCCCACCAAGGTCATCGCCACGGGAACGACGGCGCCGGCCCCCAGCCCCTGGACGATGCGGAAGACGATCAGCCAGACCATGCTCCCGGCCAGGCTGCACAGCAGCGAGCCGGCGAGGAAAATGCCGATGCCGAAATACAGGATGCGCTTGCGGCCGTAGAGATCGGCAAGCCGTCCATAGACCGGCACCGTGACCGCCTGGGTCAGCAGATAGGCGGTGAAGACCCAGCTGAAGAGATCGAAGCCGCCCAGCGTGCCGACGATGCTCGGCATCGCGGTCGCGACGATGGTGGCCTCGATGGCCGCCATGAAGATGGTGATGAGCGCCGCCGTGAAGACCCAGGCGCGCGACGAGGAGGACATGCCGGCGCCGGCGGGCTCGGATGAGACCTGTTCGGACAAGATCGACCCTGCTGGGGTTGACTGACAGGGTCCGTTCATAGCCGCAGCGGGCGCGGCCGGCCACCGGGAATTAGCGCAGATCCTGGTTTCGCGCTTACAGCTCGAAGGCGAGGCGCAGGCCGCCCCAATGGCGGCCGGTGACGGTGATCGGCGAATCGACCTCCTTGAGCTGCACCGGCTTGCCCTTCATCCGGTCCTCGTAGCTCTGCAGCAGGAAGGCGCGGCGGTTGCGGGCGGCGGCGAGGCTCACCGCATCGTCGGCGATGCGGCGATGACGCACGGTCGCGGCGGCGCCGATCATCGGCCGGCGCAGGAACTTGCGGTTGTCGGACGGAAGATAGCCGTTCTGGTCGACCGCGGTGCAGAACACCACCGACTCGTCGAGCTTGAGCGCCGGCTCCTGGATCGGCGGCAGCACCTCCTCGGCGAAAGCGGCATATCGGGTCAGATACTGCTCGGGCTCGGTACCGGCGATCGGCCGGTAGTCGGTGTCGAACAGATCGTCATAGCTGATCTGCCCCTCGGCGACCGCCGATTCGAAAGCGGCGCCGATCTCGGCGGCGATGGCTTGCGCCGCCTCGATGAACTGGCCTTCGAGATGGCCGACACGCGAGATCGCCTGCAGCAACCTTTCGCGGGGCGAGATCTGATCCTCGAGGAAGCGCAGATGCAGCCCTTCGCGGCTGCGCGCGACCACCTCGCCCTTGATCTCGCCGATGCCCGAGAGGTCGAGCTTCACCGGATCGCCCTTGACCAGGCCGCGGGCACCCTTGGCGAGCAGCAGCGCGCCGCCTTCCGAGAGATCGACCGTCTCGATCGGGAAATTGCGATCGCCGCGCTCGAGGCGGCCGCGGATCTTGGCGGCGACGCGGTCCGACGAGCGCCGCTCGTCGGCTTCGGCTTCGGCGAGGGCGGCGCGGCGCATGTCCTGCAGCCGGGCGAGCTTGGCTTCGAGAATCTCGATCTGCTGGCGGATGCCGTTCCACAGCAGCGAATCGCCGGCGCTCTTCGCCATGCTTCGGTAGCGCTGGAGCTGGCTCAGCAGCGCGCCCTGCATATCGTCCTTGGCCATCAGGATTCTCCCAGCGCAGCCAAGCTTCTCTCAGCCGCATACAATTCAACTAAAATGCTCAGCATCTCCGGCCGAGACCTAATCGCGTTAGACGTATGTAGCCTCGTGTTTGATTTAATAATTTTCAGTAAACATCATAGATGCGAGATAGGGGTGGCAGCGGCCTGTTCGAGTCCGCTGTCGGCCCTCCGATCCGAAACTTATGGAATCGGATTACCACCGCATGTAATCAGGCTCCTATTCTCTGCGCTGCGCCTCTGCAGGCCAGCGCGGCGCGTCAGTGCAGCTTGTCCTTGTCGCCGCGCGCCAGCTCCGACAGCGAGCCGAGCTCGCGCAGCAGCTCGGCATATTGACCGGGGTTGCGCTTGACGCGCTCGACCGCGTCGCGCACGCGGTCGAAGAAGGCTTCGGTCTCCTTCTCGACCTCGGCGAAGGGCGGCTCCTCGCCGCGCAGCCGCAGCTCGGACTGGAGATCTTCGTGCGCCCGCGCCAGCGCGGGATCGCCGAGATTGCCGACGAAGCGACGGAAGGCCTCGACCCATTGCGCCTTCAGCACGGCCGTATCCTCCGCCTCATGGAGGCGTCCGCGGGCGAGATAGGCCTCGGCCCGCTGCATCGCCTCTGCATCGATGGGAAGCGGCGGCTTTTTCGGCATGGGCGGATGGAACAGGAAGCGACCGCCGGCGTCAACCGCAGCCACCGCGCATCGACGGACCCTAAGCGAACAAGGTCTCGATCTTCACCGGCTCGGCGATCAGCCCTTGGCGATGCGCATAGCCGATGAAGGTCTCGAGCGTCGCCCGATTGGCCTCGAGCCCGTAGGGATAGGGGTCGGCGCCGAACATCGCTTGCGCCTCGGCCGCCGGCAGGCCGGCGATCGGCGATTCGACCTCGGCCTGGCGCTTCGCCTCGACGAGCCCCGCCATCAGACGCGATGGCAGCTCGGGATGCCGGCGCGCCACGCTTTGCGACATCACCACCAGATGCATGATCGGAAAGATGCGCGACGCCCGGAAATAATCGGTCTGCGCCTGGACGGGATCGCTGAAGGGGCTGGTCCAGCCCGGCGCACGCCGCGTCAGCTTCGGCATCATCACGCAATCGACCTGGCCGCGCTCGAGCAGGGCGAAGGGTCCCTCGGGCTCGGGAAGGTTGCGCACCGTGACGCCGGGCGGCGGCCTCATCCGGTCGAGCCGCTCGGTCGCCGTGGTGACCCATTCGACCTTGTCCTGGGCGATGCCATAGGCGTCCTCGAGCACGCCGCGATGCCAGACCGAGGAGGTCATCCAATATTGCGGCAGCCCGACGCGCTTGCCGGCGAGATCCTGGATGGTGCGAATGCCGGCGCCCGCCCGCGCCACCACCATCGGCTGCAGGAAGCGCCGCCCGGTAAAGGCCGGCAAGGCGACGATCGGCAGGCCCTCGAGCCGCGCTTTGACGAAGGTCGCGAGCGACATCTCGCACAGCTCGAACCGCCCTTCGATCATCGCCCGCGAATTCTTGTCGATCGATTTCTGGATGTTGAGCGCGAGATCGACGCCGTCGAACGCGACCTTGCCCTCGACGATCGGCAGCACCAGCCCCTCGGGCGTGAGGGAGGCGGCGAGCGAGATCTTCGATCCGGCATCCGACAAGGCGCTGGCCATTTGATGCTCCGCTGCTAGGCTGAGAGTCGTGAGTCCGTTCCTGCCGCCACTCTACGCAATTCGCGCCGCCGCCGCCACGGCCTGGCTGCATGAGGACATCGAGCCGCACAGCCACCTCACCGAGGAGGAGCAGAAGGCGCTCGCCGACCGCATCTGGCGGCTCGACAATGTCGAATTCACGACGGTCGGCATCGATATCGGCAGCTCGACCTCGCATCTCGTCTTCAGCCGCGTGCATCTCCGCCGCCGGACCCACAATCTGTCGAGCCGGTTCATCGTCGTCGAGCGGCGCATCCTCTTTACCTCGCCGATCCTGTTCACGCCCTTTCTCGGCGACGACACGATCGATGCCGGCGCCCTCGGCACCTTCATCGAAAGCGCCTATCGGGCGGCCGGCCTCGGCCATGCGGATGTCGATACCGGCGCCGTGATCCTGACCGGCGAGGCGGTGAAGCGCCGCAACGCCGCCGCCATCGCCGCCCTGTTCGCCGGCGAGGCCGGCAAGTTCGTCTGCGCCTCGGCCGGCCATCGCTTGGAGGCGGCGCTGGCGGCGCACGGATCGGGCGCTGCCGCGCTGTCCGAGACGAGCGGCCGCACCGTGCTCAATGTCGATATCGGCGGCGGCACCACCAAGCTGGCGCTGTGCGCGGCGGGCCGCGTGCTCTCGGTCGCCGCCTTCGCCGTCGGCGGCCGGCTCCTGGCACAGGACGAGGCCGGGCGCATCGTCCGGCTCGACGAGCCCGCCCAGCGCGTCGCCGAAGCGGCGGGGCTCGCGCTGGAAATGGGCGGCGTGCCGGAGGCGGGCGCCCTGGCGTTGCTCGTGCGCCGCATGGCGGAGCTCGTTCTGGCGAATATGTGCCGCGAGACGCCGGATGGGCTCGGACGGGCGCTGCAGCTCACCGAAGCGCTCGAAGGACCGCCGGCCGAGCTGGTGAGCTTCTCAGGCGGCGTCGCGGAATATGTCTATGGCCGCGAAAGCCGCACCTTCCTCGACATTGCGCAGCCGCTCGCCGAAGCCGTCGCCGCCGGCCTCGCCGCCACGGGACTCGTCCTCGCCGATGCCGGCCAGGGCATCCGCGCCACCGCGATCGGCGTGTCGCAATTCACGGTGCAGGTGAGCGGCAAGACCATCTATCGCGGCGATGTCGAGCTGCCGCTCTACAATCTGCCGGTCGCCGCACCGGCGATCGCGCCCGACGACATCGCCGATGCGGCGCGCGTCGCCCAGGCGATCGCCGAGGCGCGCGGCCGCCTGGATCTCGATTTCCGCGCCGCCCTGGCGCTCGCCATCCGCTTCAGCGGCAGCCCGACCTATGCCCGGCTGCGCGCGCTGGCCGCAGGCATCGCGGCTGCCTTTGCCGATGCCGGCCAGGCGCCGCTGGTGCTGATGCTCGACGGCGATGTCGGACGCTCGCTCGGCCGCATGCTGCGCCACGAATTCCCCTTCGCGCGCCAGCTGCTGTGCATCGACGGGCTCGAGCTCAAGGATTTCGACTATGTCGATATCGGCCCGCCCGTCGAGGTCTCGGGCGTGCTGCCGGTCGTCGTGAAGTCGCTGCTGTTCGGGCAGTAAAAGGCACTGCGCGACTATTTTTCGCCCCTCTCCCTCTGGGAGAGGGACAACATCAATC
>Ga0070681_10002129_pt1 | contig 17988 bp, 24 predicted proteins | sample KBSC83BmetaG_FD_65650 | JGI IMG/M metagenome (GOLD analysis project Ga0070681, IMG submission 65650) | Corn rhizosphere microbial communities from Kellogg Biological Station, Michigan, USA - KBS C8-3B metaG | ecosystem: Host-associated > Plants > Roots > Rhizosphere | place: USA: Michigan... | reverse complement strand
GATCAGTAGACCGATCAGCGCGACGATCGTTTCCGCGCGCAACCGACGTTCCACCATTTCACTTCGCGTCATACAAGTCTCCATGTGATTGACCAGTTGTTTACCGCCGGGGATCAAACGGATCGCGCGATCCAAACTTCTTTTGCAGTAGATCCTCTAGCTCGCGCCGGCGCGCTTGTGTCTCGGCTTGATCCGGGTGCACGCGGCGCATGTGATCGTCGAGCGATTCGTCGTGCACGCGGACGGCGCGATCGGCGAGCAAATCTTCCATCGCGCACTGGATACAAAATGTCGGCATACGTTCACCACTATACACGTGTTTCTCGTGTGTCAACCGCTCGTTGCACACTTGCTTTGCACACGTTCTTTAGTCGCTGATCAGGATTTCCTTGCGCAGATTTTCGAGCTTGCGCGCGGTATTTGCCAACCCTTCGGCAATCTCGCCGCGCGTCGAATCGTCGAGCGGCACACTACGACTGCCGATCAAAAATTCATGCGTGCGCACGGCGTTCGTGCACTCTTCGAGCACCTGTAGAATTTCCAAACGCAGATCGGTTCTCATATCGTCCTCCCCTGAGAATAATCCGTCAGCGCTTCGGTGATTACCCGGCTGACGCTCCAGTGTTCCGATGCGGCGATCTCAATGATCCCGTGCGCGAGCGCGACCGGTAGATAGACCAATAGCTGCACACGCGGAGGATCGGCGGGATTGTTTTGGCGCCGATCCGTACCAGACGATCTGGTACCCGTGGTACGTGATCGGGTACCCTTTGTACGTGATCTGTTCGAAATCTTGGCTGTCGACAGCCGCCGTGATTGGCTCGCCGAGTAGCCGCGCCGCGATTTGTTGCGCATACAATCTCCGTTCTGCAAACGATCCGCGCTGGTGCGCGCGTGTTGGGCGTGCGTCCTGCTGACGTTGATAACGCGACTTGCCGAAGATGTTTCTCATTCGACCAACTCCGCGAGATAGTCGGACAGCGCGCGCGCTTCGGCGAGAGTCAAGCGGCCGGCGCTCACTTCAAGACGATCAAGCACTGGATCGTCTGCCATCAGATCGATCCCCCATACTGAGTCGATCGAATCCCAACACTCGCACGAGTCCTCGTCACAGCCACAATTAATCGGTCGCTGTTCCTTGATCATGCCAAGATACACGTGGTTCGCGGGATTACCGTAGTAGTCAAGATATTCTGCATAGGAAATTGGTTCGTACTGCGTATTGCCGCACACCGCGCAGCCTTGCACCGGTGGCGATTGATTGATCACTTTCGAACCGACGCGCGGGTGTCGCGGACACGCCATGTAGAAATCTTTCGCGTATTCCTCTTCGGTCAGCGGGCGCGATTGACCATTGCATTCTTCGAAGTGTGCGTCATCGTCATACACGAAGCGCACGGTAACCTCTATGCCACGCAACCGATCGGCAACCTCTTCCGCACGAGCGCGGGTTTGTTTGGCTGTCATACAACCCCCTTCAAGCGCGCCGTGACGTACAACGCGCGATCTGCTTCGAGCACGCGCATACAGTTGCTGCACGCTTTCCACAACGGATCAGGTTTCGGCCAGATAGCGATCGTCTTCACGCCACACCCGCAAATCGCCTGCACCTGTCCGTGGATACGTGCGACGATATGCGGGCGCAATTCCACGTTGGGATACGACCAGCCGATCGGATTCATACCGTCCCCAACCGTTTAAGCTTGTGCACGTCAACCCATGCCGCGCCGCGCCCGCTATCGCCGTCGACGGGGACGACTTGTACATCCGTTCGGCCATAGGCGCGCCGCACGTCAACGATCGTCACGCGCATGGTCAGCTTCTCGTTTACCGGCAGATCGGCGCGGAGGCCGGCGAGTCGATCGAAGTCGGGATTGCCAGTCATCTATCCTCCCACGTCGTCGGTACGGAGAACTGCGAGCGATCGTCCGAATGTTGCATCAAGCGCTCCGTCACGCGATCAAGGATCGTGTCGCCACAGAAGCACGCCTCGGAGAACATTTGCGGGTTCATTTGCGATCCGATATTCGTATCGGTTGCGCCATACACGTGTTCGAAGTTGTCGGCGGTGTACCACTTGTTACCGGGCAGTTCGCGCGTCTGTCGTGTCTGCACCTTGCAGTCGGGCGCGAGCGCAAACAGCGTGCGAAAGAATTCCCGATGCCCATGCCAGCACACCGCCGCAACCGTGCGCTTGCCGTCATGCCCGCGCCGAAACCATCGGCCATACTCGCGCGCCGGCTGTCTGTCTGGCATGATCGGACGCAGCACGAAACGAAACGCGGTACCCTTCTGATTGATCGGCGTGATCCCCTCGCGACCAAAGCGCACGCCGATACTGTCGGCCGCGCGCTCAATGGCTTCACGAGCGACGTTTCGAGCGATCATGGTTTGATCCTTTCAATCGACTAATGGCCGCTTGCACGTTGGCCGCGCAGCTACTACAGAGCGCGCGATCGGTACCAGTCTGTTGATACATGGCATGAGAAGCGCCGCACAGCTCACATGAGACATACTGACATACCACGACGAGCATATCGGGATAGTAGACGGACGCCGTAGCGACCTGTTTTACTCGCATGGCACCAGATCCCCGAACGGCACCTCTTGCCGGTATGTCCCGTAGCTTGCCCAAATGACCGGATAGGTGGGCGCGTCACTCGGAAAGGCACCATCCAAATCCGTCAGATAGATCAGCACGGCGGGCACGTCGCCGCTCTCGACCGCTTCGAATACCGGCGCGAACGATGTCCCCCCACCGCCGATCCGCTCTAGCTCAATCTGATCGCCCCGCTCGAAGTGATCCACGCGGTGTACTTTCGTGTCGCAGTAGAGCACATCGATCGCGGTCGGTTGCAATTCGTCCGCAATCGATCGAATCTCTGCGGCGAATTGACCAAGCAGCACGCGATCGATCGATCCGCTGGTGTCGACCGCAATCGCCAGCCGGCCGCACGTATGGCTGTGAAGCGCGGGCAAGTACAGCCCACTGGGGATATATCGCACGTTCGGCCGTTGCCACGAGTAGTCCGCCTTGACCACTTCCTGCACATAGCGGCGCAAGAGTGATCGCCAGTCGACGCGCGTTTTCGTCGCTTCGATGATCTTCTCGCGCAGACTCGCCGGCAGTTTGCCTCGTCCGGCCGCTTTGAGCGCCTGTTGCATCTGTTGCTGCCAGTCGGCCTCCGTGGGCACGTGCTGATCGCCGCTGTCGTCCTGCGCGCCGGCCGGTGCATCGCGCACCTCGCCAATCCCGCCGCTGCCCTGCTGATTGCCCCCTTTGCCCTGTGGTGGCTGCGCGGGAAGGCGCGCGTAGATCCATTCGGCCGACTTGCCGGCGTACTGCGGATCGATCAGCCCGCCTTGCGGCAATTTCAGGCCGGCTTCTGTGATTACGTGATTGATCGCGTAATCCGCCGCCACGTTCCACTGCCGCTGCTCACGTGCCTCCCGGCGCCACGGATGCCCACACGCGCAGTGCATGACTTCGTGCGCGATCAACCCGATCAGTTCATCTTGTGACAGCGTGTCGACGAATGCGGGCGAGAACCCCATATCGCGGCCGTTGGTCCACGCCGTAGGGCACGACGGATCTTCAAGCACGTTGAGCGCGAGCGCGAGCACACCGAAAAACGGCTGATCCAGCAGGAGTGACGTGCGCGCGATCTGGATTCTCTTGAGTGTTTTGGAGAGTGCCATTGTGATCCCCCTATGCCGCCTGATCGGGCACGTAGAACGATGCCATTGCCGCCATGATCTGATCGGCACTCTTCGCCACCTTGTCCCGCGCTGATTTGTTCTCGCGCAGTGTCTCCGGCGATACCCGCGTCAGATCGCGTAGCACGCGCACGCGCATCGCTTCCAGATCCGGATCGTCGGTCACGTTCAAGCGCTTCAGCGTGTCACACAGATCCGCCGCGTTTTCGATCAGACTGTCACGGAAGATCGCATCGGGCGTATTGAGCCGTTCGCTGATCTTGCCCACCACGGTATACAGCCGCTGCCACGAATCCTGCACGGCAATCCCCACGGCGCGCTCGACACGATTGCTGATCGCCGTTTCAATCTCGCCGATCTGATCGCTCGACAGATCGACACGCAGATCGCCGTCAGCCGGAACCGGTGCGTATTCCACGTTGAGCGCGAACCGCTGGCGGATATCTTGCGCAGAGGGGTAGTCTTCATCGCGGAACAAGCCGTTGAGCTTCACGCGCGCGCGATCGCGCAGCAACGGATAATCGGCGACGAATTCGTCAAGCGCGTTTTGGAATTCCTGTGCGCGCTTGCGGAACGTGGCCGTGTACTGCAGATAGTTGGCAGTCGGTAACAATCGCCAGCCTTCATCGCTCCACGCCAGCGTATCGGCGTAGTGCTGCGCGCGAATGCTGCCGGCCAGCGTCACGAGCGTTTTGTAACTCGCCGCGTCGCCGGGCAGGAGAAACTTATTGTAGCGACCGGCATCGCTCGACGCATTGTGCTGGCGGTTCACCTCGTCGGACACCTTGCGATCGTACTTGCGCGCGCTCCACGTGCTGATCGTCAGCCAGACCAGCAGGGCGCGAGAGTGAATGCTTGATTGCGTCATGATCCTATCCTTTGCTTGTCGCGCAGTTACTTGCCGCTGATCAGCTCGCCCAGTTCACCGGTCGCGAGCTTCACGAATGCTTGCGTGCCGGTAATATCGTTGTGTCGCTGAATCGAATCGCGAATCAGGAGCACGGCAAACTCACCACGTCCGGCATCTAGCATGCGCTGTGCAAACTGGGCAACCCGTGCAAAATTCTGCTTGGTCGCTTTGCTCGCCAGCGCGCTGGCAATCGCGTAGAGCGTCGCCGGCTGTGTCGGCACTTTGACGCTCGCCGGATCGATCAGGATCTGATCGACGTTCGGCAGCTCTGCGTAGAGCTTCAGGAAGGCGGTAAACTCCGTCGCCGCGCCTGCGCCCACTGCGCCGGCAATCGCGGCGTGCTGCACTCCCGCCGGCAGATTGAGCGCGAGAATCCGCGCCACATGCGACCACGTGCGCGGCACAGGGCAATTGATCAGATCGGCGCTCGCTTGGAACTTGCACAGGTTGTCGGGCTGAAAGCGCAGGTAGGCGATCAGCTCGGGCGGCACGGCGTGATCGATCGCCCATCGGCACCATTCATCACAATCGGTGTCCAGCTCGACGATCGATCCAAAGCGCGATTTGACCGGTTCCAACACGCCCGTGACACCCGCGCGATCGGTCCGACGATTGGTCGCGGCCACGAACGTGACGTGATCGCTGAGCACATGGCCGTTCACGCGTCGCGCCAGCAGCAATTGCATGTAAGACGCCTGTACCGCCGGCGATGCCTGACCAAGATCGTCCAGAAACCACACGGTCGGCGTGTCGGCCTGCAGCGCGCGCTCCAGCTCGCCAAAGGGCAGGAACGTGGCATGCCCCTCGACAACCCACGGCAGACCCTTGGCATCGGTGGGATCAGCCACTGCCGGGTGACTGAGGATCAGATCGGCGCCCGCTTCGCTCGCCGACTGCGCGACGATATCAGACTTGCCGATGCCGGGCGCGCCGGTAATCAGCACGGGCAAGCGCGCACCAAAGGCGGACGTGAGAAACGTTTTCAGCTCAGACGGTTTCATGGATCTACTCTCCTTTTTTGGACGATTTGCCAGTCAAGCGCTTGACCACGTGTTTGACTTTCTCTTCGGCAATCAGCCGATCGATGGTGTCGGCATGCAACAGCCGCTCGCATTTCTCGCGCTCGTCCTGCCAGCCCTGCAGCGCGGTCACAAGGCGTCGCAAGCGGGTCGCGGTCAAGCGTTCCATGCGGCGCGCTTGGGCGTAGCGCTTTTCGAGCCGGGCGAGCTTGCGGTCAGCCGTCATGTAGTACATCTCCACTGCTGATCCTAGTCCCTATAGGCATAGCGATCAAGCACAAAATGACGAGCACACGTGATCCACGCGCCGATCGCCCTAAGTGTGCATATTTGCACACATTGTGCGATTTTCGCGGCCTTTGGCACGATCCGTGCACCGGACACGCCTAGAAGCTACTTACTTTTCGTAAGTGCCTTTATCCCGCAAAGTTAAGCCGCGTGAGTGCTGACACCCCACACCCGCCTGTTACGCCTCCCGCCCGTCGCGCCTACTTCGGTAAACGTCTGAAACCACAGCAGAAAAACTCGGCACCTACCGTGACGGCCGTGGATGGTGAGCTGGTGCACGACGCGCCCATCATCATCCACAATGCGATAAAGAACTCTGTCGCACAAAGTATCCGCGCCGCACGCGAGAAATTGCAAGGTGTCGCGAGCCGGTATGTGGAGATCCATCTGCAATCCGCCGAGAAAGCGCTGAAGAATGGTGACTACGATGCGGCGCGCAAGGCGTGCGAATGGGCGATGGAGAACCTGAGCGCCGATGGTGACGATGGCAAGCAAGTACGGATCATCGCGCCCAAGGATCAGCCCGCGCCTACCCTGCCCGCCATCCAGATCGGCATCGCACTTGGCGGACTCCCATCATCTGATCGCAAGCAGCTCAAAGCACGCAATGAATAGTTATGCACGATGATGCATAACCATCCATGCATCCGTCCGCCACTTTACGGCGTAAAGTTCTCAACCATCGGTGGCTCCACGCGTGGGGGTAGGGGGACGTAAACCATTGATACATCAGGATTTAGCAATATGGTCGTAGACGAGACAGAAGAGCGACCACTGTGCAAGACACCCGGATGTCATAGGCGAGTTGCTGCCAAGTTCATAGACGGCAAAGGTCGACGGGTCTATCGCGCGATTTGCCATGCGTGCCATCGTGGATCTGTTCCTACACACGATAAGCCATCGAATCGGTGCGAAGTGTGCGGCTGGAGAGGTTCGTGCCACCGGCATCGAATCGTTCCAAAGGGTTCCTATGCGCCTTCGAACGTGAAAACGCTATGCCCTAACTGCCACTCCGCCATCCACGGTAACGGTGAATGGAATCGAACACAGGCTGATGAGTAATCTTGCGTCGATTATCCGCAGTTTTCTCCGCACATCATGCGTCGAATGTGGCGGCGCGAGTGGCTCGAAGGGTGGCGCAGCCAGCTCGAAGGGCGGCGGGGAGTCCTTGGTTGAATACGCCACGCGTGCGTATGTATGCAGACGATGTGCATACGCACTCGACTACCCGTTTTACTGCCACGAAACTCAGTTTTAGGAGCGAAATAGCATGGGTGCAGGGTTGAGTCCGCAGGCGATTCTCGTTGTGGCGTTGCTGGCGATTGGGTGGATGTTGGGAGAGCAGGCAGTAGAGGGTGTCAAATGGTTAGGCCACGAGGCTAAGAGGGGTGGTGCAGCGATCGTCCACGTGCTCAAGAAGATCCCGCATCCACACCACGACAAGGCAGCCCGATGACCCTCCAATCAATTGCAGCGTGGTACCGGCGGCAGCCCCGATGGGTGCGGATGTTCTTCCTTGGCGGCGATGTCGGGCTCGGGGGCTACCTGTGGGGCGACAAAGCGGGTGCCGAGCTGACCATCAGCAAGCATCTGGCTGATGAGGCCCAAGCGGGACAGCTCAGGGGCACCATCGGCTGCACCGTGCTCGACGCCGCCGATCCCGGCCATTGTGCGCGGGTCAAGGAGTAACGATGAGCCAGAAGCACACCAGCATGGCCGACCTGATCGCGGCGTTCGACCGGGCGCACCGGTTGGACACCCGCGCGAACATCTTCGAGCGCATGGTGCTGCTGGCGATGTCCCACGAGGAAACCCGCCGGCTCGCCATCCGGGCCTTCGCGCCGACGCGGTGGCAACGCGTAAAACGCAAAATCGCCAATAAAATCAGGGCGGTGCACGCTAGGTTCAACCCGTGCACCACCCCTCCGAGCGTGGCCCGATGAATTTCCTAGGAAAACGCTCGATTTACATGTACACCACCCCGGTGCACACCGGGGGTGGTTCAAATACCGGTTCACCACCCACCGATCACGAACCGATCAATGTTTATAGGGTCCGATCGGTCCTTTTGCACCCGGTTCAGATCCCCGGTGCAAGACCACTATAGAGATAGTTAGGTTGCACCACCATCCGATGAACATGCCCGAGAGCTGCATCCTCCAGTGTCTACCGCAGTGAACCCCCCGGCGCGCCCACCGTTCCTCGAACCCGATGGGCAGGGCGGACAACGTGTCACCCAAGCATGGAAGGACGCCTATACCTTCCGGGTCACGCATCCCACCTACGGCGTGCACGAGTACTGCCCGACCGCCAAAGGACTGGATTTCCACGAGAGCCCCACCGTCAACGTGCTCATCGAGGGCTCGCGCGGCACCGGCAAGAGTATGATCATCCGCAATGACGCGCATATGCGTGCCCTTGCCTACCCCGGCTACACCTACCTGATTGTCCGGCGCACCATGCCCGAACTCAAGAAATCTCACTTGAAGTTCATCGGCGCGGAGATGCGCAAGCTCGGCGGGACGTACCACAAGACCGACTACATCGCGACCTACCCGAATGGTTCCGTGGGCTTCTTCAGCCATTGCGAAACCGAAGATGACATGCTCAAGCTGCTCTCATCGGAGTACTGCGCCATCTACTTCGACGAGATCAGCACGTTTACATGGGCGATGGTCGCCAAGATTGCCTCCTGCGTCCGCGTGCCCGAAAACAGCGGCTTGACCGCCATTGTCCGCGCCGGCACCAACCCGATCGGCGTCGGGGCTGCCGAAGCCCGCCGCTACTTCATCACCAAGGATGTCAACCCGGAGGACGATCCCGACTACGACGCCTACGACTGGCACTCGATCCACACCACACTCGACGACAACCCGTATATCGACAAGAAGCAGTATATCAAGCGCTTGGGCGCCAGCGGTTTGCCCGAGCACGTCCGGCGCGCGTGGCTCGACGGCGAATGGATCATCGAAGGCGCCTATTTCCACGACTACAAACCGACGATCATGAAAGAGGGCAAGGTCGTGCCGTGGCACGTGGTCGAGCACATTCCTGTCATCAAAGCACGCAACAACGATATTCGTGAGGCCCATCAGCACCAGTGGATTCAGATTTACCGCGCCCTCGACTGGGGGTTCTCGCCCGATCCCTGCGTGTGCCTGTGGATCGCCGTGCTGCCCAATGGCCGCGCCTTTGTGCTCAAGGAGCTGCAATGGAAGTCCAAGCCGGCCAAGGTGGTCGCTGAGGACATCATTCGACAATCAGCAGGCATGAACATCGTCGAAACCTACTGCGATCCCACGATGTTCTACGGCTCGGCTGCCACGGATCAGCACTCCATCGGCGACATTTTCGAGGAAGCTGGCGTGTGGCTCACCCCATCGAAGAACGATCGGGCGCAGGCCGGGTATGCTATCCACGAATTCCTCAACACGATCTGCGACGATGGGGCGCCGCAGCTCCAGATTTACAATTTTGGCTGTCCCAACCTCGTCCGCACGTTTCCCGAGCAGCGGGTCGACAAGAACCACCCCGAGAAGATCGGCGATGGCAATGATCACTGGGTGATCGCGCTCTCCTACTTCTGCACGGGGCGGGTCGGGCGGTCATTCGAGCACGATGGCAGCGAACTCCCGCGCTGGATGCGGCCGAAGGTTGGCAGTCGTCAGGGGCGTTTTGGCTTTCGACTGGGACAAGAGTCTTCCCGGTCCTCGATCGCGCGTTAAACAGGGCTCTCATAGGCTCACAACCACAAAGGACACCACATGCCGGACTTGGAAAGCGTCATCAGCGGAGCACTCGAAGCAGCCACCAGCGATCCCGGTGATGGCGGCGACGGCGGCGAGACGGACACTAGCACCGATACGTCGACCGACACCACGGATCTCGACACGTCCGGTAGCGATGTCGTGACCGATGAGGGTACGGATACCGAAGTCGAGGCCGGCAGCGAAGCGACAGCGAAAGCGGAGGCCGACGCCAAAGCCGCCCTTGCTGCGGAGGAAGCCTTCGCCAAGGAACACGGACTGCTTGACAAGGCGGGTAAGCGCGAAAACCGTGTTCCCTACCCCCGCGTCAAAGCCATCGTCGCCAACGCCGAGAAGAAGCTGGCCGAGGCGGTATTGGGGCAGAAACTCGTCGCCGACAAGCCACTTGGCGAGCAACTGAAGACCTTTGCGACCAAGTACACCGAAGTCGAACAGGAGAATCAAGGGCTCAGGACGCAGCTCAGCGAGATCGATCAGGTCGAACAGATCATGCTGCATCGGCCTGAGCAGTTCTTGGAGCTGCTGCCGAACATCAACCCGAAATTCACCGAACTGCTTGGCGCGCGTGGTGGATCAAAGACCGAGAACACCCCGGCGCCGGCTGAACTGCCCAAGCCGGATATGAAGTACACCACCCCGGATGGCAAAGAGGCGATGACGTATTCGGTGGATGGCATCGTCGGGCTCATCAAGGCGGTCGTGGCGCAGACCGAAGCCAAGGTCTACAAGGACATGGACGCCAAGGTCAAGCCGTTTACCGACCGCGAGCAGGCGGCGCAGACGGAGCAGCAGATCCTCAGCCGGCTCAAGGCACGCGTCGACCACGCTCGTGCCAACTGGGAGGGGTTCAAGGACCACGAGAAGGAGATTCAGGACGCGTTACGGCTCGATCGCGAACAAGCGGCTCGCACCCGCACCGCGCCGAAGCTCGATCTGCACGACGCCTACATTTCGGTCATCAACAAGAAGCACAAGGAGTCGGCTGAGAAGCTGAAGCTCGATCGCGAGGCGATGCGCAAGGAGATCGTCAAGGAAATCAACGGTCGGCCGCGCTCCACGGCGGCGGCGGCTGGTGCGGCTCGACGCAGCACCGGCGATGAAGGCGCCCCGAAGTCGATGGAAGATGTCATCAAGTCGGCGATGGAGAACTCGGGCATCAAATAGTTGGCACGATGGTTGCAGATGACTGAATTGGTAGTTTACGTGGGGTCGGCGTGGTGGACATCGGATCGTCCCGCCTTGCCACCAAAGCCACCCCACGCCTCTCGAAGCGTCATTCGAGCGTAAACACGCCATCGATCGAGCGGTAGTCTCGTAAAACCTGCCATCCGATTCGACCTTCCCGCCCTCCTGTCGGTTATCAGGAAATCACACGGTGCTCGGCACGTCAGTTCCGAGGACAGTAGTTTCCCGACTAACACGATAACAGGAGATTTCCTCCAATGGCAAACGTCTCACAGATTGCGGCGGTTTCCTACCCCGCAGTGCTCGCCGAGATGCGCAAACCCGCGAACCAGTGGGCCGAAAACGGCTTTCTGCGTGAGCTGGAGCGTCAGGGCGGCATCAAGAAGCAGTCCCTCGGTCCCACGATCGAAGTGCCGGTCGATTACCAGATCAACCCCGGTGCGGAATTCCTCGCGACCGAACTGTCGCCTGTCTCGCTGAGCAAAACCGAAGTGATCACCACGGCGGTGTTCACCCCGGCCGAGCTGAGCGTGCCCGTCACGTGGTCGAAGCGCGACGAAGCGACCAACCCGAGCGAGAATCAGAAGATCGCGCTCGTCAAGGCGCTGCTCGAAAATGGCATCAATTCGCACGATGACCGCATCGAGAACGCGTTTTTCCAGTCGGCGGCGCAGAACGGCTTCGGCACGCTGCTCACCTACTTCAAAGACGATGGCAGCGGTACGGTCGGCACGATCGACTCGTCCACCTCGACGTGGTGGAAGAACGCGCAGACCACCTATGTCGATGACACCGATATCGAATCGGCGATGACGACTGGCTGGAACACGGCGACCAAGGGCTCGGGCTCGCAGATTTCGCCCACGCTGGCCGTGTCGGATGCGGCTACGCAGGCGCTCTTCGAGGGCACGCAGCAGGCTAATCAGCGCTATGTCGATGAGCAGGAACTGAAGGCGGGATTCAAAATTCTCGCGTTCAAGACCGCTCGCTACGTCTTCTCGCAGTACGCCGGCACGCGCATCTTCATGTTCAATCCGAAGGTCGCGTATCTCGTCGGCTCGAAAGAGTTCTTCCGCGACAAGAGCGAGACGCAGGAGATCGACAACGCCAACGGCTACTCGTTCAAAATCTACTCGGCTCTCCAGCTCGTCACGAACAACCGGAGCCGCGTGGTGGTCGTTCACCTGTAATCCGGTGAATTAGGAGAACAGGAGACAACAATGGCGAAAATCGTTGGACATTCACTGTGTTCCATCTCGCAGGATCTCACTGCGGTGGACGACTCGCAGCGCAATGAACTCGGCATGCTCGGACAGGACAAGCAGGGCAACGAGTACGTCTACCTTCAGGGCATCGCCTCGACGGTGGTCGGCTCGGTGGTGCTGTTCGGCAACTCGACCGCTGCGAACTTCTACGTGACGGCCCTCAGCGCGACCGGCGCCAAGGGACTGGTGGCGATTGCGATGGGCGCGATCGTCGCGTCGAAGTTCGGGTGGTATCAGATTCGCGGACTGGCGTCGGCGAATTTCAACGGCGCGGCCGTCGCGGGAGCCAAGCTCTACTCGGCTTCGACCGGCAAGTGCGATGATGCGGTGGTCGCGGGCGACCAGATCACCGGCGGCGTCGTGGCGGATACGGTGGCCGGGTCGGGCCTCGGCCCGGTCGGGCTCTTCTATCCGTCGATGCAGGGCCTCGGATAACGTTCGGCGCGTTCACACTGGGTGGGTTGCTGCGGAGTATGCAGCCCACCCTTTCATTTACGTAGGAGATTCCTATGGCAGCTCCGATTTACAAAGGCGGCAAGCCGTTCTTTGGCTCGGGCCTCCGTCAGCGCGTTCCCGTCATCGCGTCGAGTGGCGCGACGATGACGATCACCAAAGCCAACTCCGGTTCGATCTATCTGCTCGACCGGGCGACCCTCACCTATACACTTCCGGCGCCGAAAGTCGGGCTGTGGTACGTGTTCATCGGCACGATTGCGGCCACGGCACAGGAAATCGACACCGACGCGGGCACCACCTTCCTGATGGGTGCTGTCGCGATTGCCAGCTCGGGCACCCGTGGTGATTTCGCCGGCAACGGTACGTCGCACGTCAAGGTGCAGCTCAACGGCACGACCAAGGGCGGCGCGGCGGTTGGCAGCGTGCTCTACTTCTACTGCCTCACCGCGACGCAGTGGCAGGTGGATGGGCAGCTCAACGGCTCGGGTGTCGCAGTCAGTCCATTCGCGTAAAAAGGAGTTCCGATGGTTCTCCTTTCCTCAACTACGGATACGGGTGCCGGTACCAATACGAGTACCGGCATTCGTGCGCGTGCGCTCAACGAAAACGTTCCGGTCATCTTTGAACTGAACGTCACGGCGGCAGCGACCGCTGCGGGCGACACGCTCAACGTCTACGTGCAAGCTTCGCCGGACAATGGCACGACGTGGGGCGATGTCGTGTCCTTCACACAAGTGTTGGGCAACGGCGGCGCCAAGGTGTTCTTCGCGCGGGTCAGTCTCATCGTCACGCCCACCGTCAGCACGGCCATTGCGCCGACTGATGGGACGCTCGCGGCCGGCACCGTCAACCAAGGCCCGGCGGGAAGTCTCTGGCGCGTCAAACGCGTGCTCGTGCAGGCATCGGCGGCATCGTTCACGTTCTCAGTTCTGGCGAACGGACTGAAACGGCACTAAGTTCGGGTTCGCAGCGTTCCTCATTCAGAGCCCCGGAGTCCACAGTCCCGGTGCTCAAGCGCATCCTCGCGCACAAAGGTCACATGGCATCAGCAGAGCAGGCATCAGAAACGGTTGAGTCTCCCTCGTACGTCACGAAAGACGACTTGGCGGCGTTCGGCAAGAGCATCGCGGACGGAATCGCGACGGGATTCAAGGCCACCACGCGCCCGAAGGTCAGCATCGGCGAGTATCAGGCGCGGCACCGGCGCAAGGTCAGGTTGAACAAGGAAGTCTACCAGAACGGTGGGCTCGTGCGGCTGGAGAACATTTCCGATGCCGAAGTGGGCTGGCTCAATCGGCTCCATCGGCCCGGTCGCTACATCAACCGCAAGGTCGAGGTGATCGTCAAGAACGATGATCCCGACAACATCGTGGTTTACCTGCGCTACTCCGATCGGGCGCCCGATCAGCGCTTCGAGAATGCCAAGCACTTCAAGGATTTCGAAGAACTGGTCAAGAAGATCGTGCTGGAGCAGGATGTGATCGAGGAAAACGAGCGCATTCGAGAGGAAAAGCTGGCGAAGCTGTAGATCGACTCGGTCGGCAGGTTCGACTCGTCGCGTTTTCGAGCGTTAGGGGCACTCAGATGACAGATGGGTGCCCCTTTTTTTCTTGTAGGAGTCTGGTATGCGTAGATTAGGGCTCGTATTCATCGCAGTTCTCGCCGTGATGGCGCCCACGGTTCACGCAACCGACTGGGCCGATGTCGTCAAGCGCGTCGAGGCATCCGTCGTGTGGGCACAGGTCGGCGAGGAAGGCGGTTGCACTGCGTTCGTTATCAACCAAGAGAAGCACTATTTGATGACTGCCGCGCACTGCTACGCCGGCGCATCGGGCACCTTGTGGGTGGATCGCGTGCCGTCCCGCGTCGTCAGTCTCGATTCCAAAAAGGATCTGATGGTGGTCGAGGCGAAGGATCTCGATCCGTCGCGCCCGGCGCTCAGGCTGGCGAGTAAGAATCCCGAGCGTGGACAGGAAGTGATGAGCATCGGATACGGTTACGCACTGGAGCGGCCTTTTTTCCGGCAGGCCCACGTGCAGGACGATGCACTGATGATCCCTGATGCCGGGATTGGGGGTCCGTATATTTCGACCGATTCGTCGTTCGTACCGGGACAGTCGGGTGGGCCGGTGGTGAACGCGGCGGGTGAGATCGTGGCGATTGTGCAGCGCGGCGATGGTGGCACGACCGGCTTGGGTGTCGGCGCGGAGATCATCCGCGAGCGCATGGGACGATTCTTCGGCAAGTAGGAGGGCGCATGTTCGATTTCCTAATGGCGTGGCTCGACAACATCGTGTGGGGTAGCTAGATCGAGTGTCCGCGAGGTTTCCTCCTTTTCCTCGCGGCGGATGGCGGGCGGCGCGGGCGAGCGCGCTGCTCGCTATTCGAACGAAAAAGGGATCGCTAAAAGGAGCGAGGTTCTAGAGTGGATACACCGATTTCCAATCAGCCAGCCGACGACGCCGCTGATCAGTCCGATCAGTCCGATCAGCCCGATCCGGCTGCGAAGCCAGTCGCCAACCCGCTGGCAAGCCCCAAGACCGTCAAGCTACTCAAGGCGCGCATCGAAAAATGCGAGCGCGTGCGGCGTGACTATGTGAAGGCGTGGTCACAGAACGTCGACTATCGGCGAGGCAAGCCGTTCGCGCAGGAGAGCGACGAGGAACGCGTCAACGTCAACATCGACTGGAGCATGACCAAAGCCAAGCATGCTCAGTTGTTCTCGCAAGTGCCCACCGTCTATCTCACGCCGAAGCAGGATGTCTTCAAGCCGGCGATGAGCCCCTTCGCCAAGGAACTGAACCACACGTTGACCATCGCGCGTGTGGGTGTAGCGATGGATGAGACGACGATCGATGCGATCAACGCGTCGGGGTTCGGGGTGGCGATCGTCGGCTATGACGCGATTGAAGATCAGACGCAGATCCCGCAGACCGATCCCGCGACGGTGCCGCCCGAGCTGCAAATGGCGCTGCTGCAAGGTAAGATGGACGCCAACCAACCGCAGTTGGATGCCAAACGCGTGCTCGACTATCGGCATTACGTCACGCGCATCAGCCCCAGTGATTTCCTCTGGCCGCTCGATTTCACCGGCTCCGATTTCGACGACGCGGATTTCGTCGGGCGCTCCGGTCAGTTGATGTGGAGCGAAGCCAAGCGCAAATTCAACCTCAAAGACAGCGACAAGGACAAGATCACCAGCGCGCGCAGCCGGCTAGAGGGCGCGCAGCACAACATGCGCGACGACTATGAGCACCAGTATGGCGACGAGCCGGTCGTGCAGTTCAAGGAGATTTTCTACTGGTCGTATCGCTACAATCCTGATGAGAAGTATTTCAAGCGGATCATGCATCTCGTGCTTGTGGATGGGTTGGATGATCCCGCGCTGCACGAGCCGTGGAGCGGACAGAAGTTTGATGAGCAGACGGGCAAGTATGCCGGCGCCTGCAAGTTCCCCATCCGCGTCCTGACATTGACCTATGTGTCCGATGATGCGATTCCGCCCTCCGACTCAGCGATTGGGCGTCCTCAGGTCAACGAGATCATCAAGAGCCGCAGCCAGATCGTCATGCAACGTGATCGGTCGCTGCCGATTCGTTGGTACGATGTCAATCGCCTCGGCGTGCATACGCAGGACGCGCTGAACAAGGGCACGTATCAGGAGTTCATCCCCGTCAACGGCGCCGGCGACAAGGTCATCGGCGAAGTCGCGCGGGCCTCGTTTCCGCAAGAGGACTTCACCTTCGATGCGGTCGCGAAGGGGGATCTGCAAGAACAGTGGCAGATCGGCTCGAATCAGACCGGCCAGATGAGCAAAGGTCGGCGCTCAGCGGCGGAAGCGAACATCGTTCAGCAGAATTTCCAGACGCGCGTGGGGTATGAGCGCGCCCGGGTGGCCGCGTTCTTCGTGGGAATCGCGGAAGTGATGGCGGGGCTGCTCGCGCTCACGGGAGATTTCGACATCCTCGGCCAGAACGAGATCGCCGCTATCGATCAGACGTGGCATCGGGATCAGATCGCCGGCGAGTACGTCTACTGGATTCGACCGGACGCGACGGTGCTGCTCGACGCACCACAGCGCATCGATCGGCTGATGAAGTATCTCAATTTGGTCGGCAAGAGCGGCTTCGTGAACGCCAAGCCGATCATCGAGGAAATCACCGCGCTCAGTGGGCTGGAACCCGAGAAGGTGATCATCGATCCGAAACCACCGGCGCCGGATCAGCCGAATATCAGCTTCCGGTTCAGTGGCAGCAAGGATCTGACCGATCCGCTGGTGCTCGCGTTGTTGATGCGGGCGGGACAAGCGCCCGATCCAGCCTTGTTGGAGCAGGCGAAGGGGCTTTTGGCAGCCGCGAGTGCCCCACCGCAGGCGCAGATGGGTGGCGCGCCGCCGCAGGGACCATCGAATGGACCGATCGGACAACCACCGCCGGCGGATGCGCGTCCGCAGTGGTCCGCCATGCCGAAAATCCAGAAGCGCAACGAGGAAGTGGGACAGTAATGACCTGCGAACACTGTCAGCGGCCGACGAAACGTCTTGTCATCCACAGTGGCGAGTTGTGGTGTACGGGGTGTCACGACGCGACCAAAGGGGAGATCACCCGCGCCAACGGGGTGATTCCCGATGAGATCCCCGGCGGCGTTGAGATTCGAAACGGCCTGTGTAACGCCGATGGCACGCCGCACCGCTACTACAGCAAGTCGGAAATCGCGCGCGAAGCCGCCAAGCGTGGTCTTGTCAACCACGTCGTGCACATTGGATCAAAGGGCTCCGACAAGAGCCCCCATACGGTTCGGTGGGTGTAGTCATGCCACTTCTCAACGGTTCCTCGGACGATATCGTGAGTGAAAACATCCGCGAGATGCGCAATGCTGGTCACCCAGAAGCGCAGGCGGTCGCGGCGGCTCTGCGCAATGCGGGCCGGAACAAGAAGAAGGTCATCAAGCCGAAGAAACCCGGTCAGAAGCCACTGAGCTTCCAAGAGGGTGGTCTACACGCTTCGACGGGCACCGCGCCGGGCCAGAAGATCAGTGCGGCCAAGCACGCCGAAGCCGCATCGGGCCAACTGGGTGTCAAAGCGGCCAAGCAAGAGAACTTCTATCGCAACGTGCTCAAGAAGTAGTCCATGACTTTCTCAGATATCCAAACGCTCGTTGCGGCGCGGCTGAATCTCACGTCGAGCGATGCGCTTACCCGCATCGGACTGGAGATCAACGATCGCTACAAGCGAGTGACTTCGAGCATCGGGCTGGCGGTCACGCGGCGGCAGACCTTTCAGTCGACCGTCACGCTCGGCGTCAATACCCTGACGTTCTCGGGCTGCGAGAAGATCATCAATGTGATCGATCGCTCTACCTCTCCGTATCGGGTCTTGCAA
>Ga0070681_10002126_pt1 | contig 17998 bp, 17 predicted proteins | sample KBSC83BmetaG_FD_65650 | JGI IMG/M metagenome (GOLD analysis project Ga0070681, IMG submission 65650) | Corn rhizosphere microbial communities from Kellogg Biological Station, Michigan, USA - KBS C8-3B metaG | ecosystem: Host-associated > Plants > Roots > Rhizosphere | place: USA: Michigan... | reverse complement strand
TGAAATTCACCTCGCGGGTGCGCGCCAGTGGCGCCGGCATGACGAATCGACAGCCGCTTAAGGGCGTCAAGAACGTCATTGCCGTCGCCAGCGGCAAGGGCGGCGTTGGTAAGTCGACCGTAGCCGTCAATCTGGCGATCGCGCTGGCTCAGGATGGTGCAGCGGTCGGCCTGCTCGACGCCGACGTCTATGGCCCAAGCATCCCGATCATGATGGGGATCCAGGCCCAGCCGATGATGAAGGACGACAAGATCATTCCGCTCGATGTTTATGGCGTGAAGATCATGTCGATCGGCTTCCTGATCGATCCGGACAAGGCGCTCATCTGGCGTGGTCCGCTCGTCTCTCAGCTCATCACCCAATTCCTGAAGGATGTCGACTGGGGTGAACTCGACTACCTCGTCGTCGATCTGCCGCCGGGAACCGGCGACGCCCAGTTGACGCTGGTGCAGCAGATTCCGCTCTCGGGCGCCGTCATCGTCACGACGCCGCAGAACGTCGCGCTGGCTGACGCGATCAAGGGCCTGGCGATGTTCAAGGAAGTGAAGACGACAATTCTCGGCATCGTCGAGAACATGAGCTACTTCATCTGCCCAGGCTGCGGCGAGGAGACGGATATCTTCGGCAGCGGCGGTGGCCAGCGCGTGGCCGATCAGCACGACGTGCCGCTGCTGGCCCGAGTCCCGCTCGAACCGGCGGTGCGCGCCGGGGGCGACGCCGGAACGCCGATCATCGTCTCGGAGCCGGAATCGCCACCCGCCGAAGCGTTCCGCGACGCCGCGCGCAAAGCGGCCGCGCGCCTGGCGGTCGACGCCATCAAAAAGCCTCGGCGCGAACGGATCATGCTCCGGCCCACGAGCTAAGAATGAATATCTCGCGCGGAGGCCATCCCTTGTCATGCTGAGCCGCAGCGAAGCATCTCTCCCACGTTCCCCAAAGCGCGATCATCGGAAAACGGGGAGGAGATCCTTCACTGCGGTTCAGGATGACAAGAGGGCACCTTGGGATGACGAGGATGGTCGCCTCTGCGCGAGATAATCTCCTCGTGGTACGATCTTGACCGCTTGGGGTTGGGGGTTCTCAAAGCATGCTGGAGGCGACTTTGGACTGCCCGCATTGCGGCAAGACGGCGCCGCGTGACGCGAATTTCTGTCCGGCGTGTGGCTGGAAACTGTCGGCAGCCCGCGAAGGACGCCGCCGGGTAGTGGTCACCGGTGTTGGCGCCGTGACGCCGCTCGGATTGACCGCCGAGGAGACCTGGCAGGGACTGGTCGATGGGCGTTCCGGCATCCGCACGATCGAGCGCTTTGATCCGAGCGAGCTGCCGGTCCATATCGCTGGTGAGGTACGCGGCTTCTCGATCAACGACTGGGTCGATCCGAAGACGGCGCGGCAGATGGCACTGTTCTCCCAGTTCGCCGTCGCTTCGGCCGGCATGGCACTGAGCGATGCTGGCATCGCCGCCGATTCCTTCGATCCGGACCGCGCGGCGGTGGTCATCGGCAGCGGCGCAGGTGGCATGGCGACGATTCTGGAAACGCAGGAGTTGACCAATCGTCGTGGGCTGATGCGCGTCTCGCCTTTCTTTATGACGACCTTCCCGCACAATCTGCCCGCCTATCACGTCGCCCAGACGTTTCGCTTCGTCGGACCGAGCCTGACCGTCTCGACCGCCTGCGCCACCGGCGCTCAGGCGATCGGCGAAGCGGCCGAGATGATTCGCAAGGGTGAAGCCGATCTCGCGCTGGCCGGTGGCACCGAGCACAGCATCTTCCCGCTCTTCGTCGCCAGCTTCGCCGTACAGAAGGCGGCCACGGCTCGCAACGACGAGCCGGAGCGCGCCAGCCGACCGTTCGATGCCACGCGCGAAGGCTTTGTTATCGGCGAGGGCGCCGCTATTCTCGTGCTTGAATCGTTGGAGCACGCCCAGGCACGTGGCGCGACGATCTACGCCGAGCTGCTCGGCTACGCCAGCAGCAACGACGGCTATCATCCGATCGCACCGGAGCCGGAAGGTCGTGGCGCCTCGCTCGCCATCATCCATGCGCTGAATGATGCCGGTGTGGGTCCCGAGCAGGTCGATTACATCAACGCTCACGCCGCCTCGACGCCGCTCGGTGACAAGGCCGAGACGCTGGCCATCAAACGCGCGCTGGGCGAGCACGCCGCGAATGTGCCGGTCAGCTCAGCCAAGTCGATGATTGGGCATCTGATGGGCGCGGCCGGCGCCGTCGAAGCGATGGCGACGATCCTGAGCGTTCGTGACCAGGTGCTGCATCCGACCATCAACTACGAGAATCCCGATCCGGACTGCGATCTCGACTACGTGCCGAACGAGGCGCGTCCGGCGAAGGTCGATATCGCCGTCTCAAACTCGATCGGGCTCGGCGGACAGAACGCCTGCCTCGTCTTTGGCAAGCTGGAATGACGACCATATTCAGCATGAGCGAGAGAGCGAAGAAAGCATGATCGCCAGCAGTGATATTCTCGCCGGGCGAATGGCGCGCCGAGCAGCGCAGGTGCGTCCGGCAGCACCAGACGTCTTCGAGATCAAATCAGGTCAGTACCTGCAGATCAACGATGTCGAGGGCCGCCAGGTCTCGGAGATGATCTGCTTCAATAAAGATGATCTCCGCGAGATGCTTTCGACTTCACACACGCGCGGCATCAACAACTCGCTAATGCTCATCAAGGGGATGACGATCTATAGCAACCGGCGCAACGCCATGTTCGCCCTGATCGAAGATACGGTCGGGCGACACGACATTCTGCTCCCCTCCTGCGATCGGCGCCGCTACAACGATGACTACGGTCTGATCAATCATCCCGGCTGCCGCGACAACTTCTTCCGCGAGCTTAAACCATGGAACATCGACTACGACCGCATCCCCGACCCGGTCAACTTCTTTCAGAACGTCGGCCTACGCGCCCGCGGCGAATTCGAAATCCGCGAGCCGCTCTCGGAGCGGAGCGACTACGTCCTGCTGCGCGCGCTGATGGATATGGTCGTCGGCGTCTCCGCCTGCCCACAGGAACAAAGCCCCGCCACCGCCTTCAATCCGACGGACATTTTGATTCGGGTGTACGTGTAGACGGGGAACGGCCCCTCTCTCCCGGCCCCTCTCCCGTTCCGAACGAGAGAGGGGTGCTTTTATGCGAACGTTCGCACGACTGTGTTACGTCGTTCTCGCTCGACCTTCGCCCGAGGTTGAAACCGTCGGGCTACGTAGACGAAGTCCCTGGCGGGACTGAGAAGATCCTTTCTCAATCCCGAAGGGATTTCGTCTGATAGCCCGATGTTTCAACCTCGGGCGACGGCAACTCGACGAGTGCGTCACCGGAACACACCCACGTTCGCCTCAAGACTCCCCTGGCCCGCGCGGCGCGGGAGGCGGTTCTCTCCCACCGGCGGATGGTCCTCCCTCCCCATGGGGAGGGAGTTAGAGGGAGGGACCGAGAGTTAGAGAGGGTGTGGCCGGGGGGTAAGGGCGACCCCTATCGCTCCTCAACCGGCACCCACTGCCGATCGCGCGGGCCAGTGTAGATCGACTGCGGGCGGACAAGACGGCCGGTTGACTGCTGCTCGAAGTAGTGGGCGATCCAGCCGGCGGCGCGACTCATGGCGAAGGTTGGGGTGAAGAGTTCGGTCTCAAGGCCGATCGAGTGCAGCACGAGCGCGGTGTAAAACTCGACGTTGGTTTGCAGGCGACGGCCCGGCTTGTATTCCTCCAGCAATCTGAGCGCGGTCTGTTCGACGTGATGCACAAGGTCGTAGAGCGTCGCGTCAGCGGCACCGCGCGCAAGGAGGCGTGTCGCGGCAGCTGCCAGCACATCGGCGCGCGGATCGCGGACCTTATACACGCGATGACCAAAGCCCATCAGGCGCTCGCCTCGCTCCAGCTTGGCGCGAATCACCGGCTCGGCCCGTTCGGGCGTGCCGATCTCGAAGACCATGTCGAGTGCCGGTCCCGGTGCGCCGCCATGCAGCGGACCCTTCAAAGCACCGAGCGCACCGACCAGCGCTGAGACGACGTCCGATCCCGTCGAAGCGATGACGCGTGCCGTGAACGTCGAAGCGTTGAGACCGTGATCGACGACCGTGTTGAGGTAGGTGTCAAGCGCCCGCACATGCTCATCGTCCGCGCGCTCGCCATGCAGCATATACAGGTAGTTGGCGGCTTCACCCAGTTCCGGATCGGGAGCAACCGCCTCGGCGCCCGCAACCGCCCGCGCGTAGCTGGCGATGATCGTCGGAATGCGCGCGATCAACCCAAACGGCGGCGTCATGCGATCGTTCGTATCCGCTTCATGCAGTTCGAGACTGAGCGAATCGAGCGCCATGCGCAGCGCATCCATCGCCGGAATCTTACGTGCGGCCGCCGCCTGGATAAGCACGAACGTCGCTTCCGGCAACGATCGGTTGGCCGCCAGTACTCCCTTGATATCGCGCAACTGCGCGGTTGTGGGCAGTGCTCCATACCAGAGCAGGTGGATCGTCTCTTCGAAGGTCGCGCGACCGGCGACCTCCTCCAGCGGATAGCCGCCGATGATCAACTCTCCCGCTTCGCCATCGACGCTGCTCAGCATCGTCGCTGCCGCGACGACGCCGTCCAATCCCGATTTCACCGCTGCGCTCATTTCGCTCGACATGTTCGCTCCTTGCCCTGTTAATCGACACCTGGACACGTCTGCAAGTCGAGTGTAGGCTTGGCGCAATATCTTGATCAAGATTGATTCAAGAATCAATACGAGATGAGCGCGAGGAGGGCGGTATGGGCGGGAAAGGCGACCTGACGGCGCGTGAGGCGGCGGAAGAACTCGGCATCAGCCCGGCGACGCTCTACGCCTACGTCAGTCGCGGCCTGATCCACTCCGAACCGGGACCGGGTGGCTCACGCCAGCGTCGCTACCGGCGCGCCGACGTGGAAGCGCTGAAAGAACGCCAGGCACAGCGGCGCGATCCGGCGCGCTCAGCTGAAACCGCGCTCAGCTGGGGCACGCCAGTGCTGGAGTCCGCCATCACGCTGATCGAAGACGGCCGCCTCTACTACCGTGGCCACGACGCGCTTGATCTGGCTCGATGCACGCGTTTCGAGAACGTCGTCCGCCTCCTCTGGGCGATCAACGTTGACATGGAGTCGTCTTCGTTGACCCCGGGGCACGCATATTCAGTCCCAGTGCCCTCGTCGCTTGGTCCAATCGAACGCTTTCAGACGCGGCTCCCGCTGCTGGCCGCGACCGATCCATCCGCCTATGATCTGCGCCCACGATCGATCACGCGTGCCGGGTTCGCGATTCTCAACACGTTCGTGGCCGAGATCGGCGGGCAATCAGGATGCGACGACGGTATCGCCAACACGCTCGCGGCGCATCTCGCTCCAGATACTGAGGGAGCGGCACGACTCATCGACGCGGCGCTGATCATCTCGGCTGATCACGAACTGAACGCGTCGTCATTCACCGTGCGCTGCGTCGCCTCGACCGGTGCGCCGCTCTACGACGCGATCGGGGCCGGCATCGGCGCGCTGCGTGGCGTCTTTCATGGAGCGGCCAGCCAGCGCGTCGAGGCGCTCCTGGCTGAAGTCGACTCACCTGAACACGCGACGATCGTGCTTCGCGATCGCTTGCGACGCGGCGAACGCATCCCCGGCTTTGGACACCAGCTCTATCCCGAAGGCGATCCGCGCGGGGCCCTGCTCCTCGACCTCTGTCGTGAGGTCGTCCCGAACGATCCCGCGCTGCACCTGACCGACGCCGTCATCGCTGCTGCCCGCGATTTGATCGACGAACGACCCAATGTCGACTTCGGGCTTGTCGCCGTTTCCTGCGTCCTACGCCTTCAACGTGGCTCAGCCCTCAATCTCATGGCTCTCGGCCGCACGGCCGGCTGGGTCGCCCACGCGCTGGAGCAATACGAGCAGCGGCGCATGATCCGACCACGAGCACGGTATATTGGACCGGCGCCGGACGGACGGTGAGCGCCGCTCCACTACCCCACGAAATACCGCTGCGTCAGCGGTAGCGAGTCGGCAGGTGTGATGTCGACGATCTGGCCGTCGATTTCGACCTCGTGGCTGCGGGGGTCGACGCGAACCCGAGGGTTGGCCGTGTTGTAGCGCATGGCGGCTTTGAATGTCTGGCGGGTGTCCTGCACGGCAACAGCGGCGCGGCTGAGTTGATATTTACGCGAGAAGCCTGCTTCCAGGGCTTGCCTTGAAATGAAGTTGAGCGAGAGTGCGGATGGCGCGCGACCGAGCCCGCCGAACATCGGCCGGTAGATCAGCGGCTGGCTGGAGCGCGTCGATCCGACACCGTCACCGACCGCCGCCCAGGCAACGAAGCCGCCCTTGATGACGAGTTGCGGCTTGGCGCCGAAGAAGGCGGGATGCCAGAGGACGATGTCGGCGAGCTTGCCCGGCTCCAGGCTCCCGACCTGATGTGCCAAGCCGTGCGCCAGCGCCGGGTTGATCGTGTATTTGGCGAGGTATTGCAGCACGCGCGGATTGTCATCTCCGTCTCCGGTTTCAACATCGAAGCCGCCGCCCCGCACCTCTTTCATCCGATGCGCCAGCTGCCACGTGCGGCTGATCACCTCGCCGATGCGGCCCATCCCCTGTGAGTCGGACGACATGATGCTTATCGCGCCGATGTCGTGGAACACATCTTCAGCGGCGATCGTGCTGGCACGGATGCGATCATGCGCCGCCGCCAGATCGGTCTCGAAGAGCGGGCTGAGCCGGTGCACTGTGATGATCATGTAGAGTTGTTCGGCGACGCTGTTCACGCTGAACGGGATCGTCGGGTTGGTCGATGAGCCGATGATGTTCGCCTCGTGCACGATCTCGAGCAGATTCGGCGCGTGCCCGCCACCCGAGCCTTCAACGTGATAAGCGTGAATCGAACGGCCGGCGATCGCCGAGATCGTCTCGCTCAATGCCCCGGCCTCGTTCAATCCATCGGTGTGGATCGCCACCTGTACGCCGGTCAGGTCGGCCATGCTCAAACAGGCATCGATCACCGCCGGGAAGGCGCCGACATCCTCGTGAATCTTGAGACCGGCGTTGCCTGACTCGATCTCCTCTTCAAGGTGCTGCCGGCTCGACGAGCCGCGCCCGAGCAAGGCGAGGTTGAGCGGAATACTCTCGAACGCCTCGAAGACATGCCGCAGGTTGGCAGCCGGATTGACGCCGAGATCCCAGACCCCTCCGGAGCCTTGCCCGACCAGCGTCGTCAAACCGGAGGTCAACGCGGCGGCGATCAGGCTGGTTGAGGAAAGATGGACGTGCGAATCGACGCCACCCGGCGTCGCGATCAGCCCATCGCCGTTGATCATGCCGGTGCTGGCGCTCAGTATCAGATCGATGTTGTCGCTCACATCGGGATTGCCGGCACGGCCGATGCCGACGATGCGCCCGTTCTTGATGCCGATATTCGTCTTGACAACGCCGAGCACCGGGTCGAGGACGACGACGTTCGTCACGAGCAGGTCGAGCTTGCTCGGTCCCGGTTGCCGGCCGATCAACATGCCGTCGCGCACTGGACGGCCGAAGCCGGTCAGGAGTTCGCTGCCTGCTTCGGAATCGTCGCGTTCGACCCGAATGAAGAGATTGGTGTCAGCCAACCGGATCCGATCGCCGGTGGTCGCTCCGTACAGCGCGTTGTAGCGAGGGCGATCCATCGATTCCGGCACGCTTAGCCCCCCGGCTCCGCTTCGTGACGATACCCACGCGCGACTAGACGCTCCAGCAGCGCATCGACATCGGCGCGGTCGAGCGGCCCATCGACAAACCCGGCGAAGCCGTGCACGACGCGTCGCCCGCCGATCGGCACCAGCCGAATCGTCTTCGTCTCGCCCGGCTCGAAGCGCACCGCCCCACCGGCCGGCAGATCGGGCCGCCGGCCGAAGGCACGCTTGCGATCGAAGCGGAGCATCGGGTTGGCCTCGAAAACGTGGAAATGCGCGGTCAAGTGGACGGGGTAGTCGCTGTCGTTTGTGACCCGCAACATAGTGACTGGCAGACCGGCGTTGATCTCAACCGGCTCGGAGCGCGGCACGACGGCACCGGGCGGCAGATCGCTCAGCTTCATCGGATTGGGTTCCTGACCGTCACAAGCCGTGTGCCATCGGGGAACATCGCGTCGACCAACACGCTGCTCAGCATCTCAGCCACGCCCTCCATCACATCGGCACGCGTCAGGACAGTTGCCGCATGCGACACGACCTCATCGTAGCTCCGGCCGGCGCGCGCTTCCTCGAAAATTTCATCGCAGATGATCGCCGTCGCTTCGGGGTGATTCAGCTTCAGCCCGCGTGCCTGGCGCTTGCGTGCCAGCTCTGCCAGCGTATAGACCGTTAGCCGGTCGATCTCTTTCGGTGTCAGCAGCATTGGCGATCGGCCCTCACCCCTGACCCCTCTCCAAAGGCCGGGAGAGGAGAGAGCGTTGTTCCTCGTCGAGCAGCAGTTCATAGCAGCGTTGGTGGGGGATGCGGTATTCGCGCAGCATACGGGCGACGTCGATTGAGCGGATGCTTGGCTGGTGGGGTGTGCGGTGCGAGGAAAAGGCGATGCGCAGGGGTAGGTGGCGCCCGAGCCGCCCATCGGCTATGGCCGCCGCCATCAGAGCGAGATCAGACTCACCCGGAACATCCTCGATTTCGGCATCCGGCTCGGTCGAGATCGGATCCTTCCCGAGCCAGATATAGAGTACTCCCGCCGATTCACTCATGCTTTGAAGAATGCAGCGCTTCCGGTGCGGCCGAGTGCCGAAGTTGAATGGCGACATCCGCCAGCAACGCGTCGAGATCGAATGGCTTGCCGACCACACCATCGGCCGGCAGGTTGTCGGCCAGCAGGCGCAAATTAGCACCCGCCGACATCGCGATAACACGGATTGAAGCGGTATTTGGATTCGTCTTAATGATTCGTGTCGCCGAAGCTCCATCCATAACGGGCAGCATAAGATCCATCAGAATCACGTCCGGCGTATGATTCTTGGCAATTTCGACGGCCGAATGCCCATCACCGGCCACCAGCGTCTCATACCCCTCGTCGCTGAGTAATTCGACCAACATGCCTCGAATCGCCGGGTCATCGTCGACGATTAACACACAGGACACGCGGACTCCTCCTTCGACGTTGAGCATGAGCAAGACGCGCGCCAACATTTTCCGAGGAGCATACGGCGGCGTAGATTCGCCGCCACAGCAGAATCATCCTCATGACACGATTACGAAGGGGATGTCCATCGGTCCGGTAACGAGTCGTTGTCGTCGGACAGATCAACAGTCGGCCGCATCTTGAGCAGCGCCTCGATATCGTCCCGCCGGTAAAAGCGCTCACGCTTGATTCCGCGACGGTAGCTCTGAATGCGCCCGCGGCTGGCGTACGAGTACAGTGTTGTGACCTTCACCCCGAGCATGCCAGCCGCTTCCGCCGCCGTCAGATACTCGACGCCCTCGATGTTAATCATTCGCAACACCCCCGCTTTGACCTTCAGTATAGTAGCGACCAAACCCGACGTCAAAACCAAAATCAATACAAATCAATATCCGTGATGCCGTGTATACGCTCTGGAAATCGCGTGCTACCATAGGAGGTGATGATCGCGCGACGCGAGGCGCAGCCGACGTTCACGCGACCGATGCTTCTGTCCCGCTGCGGACAACTCTAGGGAGGACGAACTGATGGCTGATCCTGGCAGCACCACGACCGCACCCGAAATTAATCGCGGTCTCGCCGGACTTATCGTCGCGGAGACCCGCCTGAGTATGGTCGACGGGACGAACGGCCGGCTCAATTACCTCGGTTACAGCATCGCCGATCTGGCACAACACGCCCAATTCGAAGAGGTGCTCTACCTGCTCTGGTATGGCGAACTGCCGACCAGGAGCGAGCTTGACGAACTGAACGGCAAGCTAACCGGCGCCCGCAAACTCTCGACGTCAGTCATGAACGTCGTCAAAGCACTGCCGAAGAGCGGTGACCCGATCGATGCCATCCGCGCCGGTGTCACCGCTATGGCGATGGAAGATCCGACCTGCCACGATCTCTCGCACGATGCCGTACGCGAGAAGTCGATCCGGCTGGCCGGCGCTATGCCGACGATGCTGGCAGCCTATTCGCGCCTGCGCAAGGACGAGCAGCCGCTCGATCCCGATCCATCACTTAACACCGCCGCCGATTTCCTGCGCATGGTGCACGGCAAGCGACAGAGCAAGACCTTCGAAGACGCCATGAACGCCTACCTCGTCTGCGTTTGCGAGCATAGCATGAACGCCTCGACGTTCTCGGCACGTGTGACGATCTCGACGATCTCCGATATCTACGCAGCCATTTCGACTGCACTCGGCACACTTAAGGGTGACGCGCACGGCGGAGCCAATCAGAAATCGATGGAGATGCTGCTCGAGATCGGTTCCGAGGAGAACGCCGACAATTATGTCGAGGAGTCGCTGCGCACCCACCGGCGTATCATGGGCCTCGGCCATCGCATCTACAAGACGCGAGATCCACGCGTTAATCAACTGATGGGTCATTCGGCCAAGCTGGCCGAAGAGACCGGCAACGCGACCTGGCACAACCTGGCGCACCGGCTGGAAGAGATCACGGCGACCAACCAGTTCTTCCTCGATCGCAAACTCTTCCCGAACGTCGAGTTCTACTCGGCGCCGCTCCTCTATATGCTCGGCATGACGACCGACATGATGCCGGGCGCCTTCGCCATTAGTCGCGTTGGCGGCTGGAGCGCGCAGGTGCTGGAGCAGCTTGAGGACAATCATCTGATCCGTCCGTCGGCGCTCTACACCGGGCCGGAGTCGCAAACCTACGTGCCGATCGACCAGCGCGGTTAGACACGTTTCGCGTGACGGTGCATCCAGCCGAAATCGTGGGGGAGCAGCTTGTCTCCTCCCCTACGGACGTACGGTCCTGTGCTATAGTTAAGGATCGAGTGTCTCCACCTGCATGGGTGCGCTGCATCAGAATGGGGCGCTCTTTTCTTGCGGGCGACCTCGTCTGAGTCATGGAGGGAAGGAGGTGAACGGGTAGATGCGTGTTGAACTGCGCGATAGTGAGAGTTTTGATTCCCTCCTGAAGCGTTTTACAAAAGACGTTCAAAAATCAGGTCTTCTACGCGACTTTCGCAGCAAGCGTCGCTTTGTCAGCAAGAGCGAGCAGCGCCGTGCCAAAGCCCGAAAGGCAGAGCACAAGCGGAGGCGTAAGGAAGCCAAGACGGCATCACGCTAGCGATTAGCGGATGAACGTCTCCCGATTGTCATCAAGCGATCGCAGGCACCGGCGAACGAAGCGCTCCGGCGCCTGCGATTTTCGTCTGTTTGCTCGACGCAAGACGGAGTAGACCACCAACGTGCAGGGGATCAGTCGTCTCACCTGGCTCATACCGACCTCGGTCGCCGTTTTCGCTCTCTACCTGGCATTCGCCATCATCGGCGGCGTAGCACTCAACTTCCCAATTTGGCTGATCCTGATCGCCAGTTTTCCGGCGATTGGACTCACCTGGATCGGCATCGTCGTCGCCCTCCTCGACGCCAGCAAGCGCCCCAAATCGCAGATCACCGACGAAGCGCGCATCGTTTGGCTGCTGATGCTCTGCATCCTCAACATCCTGGCGCTCCTGCCCTATTGGTTCCTGGTGATTCGCAGGAATCCGGAGTTGGCGGGGTAAAGCCAAAGGCAACGTTGACGGCGTAGCGATGAGCATGTTCGCCATCCAGCCATACCTTGGGTTCGAAACCCAGGGCCAAGAAGACGAAGTCCACGAAAGGGACTGAGGACGTTTGCGTATTTTTCGCAATCCGTGATGAATTTCAGCGAATAGCGTCTCAACCCCTTCAGTGGGTTTCGTCTTCTTAGCCCGGCGGTTTAGCGCCGGGCGACGGTCGGGCGAGGATCACGTTCGGGATCATCACCCCATCGTCACTCGGACCTCGTCATTTCCCTGCATCTGCCACAAACTGGTTCGTGAACGCCTGACTGGCGTCTACCTTGCCCTTGAGCAGCTTGTTGGCGGCCATCCAGTCGGCGTACTGCTGCCACTCGTCGTTCGTTTGCCAGCCAAAGGATTGCGCGCCAGCCGTCCAGAGTGGGGCGAGGCGTTCCATGCCGACCGTTTCCATCTTGACATCGGTATCAGGATATTTCGAAACGATCGCATCGAGCGCCGCTTTGTGGTCGGAGGCGGCGGCCGTGTAGCCCTTGGTCATCGCGTCGACAAAGCGTTGGACCACTTCGGGGTTGTTCTTGATGGTGTCCTCGCTGGCGACGACGACCAATTCGTAATAGTTCGGCACCCCCCAGTCCTGCACGTGCATGACGTTGACCGGGTGGCCCTGCTGCTCGGCGAGGATCGACTCGTGGACGTCGTAGCCGCCGATGATGGCGTCGACGCGTCCGCTGATGAGCGCCGGCACGATATCAAAGCCGACGTTGACCATCTGCACCTTGCTGTAGTCGCCGCCGTCTGCCTGCATCATCGTCGCCAGCAACGCTTCGTCACTCGGGATGCCGGGGTAGCCGACCTTCTTTCCTTCCAGCTGCTTCGGGTGCGTGATCCCCGAGGACTTCAACGCCATCACCGTGTTGAGTGGTTGCTGCACCAGCGCGGCGATCGAGCGCACCGGCACGCCCTGTTCACGCGCCAGCAGCACATCGGTCTCGTAGCTGATGCCGAACGTATCGTGTCCGGTACCGACCAGTTGCAGAACGTCATCGGTGCTCGACGGCACGTTGATCTTGACGTCGAGCTTCTGATCCTTGAAGTATCCCTTCTCCTGCGCCAAAAAGAGCCCAGCATGGTTCGACCAGGGATACCAGTCGAGCACCATGCTGACCGAGTTCGACGACGCGGCCGAGCCGCCCGGCCCGCAAGCGGCCAATAGCGGCACGATTCCGATGAGGAGAAGCATCCACCAGCGTTGCACGCGCATTTTCGCTTCAAATCCTTTCACGTCATCACTCATCGGACGCCCCGATGTGTTGCCAGGGTAAGAAGAGCCGTTCCAGCAGCGAGACGATGCCGAACATCGCCAGCCCAATGACGGCCGAGATGAGCACGGCGGCGAAGACGCGCGCCGTCAGAAATTGCGCCGCCGAACGGGTCATGAGATAGCCGAGTCCGGCCGAGGCGCCGACCCATTCGCCAATCAGCGCGCCGATGACGCTCACGGCGGCAGCGATGCGCGTGCCGGAAAAGATGTACGGCAGCGACGATGGGATGCGAATGACGCGGTAGATTGTCCATTCATTCGCCCCCATGCTGCGTAAGAGGTCGATTAGCTCGGGATCGACCGAGCGCAGCCCATCGACGGTGTTCACGACAATCGGGAAGAAGCAGATCAGGACAACGACGATCACTTTCGGTGTCAGGCCGTAGCCGAACCAGATGAGAAGGATCGGCGCCAGCGCGATGATCGGGATCGCTTGTGAGGCGACAACGAACGGATAGAACGCACGCTCGACGACGCGCGACGAGGCGATCGCGAGCGCGAAGGCGATGCCGAGCAGCACCGAGATCGTGAAACCGAGGAGCAACTCTTCGAGTGTGACCCAGGTGTGATGCAGCATCAAACGGCGGTCGTCGAATAAAGCCGAGGCGATCGCGGAGGGCGGCGGCAAGAACCAGCGCGGTGTGTCGGTCAGCCGGGCGATCAGCTCCCACGCGAATATCGACGCCGCGATCAGAATCGACGGGATGCCCCAGGCGATCGTCCGCGACCAGGCGCGGCTGCCCGGCGTCACAACACACCGACGCTTTCCGGCGCGCGCAACGCCGCCAGCAGTTCCGACTTGAGCGCCACGAAGCCGGGATCGGTCACCATCTCGTAGCGCCGTGGACGCGGCAGCTCGACCGGCCGCTCCAGCACGAACCGTCCCGGCCGGGCGCTCATGACGCAGACGCGATCAGACAGCAGCACCGCTTCCTCGACGTCGTGCGTGATGAAAACGATCGTGCGACCCAGGCCCTCCCAGAGTCCGAGCAACCATTCCTGCATACTGGCACGCGTCAGGGCATCGAGCGCTCCGAACGGTTCATCGAGCAGCATCAGCGGCTGATCGGTCAGCACCGTGCGCAGGAACGCGGCACGCTGGCGCATCCCGCCGGAGAGCGTCGCCGGATAGCTCTCTTCGAAGCCGTTCAGCCCAAACGGTTCGAAGAGCGCCGCCGCCCGTTCGTTGGCCGCCGCTTTACGCACACCGGCGACTTCCAGACCGAGCGTCACGTTCTCGCGCACCGTGCGCCACGGGAGGAGCAGATCCTTTTGGTGCATGTAGGCGGTGCGACCGAGTCGACGTTCGACCGGCTGGCCATCAAACAGAATGCGACCGCTGCTCGGCTGTTCGAGTCCGGCCACGATATTCAAGAGCGTGCTCTTGCCACAACCGCTCGGCCCGACGATGCTGACAAACTCGCCAGCCGCCGCCCTCAGATCGATCCGGCCGAGCGCATCGACATCACCGCGTCGACCGCGAAAGACCTTGGTGACGCCGTCGATCTCGAGCACGCTCGGAGCGCTCACGTTCGCACCACCGGTTTCGGGCTGTTGCACCAGCGCACGATCAGTTCGGCATAGAGCTGCGCCGCGCGCACCAGCGCATCGATCTCGACCCATTCATCGATCACATGCGCCTGCGCGAGCTGTCCCGGACCATAGATCACCGTCTGCATTCCGGCGGAAGCCAGCCAGCCCGCATCGCTGACCGAAGGCCACATCACGTAGTCCGGCGGCACGCCATGCACCGCTTCGTGCGCGGCAGCGAGCGCCCGCACAGCGGGGTGATCGCGATCGAAGGCAGATGCCGGGAAGATCTCTCCGCGATCCTCGATCATCGAGCGGCCGCCCCAGCGGAAGGTCGGTGGATGATCGCGCAGCCAGGGATCGGCGGCGGCGGCGCGCAACACGTGATCTTCGATCTCGGCCGTTACCGTCTCCCAGCGCTCGTCCGGATAGAAGTGGACCGTGATCCATAACGCGCAGCGATCGGCCATGAAGGCCGGGTGCCGGCCTCCTTCGATGACAGCCGGATTGATCGTCGTTGCGCCCGGAGCGAAACCGGGGTAACGCTTGAGCACCGCCCAGTCGCGCTCAAGCTCCTGCAGTGCGGTGATCAGCTTCGCCATCTTCTCGATCGCGTTGGCGCCGCGCACCCCGCCACCGGCGTGAATTACTCGCGAGCGCATACCGTCGTGCAGCGTCTCGGGACTCTGAATCTCGATCCAGCCGGTGATGACGCCGCCCTGGCCGGAGATCGTCAGATTTGTCGGCTCGGCCACCAGCGCGAAATCGGCCGCATACCCGCGCTCGATACAGGTGAGCGTGCCCGCTTCGCCCTGCTCCTCGCCGATGACCGACTCGAACAGCAGATCGCCCTGCAACTCGATCCCCAGATCATGGATCACGTGGATTGCTAGGAGCGCCGCAGCCAGCGGCCCTTTCATGTCGGTCGCGCCCCGACCATAGAGCCGGCCATCGACGACGGCCGGTTCAAACGGCGGTCGAGTCCAGAGTTCGGCCGAGCCGATCTCCGCCACGTCGATATGCCCGTTGATCAGCAGCGACGCAGCTTGATTGGAGGCTGACCCAACCAGGCGCCCGACGACATCCGGATCGCCCGGATAGACATCGAACAGATCGACGTCGAAACCGAGGCCGATGAGATAGTCCGCGATGAACGCCTGCGCCTCGCTCGTGTTGCGCCCGGGCGGGCTGACGGTTGGGAACGCGATCAGCGCGCTGGCGAGCCGAATGAGTTCGTCTCGTCGAGCCGCGATCTCGTCATGTAACTGGCTGAACTGCGCTTCGGACATCGACGCGCCCTCATGCTCCTGCTCGATCGATGAAGCGGGTCAGTGGGTATGCGGAGGCAAAACAAAACGGACACCGCCTGAGTGGCCAGCGTCCGATGCCAAATCGTCGAATAAAGTCCCTACGCTGGAATTACCCAGGTCAGGTTCACCGGTCGGTAGCGGATTCGTGGCTACCCTCTCAGCCTGGCTCCCCAAGCCCCCGTCGTACTGACGTGCTTCTTCAGTTGTCAGCACGGACTCTAGCATCAGTGGGGAAGCGTGTCAACGCGGGGGAACTTGACTGGCAAGCGTTGGGCGGGTGTGTCAGGCCACCGACGCCCGGGGATAGTGACGTTTGAAGAAATCACCGGATATTGGGTGAACGGTCGACGCCTGACGTTGATGCTCGCCGATCGGCGCGCGCTAACGGTCGGATACTGACCGTTTTTCAAACGCCATTATCGCTGGGCGTCGGTGGAGCCGCGCAGACGTAATCGATAGCCTCAGATGTCCAACGCAATGATTCTCAGGCGTTCGTCCGCACCGCGTTCATCCGGTCGCGCAGGGCCATCGCCGCGCGTCTCGCCGCGCGAGCGAAGTCTTCGCCGTTGCCGGCGTAGATGATGCCGCGGGAGGAGTTGACGAGGATGCCGGCGCCTTGAGTGTCGACGCCTGCTTGAACGGCCGCTTCGAGATCGCCACCCTGGGTACCGACTCCGGGGATGAGGATCGGGAGATCGGGGCAGATCTGGCGAATGGCGGCTAACTCGCCGGGCCAGGTCGCACCGACGACGAGGCCGCAGTTGCCGTAGCGCGCGTTCCATTCATGTACTTGCGCGGCAACATGCTCATAGAGCGGTCGCGCTTCGGCACCGGCCAGTTCCAGGTCCTGCACATCTTTACTGCCGGGGTTCGAGGTCTTGACCAGGATGAAGACGGCGCGATCTTCGTATTTCAGGAATGGCTCGATGCCGTCGAGCCCCATGTAGGGGTGCGCCGTAACGGCGTCGACATCCAATTCCTCAAAGTAGCCGCGGGCGTACGCTTCGGAGGTCGTGTTGATGTCACCGACCTTGGCGTCGAGGAGGACCGGCACCTGATGGTCGATGATCGTACAGGTTTCGGCCAGCGCCTCCAGACCGGCAGCGCCATAGGCCATGTAAAACCCGAGGTTCGGCTTGTAACAGCAGGCGAGATCGATCGTCGCGTCGATGATCTGGCGGTTGAATGCGACGATGGCCGAGGGATCGCTGCCGAGGTGTTTGGGGAAGCGTCGAATATCGGGATCGAGTCCGACACAGAGCAGGGAATTATTTCGCGCGGTTGCGGCCTTCAGCCGATTCGCGAAGCGCACGCTTTCTCCCCCTTCGCATATGTGTAAGAATAGCGATGTTCAGTGTGTTCGGACGCGCCGTGAATGCCGTCCGTAAGCCTAGCACACCGCAACTCTAGGGGTGGACAAAATCGCGCTCCGGCCTGACACTTCAGAGATGGAGCGACAGGCGCGGATGTGTACGGAAAGGGCCGGGATGTCGACGCTCACACCTCCGTCATTTCAAGACGTTTTGCGTGCACGGACGGTTGTGCAGCGCTACCTGCCGCCAACGCCGCTCATTTCGCGCCCAGCGATCGACGAGCGACTTGGCTTCACTGCCTACTTCAAATGCGAAAATATGCAGCCGATCGGCGCCTTCAAGATTCGCGGTGGACTCTACCTGATGAGTCGCCTGTCGGATGCCGAGCGCGCCCGCGGCGTCGTTACGGCTTCGACCGGCAATCATGGCCAGTCGATCGCCTATGCGGCACGTGAGTTTGGCGTAAAGGCAGCGATCTATGCACCGGAAGGCGCCAACCCCGGCAAAGTCGCCGCGATGAAGCGGCTCGGCGCCGAGGTCGTGCTCGAAGGCAAGGATTTCGATGAGTCGCGCCTTGCCGCCGAAGAGCATGCCGTCAGCGAAGACATGCGCTTCATCCATTCGGCGAACGAGCCGGACCTGATCTCGGGGGTCGGAACGTATGCGTTTGAGCTGTTGGAAGCGATGCCGGATCTCGATACGATCATCGTGCCGATCGGCGCTGGCAGCGGTGTCTGCGGCACGTTGACGGTCGCCAAGGCGATCAACCCGGCGATCCGGGTCATTGGGGTGCAGACGACGCATCTCGATGTCGTCTATCGGTCGTGGAAAGAGAAGCG
>Ga0070681_10002119_pt1 | contig 18014 bp, 17 predicted proteins | sample KBSC83BmetaG_FD_65650 | JGI IMG/M metagenome (GOLD analysis project Ga0070681, IMG submission 65650) | Corn rhizosphere microbial communities from Kellogg Biological Station, Michigan, USA - KBS C8-3B metaG | ecosystem: Host-associated > Plants > Roots > Rhizosphere | place: USA: Michigan... | reverse complement strand
ACGCTTCGAGTACCTGCCGAACGACCCGGTATTCGGCGCCACGCGCATGGGGACCGCCTGGTTCCACACGCAGCAGATCGCTCGCGGTACCACGGCGCAGGTCGACTACGCGAGGGTGTCGGACGACCAGTATTTCGTCGACCTGGCTAGCCAGGTGAAGCAGGTTTCGCAGCGCATCCTGCCGGCGGACTTCTACGTCAATAACGGCACGCCGTTGTGGCGCGGTGGCTCGTTCGCCGGGCAGGCCCGCGTACAGAAGTTCCAGACGCTGCAGGACCCGCTGGCGCCGATCATCCCGCCGTACGCCCGGCTGCCGCAGTTGAACGGCAGCGTGACCTACAACGACGTCGCCGGCCATGTCGATACGGCGGTACCCGCCGAATTCGTGAAGTTCTCCCATCCGACCCTCGTCGAAGGTGCCCGCTCGAGCATCGCCCCGAGCTTCGCCATTCCCCGCCTTTCCCCGGGGTACTACGTGACGCCGAAGGGCGGGTTCCGCTACATGGGCTACCAGCTCGAGAACCAGGCGAGCGGCGAGCCGGCCAACCCGTCGGTAATGGTGCCGTGGGTGTCGCTCGACAGCGGGCTCGTCTTCGAGCGCAACACGACCTTCTTCGGCAAGGCGGCGGCGCAGACGCTCGAGCCGCGCCTCTTCTACGTGTATGTGCCGTACCGCAACCAGGACCACATCCCGCTCTTCGACACGTCCCTCGCCGACTTCAACTACGCGACGCTCTTCACGGAAAACCGCTTCGTCGGCGGCGACCGCTTCGGCGACGCGAACCAGCTCACCGCGGCGGTGACCACGCGTTTCCTGCAGGAAGACGGGCAGGAGCGGCTGCGAGCCACCGTCGGCCAGCGGTTCTACTTCCGCGACGAACGGGTGGCGCTTTCCCCGGCCGGGCCGCTGCGCACCTCGAGCGAGTCGGACCTGCTGGCTTCGATCGGCGTGCGCAACAAGACGACCGTGTTCGACTTCACGACGCAGTACAACCCCTACCGGTCGACGACCGAGAAGTACGGCGTCTCCTTCCGCTACGCCCCGGAGATCGCCAAGGTCATCAACGCGAGCTACCGCTTCCAGACCGCGACGCTGCGCCAGGTCGATATCTCGGGCCAGTGGCCGATCCGGGGCGGCTGGTACGGCGTCGGGCGCTACAATTACTCCATACTCGACGATCGGCTCGTCGAGGGACTCGCCGGCGCGGAATACAACGCCGGCTGCTGGGTGTTCCGCTTCGTGATGCAGAAACTGCAGGCCTCGGCGCAGGTCACGTCGACCGCGCTCGTGTTCCAGATCGAGTTCACCGGCGTCGGCCAGGTCGGCACGGCGGAGGCGGTGCAGCTCCTGAGAAGGGACGTGCCGGGCTATTCCGTGCTGAACCGTACCGACCCCGCGCTCGCGCCGCCGACCGCGCGCTCGAGGCTGCCGTTCGAACAGGTCTTCTGATGAAAAAGCTATTGCTTGCCGTTGTTGCAGTGGCGTGCGCCACGAGCGCCCACGCCGTCACGCTCGTCGATCGCATCGTCGCGGTCGTCAACAAGGAAGTGATCACTTATTCCGAGCTGAACGAGGCCGTGGGGATGGCCGAGCGCCAGCTCTCCCGGCAGGGCACCCCGGCCCCCGACCGGCCGGTGCTCGAGCACCAGATGCTCGAGCGGCTGATCCTCGACAAGGCGCAGCTGCAGCTGGCGCGCGAGACCGGGCTGCGCGTCGACGAGGTGCAGGTCGACCGGGCGGTCGAGCGCATCGCGCAAACGAACAAGCTGACGCTCGCCGACTTCCGCAAGGCGCTCGAGCAGGACGGCGTGGCCTTCGATTCGTTCCGCAACGACGTGCGCCAGCAGATGATCATGGGGCGCCTGCGCGAGCGCGAGGTGGACAACAAGGTGCAGGTCACCGACAGCGAGGTGGATCTCTTTCTCGAGCAGATGAAATCGCGCCCGCAGAGCGCCGAATACAACATCGCGCACATCCTGGTGCGCGTCCCCGAGCAGGCGAGCCCGGAGCGCATCCGCGAAGCGCGGGCGCGTGCCGAGTCGGCGCTCGCCGATGCGAAATCCGGCTCGCCGTTCGCCCGCGTGGCGGCGAGCTACTCCGACGCGCCGGACGCCTTGCAGGGCGGCGCGCTCGGCTGGCGCAGCCACGAGCGGCTGCCGGAGCTTTTCGCCAACGCGCTCGCCGGCATGCAGCCCGGCGAGCTGTCCGGCATCCTGCGCAGCCCCGCCGGCTTCCACATCCTCAAGCTGAACGACAAGCGCGGCGCCGGCGCCGAGGCGCCGGTGGTGCAGACGCGCATCCGCCACATCCTGATCCGCACGAACGAGATGGTTTCGGAGGCCGATGCCCGCCGCAAGCTCCTCGACCTGCGCGAGCGCATCGTCTCCGGCGGCGCGGATTTCGGCGAGCTGGCGCGCGCCAATTCCGACGACGGCACGGCCGCGCGCGGCGGCGAGCTCGACTGGGTATTCCCCGGCGACACCGTGCCGGAATTCGAGCGCGCGTACGAGCAGCTCAAGGTCGGCGAAGTGAGCCAGCCGGTGCGCACGCCCTTCGGCTACCACCTGATCCAGGTGCTCGAGCGCCGCTCGGGGGACGCGTCGACCGAGCGCAAGCGCCTGCAGGCGCGGCAGGCGATCCGCGATCGCAAGGCCGACGAGGCGTACACCGAATGGCTGCGCCAGCTGCGCGACGCCACCTACGTCGAGCTGCGGCTTGACGAGAAGTAAACCGGTCATCGCTCTCACCTCCGGCGAGCCTGCCGGCATCGGGCCCGAGATCTGCGCGCGCGTTGCGCGCGATGCCGATGTGGTGGTCATCGGCGATCGTTCCCTTCTGCCGGGCGTGCCGCGCGTCGAGCACGTGCCGCTCGCGCGGCCGGCGGTGCCGGGCAAGCTCGATCCGTCGAACGCCCGCTATGTGCTGGCGGTGCTCGACCGCGCGATCCGCGGCTGCCAGTCCGGCGAGTACGCCGCGATGGTCACCGCGCCGGTGCAGAAAAGCGTGATCAACGATGCCGGCATCGCCTTTACCGGCCACACCGAGTACCTGGCGGAAAAGGCGCGCGCGCCCCAGGTGGTGATGATGCTGGTCGGCGGCGGGCTGCGCGTCGCGCTCGCCACCACGCATCTCCCGCTTGCCTGCGTGCCGGGCGCGATCACCGTCGACGGCTTGCTCAGCACGCTGCGCGTGGTGAACTCGGACTTGAAGCGCCGCTTCCGCATCGCCCACCCGCGCATCCTCGTCGCCGGCCTCAACCCGCACAGCGGCGAGTCCGGCCACATGGGGCGCGAGGATCTCGACGTCATCTCACCCGCGCTCGAGCGCGCCAGGAAGGAAGGCATCGATGCGACCGGGCCGATCCCGGCCGATACGCTTTTCGTTCCCGAGCGCCTGAAGAACGCCGACGCGGTCGTCGCGATGTACCACGACCAGGGATTGCCGGTGCTGAAATACGCGAGCTTCGGCCGGGGCGTGAACGTCACGCTCGGCTTGCCCTTCATCCGCACGTCAGTCGACCACGGCACCGCGCTCGACCTCGCCGGCAGCGGCAGGGCCGACCCCGGCAGCCTCGCCGAAGCACTCAAGCTTGCCGCCGAGCTCGCATCGGCCGCGTAAGAGGTTCGGGCAGCACTTCCTGCACGATCCGCGCGTGCTCGCCCGCATCGTCGATGCCGTTTCCCCCGCCGCTCACGACTTCATCGTGGAGATCGGCCCGGGCGAAGGCGCGCTGACCGTCCCGCTGCTTCAACGCGCGGGCAAGCTGCACGTCATCGAGCTCGACCGCGACCTGGCGGCGCGGCTGGGCGAGATGCCGGGCGTGACGGTGCACGAGGGCGACGCGCTCGAGTTCGATTTCGCCCGATTCCCGGCCGGCGTGCGTCTCGTCGGCAACCTGCCGTACAACATCTCCACGCCGCTCCTGTTCCACGTCGCCCGCTACGCCGACCGCGTGCGCGACCTGCATTTCATGCTGCAGCTCGAGGTGGTGGAGCGCATGGTCGCCAAGCCGTCCACCGCCGACTATGGACGCCTGTCGGTTGCGCTGCAGGCGCGGTTCCGGATGGAGAAGCTGTTCAACGTCTCCAAGGGCGCCTTTCGCCCGCCGCCGAAGGTCGAGTCGGCCGTGGTGCGCATGGCGCCGCTCGAGCAGCCGTTGAAGGTGGACGAAGACCTGTTGCGGCGCGCCTTCTCCGCCCGGCGCAAGCAGCTGCGCAACGCGCTGCCGGGCGTGGACTTCGCTCGCGCCGGCATCGACCCGGCGCTGAGGGCGGAGAACCTCTCGCCGCAGGACTTCGAGCGCCTGTCAACCCGGTCCTAAGTGCACGCGGTCGTCAGACAATCGGCCGTGCTTCCTAACCACCATGAGCCGCTGCGTGAAAATGATCGGCCAGATCGTCGTTTCGTACAGGATCTCGCCGTGGCGGGCGGCGACGCCGGCCACCTCCGCCCGCTTGAGCGGCCGCTCGTCATGGAATATCCAGACGTTCAGCGCTTCGGCGAACCAGCGCGCGATGCGATAGAGCCACGTCGGTGTGGGAAAGCTGACCACCACCACGCCGCCGGCTTCCGTCATCTCGAAATGGCGCTCGATTGCGCGGCGCGTGCCGTCGACGTCGAAATGCTCGATCAGGCCGATGCTGAATACCACCGGGAAGGTCGCCGCGAGCGACCCGGCCAGCAGATCGCCCTGGTGCAGGTGGACGGCGTTGTCGGCCCCTATGCGCTCGCGAAACTTGCGCAAGCCCGTGGCGTTGCTGTCGAGCACGTGGTATTCGGCGGGCGCGAGCTGGCGGCGGATGGCGTCGAAGAAGCAACTGTTGGCGCCCCCGACCTCGAGGAACGCCAAGCCTCGTCCTCTGTCCGGTGCATGGCGCTGCAGCGCATCCAGCAGCACGCGTTGCGTGATGCGCCGCGTGACGCTCGTCACCTTGAACGGCTGCTGGTAGTAGCGGTCCCAGTCCGTCGCGGCGCGCTTGTCCGCGTGAGCAGTGAAGATCAGGTCACGCTGGATGGCGAAATTGGCTATGTAGAGCAGCAGCTCCGAGATCAACTTGGCGACGATCACGCTCATGCCGAAGTTGGCGGCCAGAAAAACGGTGATCTTGTAGGACACGAGGCCCGCCACGATGACGAGTGCCAGGTACTTCGGAAATACGTCGCTGTGCTTCTGGCCGGAGTAGAAGACGAAGCGCTTGACGGAGAGATAATTGAACACGAGCGCCACGCTGCGCGCCGCGTACTGGCTGCCGAGCAGGGGTAGCCCCGCGGTGTAGACAAGGATGAAAACCGTGTAGTCGATCACTCCTGTGGCGACGGAGGCCGCCATGAAGCGCAGAAGGACGAAGTAGATCTTCATCGAGTCCCACAGCGGATCGAAATGGGACGACTTGTTGCCCTCGAGGTAGATCGTGTCGATCGCCTGCTCGACGATTGGCCAGTGCGCGTGCTTGCCGGTAATCAGCATGTCGAGCTCGAACTCGTAGCCGTTCGCCTCGATGCGAAGCAGCCGCGGAATGTAGTCGCGCGGAATGGCGCGCAGTCCGCTTTGCGTGTCGTGCAGCGTCTTGCCGACGAGGAGACGGAACACGAGCCGCGTCACGCTGTTCCCGAAGCGGCTGCGAAACGGCACTTCACCGATGAAGCGCCGGGTACCGATGACGAGCGCATCCGGCGACTCTTCGAGGCGCCGGGCAACCGCAATGATGTCCTTGACGGCGTGCTGCCCGTCAGCGTCCGCCGTCACCACGCCGAGGACTGGTGCGCCGACATAGGCATGGTTGAGGCCCGTCTTCAGCGCCGCGCCCTTGCCGAGGTTCACCCCGTGACGCAGGACCGTTACGCCGGCAATGCTGCCGGCGGCGTCGAATATCGCGGTATGAGCCGGCCCGCTGCCATCGTCGACCACGATGACGCGTCGCATCCCGGCCGCAACTAGGTCTGCGATAAAGCGCGGGAGCTCGGGCGGCGGCTTGTAGGCCGGTATGAGGATGGCGACTTCGCTAGGCATCCAGTGTCGCCTGGCCGGCGAACTCGCGTCGCTCGAATGCGCCGGTGTCTTCGCCCAGCATCCCCTCCTCCTGCGCCGGATGTTACCTCGCCATCTCGATGAACTCGATCTTGTAGCCGTCGGGATCCTCGACGAAGGCGATGACCGAGGTGCCGCCCTTCACCGGGCCCGGCTCGCGCGTCACCTTGCCGCCCGCCGCCCGCACCCTGTCGCACGCCTTCGCCACGTTCGGCACGGCGACTGCGATATGGCCGAAGGCGCCGCCGAGCTCGTATCTGTCGACGCCGTGGTTGTAGGTGAGCTCGAGCACGGAGGCGCGGCTCTCGTCGTCGTAGCCGACAAACGCGAGCGAGTATTTCTGCTCGGGCCTTTCGGTGGTGCGCAAGAGCTTCATGCCGAGCACGTCGGTATAGAACCGGACCGAGCGCTGCAGGTCCCCGACGCGCAGCATGGTATGGAGCAGTCTCATCGTTGGCCTTTCAATATGGGAAGGGTCGCCGCCGCCAGTTCCAGCCTTTCTCGCGCCGAGCGCCACTCAGGATACAGCCGTGCGAGCAGCGCCCAGAAGCGGCGTGAGTGGTTCATCTCGACCAGGTGCGCGACCTCGTGGGCGATGACGTAGTCGGTCAGCGCGGGCTCCAGGTGCACGAGCCGCCAGCAAAGGCGGATGGTGCCGTCCTCGGTGCAGACGCCCCACTGCGTGCGCGCGTTCGAGAGCCGCACGTGGGGCGCCTCGGCGCCGATCTCGGCGGCGTAGTGCGCCACGCGGGGACGAAACGCTTCGAGCGCCTGGAGCTTGAGCCATGTCACCAGCGCGTCGACCGGTCGGGAGCGCCGGCCGACCGTGACCACGACCCGGCCGTCGCGCCTCTCGACATGGCGCCGCCCGGCGCGAACCTCGAGCACCTGCGGCGCGCCGAACACCGGGACGATCTCTCCGCTAGCGCCATGCACGTGCGGGCCGCGCGGCATGCGCGACCACTCGTCGAGCTTGCGCAGGATCCAGCGCTCCTTGTCGCGGAGGAATCCTTCGATCTCGCGCCACGGCGCGCGCAGCGGCGCGGCGACGCGCAGCCCCTGCGCGTCGACCGTGATGCCGAGGGTGCGGCGGCGGCGGCGCGCGAAGCGGTATTCCACCGTGCGGCCGCCGAGCTCGATCAGCAAAGTTCCTTCTGTTGCTCTTCTATCCATTTCTCCGCCAGTTGGTTCACCGTCTTCGGGTCGCGGTTCGCCGACTCTATCGTCGGACCGATGCGCACGGTCACCGTGCCCGGGCGTTTCAAAAAAGCGTTTCGCGGCCAGAAGAGTCCTGCGTTATGCGCGACCGGCACCACCGGCGCACCGGCTTCCGCGGCGAGCCACGCGCCGCCGAGCTGGTACGGACGGCGCTCGCCCGGACGCACCCGCGTGCCTTCGGGAAAGACCACCACCCAGAAGCCCTGCTCCAGGCGCTCGCGGCCCTTTTTCGCGATGGCTCGCAACGCCGCCACGCCGCGCGAGCGGTTGATGGCGATCGGGCTCATCAGCGCGAGGCCCCAGCCAAAAAACGGGATCCACAGGAGCTCGCGCTTCAGCACATGCACCTGCGGCGGGAAGATGAGCTGGAATGCCATCGTTTCCCACGCCGACTGGTGCTTGGCGAGGATCACGGCCGGACGCGGGGGCAGGTGCTCGGCGCCTTCGATTCGCCAGCGGATGCCGAGGATGGCTCTCGCAAGCTGGACGACGAGGCGCGACCAGCCGGCGATGATGCGGTAGCGCAGGAGTCGCGGCAGCACCACCGTGCACAGGGCGAGGAGCGCGTACGGCGGCGTGATCAGCACGAGCGCCAGGGCGAAGGCGCTCGAGCGCAGCCACGTCATGGAGCGAGATGCTCGGCGAAGGCGGCGAGATCCGGGAAAATTTCCGTGCCGGGCGGCAGGCCGCCTTCGTCGCGCGTTTTCTTGCCTTTTCCGGTCAGCACCAGAACCGGCCGCGCGCCGGCGGCCGCGGCGGCCTGCGTGTCCTTGAGCGCGTCGCCGACCATGTAGACGTCCTTCAGCGAGACGTTGAAGCGCCGTGCGATCTCGAGCAGCATGCCCGGCTCGGGCTTGCGGCACGGGCAGCGCGAATCCGCCGTGTGCGGACAGAAGAAGAACGCGTCGACGCGTCCCCCGGCCTGCGCGGCCGCGCGCTGCAGCGCATCGTGGATCTCGAACAGCGTGCGCGTGTTGAACAGGCCGCGCGCGATGCCGGACTGGTTGGTCGCCACGACGATGCGGTAGCCGGCCTGCGTGAGGCGCGCGATGGCCTCGATCGCGCCCTTGATCGGGCGCCACTCGTCCAGCGACTTGATGTAATGGTCGCTATCGTGGTTGATGGTGCCGTCGCGATCGAGGATGACGAGCTTCATGTGGCCAGCTTGGACAGGTCGGCGATCCGGTTCATCGTGCCATGCAGGCGCCCCAGGAAGCCGATGCGGTTCGCGCGCACGCGCGGATCCTTGTCCATCACCATCACCTTGTCGAAGAACGCATCGACCGGACTCTTCAGGCTGGCGAGCGCCTTGAGCGCGCCGGTGTAATCGAGCGTGCTGAAGGCGCGATCGACGTCGGGCTGCAGGCGGCTAAACGTGCTGGCCAGCGTTTTTTCCTCCGGCAGCACCATCAGCGCCGGATCGAACTGGGCGGGCACATCATCCGCCTGCTTCAGGATGTTGCCGATGCGCTTGTTCGCCGCGGCGAGGCTCTCGGCCTCGGGCAGTTCGGCGAAGGCACGCACCGCCTCCAGCTGCCTCGGGATGAGATCCAGCCGCCCGGGCGCGAGGCAGAGGACGGCCTCGATTTCGTTGGCCGTATAGCCGCGCTCGCGGAAGTAGCCGCGCGCGCGCTCGAGGATGAACACCTTCACGTCGGCCGGCACGAAGTCGTCCAGCGACAAGGGGAGCGACTTCTCGACCAGTATGCGCACGATGCCAAGCGCCGCTCGCCGCAGACCGAAGGGGTCGCGCTCGCCGGTCGGCGCCTGGCCGATGCCGAAGAGGCCCTTCAGCGCCTCGAACTTGTCGGCGAGCGCCACCGCCGCCGCGATCGGCGTCTCCGGCAGCTCGTCGCCCGCGAATCGCGGCCGGTAGTGCTGCTCGATGGCATCGGCCACCGCGCGCGGCTCGCCGTCGTGCAGCGCGTAATACCGGCCCATCACGCCTTGCAGCTCCGGGAATTCGCCGACCATGCCCGTGAGCAGGTCGGCCTTCGCCAGCCATGCCGCGCGCTCGGTGAGGACCGGGTCTGCCTTCAGCTTGCGCGCGATGTCGCCGGCGAGGATCTGTACACGCTCGACGCGCTCGAGCTGGCTGCCGAGCTTGCCGTGATAGACCACCTTGCCGAGCGCGGGCACGCGCGACTCCAGCCGGCTCTTGCGGTCCTGGTTATAGAAGAAGCGCGCATCCTCCAGCCGGGGCCGCACCACGCGCTCGTTCCCGCCGACGATGTGCTTCGGGTCCTTCGTCTCCATATTGGAGACGATGAGGAAGCGGGGCCGGAGCTTCCCTTGCCCGTCGAAGAGCGGAAAGTATTTCTGGTTCTGCCGCATGGTCAGGATCAGGCACTCCTGCGGCACCTCGAGGAAGCCGGCGTCGAAGCCGCCGGCGTATACCCGCGGGTACTCGACCAGCGCCGTCACCTCGTCGAGCAGGTCGGCGTAGCCGCCGAGGCTTCCGGATTCGCGCGACGCGGCGTCCTTCAGCTGCTTCTCGATCTCCGCGCGCCGCTGCGCGAAGCCGGCGACGACCTTGCCCTCGCTCTCCAGTTGGCGCGCGTAGTCATCGGCGCGCTTGATGTCGATCGCCTTGTGGCCGAGGAAGCGGTGCCCCGCGGTCTGGCGCCCGGACGTCAGGCCGAGCACACTGCCCGGCACCAGGCGCTCGCCGTGCAGCATCACGAGGCCATGCACCGGGCGCACGAACTGCGCCTCGCCCGCGCCCCAGCGCATCACCTTCGGGATGGGCAGTGCCTTCAGTGCTTCCTCCACCGCCGGCGCGAGCATCTCGTCCAGCACCGCGCCCTTCACTTTGACGCGCGCGACGACCACCTCGCCCTTGGGGGTCGCGCGCTTCTCCAATTGGGAGGCCGATACGCCATGCTTGCGCGCGAATCCTTCGATGGCCGCTGCCGGCGCTTTCGCCGATGGACCGGCGACCTCGGTTTCGCGCCCCGCTGCGCTGGCCTGCACGTCGGCGATCGAAAAGGCGAGGCGCCGCGGGGTTGCATAGACCGCCAGCTCCCGACCGGCAGCGAGCTGCGCCTTAGCCAGCGAATCGAGCACCTTTTCGCCAAAGGCTTCCGACAGCGCGCGCAGCGATTTCGGCGGCAGCTCCTCGGTCAGGAGCTCGACAAGGAGAGTGGCCTTCACGATGCGAGCGGAAAGCCGAGGCGCTCGCGCGACTCGTAGTAGGCCTGCGCTATCGCGCGGGCGAGGCCGCGCACGCGGCCGATGTAGGCGGCGCGCTCGGTGGTCGAGATGGCGCCGCGCGCGTCGAGCAGGTTGAACGTATGCGAGCAGCGCAGGACCATCTCGTACGCCGGCAGCACCGCCTTCGCTTCCATCAGGCGCTTGGCCTCCGCCTCGTATTCGCCGAAGTGGCGGAAGAGCATCTCGGTGTTCGCGAGCTCGAAGTTGTAGCGCGACTGCTCGACCTCGTTCTGGTGGTAGACGTCGCCATACTTGACCCCGTCAACCCAGACGAGGTCATAGACGCTCTCCTTGCCCTGCAGGTACATCGCCAGGCGCTCGAGCCCGTACGTGATTTCGCCCAGCACCGGCTTGCAGGCGAGGCTGCCGACTTCCTGGAAATACGTGAACTGCGTGATCTCCATGCCGTCGAGCCAGACTTCCCAGCCGAGTCCCCAGGCGCCGAGCGTCGGCGACTCCCAGTCGTCCTCGACGAAGCGGATGTCGTGCTCTTTAGGGTCCACGCCGAGCGCGACGAGGGATTGCAGGTAGCGGTCCTGGATGTCCGGCGGCGACGGCTTCAGCACCACCTGGTATTGGTAATAGTGCTGCAGCCGGTTCGGGTTCTCGCCATAGCGGCCATCCTTCGGCCGGCGCGAGGGCTGCACGTAGGCCGCGTTCCACGGCTCGGGGCCGATCGCGCGCAGGAAGGTCGCCGTGTGGAACGTGCCCGCGCCCATTTCCATGTCGTAGGGCTGCAGCAGCACGCAGCCTTGCTTGTCCCAGTACTCGTTGAGACGCAGGATGAGTTGTTGGAAGCTCAGCATGAAGCCCGGGGATTCTACCGGCTGGGTTTGCGCCGGGCGATCACCGTACAGGCGACAAGCGCGCCAAGCGCGAGAAGCACGATCGGCCAGTCGCGCCAGCGCACGTACGGCGTGGCGCCGACGTAGCCCTGCGCGGACGTCTCCAGCCGGCCTTCGGTGAACTGCGGCAGCGCGCCGAGCACGCGGGCGTCGCGGTCGATGGCCGCCGTGATGCCGGTGTTGGTGGCGGTGAGATACATGCGCCCGGTCTCGGCCGCGCGCAGCTGTCCCATCTGCAGGTGCTGCGCGGGCGCGAGCGAATCACCGAACCAGGCGACGTTCGACACGTTGACGAGGAGCGTCGCTTCCGGCAGCTGGCGCGCGATGGCGTCGCCAAAGGCGTCCTCGTAGCAGACGTTGACCCCGATTTTCTGCCCGGCCGCCGCCAGCACCGACTGGTCAGGGGTGCCGCGCGAAAAATCCGACATCGGGATGTTGACCATTCGCAGCGTCCACGCGAGCCCCGGCGGCACGAATTCGCCGTAGGGGACGAGATGCACCTTGTTATAGAGCTGGCGCGGCGACACGCCGAGCGTGATGACGCTGTTGTAGAACTCATCGGCCGACTTGCGCGTCGGCACGCCGAGCAGCAGGTCGCCGTTGTTCCGCCGCGCCACCCTGTCGAGGAATTCGATGTAGCGCGGATCGACCGTGTCGAGGAAGCGCGGCACCGCGGTTTCCGGAAAGACGATGAGGCGCGCCTTCGTGTCATTCGCGAGCGCGGCGTAGGTTTCCAGCGTCCGCACGTATCGCCGCGGGTCGAACTTGAGCGACTGCTCGATGTTTCCCTGGAGCAGCGCGACGGTCAGCGGCTCGCCCGTGGGCGCCGTCCACTCGACATGGCGCAGGCCTTCGCCGAGCGCGAGCAGCGCCACGATGGCGCTTGCCCAAACGAACCGGCGCGGGCCGCGCATCGCGAGCCATAGCAGCGCGCCCAGCATTACGGTGAGGAAGGAAAGCGCAAACACGCCGCCGAGCGGCGCATAACCCTGCAGCGGCCAGCGCGCCGACGCATAGCCGAACGAAAGCCATGGGAAGCCGGTGAGAATCCAGGAGCGGACCCACTCGCCGAGCGTCCATGCGGCAGGAATCAGCACGGCAGCGCGGACCGCCAGCGATGCCGGGATGCGGGCCTGCAGCCAGCCGGCGAGCGCCGGGAAGAGCGCGAGGAAGGCACAGAAGATGAACGTCGCCAACCCCGCCACCACGGCCGGCATGCCGCCGATGTCGTGCAGGCTGACGTAGATCCAGGAGACGCCGGCGGCGAACAGACCGAAGCCGAACGCGTACCCCACCCGGAAAGCCTGCGCGGGAGAAGCAACGCTCCATTCGCGCGCCAGCCAGGCGAGCGCGACGACGGCGAGCGGGAAGAAGCCGAGCGGCGCGAAGGACGCGACGGCCAGCGCGCCGAGAGCGAAAGCGATGAGGGGCGAACGCAGGCGGGAGGTGATAATCAAGGGTAACACTTGAAGCGAATCCTCCTCACCAACTTCCATCCGCATCCCGGCGGCGGCGGCGGCCATGCCCGCTATATCCGCACCATCCTGAGCAGCCGGCTTCGCAAGGAGTTCGAGTTCGCGGTGGCGGCGCCCGACGGGTCGGGCGTGTGGCGTCTCGGCGCCGAGCTGAACGCGCCGGCGTTCGCCTGCGACTTCCCGGGCCACTTCCGCGAGATTCCTCAAATGCTGGGCGCGGTGCGCCGGTTCGACCGCATCGCCGGCGAGTGGCGTCCGGACCTCGTCCACATGAATGGCTCGCGCGACCAGAACATCGTCGTGCTGTGGAAAACGCTGGACCGAAGCGCCACGCCGTGCGTGCGCACGCATCACGCGGTGCGCAGCATCCCGAACAACGCGTACAACCGGTACGCCTACCTGAAGGTGATCGGCGGCCACCTCTATGTGAGCCATAGCGCGAAGAACATCTCGTGGGCCGAGCCGTCGCTGCAGCCGCCGAACTCGGTGGTGGTGCCGAACGGCGTCGACGTCGACTTCTGGTCGCCGCGGCCGAAGGACGCGGCCAGCCTGCAGGCGCTCGGCCTCGCCACGTCCGATTTTGTCTTCGGCTCGCACGCCGGCATGGGCTGGCACAAGCGCACCGATCTTTTCCTGCGCGGCGCGGCGCTCCTCACGAAGCGGGGCGCCCCTCGTCCATTCAAGATCCTGCTGCGCGGCAACGACAAGGAAGTCGCCGAGAGCCGGCGCGTCGCGGCCGAGGTCGGCATCGAAAACGTCGTCTACCAGGGCTATGCGGAAGACCCGCGCGGCTACCTGTCCGTGATCGACGTCGGTTTTCTCCTGAGCGAGGCGATCGAGGCCGTCTCGTTCGCCGCGCGCGAGCTGATGGCGATGGGCAAGCCGCTCATCAGCTCGAACTATGCCGGCCTGGTGGAGAACGTGGATGACGAGCTGAACGGCCGGCTGGTGGAGTGCGGCGACGCGGAAGGCGTCGCCGAGGCGATCGACTGGTTTCTGCGCCTAACGCCGGAGCGCTTCGCCGAGGTGAGCCGTAACGCGCGGCTCAAAGCGGAACGCGTGTTCACCGTCGACAAGCAGATCGAGGGGCTGCGGCGCTTCTACCGCAGGTCCCTGGGCTTGTCGACGAGCAGCGTGTAGACGCGCCGGCTGTCGGCGCGCAGCACCTGGAAGCGCAGGCCCTCGATGATCACCGTCTCGCCGCGCTTCGGCAGCCGGCCGAGGTGCGCAATCACCATGCCGCCCACGGTGTCCGTGGCTTCGTCGGGGAACTGCGTGCCGAACGCAGCGTTGAAGTCCGCGATCTGCGTGAGCGCCTTGACACGAAACCGCCCTCCCGGCTCGGGGATGATGTTGTCGGAGGCTTCGTCGAAGTCGTACTCGTCCTCGATCTCGCCGACGATCTGCTCGAGCACGTCCTCGATGGTCACCAGGCCGGACACGCCGCCGTACTCGTCGACCACCAGCGCCATATGGTTGCGGCTCGCGCGGAACTCGCGCAGCAGCACGTTGAGCCGCTTCGCTTCCGGCACGAACACCGCCGGCCTGAGCATCTCGCGCACGTTGAATTCCTCGTCGCCGGCGTAGTGGCGCAGGAGATCCTTGGCGAGCAGGATGCCGATCACGTCGTCGCGATTCTGGTCGATGACCGGGAAGCGCGAATGCGCCGTCGCCATCACGCGGGGAATGAAGGTCTCGATCGGCTCGTTGATGTCGATGAAGTCGACCTGCGCGCGCGGGATCATGATGTCGCGCACCTGCATCTCGGAAACGTTGAGCGCGCCCTCGATGATGGAGAGCGCGTCGGCGTCGAGCAGGTTGCGCGAGTAGGCCGAGCGCAGCAGCTCGACCAGCTGGTCGCGGTCGCTCGGCTCGCGCATCAGCAGGGCGGACAGGCGTTCGAGCAGGCTCGGGCGCGCGGGATCGTTCATTCCGGCTCGGCTGATTCTAGCGTGTAAGGATTGCGAAAGCCGAAGCGCCGCAGCAGCCCGATTTCCCGCGCCTCCATTCGTTTTCCGTGCCTCAGGCCGCGGAGGTGCAGCATGCCGTGCATCACGAGATGCGCGTAATGCGCGCGCACGGTCTTTCCCTGCTCGCGCGCTTCCCGCACGACGACGGGATGGCACACCACGATGTCGCCCGCACGGCCGTAGGGGAAGCTCAGCACGTTGGTCGCATAGTCCTTCTTCCGGTACTGGCAATTCAGGCGCCGGCCTTCGGCGCGGCCCACGATCCTTATTGTTACGGGAAGCGTGCCCGCCGCGCGTGCCCACGCGCGCAGCGACGCGGCGCCCGGCACGCCCCGCCGGGGGACGGCGTATTGCAGCGCGACGTTATTCCTGCGCAGCGTTCGCGTCGTACGCATCGATGATGCGCGCGACGAGTGGATGGCGCACGACGTCCTGCGCCCCGAACTGCGTGAAGGCGATGCCCCGCACGCCTTCGAGGATGCGCCGTGCTTCGATCAACCCGCTTTTGTGGCCGCGCGGCAGGTCGATCTGCGTCACGTCGCCGTTGACGACCACCTTGGCGCCGAAGCCGATGCGCGTGAGGAACATCTTCATCTGCTCGGGCGTCGTGTTCTGCGCCTCGTCCAGGATGATGAAGGCGTGGTTGAGCGTGCGGCCGCGCATGTAGGCGAGCGGCGCGAGCTCGATGGCGCCGCGCTCGAGCAGCTTGCCGGTCTTCTCGAATCCCATGAGATCGAACAAGGCGTCGTACAGAGGGCGCAGATACGGGTCGACCTTCTGCGCGAGGTCGCCCGGCAGGAAGCCGAGCCGCTCGCCGGCTTCCACCGCCGGGCGCGCGAGCACGATGCGCTTCACCTTGTCGCGCTCCAGTGCATCGACCGCGCAGGCGACGGCGAGATAGGTCTTGCCGGTTCCCGCCGGTCCGATGCCGAAGGTCAGGTCGCTGGCGAGGATCTTCTCGATGTACTCGACCTGGTGCGGCGTGCGGCCGTGCAGGTCAGGGCGCTTGGTGAGGAGCTGCGGACCGTCGTGCGTCGGCTTTTGATGGTGCGAGAGCTCAGTGAGCGCGAGCTGCACGTCGTCGACGGTCAGGTCGCCGGTGGCTCGGTCATAGAAGTGCTCGATGGCCTGCGCCGCGCGCTCCGCGTGCTCGCCGCGCACGGTGAACTTGCCGCCGCGCCGCGCGATGGTCACGTCGAGCGCGGATTCGATCCGGCGCAGGTTCTCGTCGAGCGAGCCGCACAGGCGCGCGAGGCGCTGGTTGTCCACCGGGTCGAGTTTCACCTCGACGGGCTTGTCCCTCATGCCGTCAGTTCACCGCGCAGCGAATGCGAACGCGCGCCGGTGATGCGCACGTCGACGAACCCGTCGATGAGGTCGGCCGTGCCGGCGAAGTTGACGACGCGGTTGTTGCCCGTGCGGCCGGCGAGCTCGTGCTCGCGCTTGCGGGAGACGCCCTCGACCAGGACGCGCTCCACCCTGCCGACCATCCGTTCGGAAACCGCCGCGGCCTGCGACTGGATCTGCGCCTGCAGCCGCTGCAGGCGCCGGCTTTTCATTTCCGCGCTCACCTCGTCCGGTAGCTCGGCAGCCGGCGTGCCTGGTCGCCGGCTGTAGATGAAGCTGTAGGAGTCGTCGAGCTCGAGCTCCGCCGCGAGCTTGAGGCTGGCCTCGAAGTCCGCCTCGGTCTCGCCCGGGAAGCCGACGATGAAATCCGAGCTCACGCTGACGTCCGGCCGCGCGCGGCGCAGGCGCCGGATGATGGAGCGGTATTCGAGCGCGGTGTAGCCGCGCTTCATTGCCGCGAGGATGCGGTCGGAGCCCGACTGCACCGGCAGGTGGACGTGCGGCGCGAGCTTCGGCAGCGCGCCGTGCGCGTCGATCAGGCGCTGCGTGAACTCGCGCGGATGCGAGGTGGTGTAGCGGACCCGCTCTACCGGCAGCTCGCAGACGAAATGCAGCAGCTCGGCGAAGTCCGCGACCTGGCCATTGATCTCTCCGCGCCAGGCGTTCACGTTCTGGCCGAGCAGCGTCACTTCCTTCACGCCCAGCGCCGCGACCTCGCCGATGATGTCCGCAAACGGGCGCGACACTTCTTCGCCGCGCGTGTAAGGCACGACGCAAAAGCTGCAGTACTTGGAGCACCCTTCCATGATCGAGACGAAGGCGCGCGCGCGCTCGGCGCGCGGCGCGGGCAGGGCGTCGAACTTCTCGATCTGCGGGAAGCTGATGTCGACCTGCGGCTCGCCCGTCGCGCGGCGGCGGTCGAGGAGCTGGGGGAGGCGGTGCAGCGTCTGCGGCCCGAAGACCACGTCGACGAATGGCGAGCGCTTCACGATCGCCGCGCCTTCCTGGCTCGCGACGCAGCCGCCGACGGCAATCATGAGCTGCGGGTTGGCGCGCTTCAAATGCCGTACGCGGCCGAGGTCGGCGAACACCTTTTCCTGGGCCTTCTCGCGCACCGAGCAGGTGTTGAACACGATGAGGTCCGCATCCTCTGGCCGCTCGGCGCGCTCCATGCCTTTTTCCGCGCGCAGCACGTCGGCGATCTTGTCCGAGTCGTACTCGTTCATCTGGCAGCCGAACGTGCGCAGGTAGAGCTTGGCCATCTACTGGTCCGGCTTGTCCGCTTCTTGCGGCGTGAGGATCCACACGCGGTGCACGAGGCCCGCGCTGTCGAGCTGGTACTTCACGATCGAGCCCGGCGGCAGGGTCGCCGGCATGATGATGCGGTTCATCGTGTCGCGGATCTGCGCGCCCGCCGAGAGCTGCGCCGGCTGCCCGTTCAACGAAACCACGTTCTCCTGGACATGGCTCATCTCCGCCCGCTTCGCGTCGGCGGGAATGGTGCGCAGCTGCGCGGCGGCGCTGGCGGCGAAAAGCAGGCTGATGAGAAAAGCGATCGTTCTCATGCTGACCGGGAAAGGGGGAAATGGTGGCGAATCAGGGACTCGAACCCCGGACACACGGATTATGATTCCGCTGCTCTAACCAGCTGAGCTAATTCGCCACGTCAAGGGACGGCATTATAAACCCGGGCAGCGTCGATCTCGTCGTCGTCGGCGGCGGGCCGGTCGGCGCAAGCCTGGCGCGCGCGCTGCCCGACCTTGCCGTCGCGCTGGTGGGGGCGGCCCCGGAAGCGGTGCACGCCGACGGTTTCGACGTGCGCGTCTATGCGCTAAGCCCCGGCAACGTGGACTTCCTGCGTGGCCTCGGTGCCTGGGGGGAGATTCTGCCGCGCGCGACGCCGGTGCACGCCATGCG
>Ga0070681_10002118_pt1 | contig 18019 bp, 13 predicted proteins | sample KBSC83BmetaG_FD_65650 | JGI IMG/M metagenome (GOLD analysis project Ga0070681, IMG submission 65650) | Corn rhizosphere microbial communities from Kellogg Biological Station, Michigan, USA - KBS C8-3B metaG | ecosystem: Host-associated > Plants > Roots > Rhizosphere | place: USA: Michigan... | reverse complement strand
TCAAGGAGAAGCGCGCGACCTTCGCCGCCACGCCGGCCGATCTCGCCCGGCGGCCGGGGCCGGCCACCCGATGGCGGAACCTGACCCTGGCCGGCGATTGGACTGCGACCGGATTGCCGGCAACGATTGAAGGAGCGGTGCGTTCGGGCCACAGTGCGGCCGCAACGGCCCTCACTACCCCGTTGGGGGGTGGAAAGGCTTGAGATTGCGAAAAATCTCCACCATCTTCAGCGCGCGCGTCCCTATGCTCTCGATGCAACACAAATCCGTGCGATGTCAGCTTTGACCAAACCCCTGGACGCCGGGCGCCCGCCCGAGCGCGGGCCGGGCTTCGGACAGACTCAGCCAAGCAACCGCCTGCTGTCGCAGGCGGTGACGCGGGCGGCCGAGGCGCTGGGCGGCCTGCAGCAGGCGGACGGGCACTGGGTCTTCGAGCTCGAGGCCGACGCCACCATTCCGGCCGAGTTCGTGCTGCTGCAGCATTTCCTGGGCGAGATCGATGCCACCCTCGAGGCGCCGATCACACGCTATCTGATCGACATCCAGTCCGAGGATGGCGGCTGGCCGCTGTTCCATGGCGGCAAGACCGACCTCAGCGCGACGGTGAAGGCCTATTTCGCCTTGAAGGCCATGGGTCAGCCGATCGACGCCCCGCATATGGTGCGCGCCCGCGAGGCGGTGCTGGCGCGCGGCGGCGCCGAGCGCGCCAACGTCTTCACGCGCATCCTGCTCGCCCAATTCGGCGAAGTGCCCTGGCGCGCCGTGCCGGTGATGCCGGTCGAGATCATGAATCTGCCGCGCTGGTTCTTCTTCCATCTCGACAAGGTGTCTTACTGGTCGCGCACCGTGCTGGTGCCGCTGCTCGTCATCATGGCGGTCAAGCCGAAGCCGGTTAATCCCAAGGGCATCCGCATCCTCGAGCTGTTCCGCCAGGATCCGCAGACGGTCCGCGACTGGCTGAAGCATGGTCCCAACACGCGTTCGGGCTGGGCCCGCCTGTTCCGCGGCGTCGATACCGTGCTGCGCCGGGTCGAGCGTTTCTTCCCGAAAAAGGCGCGTGCCCGCGCAATCGAGCGGGCCGTCGCCTTCGTGCATGAGCGGCTGAACGGCGAGGACGGGCTCGGCGCCATCTATCCCGCCATGGCCAATTCGGTGCTCATGTATGAGTGCCTCGGCTATCCTAAGGATCATCCCGATCTCGTCACCGCCAAGCGCTCGCTGCGCAAGCTGCTGGTGATCGACGGCGATCGCGCCTATTGCCAGCCCTGTCTCTCGCCGATCTGGGACACCGCGCTCGCCTGCCATGCGATGCTCGAGGTCGGCGGCAAGGAGGCCGACACGCAGGTCGCGCAGGGACTGCGTTGGCTCGCCGACCGGCAGGTCCTGGATGTCGTCGGCGATTGGGCGGCGCAGCGGCCGAAGGTGCGTCCGGGCGGCTGGCCCTTCCAATATGCCAACGCCCATTATCCCGATCTCGACGACACCGCCGTGGTGGTGATGGCGCTCGACCGCGCCGCCGGCGCGGAATATCGCCCGGCGATCGCGCGCGCCAGCGAATGGGTGGAAGGGCTGCAGAGCAAGAATGGCGGCTGGGGCGCGTTCGACGCGGACAACACCACCGACTACCTCAATTACATTCCCTTCGCCGATCACGGCGCACTGCTCGATCCGCCGACCGCCGACGTGACGGCGCGCTGCGTCGGCATGCTGGCGCAGCTCGGCCGCGGCCCGGGCGATCCCGCGCTCGAGGCCGGCCTCGCCTTCCTGCGCAAACACCAGGAAAAGGACGGCTCCTGGTTCGGCCGCTGGGGCACCAACTACATCTACGGCACTTGGTCGGTGCTGAGCGCGCTCAACGCCGCCGGCATCGATCCCGATTCCTCCGAAGTCCGACGCGCCGTCGACTGGCTTGTCTCGGTGCAGCGCGCCGATGGCGGCTGGGGCGAGAGCGGGGATTCCTATTACGACGGCGCGCCGCACGGCGAAGGGGCGGAATCGACGCCGTCGCAGACGGCCTGGGCGCTGCTCGGGCTGATGGCGGCAGGCGAGGTCAACCATCCCGCCGTGAAGCGCGGCATCGACTATCTCATCTCGGCGCAGAACCACACCGGCCTATGGCAGGAGGAGGCCTACAACGCCGTCGGCTTCCCGCGCGTCTTCTATCTCCGTTATCATGGCTATTCCGCCTTCTTCCCCTTGTGGGCGCTCGCGCGCTACCGCAATCTGACGCAAGGCAACGCCACGACCGTCATCTACGGCATCTGAGCCTCAGGCTTTCCCGCCCAATCCATGTCCCGTTCCTTCGCCGCGGTGCGGCCGACCCATGATCCGGCATTGCTCGGTCCGGTCCGGCTCGGGCTTGTCACGGGCATTGCCGCCGAAGCGCGCATCGCCGCCGATTGCTGCAGCCTGATCGGCTGCTCGGGGGGCAGCCCGGCCCGGGCCCGCGCCGAGGCCGAACGGCTGGTGGCCGAGGGTGCGACGCATCTCGTGAGCTTCGGCATCGCCGGCGGCCTCGATGCGGCGCTCGAGCCGGGCGCGCTCATCATCCCCGATGCCGTGCTGGCCTCCGGCGCGCGGCGCTATGCCACCGACCGGCTGTGGCGCGAACGGCTGCTCGCCGCATTGCCGGACGCGTCCTGCGGCGCGCTCTATGGCAGCGATTCGCTGATCGAGAGCGTCGCCGAGAAGCGCGCGCTCTATCGCGAGACCGGCGCCCGCGCCGTCGACCTCGAAAGCCATGCCGTAGCGGCCGCGGCGGAGCGCCTGGCGCGGCCCTTCATCGCGTTTCGCGCCATCTCCGATCCGGCCGAGCGCCGCCTGCCACCCGCCGTGCGCGTCGGGCTGAAAGCCGATGGCTCGACCGCGATCGGCCAGGTGCTGCTGCATGTCGCGCGCCGGCCGGGCCAGCTCGCCTCGCTCATCCGCACCGCCTTCGATGCCGGCACGGCGTTGAAAAGCCTGCGTGGCCTCATCGAGATTTTGGCCAAGACGGCGCCGGCGGCTTAAGGCCGGCGACCGAGACAATCCACCCGAAGTGACGGCGGGCGACGCGCGCCATCACTCTCTTCTCCGTGATCTCACGGGGTGGAACGATCCCGCCCACCCGGCCAGCGTCTAGTCGTCGCCGTGGCCGGGAACGAGGCGCGGGGTGCCGCCATGAATGCCCTGCAGCGCATCCTGCACATGGCGCGAGAAGACGTATTCGGCGGGCCGCTGGCGGTCGAGCGGGATCTCCGGCGCCATCGGCCCCTCGGTGCGCGGGCCGCGCAGGCCGGCCACGATCGCCTTCAGCGGATGATGCACGGCATCGATGACGGCGGTCGCCTCGTAGCCGCTATGCACCATGCAGTCGGCGCACTTCTCGTAATTGCCGGTGCCGTAGCGGTCCCAATCGGTCTCTTGCATCAGCTCGCGGAAGCTCTTGGCATAGCCTTCGCCGAGCAGGTAGCAGGGGCGCTGCCAGCCGAACACGTTGCGCGTCGGGTTGCCCCAGGGCGTGCAGCGATAGGTCTGGTTGCCGGCGAGGAAGTCGAGGAAGAGCGGCGACTGGGTGAAGCGCCACTTCTTGCCCTTGCCGCGCTTGAAGATCTCGCGGAACAGCGTCTTGGTCTTGTGGCGATTGAGGAAATGCTGCTGGTCGGGGGCGCGCTCATAGGCGTAGCCCGGCGACAGCATGGCGCCCTCGACACCGAGCTTCATGCAGCTGTCGAAGAAGCCGGCGACGCGGTCGGGGTCGGCGCCGTCGAACAGCGTGCAATTGATCGCGACGCGGAAGCCGCGGTCGCGGGCGCGCTTGATGGCCGCCACGGCGCGGTCGTAGACGCCGTCCTGGCTGACTGCGAAGTCGTGCATCTCGCGGTCGCCGTCGAGATGGACGTCCCAGTTGAAGTCGGGGTGCGGCGTGAACTTGTCGAGCTGCTTATCCATGAGCAGCGCGTTGGTGCACAGCACCACCAGCTTCTTCTTGGACAGCATGCCCGCGACGATCTGCGGCATCTCCTTGTGCAGCAGCGGCTCGCCGCCGGCGATCGCCACGACCGGCGCGCCGCATTCGTCGGCGGCGTGCAGGCACTCCTCGACCGACAGGCGCTGGTTGAGGATCTCCTCGGGATAGTCGATCTTGCCGCAGCCGGCGCAGGCCAGGTTGCAGCGGAACAACGGCTCGAGCATGAGCACGAGCGGATAGCGCTTCACGCCCTTGAGATGCTGCTTCAGCACATACGAGCCGACGCGCAGCTGCTGCTTCAACGGAATCATGCTCTTGCGGCTCCTGCCTCGGCAGGCTCGCTGAGCTCGGCCGGCATACGGAAACGAACATTCTCGTCGGCGCCGGGCTGGACCGATAGCTCGACGGGCCCATGCTGCCTCAGCGCCTCGATCAGCTCCTGCACCAGCTCGTCGGGCGCCGAGGCGCCGGCGGTGATGCCGACGGCGCGCGCGCCCTCGAGCCAGGCCATATCCAACGCCCGCGCATCCTCGATCAGGTAGCTCGGCACGCCGAGCTCGGCGCCGATCTCGCGCAGCCGGTTGGAGTTGGAGCTGTTGCGCGCGCCGACCACTAGCAGCACGTCGACGCGCGCGGCGAGATCGCGCACGGCACGCTGACGGTTCTGGGTGGCGTAGCAGATATCCTTGGTGTCGGGCCCGACGATGGCGGGAAAGCGCGCCTTCAGCGCGTCGATGATGGCCCGCGTGTCATCCACCGAGAGGGTGGTCTGGGTGACATAGGCGAGCTCCTGGGGATCGCGCACCGCAAGCGCCGCCACATCCTCGACCGAGGAGATGAGATGGATCGGGCCGGGAATGCGGCCCATCGTGCCCTCGACCTCGGGATGGCCGGCATGACCGATCAGGATCACGTCCTTGCCCTGGGCGGCGTAGCGCTGGCCTTCGCTATGCACCTTGGAGACCAGCGGGCAGGTCGCGTCGATCACCGGCAGGTTGCGTTCCTCGGCCCCCTGCTCGACGGCGCGCGCCACGCCATGGGCGCTGAAGATGGTGATGCCGCCCGGCGGCACCTCGTCGATCTCCTCGACGAAGCGGGCGCCCTTGGCGCGCAGGCTCTCGACGACATGCCGGTTGAGGACGATCTCGTGGCGGACATAGACGGGCGGGCCGTATTTCTCGAGGGCCCGCTCGACGATCTCGATCGCCCGCTCGACCCCGGCACAAAATCCCCGCGGCTGCGCCAAAATAACCTGCATTCAAATTCTCGCTCGGCCGTTAGCGGAGGCAGCTCCCCGCCCGGGACGGGGCCTGACTATACGCGGAATTAACGTTGTCGCCACTTGTACTTCCCCGGAACTCCACAAACTTGCAACAGTGGCGTTGACACTGTCACATTCCCGCATCACGTGAGAGGGAATCGCCTGACGCCTGTCGGACAAATGGGGATACGCCAGCTAACATCAAGAATTCGCGTTATTTATCCAGGCTTAGCCGTCACGTTACCGCAGCGTTAAAATTGCCAAGCTTGGCGGTCTGTGCTCTTTTACAGCCATATTTAGCGACAGGGCCTGAAGCCGCGGCCAAGGTCGCAGCCTATAGTCTATGGGGAATGACGCCTTGGACAGCACGAGCAAGACCCCGCTCCTCGACCAGATTTCCGAGCCTGCCGATCTCCGCCGCCTGAGCGACGCAGAGCTGTCGCAGGTCGCCGAAGAGCTCCGGACCGAGACCATCGACGCGGTCTCCAACACGGGTGGCCATCTCGGGGCCGGACTCGGGGTGGTCGAGCTGACGGTCGCCGTGCACGCCGTCTTCGACACACCGCACGACCGGTTGATCTGGGACGTCGGACATCAGTCCTACCCGCACAAGATCCTCACCGGCCGGCGCGACCGTATCCGCACCCTGCGCCAGGGCGGCGGCCTGTCGGGCTTCACCAAGCGCAGCGAAAGCGTCTACGACCCGTTCGGGGCGGCGCACAGCTCGACCTCGATCTCGGCCGGTTTCGGCATGGCCGTCGCGCGCGATCTCAAGGGCGATGAGCGCAACGTCATCGCCGTCATCGGCGACGGCGCCATGAGCGCCGGCATGGCCTATGAGGCGATGAACAATGCCGGCTCGTCGCAGAGTCGGCTGATCGTCATCCTCAACGACAACGACATGTCGATCGCGCCGCCGGTCGGCGCCGTCAGCAACTATCTTTCGCGGCTGATCTCGTCGCATTCCTACCGGTCGCTGCGGAACATGGCCTTCGACGTGGCAAAGCATCTGCCCGAGCCCGTTCTCCGCGTCGCCAAGCGCGGCGAGGAATATGCCCGCGGCATGATCACCGGCGGCACCCTCTTCGAGGAACTCGGCTTCTACTATGTCGGGCCGGTCGACGGCCATAATCTCGACCATCTGCTCCCGGTGCTGCGCAATGTGCGCGACTGGAAGGAGCCGGGCCCCGTGCTGGTCCATGTCGTGACCCAGAAGGGACGCGGCTACAAGCCGGCCGAGAACAGCCAGGACAAGCTGCACGCCGTCGCCAAGTTCGACGTCGTCACCGGCGCGCAGGCCAAATCCTCGGCCAAGGCGCCCAATTACCAGAACGTCTTCGGCAAGGCCCTGATCGCCGAGGCCGAGCACGACAAGAGCATCGTCGGCATCACCGCGGCGATGCCGTCCGGCACCGGCCTGAACCTGTTCGCCGACCGCTTCCCGGAGCGCTGCTTCGATGTCGGCATCGCCGAGCAGCATGCCGTGACCTTCGCCGCCGGCATGGCGACCGAGGGCATGAAGCCGTTCTGCGCCATCTACTCGACCTTCCTGCAGCGTGCCTATGACCAGGTAGTGCATGACGTCGCCATCCAGTCGCTGCCGGTGCGCTTCGCCATCGACCGCGCCGGCCTGGTCGGTGCCGACGGCGCGACCCATGCCGGCAGCTTCGACGTCACCTATCTCTCGACCTTGCCCGGCTTCGTCGTCATGGCGGCGGCGGATGAGCTCGAGCTCATGCACATGGTGGCGACCGCCGTGCAGATCGACGACCGGCCCTCGGCGTTCCGTTATCCGCGCGGCGAGGGTGTCGGCATCGAATTGCCCGAGCGCGGCACGCCGCTCGAGATCGGCAAGGGCCGCGTCCTGCGCGAAGGCACCAAGGTGGCGTTGTTGAGCCTCGGCACGCGGCTGCACGAATGCCTCAAGGCCGCCGACGAGCTGGCGGCGCGCGGGCTCTCGACCACCGTCGCCGACGCCCGCTTCGCCAAGCCGCTCGATGCGGCGCTGATCCGGCGCCTGGCCAGCGAGCACGAGGTGCTGATCACAGTCGAGGAAGGCGCCATCGGCGGCTTCGGCAGCCATGTGCTGCACTATCTCGCCGATATCGGCCTGCTCGATGCCGGCCTCAAGATCCGGCCGATGGTGCTGCCCGACCGGTTCCTCGACCATGACGCGCCCGGCATCCAATATGACGAGGCCGGGCTCAATGCGCGTCAGATCGTGGCGACCGCCCTGTCGGCGCTCGGCCGGCAGGCGGCGTCCGTCCGAGCCTAGGAGCCAGGCATGACGGCGCTGCTACGCCGCGTCGCGCTGGCTTTCCTGTTGCTGCTGCCGATCGCGCCCGGCGCCGAGGCGCAGCAGGATCCGCGCCCCGTCGTCCAGGGCTTGTACGACGTGCTGCTCTCGACCATGAAGGAAGCGAGCCAGCTCGGCTTCAAGGGCCGCTACCAGCGGCTCGATCCGGCGGTGCGCAAGGCCTACGACCTGCCCTTCATGATCTCGATCGCCGTCGGTCCGAGCTGGGCGCAGCTCAATGACGGGCAAAAGCAGAAGCTGACCGAGGCTTTCGCCCGCTACTCGATCGCGCAATATGCCGGCCGCTTCGACGGCTATTCGGGCGAGCGTTTCGAGGTCGGCAATGTCAGCGACAACCGGGCCGGCAAGATGGTCGATACCAAGCTCGTCCAGGGCAATGGCGAACCGGTCCAGCTGAATTACCAGATGCACCAGGCGGCAGGCGCCTGGAAAATCATCGACGTCTTCCTGTCGGGCACGATCAGCCAGCTCGCCGTCAACCGTGCCGAATTCTCCGGCGTGATCCGGCGCGACGGACCCGACGGGCTCGTCGCCCTGCTCGAGCGCAAAGCCGCCGACTTCGATAAATAGCTTACTTCGACGGCGTCGGGCCGCTCGGCTCCGGCCCGTACAGGCTGTAGTCGAGCTCGGCGGGCGCGCCGTGGCGCAGCTCGGCATCGCGATACTGCCGCCAGACGCTGCGCATCTTGGCGTAGAAATCGAGCGAGTCGCGCTCGAGCTGATCGAGCGTCTCGATGTTGCGCGAGCGCAGATCGATACCCCACACGCCTTCGCGCACATAGACGAGCGTCGGCTCGTTATAGATCGTGCCGTCGACCAGCCGGTTGAAGGGATCGGCCAAGCCGTCGACTCCGTACTTGCCGATGGCATCGCGCGGGTCGGACGGGCCGAGGATCGGCAACACCAGATAGGGGCCGGGCGGCACGCCCCAGCGGTACAGGGTCTGACCGAAATCGCCGCTTTCCTGCGGCACGCCGTTCGCACCGAGGACATCGTAGAAGCCGCCGACGCCGACCGTCGAGTTGATCACGAAACGACTCACCGTCTTCGCCGCGCGGCCGCCTTCGCCCTGCAGCATGTTGTTCATGAAGATGACGGGCTCGTTGAGGTTATCGAGAAAATCCCTGATGCGATTGCGGGCGAATTCCGGCACGACGTCGCGGTAGCCGATTGCCACGGGCCGGATGACATATTTGTCGGCCACCTGATTGAAGGCGAAGATCTCCCGGTTCACCGGCTCCCACGGATCGTTGGTCGCCTCGAAAGCGGCGCGCTCGGTCGGATCCGTCGGTGCCGTGGCGCAACCGCTCGGCGCCAGCCCGACGAGGGCGAGCGCGGCAGCCGTGACGGCGAGCCGAAGAGGTCTTTTTTCTTTTGATGCGCTGGTCACGATCGCCTACCCGTCGCTTTCTTTGGTTGCCCGCCGGCCCTCTCGAACCCCTGAGCCCGCTTGAGCTGCCGCTATAAGAGCCCGGACTCGGGCAGGCTAGCAAGTGCTTGATCGGTCTGGGCCCGCTGGGGCAGGTTGCATTTTTGCACCTCGGGGAAAGACTCGCCTGTGACGGCCATCACACTCGCCGCCGGCTTGCTCTGCGCCGCCAGCCTGATCGGTGTCGTTTACCTTATTCTGGCCGGTCTGGCGGTGCGCCGCTTCCTGGCGCTCGCCCCGGCCGTCCCGACGGTCCGGCCACCCGTCACCCTGCTGAAGCCCCTGCGTGGCGCCGATTACGAGCTCGAGGCCAATCTCCGGCGATTCGGCCGTCTGGCCTATCCTGAGTATCAGATTGTGTTCGGCGTGCAGGACGAGGCCGATCCGGCGGTGGCGATCGTGCGGCGGCTGATCGCCGAGCGGCCGCCGGCCGACATGACGCTGGTGGTCGATTCGCGGCTCTATGGCAGCAACGGCAAGATCAGCAATCTCATCAACATGCTTGCCGCGGCACGCCACGATCTTCTCGTGATATCGGACAGCGACATGCGCGTCGGCGCCGACTATCTCGATCCGCTGGTCGCCGCGCTCGAGCCGCCCGGCGTCGGCATCGTCACCTGTCTCTATCGCGGCGCGGCGGCACCCGGACTGTGGTCGCGTCTCGGTGCCATGTTCATCTCCTACGGCTTCCTGCCCTCGGTGCTCGTCGGACGCTGGCTCGGTGCGCGCTTCGGCTGCTTCGGCGCGACCATGGCGCTGTCGCGCCGCACGCTCGAGGCGGCCGGCGGCTTCGAGGCGCTCAAGGACATTTTGGCCGATGACTACGCGCTCGGTGCGCGGGTGCGGGCCCTCGGCCTCGAGCTGGTTCTCAGCCGCTATCTGCCCGATACCGTGGTCGAGGAGCCGAGCTTTCGCCACCTGCTCGCGCACGAGCTGCGCTGGGCGCGGACGATGCGGGGCATAGCACCGGCGGGCTATGCCGCGTCGGTGATCACCATCCCCGTCCCGCTCGCCCTGCTGGCCGCCCTGCTGTGGCCGGCCGCCGGTCTCACGGCCCTCGCCATCGCCCTCGCGGCCCGGCTGGCGCAGGTGGCATGGCTCGCCCGCATGCAGGGCTTTCCCGCGCCTTCCGCATGGCTGGTTCCTGTGCGAGATTTGTTGTCCTTCGGGCTGGTCATCGCTAGTTTCTGCGGCACCGCGATCTCCTGGCGCGACCAGCGCTTCCGGGTCGATGCGGAAGGCCGGCTCAGCGCGGAAAGAGAGTCGAGAGCATGATGAAGACCCTGTTCCTGCAGCCCCCGTCCTTCGACGGTTTCGACGGCGGCGCCGGCTCGCGCTATCAGGCCAAGCGGGAGATCCGCTCCTTCTGGTTTCCGACCTGGCTTGCCCAGCCGGCGGCCCTGGTCGAGGGCTCGCGCCTCATCGATGCGCCCCCCGCCGGCATCCAGCTCGCCGACATCCTGCCGCTGGCCAAGGATTACGAGCTGGTGGTGATGCACACCTCGACGCCGTCCTTCAAATCCGACCTCGCGGTCGCCCAGGCGATGAAGGACGTCAACCCCAAGCTCAAGGTGGGCTTCATCGGCGCCAAGGTGGCGGTCGACCCCAACGGCAGCATGGCGGCCTCCCGCGCCCTCGATTTCGTCGCCCGCAACGAGTTCGACTTCACGGTGAAGGAGGTCGCGGAGGGACGCGACTGGGGAAGCATCGACGGGCTCACCCACCGCAACGGCTCCGGCGTCATCGTCCATAACCAGGATCGCGCCGTCCTCGAGGACATGGATGCGCTGCCCTTCGTGACCGAGGTCTACAAGCGCGACCTCAGGATCGAGAACTACTTCATCGGCTACCTCAAGCACCCCTACGTGTCGCTCTATACCGGCCGGGGCTGCCGCTCGAAATGCACCTTCTGCCTGTGGCCGCAGACGGTCGGCGGTCATCGCTACCGCACGCGCAGCGTCGAGAATGTCGTGGCCGAGATGCGCTACGCCAAGGAAGCCTTCCCGCAAGTGCAGGAATTCTTCTTCGACGACGATACCTTCACCGACGATCTGCCGCGCGCCGAGGCGATCGCCAAGGAGCTCGGCAAGCTCGGCATCACCTGGTCATGCAATGCCAAGGCGAATGTGCCGCGCGAGACCCTGAAGGTTCTGGCGGACAATGGGCTGCGCCTGCTCCTCGTCGGCTATGAATCGGGCAACCAGCAGATCCTCAACAACATCAAGAAGGGCATGCGCATCGACATCGCGCGGCGCTTCACCAAGGACTGCCACGACCTCGGCGTCACCATCCATGGCACCTTCATCCTGGGATTGCCCGGCGAGAGCAAGGAGACGATCCAGGAGACGATCCGCTTCGCCACCGACATCAACCCGCACACCATCCAAGTGTCGCTGGCCGCGCCCTATCCCGGCACCTTCCTGCACAAGCAAGCGGTCGAGAATGGCTGGCTCGACGAGAGCCACGCCGAGCTCATCGATGATGACGGCGTGCAGATGGCGCCGCTGCACTATCCGCATCTCAGCCATGACGAGATCTACCACTCGGTCGAGACCTTCTACAGGCGCTTCTATTTCCGCGCCGGAAAGATCGCCTCGATCGTGAACGAGATGGTGCGCAGCCCGCAGATGATGAAGCGTCGCCTGCGCGAGGGGCTCGAGTTCTACCAATTCCTCCGCGCCCGCGCGAGCTGAGCCCAGGGCCCGACGGGAGCACGGCGCATGCCGGCGCCTGACCCCGCCGCCCGGGGCGAGCGGACGCTCATCGTCACGGCCGACGATTTCGGCGCTTCCCTCGCCGTCAATGACGCGGTCGAGGCGGCGCATCAGGACGGCATCCTCACCACCGCCAGCCTCATGGTGGCCGCACCCGCCGCTGCCGATGCGGTGGCGCGGGCGAGGCGCCTCCCCTCGCTCAAGGTAGGGCTGCATCTCGTGCTCACCGACGGCGCGCCGCTGCTGCCGCCGCGCGAGATCCCGGCGCTGGTCGGGCGCGACGGCCGATTCATCGAGCCGCAAGCCTGGGCCGGGGTGCGTTACTTCTTCGACCCGGCGGCGCGGCGGCAGCTCGCTTGCGAGATCGAAGCACAGTTCGTCGCCTTCGCCGCCACCGGCCTCGTCCTCGACCATGCCAATGCGCACAAGCACATGCATCTCCACCCGACGGTGGCGCGCCTCATGATCGCGATCGGCCGCCGTTATGGCCTGAAGGCGCTGCGCCTGCCCTACGAGCCCGCGGCACCGCTCGCCGGCGCCGGCGAATGGAGCGCGTCGGGTCTGGCCGCCGGTGCCTTGCGCGCCTGGAGCACGCGCCTGCGGCAGCGCATCACGCAAGCCGGGCTCGTCACCTCGGACCAGCTCTTCGGCCTCGCCTGGTCGGGCGGCTTCACCGAGCAGCGGCTGCTGGCACTGCTGCCCCTGCTGCCGGGCGGTGTCAGCGAGATCTACTCGCATCCCGCAACCGGCGGCGGCTGGCCGGGCGCGGTCGAGTCCTACCGCTATCAGGAGGAATTCACCGCGCTGGCGAGCCCGCGCGTGCGCGCCGCCCTCGCCGCCCTCGATATTCGCCTCACCTCCTTCAGCGCGCTCGGGCCGGGGCGCGCCGCGTGATCCGCCTCGCCTCCCTGCTGGCCCTCGCCGGACTCGCGCTCGCCACCTTCCTCGTCGTCCGCCATGGCTGGAGCGAGATCCTGGGCGCGCTGGCCGTCGCCGGCCCCGGCCTCATCTGGGCGAGCCTGTTCCATTTCGTGCCGATGATCGCCAATGCGCGCGCCTGGCAGGCCCTCATTCCAGGCCGCGGCCGGCCGGCTCTCGGCTTCTTCCTGTGGATCGCCTGGGTGCGCGAAGCGGTGAATGGCCTTTTGCCGGTGGCGCGCATCGGCGGCGAGGTCGCCTCGGCGCGGCTCATGGTCCAGCGCGGTCTCGGCACCGCGACCAGCGTCGCGAGTATCGTGGTCGATACCACGCTCGGCATTGCGACGCAGTTCCTCGTCACCATCGCCGCCCTCGCGCTGCTTGCCTCCGAGATCCAGGACGCGGCGATCATCGCCCGCATTTCGCTGGGCGTGGCACTCGCCATTCCGGTGGTCGGCGCCCTGCTGCTCATCCAGCGCATCGGCTTCTTCGAGCTCTTGCGCCGCGCGCGCCACTTCCTGGTCGGCGACCGCGACTGGGACCTCCTCGCCGGCGGGCCGCTGCGCGTCGACCGCGCGGTGCGCATGCTCTATCGGCGGCGCCGGCGCATCCTGGTCTGCTGCCTGTTCCAGACGATCGGCTGGATGTCAGGCGCGGGAGAGATCTATCTTTTCCTGCTGTTCCTCGACCATCCCGTGACGCTGGCCGATGCTTTCATCCTGGAGGCGCTGGCACAGGCGGTGTCGAGCGCCGCTTTCGTGGTTCCCGGCGCCATCGGCGTGCAGGAAGGCAGCTTCCTGCTGTTCGGGCAAATACTCGGCCTGTCGCCGGAAACGGCGTTGGCGCTGGCGCTAGCGCGCCGTGTTCGAGACCTTGTGATATTCCTGCCGGTGCTGCTGGTGTGGCAGGCGATCGAGGGTCGGCGCCTGCTGCGCAGGGGCGGCCGGAGCCGGCGGCTTGCCGAGTAGCGCCGGCAGGAAGAACAAGGTCGAGAGCAGCGTATAGAACAAGGCCAGCGTCAGCAGCAGCCCCATGCTCGCCGTCCCGGGATGCGCCGAGATCGCGAGGCTGCCGAAAGCAGAGGCGGTGGTGAGCGCGCTGGAGAGCACGGCGCGCGTGGTGGCCGAGGCGAGCGGCGCCGAGAGGCCGGCACGCCAATTCATCACGAAGTAGATGTCGAAAGCGACGCCGATGCCGAACAGCAGCGGCAGCGCGATGATATTGGCGAAATTGATCGGCATGCCGATCACCACCGAGGTCGCGACGGTGAGCAGTGCCGCCAGAAGCAGCGGCGCCAGCACCAGGAACACGTCCCAGATGCGCCGCAGCACGACGAGGAGCAGCACAGTGATCGCCGAGATCGCCAGCACGCCCGCGGTGACGAAGGCATTGATGATGGTGCGGCTCGATTCGACGATCGACACGGCCGATCCGCTGGCATCGGGCGCGAACTTGCGCACGGCCTCGACGAAGCGCCGGAGGGTCTTGTTGGCGAGCTGGCCGCCGCCTTTGGGAAAGACTTCGATCCGCGCCTCGCCGTCCGCCGCTACCCAGGCGCTCTTCAGATCGGGCGGCAGCGAATCGAGCGCGACGGGCTCGGCCGTGAGCGCCGTGCGCATGCGGGCGAGCTCGTCCTCGAAGCCGCCGAGCAGGGAGCGGGTCAGCGCCGGCACGCGCGACGGCTGGGCGAGAATGCCGGCCAGCGCTCGCGCCAGCCGGTTGGCCGCCGCATCGTCGGGCAGCTTGTCGCCGACCGCATCGAGCTTTGCCATGGTGGCGCGGATGGCCGCCACCACCTTGCCTTGCGTCGGTGGCGGCTGCTTGGTTGCCGGGGTCAGCGTTGGCCCGACCAGCAGATCGAGATCGGCGAGGATGGCGAGCTTCTCCTCCTGATCTTCGGGCACATAGCCCAGGATCGATACCGCCTGCCCGACCTCGGGCAGCTGCTCCACCTGCTTGCCCAGCTCGGCCGCGGCCTCGGGCGACGGCGCCAGAATGTCGATCGTGAAGGGGGTGGTGAGCGGATCGTTCATCAGCTCCGTCAGGGTCGACATCGATTCGGTATGCGGGTCCTTGAGGGCGAGCGGGTTGAAATCGAAGCGCAGCTTCGGCACCAGGGCGAGGCAGAGCAGCGCCACGACGGCAGCGAGCGCGATGACGAGGCGGCGGCGACGCAGCAGCAGCCGGTCGATCGGGGCGGCCCAGGCGAATCCCACCGGTGCCCGCTCGCCCCAGGGCCGCAGCAGGGTGAGCAGCGCCGGCAGCAGGGTGAGGTTCAGGAAGATGGCGATCAGCATGCTCGAGCCGGCAATGAGGCCGAGCTCGGACACGCCGCGATAGGAAGTCGGCAGGAAGGAGTAGAAGCCGACGGCGGCGCTCGCCGCCGCGAGCAGCAGCGGACCGCCGACTCGGCCCGCGGTACGCGTCAGGGCTTGCGCGAAATCGCCGGCACGGTACCGCTCGTCGCGGTAGCGCACGCAGAATTGGATACCGAAATCGACGGCGATGCCGACGAAGAGCACGGCGAAGGCCACCGACAGGAGATTCAGCGTATGCACCGTCGCGGCGGCGAAGGCGGCGGTCCAGACGAGCCCGACCAGCAATGTGCCGACGATCGCGGCGATGACCCGAAAGGAGCGCACGGCGAGAAACAGGATCAGGCAGACGAGCGCGAGCGACACCGCCGTGGCGAGGCCGGCGCCGTGCGCCACGGTGGCGAACTCCTCGTCCGACAGCGCGACCGAGCCGGTCAGGCGGACGCGCACGCCATGCTCCGGCGTCAATTCCAGCTCGCGCGCCGCCGCCCGCAACGCATCGCTCGCGCGGCGGCCGGGCTCGAGATCGCCATAGTCGAGGACCGGCTGCACCAGGATGAATCGGCGAAGCGCCTGCGGCGACGGGTCCTTGCCGGTCATGAGGCGATCCCAGGCGAAGGGCCGCGCCTGCCCCTGCTCCACCGCTTCGGTCGCCTCGGCGATGGCGGCGAGCGGCGTGTCGAGATCGGCGAGATTGGCCTCGCCGCGCTGCACGCCTTCGAGCGCCAGATCGAGCGCGCCCATCAGGCCGCGCAGGCTGGGATCGGCGGCGAGCGTGCCGAGGAGCGGCTGCGCCTGGACGAGCTGATCGGACAGGTCCTGCAGCTCACTCGTCTTGAGATAGAGCAGCCCGTTCTTGTCGAAGAACGGCCCGCCATCGGGACGCCGCACCGTCTTGTAGAGCTCGGGATGCTTCTGCATCCAGGCGGTGAGCGCCGCGGTGGCATGCTCGGCGATGCCAGTCGTCGCGCCGTCGACCACGACCGCCAGCGAATTGCCGTTCTGCGGGAAGAGCTGGTCGAAGCGCATCTCGCGCTGGCGCCAAGGCAGATCGTCCGACAGCAGCTTGTCGGTGTCTGTGTCGATGCCGAGCCGCTGCGAGGCGTAGAAGCCGAACAGGCCGGTGAGCGCCAGGCAGGCGACCGCGACGGGTATCGCCTTGCGGCGGCACCACGCGACGAGCCGCATGATGGACTCGCGGATGCGCATGCCGCTCAGCTCTCCCGGTAGCCGAGCAGGACGAGCCCGACCAGGATGAACGCCACCGGCCACAGCCAAGCGGCGAAGCGATTGCCGGGGGCCGGCAGGCGCAGCTCGAGCCAGCGTGCCCAGCCGGCGGTGACGCCGAACAGGGCCAGCGGCACATGCGTGATCTCGATCAGCAGCGCGTCCTTCACATTGCTCAAGGCATGGCTGTGGGTCAGCAGGAGGCCGCCACCGAGCGCCGTCGCCAGCGGAAAGACCAGCGCCGCCCGCGCCGATTTGAGCCGCCCGGTGCGCACCGCCCATTCGAACAGGCCGAAGGCGATGATCACCGCTACGAAGATACGGTGCTGGACCACTTCGGGATCACGGAAGCTCTCGAAGAAGCCGATCTCGCCGAGCGGCCAGACCTCCGGATCGGACCTGACGAGGAGAAAGCCGGCGAGCGCCAGGAAGAGCAGGGGCCAGTGGCGCGCCCACGGCACCTTGCCGCTGCGCTCGAGCAAGGCGAGCAGCCCGATCGCTACCACCAGGATGCCGGCCCAATGGTGGTTGTATTCCGACCAGGCGATGTCCTCGGCATTGCGCGGCGGCAGCACGCCGGCCCCGGGCACAAAGGCTTCCGGCCGGGCGGCGCGCATTTCGGCGGCGCGATTGTCGAGTTCGGCTTGCAGCATCGGAATGGCCAGGCTGGCATGGTCGGGGCTCGTGAGGGTGGGCCAGCGGGGCGCGATGCGCTCGACGATCTCGCCCCAGCTCGCCCGATCGCTGGTGAGATCGAGGGCCGGCGGAAGCGATGTCAGCGACGCGGCGCAGAACAGCACCGTGAGGCCGACACCGATCTCCACCTCGGCGAAACGCTTGAGCCTCAGGATGGGTGTCGCCGGGTCGCGGCGCAGCCGCTCGACCAGCAGGTAGTTGCCGGCGCCGAGCAGCAGCAGCCCGGCGAACAGCGCCGCCTTGGTCACCACCATCACGCCGTAGGCGGTGCCGTAGAGCGCCGCGAACGAGCCGACATAGAACACGGCCAGCGTCAGCCCGGCCGCGAGCAGCACGCCGACGCTCGCCATCGACATCTGGGAAAAGCGCTTGCCGACCAGCCGCCACTGCGCGCCGTCGAAGATGCGGTGCAGCGCGACCAGAAAATAGGGGATGCCGCCGATCCACACGGCGGCCGCGATCTGGTGCAGCGCTTCGACGCCGATCAGCGCCAGCGAGTCCTCGAGCCGCGACACGGCATGGCTGGTCGCGACCGACCCCGCCAGCACCAGCGCCGCCAGCGCCGCCATGGCCACGCGCCCCTGCCGCGCGCGGCCGGCGAAGGCGAGGACGACGAGGAGAGCGGCGGCGGTGATCTTGACCAGCGAGGCGACGACGAAATCGGCACCGATGGTCTGGCCGAAAGAAAGCTCGGCCGTATCCATCAGCACGGCCGTCTGCATGGCGAGAAAGGCGCCTTCGGCCAGCGCCAGCACCAGCGCGCTCCAGCCGAGCAGCCGGCGCGACCGCCGCACGATCTCCTGTCCGCCGGCCCCGAGCCGCGTCTCGAACGGCCAGGCGACGAGCTGCAGGAAGGCGATGCCACCGATCGTGAAGGCCTGCGCGCTGATGGTGATGCCGCGCAGGATGACGGTGAGATAGCCGAAAACGTCGAGCAGCAGGGACATGGGCCTCTCGGATCAGTACGGGCCGCTCGCCGGCGTCGCGGCCGGCCTCAAGCCGTCACTGGGCGGCGACGTGGAAGGGAATGTCGCCGCGCGTGATATGGCCATCGACGGCCAGCACCTGCCAGTGCAGCACATAGTCGCCGGGAGCAAGCGCATTCGCCGCACCGGCGAGATGGTCGGACGGTGCGTCCTTCTCTATCGGCACCGGCACGGTCTTGTCACCTGCGCTGAGCCACAGGCGCGAGC
>Ga0070681_10002117_pt1 | contig 18027 bp, 10 predicted proteins | sample KBSC83BmetaG_FD_65650 | JGI IMG/M metagenome (GOLD analysis project Ga0070681, IMG submission 65650) | Corn rhizosphere microbial communities from Kellogg Biological Station, Michigan, USA - KBS C8-3B metaG | ecosystem: Host-associated > Plants > Roots > Rhizosphere | place: USA: Michigan... | reverse complement strand
GCCGTGGCGGCTTCGGTCGTGGCGGTGGCGGTGGGCGCATCTTCGGCCCCGGCGACCTTCGACTCATCCTGCTCGCCCTGGTGGCAGAAAAGCCGAGCCATGGCTACGACCTCATCAAAGCCGTCGAGCAGAAATTCGGCGGTGGCTACTCGCCGAGCCCCGGCTCGGTCTACCCCACTCTGACGTTGTTGGAAGATCTCGGCCACATCCGCGCGACGACAACTGAAGGTGCGAGGCGCCTCTTCGAGATCACGGACGAAGGACGAGCATTCATCGCGGAGAACCAGACGATCATCGACGGCATCATGGCTCGCGTAGCCCTCGCGGCGCGCGCAATGTCCGGAAACACTCCTCCGCAACAGATCCATCAGGCAATGCACACGCTGCGCGCCGCATTGCTCTTGCATCGAGGCGAGTGGACTGAGGAGGAAGCGAACCGCGTGCACGAGATCCTCGAGCTCGCAGCAGAAGCGATCAGCAAGAAGCCTACGCGCGAGTAGATTCGCGCGCGGTCGTGGCGTCGCGCGCGCGTTGCGGAGTACACGTGCGTCGCGGCGCGCGACCTTCGTCGCGCGATCCAGAATTGAAGTGTGATGCGAGTCACAGCGCACGAACAAATCCACGTGCGCACAGTCCTGGCCTCTATTTCCGCCCACTGCGGCGTTGACGCATCGGAACCCCCTCAGTAAATTTCCCGTCGTCATTTTCAGACAGCGCGTTGAGAGCCACGGCTCGCGCGCGCACACAACGATAAGGGATACGAGGACTTCGAATGGGAAGTGGTCGAGCGTATGAAGACGCGCAGCTCGCGCGTCGCAATTTCTCCGCGTGGCGCATTGGCGCTGCGGTCATCCTCACAGCTCTACTCGCTGCGTGCGGCGGCGGAGGAAGCGGCAGCACACTCGGCAACAGTGGCGGCGGCGGTGGCGGAGGAGGTGGCGGCGGCGGAGGTCAAGCGACCGCGCCGACAATCACGGCTCAACCTCAGGCTCAGACAGTCACCGCGGGCGCAACAGCGAGCTTCTCGGTGACGGCCTCCGGTAGCGGCACACTCGGCTACCAGTGGCAGAAGAACGGCGTCGCGATAGCTGGCGCGACGAGCGCCAATTACGCCACTCCTGCGACCGTCGTTGCGGACAACGGCGCCTCCTTCACGGTTGTCGTGAGCAATTCCGCGGGCACAGTTACGAGCAGCGCGGCCTCACTGACTGTCAACGGAGGCGGGCAAGGCCCACCGCCGTCGATCTCGGGTGAGCCTCAGCCGCAAACCGTGCCCGAGGGAACAACGGCGACATTCTCCGTCAGCGCCTCTGGCACTGGAACCTTGACCTATCAGTGGACGAAGAACGGCGTCGCGATCACTGGTGCCACGGGCGCCAGCTACACCACTCCCGCAACGATCGTTGCCGACTCGGGAGAATCGTTCACGGTCATCGTCACGGGGCCCACCGGACAAGCGACGAGTAATCCCGCCACTCTGACGGTCACTCCCGTGCAAACGGGGAATGCGGATCCCGAGGGCGTCTACTACGGGTCTCTGAAGTTCAACTCGCAGCAGGCGGCGTGGCCACTGTTCGCGATCGTGCTCAAGAACGGCACGGCGGCGGTGTTCGCCATCCAGAACTACGCGACGACTCAGGCGAGCGCGAGCCCGGTGCCTATCGGGATCGGCCTCCAAGGCGTGCAGGTCGTCACCAGCGGAACGAGCTTCACGAGCCCGTTCACCGCTCACACCCAGACCGGATACGTTTTGACCAATGGCCAGACATCCTCCACGGGGACGATTACGGGCACTGTCAACCCGGGCGTTTCGATCACGGGAACCTTCACCTCCACTCTCGACGATGGCACGTTCACTCTGACGTCGTCGTCTGCGAGCTACGCCGCGTCGGCATCCCTCGGTGTGATCGCGGGCACGTACCATCACAGCTATTCGGTGTACTCCGGAAGCTCCACGATCTACAACGCCACGGAGCTGATTTTCACCGACGGCACCGGAACGGGTACCGATAACGCCGGTTGCACCTACACCGGCACGTACGCCGCGCCGGATGCGAACCATAATGCCTACAATGTGACCTCGCACTCGACAACCTGTGGCACCCAGACGTCAGCGACTTACAGCGGCATTGCCGCGTTCTTCCCTGCCGGCTCTGCCGCAGGCGCAGCGCTCAACACGGCGCTCAATGGCGTAAATCAGGCCGTGGCCACGGGAGTGACCAATTTCGCGACGGACACCGTAGTCTCTGTCGCGGACAACGGCACCACTGCCTACATGATCTTCGCCAACAAATAGCCGGCGTCGAGTCCGCCGCCCAACCGGCGGCGGACTCACCTCACGCTGATGGCATAACGGCTTTGTGCCGGCTCACGGCGCTGCCGTCGTCTCGCTTCAGCCCGTGAAAGACCGTCGTGGAAGCGATCGTTGCCACGCCCAGAATCAAGAATGCGTGGTGCACGCCGCGAATCATTTCCGAAGCATCCGTGTTCGAGCGGTCAGGAAGAAACAAGGCAGCGACCAATGACGCCGTCGCAACGCCGAAGCTCAGCGACATCTGCTGAGCCGTGCTGGCGATGGTGCTGGCGCTGCTAGCCTGCTCTTCGGAGACGTCGGCATACGCGAGCGTATTCATGCTCGTGAATTGCAGCGACTGGAAGAATCCGTAAGTGAACCCCTGGATGACGATGAGCCACACGGGCGTGGCTACTCCGATGGTCGCGAAGAGCACAATCTGCAGTCCAACGATCACGGTGTTGGAGACGAGCACGGCGCGATGGCCGAAGCGCGCGAGAATGCCGGGCATCGTCACCTTCAAGCTCATGGCGGCGAGCGCCGGAGGCATCATCAGCAAGCCGGACTGAATCGGCGTGAATCCCAGCCCGACCTGGTACAGGAGCGGGAAGAGAAACGGAACTCCGCCGATGCTCAAGCGGGTAAAGAAATTGCCGCCGATGGCGGCGCGAAACGTCCGGATGCCGAACAACGACAGCCGCAACAGCGGGTTTGCGGTGTGCGCGGAATGTAGCCCGTACCCGGCAATCAGCACTGCTGCGAGTGCCAGCAGAGTGAGAATCGCGGCGCTGCTGAGGCCATGCTCGCCAAAAACCTCGAGCACGTAGGACAGCAGCGCGATTCCGGAGCTGAAGAGCACCAGCCCGACGATGTCCAGCGGCGGGGTCCGGGACTCCCGATAGTCCGGCAAATGCCGGCGAACCAGGTACAGGCCGGTCAGGCCGATCGGGATATTGACGAAGAACACCACGCTCCAGTGGAAGTAGCCGGTGATGAGTCCGCCGGCGATCGGCCCGAGCATGGGCCCAATCAGCGCCGGAATGGCCACGAAGCTCATCGCCCGCACGAGCTCGGACTTCGCGAAGGTGCGCACCAGCGTCAGGCGCCCGACAGGCACCATCATCGCGCCGCCGAGCCCCTGCAGCACCCTGAACGCGACCAGCATATGGATGTCGGTGGCAAGGCCGCACAGCAGAGAGCCCGTGGTGAACAAGGCGATTGCCGAGCCGAACACCCGCCGCGTGCCGAAACGATTCGCAACCCACCCGCTCACGGGGATGAACACCGCGAGGCTCAATGTGTAGCTCGCGAGCACCGCCTTCATGCTCAGCGGCGCCACCTGCAGCGCACGGGCAATCGTCGGAACCGCAGTATTCAGGATCGTCGTGTCGAGCGACTCCATGAAGAACGCCACGGCCACCAGCCACGACAGCACACGCTTGCTGCTGGCGGCGGTCGGTGCACGTGGCGACCTGGAGCGGGAGGGCAAATCGCGACCTTTCCTGCGGGAGTGGATCGAGGATGGCGTGACCGCGGGCCGTCGGTCAATTCAAGGCACATTTTCTCCAAGCCGATTCCCATTCCGCGCGCCGGACATGGGGCAGCTCGCGTGGAAGTCCGGCGCAAGAAGCGGATCAGCCCGACCGTCAAAGCACGTGCGCTGCTGGAGCGCGTCCGCAAAGCGCGCTCCGCGGAATATGGGGCGGCGCTGTCGCCCCACTGCCCGCAGGGTCCCGCGGCACCTCCGCATGCTGCGTTGCAACCGCTCGAACCGGCCCGGGGAACGGACCGCACCGCAACTGAAGCTTTAAAAGCGTGACCCCCGGTGTCGCCCACCGGCGGACAAGCACGTAATTTGCCGGCACTCATGAGCGTTCCCCGGCGTCTCGTTTCCTCAGGATCGGCAAATCGCGTGCTGTGGCGGCGGGCGCTGCTCGTTGCGTGTTTGCTCAGCAGCGCGAGTGTGGAAGCCATCCCCTGCCTGAACTTGCCGGATCCGGGCGTCCGGGCGCTCCAGGGACAGCTCACTCGGGACCCGGGCGCGACCATCAGGCAGGTACAGGTGGCGATCGACGCGCTGCAACGCGCGCCATTGCCCGATACCCGACACCTCGCATCGCTGTATGCAGTCGAGGCACAGGGCTACAGCCTGTTGGAGCTCGACGGTGAGGCCCGCAAGGTGGCCTCCAAAGGGCTGGAGCTTGCGCAGAGCGTGCACGACCCGGTGCACCTGGATCTCCTCTCGGCCTACTCCGAGAACGTCTACGATCAGGCGGGCATCGCCAACGCGGCCCAGGCGATCGAATCGGCGCGCACGGCGCAAACGCCGGGCTCGCTGGCCGACACGTGCTTGCTGATCACCCTCGGCCGCCTGCAATACAGGTTGGATCGTCCGGACCTTGCGACTGCGACACTGACGCAGGCCTACCGTGCCAGCATGACACCGTCGATGACGCACCAGCGCGTTCTCGCCGCGCACGCACTCTCTCCTGTCATGCGGGCCATGGGGGACTACACCCAGGCGCTGGCGCTCAATCAGGAGGTCATCGACTGGAACACCTCCCACGAAGAGTCCCTCAGCCTGTCGGTGTCGAGGTTCCTGCGCGGAGTCATTTTCAGTGCGACGCACGACTACACGAAAGCGATCGAGCAATTTCGGGAGGCACGCCAACTCAGCGTGCAACTGTCCGATCAACAGGGAATCGGCTTTGCGGACTTGCGCATCTGCGAGGCGCAGATCGAGCTGAAGGAGCTGAGCGCCGCCAGGGAACAGTGCGAGAGCGCCCTCAACGTGTTCAGTGCGAGCCACACGAACGATGTCGTGAAGGACGCACAGACGCTCCTTGCACGCATCTACCTGGAAGAGGGGCACGCGGCGCGTGCGCTCGCCACCTTGAACGGCGTACTCGACAACGGCGGTGTCGACATTCCGCCTCGCAGCATCCCGCCAATCTACCAACTGCGCGCCCGCACGAACGCAGCGCTGCACAACTTCCACGAGGCATACTCGGATCTGGATGAATATGTGCGGCGGTATGTGTCGGTGAACGATGCAGAGCGCACCCGACAGGCGGCGGCGCTGCGCGAGCGCTTCGAGACAGATCGCGAGATAGATCGCAATTCAGCTCTGCAGCGGGAGCTCGTGTTGACCCAGGAGCGGTCGAATCGCCAGAAAGAACAGCTGAGATGGACTGCATCGGCAGTTGCAGCGGGCGTCCTGGTCATCGCGCTGCTCACCTACATCCTGATCGCCACCCTGCGTTACCGCCGCGAGCTGGTGCGACTCGCAAGAGAAGACGGTCTCACCGCACTTCCCAACAGACGGCGTACTGCGGAGCTGGCAACGGTGGCGTTGAACCGGGCCATCGAGACGCAGCGGCCGCTGACCGTGGCCGTCATCGACCTCGATCACTTCAAGTCGATCAACGACCGATGTGGGCATGCGACCGGAGACTACGTGCTCAGGGAGTTCGCGCGGCTGAGCCGCGACGCCCTGCGCGCCACCGACATCCTCGGGCGCTGGGGCGGTGAGGAATTCCTGCTCGTGATGCCCGAGACCCCTCTGGAGCTGGCGCTGGCCAGCCTGGAGCGGCTGCGGACAGCGGCTCTCGGAATCCGCCTCCCGGTCACCGGTTCCGGGGTGCGCGTCAGTCTCAGCGCCGGCATGGCAACAGCCGAAGAAGGCATCCATTCCCTGGATGGCATCATCGCTCGCGCCGACTCCGCGCTCTACAAGGCGAAGAGTCAGGGACGAGATCTCGTGCGTATCTCGGACGAAAGCTACCTGACGGCTTCGACCGGCGTGCGGCGCGCACTCCGCTGACTGTTCGCAGCGCGGACCCATGGTCGACCCCCGCGAGTTACCCTAGGGTGTACGGGATTCGAGGGTCGAGGACGATGAACGCTACCGCAAGCTCGAAGTCGGCAGAGGAATGGGCCCAGAAGAACCTGGAGGGTTGGCCGCCCAAGACCATCGCCCTCGCTGTCGAGCTCATCAAGAAGTACGGCGATCCCAACGAGGCGACGCCGACCCAGGTGACCTGGTACCGCAACGGGCCCTGGAAGCGGACGGTCATCTACAAGGAAGGCGCGCCGCACAACTTCCCCAAGCCCCACCAGGACGTACTCGAGCAAACGGTCGACTACAAGGTGCCGGTGGACAAAGTCGCCGACCTCCTGAAATACAACGGCAGCCTGGTGGTCGATCGGACTCGCGGGGAGCTCTCGGCTCATTGCGATAGCGAACAGCAGAACACGATCGCACTTAACATTGCCAACGACATCGTGAAAGGCGAGCGGAACGTCGAGCAGGCGCTCGCCTATCACGCGCAGATCATCGTCGGACTGCGCGACCGCGAACCGGAAACGTATCCGCAGAAGCTCCGCTTCAAGTCAGCGCCGTCCGGGGAAGCCGGCGACGAGGCCCCGTTGCTGGTGCATCTGGGCGACTAGCGAGTGCCGGCGGTCGGTACCCCGAGCGGCGGCTCGAGGCCGATCTTGGCTTCGCCGGGAAGCGCCCAGGCGAGCCATTGGCGCTGCAGCGCCGCCACGATCACGAAAGCCGCGGCCGCGATCGCTCCGAAAGTGACGAAACCCGGCTGATAGCTTCCAGTGCCTTCCCGCGCCATGCTCATCACGACCGGAAGATAGAACCCGCCGATACCGCCGGCCGCGCCGATGATGCCGGTCATCACGCCGGTCTTGCCCTTCCAGCGATGCGGCACCAGCTGGAAGGTCGCGCCGTTGCCCAGGCCGAAGCACACATACAGCACCAGCAACAGCGCGACTCCGCCTCCGAGGGGAGGCATGAGCGCCGCGAACGCAAAATTGCAGGCGCAAATCGCGATCAGCAGTGCAAACAGGACTCGCACGCCCGAGAGACGGTCGGCGATGAGACCGCCGATGGGGCGCACCATCGCGCCCGTCAACGACATGAGCGCCATCAGGAATCCCGCGTCGACCTTCGATATCTGGTATTGCGTCGTCAACAGGAGGCTCACGTAGGAAGACATTCCCACGAAACCCCCGAATGTGATGCTGTACACGAGCATCATGACCCAGGTATCCCGCTCGCCGAGCACGGCGAGATATTTGCGCGGCAGGACGGCCAGAGCTAACAACGAACCGAGCAGCGGAAGCAGCAGTTGCCCGGTCTTGCCGTGACCGAACACGCCCGCATCGACCAGCAGCACCAGAGCCATCAAGCCGGCCAGGCACACCGCAAGGCCTGCAAATGCTCGCGCTGCGCCGCCACTCTTGACGCTGCGATCCTCGGCCCAGAGGACGATCGCCACCGCCGACAGTGCCAGCAGAGGGATGACGGCCATCGTCGCGTGTTGCCATCCATAGTGTGTCGCGAGTCCGGGGAACAGAAAGCCGTCCAGCACCGCGCCGATGTTGCCGGCCGCCGCAAGGCCCAGAACGAGGCCTTGCACGCGCGGCGGATAGCTGCTGCCGGCCATCGGCAGTGCGATCGCGAAGCTGGCGCCGCCCACACCCAGAAAGACACCGAGGACCAGCAACAGAGGGTAGCTCGGAGCGACCGGAAGCAACAGTACGAAGGCCGGAATCGCCGACAGGGTGACGCCCATCAGCGCCAGTCCCCGTCCGTTGACGGACTGAAACAGATTGCCGAACGTGACGCGCACGATCGAGGCTGCGAGCACGGGCACTGCGACGAGGAATCCGGCCTGACCCGTGGAGAGATCGAGCTGCCTGGAGATGAACGGCGCCAGCGGCCCGAACATCACCCACGCCGTGAAGCCCGTGTCGAAATACAGGAAGCAGGCCAGCAGGGCTTTCCAGTTGCCGGTGCGCAAGGAGGCGATCAAGTACTTCATACACAGTTCCTCGAAGGAGCGAAACGGAGTCGGTGCTCACCACACATAGTCGAGCTCGAACCACACCTTGCGGGTGGTCGTTGCGAACCGGTCGGCCGCGTAGTCGGCGAACTTCACCAGTGCGGTGAAACGCCGCCATTTGCCCTGCACCTGCAGGTCGACTTCCGAGCCGTAGTGCTGGCCCAGACGCGCGGCGCTGAAGTCGTGGTACATCGCCGTGAGCCCAAGGCTGTCCAGGCCGGCCAGCGCCTTGGCGAGCAGGCCGGCCGACACGTATTGCCGCTTCAGCCCATTGACCGGCGTCGTGAGAAACTTGTCGTCCCAGCCGTCCCAGCGGTGATAGGTCGCCAGCGGCGTCGCGAAGCCTTTCACCCCGTCGCTGCCCAGCACTTCGACGCCGCCACCCAGACTGAACTGACGGAAGGTGCCCGTCAGCTCGCCGATGTAGTAGTCGTCGCGATAGTCGAGCGGGTTCTGCCGATAGTCCCGTTGCGTGGCGTACGAGGCGTCATACGCGACCTTGAGCGGCCCGAACGCCCTCTCCCCTGCCAGGCGCACACCGAGCGTCTGCGACGAATCCGTCCTGGCCTGATCGAAAGACAGCAGATAGTCGAACGCAGTCAGCCTGCCCAGCGGCGTGTTGTAGCCGACATTCAGCAGATAACTGCTCCCCGTATAGCGTCCCACGGGAGAATCGGGACCGAATACGCGGTTGACGCGATTCAGGTACGACAGATCGAAGGTGAGACCCGGAACGCTCGTGTTGACGATGCGCGCGGAATCGAACGTCTGCTCGTTCTGACGCCAGCCGGAGTTGCCCACGAAGCGCTGATCGTCGAGATTGACTCGCTGTCGCCCGACGATCAGCGTCGTACCGGGAAGCGAAGTGTTCGTGAGCTGCAGGCGATTCAGGCCGTAGTACTCGGGATCCGCCACGGTCGGATAAGAGGTCCTGCCGTTCACCGTGCTGTTGTAGTTGTCCTCCCAAGGCCAGATGAGAGCAGCCTCGGCGAGCAGCGACGTGTCGGCGAGCTTGCCTGTCTCGAATCCGAGGCGGCTGCGCAACGTCAGCGCATCTGCCTCTTTCGCGATGCCGGTCTGGTCGACGGTCTCCGAGCGCAGTCGGATGTCGACGAGCGGCCGGGTGTCCTGCAGGGCCGACTCGAGAGCCTCGGACCAGCTCGCGCAAGGCCCCAACGCTGCCAGCCACGCTCCGCACACCAACAGTGATCGTCCCGTCATGCTCCGTTCCCAAAAAAAAGCCGCCGACGGGAAGGCGGACATCGCGCACGTGCGAAACCGTTTCCAGTCGGCGGCATTGCCTGGCGAGCCCGGCATCGGGCCCGCGTGTTGAGATCGAGGATGCAACCGATGTGCCAGGGCTTCGAGACGCGCCGCGAGGGGTGTTGCACGCCGCCTTGCTCGAAAAACGAGCGAGCACAAGCGTGCCTGCACGAGATCAGGGCGCTGCTGCTGTCAGATCGCTGGCGTCAAAGGCGGTCCCGTCGAAGAAGCGATCGGACTTCGTGTCCGCAACGGGAATATCGGCTTCGAGCGAGCTGAGCGCCGCTCGATACAGATCGGGACGATAGGTGGCGCCCGCGGCGGCAACGTGCTCCGGTGAGAACTCGACCTGCCGCCACCGGACCATCTGCGAGTAGAACCACAGCGCGTGACTGACCCAGGGAAAGGTGGCCGAGCGACCGGCGGGTACGTAGAAATCCGCGATGCGAGTCGCCGGCGCTCCGGGCTTGAGCACGAGGCAGCTATCGAGGTCCTTGCGGAGCAACTCCGCCGGGGCACCGACATAACGGGGCTGCGACAGCAGCTTCGCGAGGTCCTCATGATTCTCCGGCTGCTCGCACCACATCGACGCGCGGTACAGTGCCCTCAGCAACGCCGCCAGCTGCCGCGGATGCCGCTCTGCCCATTCGAGTCTGCAACCCAACACCTTCTCGGGGCTCAAAGGCCAGATGGCTGTCGTGGGGGCCACGATGGCGCCGGCGCCCGCGTGAACCGCGACGCTGTTCCAGGGTTCCCCGACACAAAACCCGTCTATCTGCCCTGCGCGCAGCGCATCGACCAGGAAAGGCGGTGGGATCACCACGAGGCGCACATCCCGGCTGGGATCGATGCCCGACGCCGCCAACCAGTAGCGCAGCTCATAGTTGTGACACGAAAACGGATACACCATGCCGAAGGTCAGCGGCTCGAGGTGTGAGTGGTGGCGAGCCTCGATCACTCGCTGGAGCGCTTCGCCTTGAACGCGCACGTGACTGCCTTGAGCCGCGCCCGCGCGCGCCATCTGGTCCCACAGACGCAACGACACGGTGATGGCGTTGCCTCCGAGGCCGAGCGCAAACGGAGCGATCAAAGGTATCTTGATGTGCCCGATGCCGAGCGTCGAGGCGACCGTCATCGGCCCCAGCATGTGCGCGGCATCGAAATGCCCGACGATGACGCGGTCCCTGATATTCGCCCATGAGGTCTCGCGCACGAGCGCCAGCTCGATGCCCTCCTGTGCCGCAAACCCGCGCTCCGCGGCTGCGACCAGGCTCGCGCAATCCAGCAGCGGAATGAATCCGAGGATGAGTTTCATTTCAACAGTCTCGCCGCCGTCACGACGCTCTGCGCCACTTCGGCCAGACGGCGGTTTTCGTTCATGGCCGCCTTGCGCAGCAGCCCATACGCCGCCTCCTCGGTCAGTCCCCGTTCTTTCATCACGATGCCCTTGGCGCGCTCGATCAACTTGCGCTCTTCCAGCTCCTGCTTGGCGCGCTCCAGCTCGTCGTAGAGCTGGTTGAACGCGTTGAAGCGGCTCACCGCCATGTCCAGGATGGCCTTGACGCGCTCTTTGCGCAGGCCGTCGACGATATACGCGCTCACGCCCGCTTCCACGGCTTGCTGGATGGTCTCGGTGTCCGAGCGATCGACGAACATCGCAATCGGCCGGCGTACACAGCGCGACACCTGAAACATCTGCTCGAGCACGTCGCGATTGGGGTTCTCGAGGTCCATGAAGATCACATCGGGGTCTTCGTCGACGATTCGGCGCAGCAGATTCGCCATATCGCGCACCACCGTGACATTCGGGTAGCCGGCCTCCCGCAGCCCCTCTTCGAGAATCGAGGCCCGCGTCACATTTTGGTCGATGAGCAGAATTCGCAGCGGCAGTTCCGTCATACGCGGCGGCTCGCCCGAGCAATATCCGGTGGCATCCTGCTGCGACGTCTGCAATGGCTATGCCACGGCCCGGCATCGCAGAAGCGCGTACGAGACGGTCCCGCGGCTGCACGCATTCCGTGCAGCCGCGCACCGCAGCGCTCCGAAAGTGATCAAATCGGAAGCCGCCACGGTCGCCGCTCGAGGCTAAGTCGCTGTGAGCACGGGCCGGCGCTCCAACGCCGCGTGGCACGTCCGTTGCAACCGTAGAATCTCGAAAGGACCCAATTGTGGGTTCGAAAGGCAACGCCGCCGTTTCGAATACGCGATCGACGCGTAGACGAGCCGGGCGGCGTTTTTTTTGCGGGACCGGTGATGAACGCACGCTCCAGACTCCTGGTTGTCGGCAATGGCATGGTCGGCCAGCGATTCCTCGAATCGCTTCCGGCCGAAGCGCCCTATTCCGTGACGGTGCTCGGAGAGGAGCCACGACCCGCGTACGACCGGGTGCAGCTGTCGGCCTTCTTTTGCGGCAAGTCCGCAGACGATCTCTCGTTGGTGGGCGCAGGGTTCTTCGAGAAGAACGGCATTGCGTTGAATCTGAGCGAGCGGGCCGTCCGCGTCGATCGCGACCGTCGTCGCGTGCACACCTCCGGCGGCAGGGAGCTCGAGTACGACGTTCTGGTCATCGCAACCGGTTCGTATCCCTTCGTACCGACGTTGCCCGGGCGCGATCGTCCGCACTGTCACGTGTATCGCACGATCGAGGATCTGGAAGCCATCCGCTCCAGTGCCGGCGGCGCACGCGTCGGAGCCGTGATCGGCGGTGGGTTGCTGGGGTTGGAAGCGGCCAAGGCGCTGCGCGACCTCGGGCTCGAGACCCACGTCGTGGAATTCGCGCCGCGACTGATGGCCCTGCAGGTAGATGACGGCGGCGGCACCATGCTCCGCCGCAAGATAGAAGCGCTCGGAGTACACGTCCACACCGCAAAGAACACGAAGGAGATCGCCGCCGGGTCGGATCTGCGCCACCGCATGAGCTTCGCTGACGGTAGCTCGTTGGAAGTCGACGTCATCGTTTTCTCCGCAGGCATTCGACCGCGCGACGAGTTGGCTCGAGCGGCCGGACTGTCGATGGGCGAGCGTGGCGGCATAGTCATCGACGATGCCTGCCGCACGTCGGATCCGAACATCTACGCAATCGGTGAATGCGCACTGTGGCGCGGCAAGATCTACGGGCTCGTCGCGCCCGGGTATCAGATGGCCCAGGTCGCAGCGGCGCGCATTGCCGGATCGCCGGATGCTGCGTTTGCAGGCGCAGACATGAGCACCAAGCTGAAGCTCCTGGGCGTCGACGTGGCCTCGATTGGCGACGCGCACGCGGCCTCGCCCAGGGCACGCACGTATTCATTCATCGATGAGCGCCGGCAGGTCTACAAGAAGCTCGTTGTCACGGAGGACGGCTCACGCCTGCTCGGCGGTGTTCTGGTCGGAAACACGGATGACTACGGCAGCTGGCTGCAGACGATGCTGAATGACCTGCCGTTGCCGGAGCATCCTGAGGACCTCATCCTGCCTCCGCGGGGCGCGCAAGAAGCGGCGCACGGCACGACCGCACTGCCTGCAACCGCTCAGATCTGCTCCTGCAACAACGTGAGCAAGGGAGCGATCTGCGCAGCGGTCGATGCCGGCTGCACGACGATCGGCGCGCTGAAAAAGCACACGCGTGCCGCGAGCACTTGCGGTGGTTGTGCACCGCTCGTCACGCAAATCCTGAAGGCGGAGCTGAAGCGCAAAGGCATCTCCGTCGACAACCACCTGTGTGAGCACTTCCCTTACTCCCGGCAGCAGCTCTTCTCGCTCATCCGCGTCGGCGGACTGCGCACGTTCGAGGCAACCCTCGCCAAGCACGGACGCGGTCTCGGTTGCGACCTCTGCAAGCCGGCCATCGGCTCGATACTGGCCTCGTGCTGGAACGAGTTCGTGCTGGCGGGTGAGCGCGCCTCACTGCAGGACACCAACGATTACTTCCTGGCCAACATGCAGAAGGACGGCACCTACTCCGTCGTGCCGCGCGTGCCCGGCGGAGAGATCACGCCGGAAAAGCTGATCGTCCTGGGCGAGGTGGCACGCAAGTTCGGCCTCTACACCAAGATCACCGGCGGACAGCGCATCGACTTGTTCGGTGCCCGTGTCCATCAGCTGCCGCTCATCTGGGCCGACTTGATCGCCGCCGGGTTCGAGTCCGGTCATGCGTACGGTAAAGCGATGCGGACCGTCAAATCCTGTGTCGGCTCCACGTGGTGCCGCTATGGCGTGCAGGACAGCGTCGGTTTCGCCATCGAGATCGAGAATCGCTACCGAGGGTTGCGCGCGCCTCACAAAATCAAGCTCGCCGTGTCCGGCTGCACGCGTGAGTGCGCTGAGGCCCAGGGCAAGGACGTGGGCATCATCGCAACGGAAAAGGGATGGAATCTCTACGTTTGCGGTAACGGCGGCATGAAGCCCCGTCACGCAGAGCTGCTTGCGGCAGATCTCGATAAGGAGACGCTCATCCGCTACATCGACCGCTTCCTGATGTTCTACATCCGCACGGCCGACCGCCTGCAGCGCACCTCGACGTGGCGTGACAACCTGGAAGGGGGCCTGGAGTACCTGCAGCAGGTGGTTTGCGAGGACAAGCTGGGAATCGCTTCCGAGCTGGAGGCGGATATGGCCCGGATCGTTGCCACTTACGAGTGCGAATGGAAAAAGGCCATCGAGGACCCCGTGACGCTGCGCCGGTTCCGCCACTTCATCAACACCGATGCGGTGGATACCAATGTCGTGTTCGTACAGGAGCGCGGTCAGATCCGACCGGCCACCGGGGCCGAGCGCCGCAGGCGGGAAGGAGCTGTCGTATGAGCTGGAGCTCCATTTGCGAGTTGCAGGACGTCATTCCCGACACAGGAGTGTGCGCACTGCTGCACGGCCGGCAGATTGCGATATTCCGCTGCGGCGGCTCCGTCTTCGCCCTGGACAACCACGATCCGGCCAGCGACGCAAACGTCCTGTCGCGCGGAATCGTCGGGGATGTCAAGGGCGAGCGGGTCGTGGCCTCTCCGCTGTACAAACATCACTACAGCCTGAGCACCGGCCGATGCTTCGAGGACTCGGCTCATTCGGTGAACGTATACCCGACGCGTGTCATGGACGGCCGGATCTGGGTCAACGCGACTCCACAGGCCGCGCGCTCGCGCCGGCGCCTCGTCGTGGTCGGCAACGGCATGGCCGGCATGCGCACGGTGGAGGAGCTGCTGAAACTGGCGCCCGACGGCTACGACATCACCGTGTTCGGCGCCGAGCCGCACGTCAACTACAACCGAATCCTGCTCTCACCGCTGCTGGCAGGAGAAAAGCGCGTCGACGAGATCATCCTCCACTCGCAGGAGTGGTATGCGGAACACGGGGTGACTCTGCAGATGGGCGACCCGGTCGTCCGCATCGATCGTCGCCAGCGTGTCGTGCGCTCTCGCAGCGGCCTGGAGGTGCCTTACGATCGACTTCTGATCGCCACGGGGTCGAAGCCGGTGATCCTGCCGATCCCGGGAGTGGATCTGCATGGCGTCGTCACGTTCCGCGATCTGGCCGATGTCGATGCGATGCTGGACGCGGCGAGGTGCTATCGCAAGGCTGTCGTCATCGGAGGTGGACTGCTGGGGCTGGAAGCGGCGAACGCACTCGTTCAGCGCGGTATGGAAGTCACGGTCGTCCATCTGTTCGCGAGCCTGATGGAGCGGCAGCTGGACGCAGCAGCGGCGGGATTGCTCAGGGCGTCTCTCGAGACGCGCGGGCTGAGATTCCACATGCCGGCGAAGACGACGACGATCCTCGGCGAGCGACGGGTCACCGGTGTTCGCTTCGACGACGGCGCGCAGCTGGACGCCGACTTGGTCGTCATGGCAGCCGGCGTACGCCCAAATGTAGACCTGGCGAGCCAGGCAGGACTTCGCTGTGAGCGTGGTGTGCTGGTGGACGACACGCTGCAGACCTTCGACCCGAGCATCTACTCCGTCGGGGAATGCGTGCAGCACCGGAAGAGCACCTTCGGGCTCGTGGCACCGCTGTGGGAACAGGCGCGTGTCTGCGCCGCTCACCTCGCCGAAGTAGGCGTGTCCCGCTATCGAGGCACGCTCACCGCGACGCAGCTCAAAGTAACCGGAATCGACGTCTACTCGGCGGGCGAATTTGCCGAGACCGACGGCGCCGAAACTCTGGTCCTGCGCGATGCACGACGGGGAATCTACAAGCGCCTTTTCATCCGCAACAACAGACTCCGCGGCGCGATTCTATACGGCGATGCGCGCGACGGGGCCTGGTACTTCGACCTGATCACTTCAGGGGCCGATATCACCGCGATGCGCGACAGCTTGCTGTTCGGCCCGGCGCTCGCGGAGGAAGCGGCAGGCTGATGCTTGCGCAGCGCGCGATCCGCACCACCTGCCCATACTGTGGCGTCGGTTGCGGAGTGAAAGTTCAAAGCGAGGGCGACGCGCGGAAGATTATCGGCGACCCCGAGCATCCGGCGAACTTCGGGCGCCTGTGCTCGAAGGGATCCGCTCTGGGACAGACGCTTGGCCTCGAGGGCCGTCTGCTGCACCCGCAGATCGCCGGCCAGCGCGTCAGCTGGGATGCCGCGCTGGATCACGTGGCCGTGAGCCTCCAGCGCATCGTCCAGGAGCACGGTCCCGAGTCAGTGGCGTTCTATGTCTCCGGGCAGTTGCTCACCGAGGACTACTACGTCGCCAACAAGTTGATGAAGGGCTACCTCGGCGCCGCCAACATCGATACCAACTCGCGACTGTGCATGGCCTCGGCAGTGGCCGGCCACACACGTGCATTCGGCGGCGATCTCGTCCCCGGGTGCTACGAGGATCTGGAGCTCGCCGACCTGATCGTGCTGGTCGGTTCCAACACGGCGTGGTGTCACCCCGTGCTTTTCCAGCGCATCCTGCGCGCGAAAGAGCAGCGCCCCGAGTTGAAAGTGGTGGTGATCGATCCTCGCCGGACGCCAACGTGCGAGAGTGCCGATCTGCATCTGCCGATCGCCTCCGGAACCGACGTGTGGCTCTTCAATGGCCTGTTGACTTACCTGCGTCGCGTTGGAGCTGTGGATGAGCGGTTCGTCGAGGACCACACGTCCGGGCTCGAAGATGCGGTCGTCGCTGCCGAGAGCTCCGCGGGCCATCTCGAGGCCGTCGCGAGAATCTGCGGGATCGATGTCGTCCGCTTGACGGAGTTCTATCGGCTGTTCGCCGCGACGACTCGTGTCGTGACCGCCTTCTCGCAGGGAGTCAATCAGTCCTCCGCGGGCACGGACAAGGTCAATAGCATTATCAACTGCCACTTGATCGCCGGGCGCATCGGCAAGCCGGGCATGGGGCCGCTGTCTCTCACAGGCCAACCCAATGCGATGGGCGGACGCGAGGTGGGAGGCATGGCCAACATGCTCGCGGCCCACATGGAGATCGGGAACGCGGAGCATCGGCGCCTGCTGCAGAGATTCTGGGACAGCCCTCACATGGCCGCAAAACCCGGCCTCAAGGCCGTCGAGCTGTTCGAGGCCATGCACGCGGGACGGATCAGGGCCGTGTGGATCATGGCGACCAATCCGATCGTGAGCCTGCCGGACGCCGATCGCGCGCGCGAAGCGCTCGAGCGCTGTGAGCTCGTCATCGTATCCGATTGCGTCGCAACGACCGACACGAGCGCGTTCGCAGACGTGCTGCTGCCCGCCGCCTCCTGGGGCGAAAAGAGCGGCACGGTCACTAACTCTGAGCGACGCATCTCCCGCCAGCGCGCCTTTTTGCCGCTGCCGGAGGAATCGAAGCCGGACTGGTGGATCGTCAGCGAGGTTGCGCGCCGAATGGGCTTCGCCCGCGACTTCTCCTATAGCGACGCGAGTGAGATCTTCGACGAGCATGCGCGCCTCTCGGGGCTCGAGAACCGCGGTTCCCGGGCCTTCGATATCGGCGGGCTCGCGGGCTTGAGTCGAACCGACTACGAGGCGCTCGAGCCGGTTCAATGGCCTCTTCCAAGCCCGGCGAGTCACGGCACGCAGCGTCTGTTCGAGGACGGCCGATTCCAGCACGCGAACGGCAAGGCGCGCTTTATTCCAACACCTGGACGCGCACCGGCGCACTCGGCCGATGAGGACTTCCCGCTAGTCCTGAACACCGGGAGAATCCGCGACCAGTGGCACACGATGACTCGCACGGGGCGCTCGGCGGCGCTGGCGGAGCACTTGCCGGAGCCGTTCGTCGATTTACACGCTCAGGACGCGCTCCTTGTCGGAGTTCGCTCAGGAGAGTTGGCGAGGGTCTGCACTCGCCTGGGCTCCATGGTTGCACGCGTTCGTACCAGTGGCGAAATCAAGCGCGGCACCGCTTTCGCGCCGATCCACTGGAATTCGCTCCATGCCTCCGAAGCGCGCGTCGGCGCTTTGATCGGCGCCGTCGTCGACCCTTTGTCCGGTGAGCCCGAATTCAAGCACACGCCTGCGCGGGTCGAGCCGTTCGTGGTCGATTGGTATGGCTTCGCGATGTCCCGCGTGAGCCTCGAGAAGCCCAACTTCTCGTGGTGGGCGCTCGTCAAGGGCGAACACTCGTTGCGCTACGAGTTCGCAGGCAGGAAGCTCGGTCCGAATCCCTCCTCCTGGGCTCGAACCTTGCTGCGTGTCGCCGATGGCGATGT
>Ga0070681_10002115_pt1 | contig 18042 bp, 17 predicted proteins | sample KBSC83BmetaG_FD_65650 | JGI IMG/M metagenome (GOLD analysis project Ga0070681, IMG submission 65650) | Corn rhizosphere microbial communities from Kellogg Biological Station, Michigan, USA - KBS C8-3B metaG | ecosystem: Host-associated > Plants > Roots > Rhizosphere | place: USA: Michigan... | reverse complement strand
GCCTCGGCTTCGGCGCGCGACGGGCGCGGCTGGTCCGGCCGGACGACCGCTGCCAGAAATTCCGACGGGTCGAGCTCGGCGGGGCGTGCGTCAGCAGGCTTGCCGGGGCGAAGGGGCTTGATCAAGGCGCCGTCCATATCGTCTTCTCCGTTCGACCGGTCCAAACGACCGGAGTGTCACCGGGCAGACGGGGCGGTTTACCGCCGGGCGCCTGAGTCCCATATCGATATCAACACCGGAGCCGGCCCTTCGGCCGGACTATTTTTCCAGCATTTGCATCCTTATATAAGGCTACCAAACCCACCCGCCAAGGGCGCTTTTCGGGTGCGTCCTGCAGGACCTCGCCGCATGCTGAACGACATCTACAACAAACGGATCATCGAATTGGCCGGGAACATCCCCCGGCTCGGCCGGCTGCCCGACCCCGATGCCAGTGCAACCGCCCATTCGAAGCTGTGCGGATCGACGGTCAAGGTCGACCTCAAGATGGACGGCGGCGTGGTCACCGATTTCGCCCATGACGTGAAGGCTTGCGCGCTGGGGCAGGCCTCCTCTTCCATCATGGCGAGCCATGTCATCGGCTCGACCGCCAGCGAAATGCGGGAGTTGCGCGAAACCGTTCGCAAGATGCTGAAAGAGAACGGCGCGCCGCCCCCGGCCGATCACAAATGGGCCGACATTGCGCTCCTGGAGCCCGTGCGCGACTACAAGGCGCGCCACGCCTCGACCATGCTGACCTTCGATGCCGTGGTGGATGCAATCGGCCAGATCGAGGCCAAAGCAAAACAGCCGGCCGCGGCTCAGGGCTAACGAGAAGTCACTTCGCCGGCGCGGGCGCCGCGGCATTCACGGTCGGAACCACGGCTTCAGCCGTCTTGGTCGCCTTCGCCGGCTGCGCGGTCGTCGTCGCCGCGGCATCGGTTTCCGCCGTGCTGCTGGCGAAACGATCCTGCACCGTCTTCGGCGCCATCGCGACCGGCACCGAGACATCGGCCCGCGGCAGGACGTCGGCGACCTTGTCGGTGGTGACCAGGTTGGTCAGCCGCAATTCGGCCGGCGACAATTCGTGCAGCTCTTCCCAGGGCGGCACGCTCAGCGACAACGCAAGCAGGTCGCCCGTGCCGCCCATGTCGAAGGCGTATTTGGCGAGCCGGCCAACGTCGCGCTCGACGATCATCAAATCCTGTGCGGTGTAGGTCGCGGCCTTCGCATCGTCGGCGCGATCGCCCATCCAGATCTGATGCACGCGCACATGGGCCTGTTGCGGCACGTAGCGCGTCTTGCCCGACAGAAGCAGGAACACGCACATGGATTCGCAATAGGCTTCCGGTGCGACGCTGCCGTGGTCGCCCTGCGCATTGTGGGTCAGGATGCTGGTGCCGACGGTGGTCAGCATACCCAATTCGCGGAAGCGACGGCCGAGCGCGATGGCGTCGTTCACCGAGCCGCCGCTGGAATCGAGCACAATGGTCGCCGCGCCGAGTTCCCGGCCACGGGCAAATTCGTCGAAGTCCCTGGGGCTGTCTGCGGTGACGACGCCAACCGCGCTGACCCAGCCGCGGCAATTGGACTCGCAGGCCACCCAACCGAACTTCATCGGCAGCTTGCGCTCTTCCAGCGCCGAGCCGGCGCGTGCGGAACTGCCAAAGGTTGCGGTCGCACCCGGCAATGCGAGACAGAGGGCGGCGGCGCAAAGCAACGCCCGGCCGCGCAGGTCATGCGACTTCAAGAGTCTCAAACTGGTTCCTTCCCCAAGCCCTCAAATAGAGCAGCGGCAAGCCCCAAATCAACGCCAGACGATTCTATCATTCAGACGTCACAAAATGGTATCCGGGCAAATACGCATCGTCCATAGCGACTTGCTGCACTGCTACCAAAAGATCGTGCAATGTGAGAACAGTGTGGCGTAAATGCCTGATGCGCCAAGTTCCTTGCCCCGGAACAGCGCAGTCGGCGCAGAGGATTTCGGCACGCCGCCCATGAAGGATTCAGTTCCGCAAGGCTCCCACATCGGTCACGGGCTCTCGCGCCTGCCGCGCGTAGCCGGGCGGGCGCTGATCTGGCTTTATCGCCACACCCTGTCGCCGCTGGTCGGCTACAATTGCCGGCATCTGCCGACCTGCTCGGTCTATGGCGACGAGGCGATCGATCGGTTCGGGTTGTGGGCCGGCGGCTGGATGACGCTCGCGCGGCTATTGCGCTGCCATCCCTTCGGCACGTCCGGGATCGATCTCGTGCCTTCGGCGTTGCCGCCCCGTGCGCGCTGGTATCTGCCCTGGCGCTACGGGCGCTGGCGCGGCGTCAACGCACCGCCCTGACCGTTCGTGCTGCGGCGCGTTCAAGCGAAAAGCGCATTGCTGGCCCGCCGGAACTCGCGCCGTCTCCCTCGCATTGTCCCGATGCTTCCCTCGGGAGGAAACAACAATGCGCTGGAAAATCAGCCACCGCGGCCACGATCCCCGGCTGATCGATCTGCTCGCCGTCATCGCGCTCGTGGTCCTCATGGTTGCCGCGTGGGGCTATCTCGAAGAGCACACCGGATCGCCTCCCAGCCATACGGCCTTCATCGAGCCGAGCCAGAGCGTGCGCTGGTAGAGCGTTGACCCCGGAGCCGCCGCCTACCGTCCGAACCAGAAGAAGCCCTGCCTCGGCTGCGACCTCGGCTTTCGCGGACGCGGCGGTTTTGTCGGCGGCGTTTCCGTCGATGCGGTAGCGTCCGCAGCAGCAGGCGCTTCGTCAGGCCCGAGCCTCACTGCCAGCAGCAAGTTCGAGTCGTGGGTGCGCCAGCGATAGCCGATCCCGAAATCCATCGGCTGCGCACGGCGGAACAACTCCGCATAGGACTGCTGATACCTGCCGGGGAATTCGCTGATCGGACCGAGATAGTGTCCGAAGGGGAAGAACCGCCACCTCCTCGCGCCGTAATTGCCGAGCGGAATGCCGGAATCGTCCTGGATGATGGTGGCGCTGTTGGCGAGCAGGAAGTCACGGGCGGTCGAGAAATTGCCGGAGTGCAACAGGTACGACGCGCTCTTGATCAGGCTGTTGGCGGGCGCGAGCGTCGCGCAGAACTTCAGAAAGCCGCTCGACTTGACGCCGGCGTTGGAGAGGTCGGTGGAGAAATAATACAGCGTCTTCTCGGCGCCGTCGCTGCCCGCGAAGGTGATGCGCACGCCGCGCGCCGCGTTCGACCGCATGCCCTCGCCGCCGGTCTGCACCGAGCCGGCCTCGTCGATCGTGACCGGCGTGACCGCACGGATGCTCTTTCCCGACCGCTCCATGAACACGAAGATGATCGGCAATGCGCCCGAGATCTGGCCGACATGCAGATCCGTCTTCATGTGCTTGGTGATGAAGAAGCTGAAATTGAGGATCGTGCCGATCGAGTGCTCGATATTGCCGAGCGCGGCGCCCACGGTGCCGCGCGGCAGCCGCAACAGATCCGGCATGGTGCCGGGCGGCTCGAGCGCGGCCATCACATAGGTGTTGGCCTTGGAATAGAACGCGTTGGCGTAGAGGAAATCCGGCCCCGAGAAGAAGTAGAACATGGTCGGCTTCGGCGCCGCCAGGTTGGTATCGGCCCAGGCGCGCACCCTGGAAATCTGCCGCTGCTCGAGCTGGGCAAACGCCCCGTCGAGGAACCTTGCGTGACGCTGCCAGGCCGGATCCCTGGTCAGCGGCATCAGCGGGGAATCCGCGGAGGGCTGCATGCCCGCAAGGAAGCGCGCGGTATCGTCGGCGGTCGCGGGATCGGCGGCGCGCGCCGGCCACGCCGCCGCAAGGATCAAGCCTGCGGCGATTGCCGCCAATTTCATGGAGCGGAGCATTTTTCGTCGCGGCCCTAGGATGCAGTCGCGGTGCCCGGATCGGCCCGCCTGTGGAAGATGGCGTAGATCAGAAGACCCGACATCATGATCAGCATCCCGAGCAACGCCTGCAGCGGGCGCTCCGTCAAGAGATAGTACATCATGAAGCCGGTCACGAGCAGGAAAACCAGCGGCGTAACCGGGTATCCCCAGGTGCGGTAGGGACGCGGCAGATCGGGACTGGTGATGCGCAGCTTGATGACGCCGAGCACGGTGAAGAAGGAGCAGAACAACAGCGAGAACTGGATGAAGTCCAGCACCGCCTCGAACGAGCGCGTCAGCATCATCAGCGTGGCGACGGCAAGCTGGAACAGGATGGCATAGGCCGGTGCGCCGCTGCCGGATTTGCGGGCGAAGAAGGCGAACGCCGGGATGTCCTCGCCCATGGTCATCATCACCCGCGGCCCGATCCACATCATCGCCGAGATAGAGGAGACGAGCCCGATGCAGATCATCACGGCCACGATGCGGCCGCCGACATCGCCGAAGATATAGCGGCCGGAGACGCTGGCGACGTCGAGCTGGCCAGCCAGTTTGTCGATCGGCGCGGTGTGCAGGAACACGGCGTTGAGCGCGACATAGAGGACCATCACGATCGCGGTGCCCGTGAGCAGCGCGCGCGGCAGGCTCTGCTGCGGGGTATCCATTTCGCCGATGATGTAGGTCGCGGCGTTCCAGCCCGAGAACGAGTACATCACGAAGACGAGGCTGATCGCGAACGGCGCGCTGAGGATCTGGGTGAAACTCGCCGATGTCGGCGCAAACGAGACGGGTTGCGGCGTGCCGATGACGAAGCCCGCCAGCAGGAAGACCACGATCAATACGACCTTCAGCACCGTCGAGACGAGCTGGAAGGTCGAGGAATGTTTCACGCCGGAAAGCTGGATCAGCGAGACCAGCCAGACGATGCCGACCCCAAGCGCCATCGGCGGCGCGCCGGGAACGACCGACTTGGCGTATTCGCCGAACGCCATCGCCGCGAGCGCCACCGGCGCCGCGAAGCCGACGGTCGCCGATACCCAGCCCGCCAGAAAGCCGAAGGCCGGGTGATAGGCGCGGCTCAGGAAATTGTACTCGCCGCTCGAGCGCGGAAACATCGCCCCCAGTTCGCTGTAGGCGAACACGCCGCACAGCGCGACGAGGCCGCCGACGATCCAGAGCATCAGGATGGAAAAGCCGGAGGGGATGTCCTTGACCTGGAAGCCCAGGCTCGTGAACACGCCGACCCCGATCATGTCGGCGACGACGATCGCGGTAGCCACGATGACGGAAACCGAGTGTCCGCCTGCGAGAAGCCGGCCCGGCCAGGCCGGGCCCCCCGTCTCTGATGCCGTCATGTCGGTACCTTCGGCGTCCCCATCGAGCGTCATCGTGCAAGTTGACCCAATTCAACAAGGGTTAACAGGTGTTAATAAGATGCGAAAAACAAGGTATTAAATTACCTCGAACGTACTCGCTGGATTGCGAAAACCGGGCTTGCCCCCCACAATCACGACACGATTTCGTGTTGTTCTTGAGGCCTGTAGTCGAAACTTTGTTCAACAGCTTTCGGATGGGGAAGTTTTTCTGAAAGCTTAACGTGGCCTAAACGTCCGGCAGGGCTTGATACGCCATTCGCCGGGTCGACTTGGGACAGTGGGTGGATGGTCGGAGCCAATCCGAAGAACCATGAGCTTGATGTTGCGCGCCGGGTAGCGTTACCGGGAACGGTAACACGCGTCTGCAATTGGCGCTGGGCGCTGCTCGCTTCTCTGTTTGTACCGCTGTCGCTGATCCTGGTTCAATGCGGCCGTGCGCCGAATCCGGGTGCGCTTGCCGCCAACGTAGCGGCGGCTTCCAGCGCCCAGGCTACCGCATCAAACGATACGTTCGACGACCGCTTCCCCAAGCCGGAGTTCAGGGACCGCTTCCCCACCGCGAATGAAACGCTTCCGTTGCGTCAGCTCGCCGACTTCGCACCGAAACGCGTACAGACGCAAAGCTACCGCGTTGCTTCGCTCGAGCCGACCCTGCCCTACAAGCGGCCACCGCAGCCCGCCACGGACGAAGTGACCACACTGGTCAGCATGAAGTCCTCGGCCTTCCCCTATTCCGGCAACAACCCCGCTTCCGAAGCCCCCTTCCTCAACATCTCCTCGGGCGACCGCCGCGGCCATCGCAGCTATTCGGGCCGCGTCTACTGGCAAGACCAGACCTACAATGACAACCGCGTGCTGGTGCACATCCCCGAAAATTTCGACGCACAGAAGCCCGGCGTGATCGTCGTATTCTTCCACGGCAACGGCGCGACGCTCGAGCGCGACGTGCGCGACCGCCAACTGGTGCCGCAGCAGATTTCCGACTCCGGCGTGAACGCCGTGCTGCTTGCGCCGCAACTGGCCGTCGATGCGGCCGACTCCTCGGCCGGAAAATTCTGGCAGCCGGGCGGCTTCAAGCGCTTCATGGACGAGTCCGTCAGCAACCTCGCCAAGCTCTACGGCGATCCCGCCACCGCCAAGGCCTTCGAGAAGATGCCGATCGTGATCGTCGGCTATAGCGGCGGCTTCCTGCCGACTGCCTGGAGCCTCGAGGTCGGCGGCATCAGCGACCGCGTCCGCGGCGTGATCCTGCTCGATGCGATCTATGGCGAGCTCGACAAGTTCGCTTCCTGGATCGAGAACCACCGCAACGGTTTCTTCGTCAGTTCCTATACGCACTACACCGCGCCCCGCGACCACGAGCTGATGTCGATGCTGCGCGGCAAGGGCATCGCGGTTTCCGAAAGCATGGACGGTCCGCTGCGCCCGGGCAGCGTGGTCTTCGTCAAGACCGGCGAAGGCATCACCCACCGCGACTACGTCACGCAGGCATGGACCAGGAATCCGATCGAGCAAGTGCTGGTCAAGATGGCCGCGCCCTCGATGCGAGTCGCGGCAGGCGCCTCGACATCGTCGAGCCGCTAACTCGCTCCGGCGCCAAAGGCTTCACTTCACGTTCGATCAACGATGCAACGTTGTGCCGCGCGCGGGTATCGAACTCGCTGACCCGGATTCCGATCAGCTTTTCGGCAGCTTCGGCATGCTGTCGACGAAGCCGTTATAGCAGGCCAGCCGCTCGTCCTCTTCCTTGGTGAACTTGCAATCCATCACCGTCTTGGCCGCGGCAGCTTTCGGCTTCGGCGCCGGCTTGATCACCTCGTCATAGCAGTCGAGCCGGCCCTTGGTGCCGTCCTCGATGTCCTGGCAGGCCTGCAGCCGCACCGCGATCGATCCCTTGGGAGCGGTCTTCTGTGCCTTGGCCGGCTTGGCCGCCTTGCCTTCCTCCGCGGGCTTCTCCGCAGCCGGCGGTGGGCTGGATTGAGCCAGAGCTGCCGCCGAATAAAGCACCGCGGCGAACGCCAACATCATTCTCATGGCAAATGTCTCGTCGTGTAGAAATGGGCCGCGCGCCGGATGCCCCCGCGCGGCGCCCGTTTAGCGCCAAATCGGCGAGGGATCAAAGCATTTGCTCGGCCATTCCGGTCATTTATCGACAAAAAAGCAGTCCGGTTGCCAGCTCTCGGATCGGCCTCACGCGGTCCGTCCGGGCTTGCTCATGACCACGAGCACCAGCCCCAGCGCGACAAAGGCCGCGGCGACAAAGCCGAGACCATGGAGGAATTCGCATTCATAAAACAGACCGCCGACGAACGAGCCGATCGCCTGCCCGACATAGAGCACCGACGTATTGAGCGACACCGATGCCGATGCGAGCGGCGGCGAAGCCGCAACGAGCCGCACCTGCTGCATCGAATTGACCGCGGCGAAGCCCAGTCCCCACACCGACACGGCTATCGCCATGGCGAGATAGCTGCCCGCGCTCAATGCCCACCCCGCGATGCCTGCGGTGACCAGAGCATTGAACAGGATCGACGTCTTGTAGGCGCCCCAGCCATCGACGATGCGCGTCGCAATCAGGATGCCGACAAAGCCGAACACGCCATAGAGCACGAATATAAGGCCGATCGAATCCGCCCCGGCTTCTGTCAGCTTCTTGAGCAGCGGGCCCATGAAGGTAAAGACGGTGAACTGGCCCGAGGTCTGCAACGCCGTGATCGACAGCAGGATAACGATCATGCGGTTGCGGCCGAGATCGACCCAGGTCCTGAGATCCACCGGCGCCGCATGCAATCCGCCGGGCAACCGCCACAGCAGCAACAGAAAGCTCAGCAGGCCGAGCGCGCCGATGCCGGCATAGGCCGCCTGCCAGCCGTAGCGGCTGCCGATGAAGGTGATCAGCGGCAGCCCGACCGCGGCCGCGAGCGACCATCCGAGGAAGATGTAGGCGATGGTGCTGCCGCGCCGCTCCACCGGCACGATCATCGCCCCCGTCCCCGCCGCTTGCGGCGTATAGATCACCCCGACCGCCAGCATGACGAGACGGATCGCCAGCAGGCTTGCGTAGTTCGGCGCGAAAGCGGAAGCGATATTGGTGAGCGCGAGCACCGCCAGCGTCGATGTGAGTAAGGCCCTGCGCTCGATCCGGCTGGTCAGCCACGCCGTGACCGGAGAGCCGATACAGAGCACAATGGCACCGAAGGTGATCAACAGCCCTGCCGTGCGGATGCTGACGCCGAGGCTTTCGGACAACTCGGGCAGCATCCCCGCGGGCGCCAGGACCGAGCAGCCGGTGACGAAATTTCCGAGCATCAATGCAGTGGAAGAAAAACGGCTGCTCACGCCGCCTCTATATCAGAGGCTTTGATGCATATGCATGAAATCTGGTCATGCGACGCATGACACTGACATGCACTGCCAGCGACAGCTCCGCCGCTTTCAGCCACGCATGACGCCAGCCTACTTCGCCGCCTGCTCGCGCGCTTCGACGGTCTGCGGCGGCGAGGCCTTCGGAGCAGGACATGTCGCAAGCAGTTTGTTCATCCCGTTCGCAAGCCCCTCGTTCGAGAGCTTCTGCGTCAGGAGATTCTTGTGCCCGTCCGCGGTGGACACGGTCTCGGTGAAATCGCTCTCAGGTGAATCCGACAACGCTTGAACGGACGCTTTGGCGATCCGCGCGCCCCAGAGTTCCAACTCGAACGTCTTCGCCCGCCCCGGGACGAGAAAAAGTGGCGAGGCACCACCGGAAACCGAAATCGCTGATGGAGCGGAGCTCGGAATCCTGGGACGCTGGAAATCCAGCTCGAAACTATCGCTGTCGAGACAGATCACCCGCCACTGCATGGTGCGGAACGACTTCTCGCCTTCCCTTCGCTGAAGGGCGACCTTGTGCATCATGCTGCGCGCGCCGGGTTCGAACGTCCATGGAGTCTCCACGAACTCGCGGCGATCGATACCGAAGCGTACGATTTCCTCTCGGGTCAGGACGTGCATTTCCTCAAACTTTACCGTCTTGACCAGGTCGAGCAAGGCGGTGCCGACGCCCATCCTGGTGAGATAGGCCGCGATCATGTGATCGGAGCGCTCATGCGCGCTGACATTGGCGGCGGCAACCATCTCCGCCGGCGGCACGCCGGGGCCGCGGAAGCTGACGGTGACCTTGGCCGAATGCACCGCGAGCGCCGCATCCGCCGCAACCTCGCGGGTCGCCGCACCCAGGATCAGGTAAGGACAGGCCGAGCCGCAGAATGCGCCACGGGTGGAGATGTCGCCATGCAGTTCGCGGCCGGATTGCTTCAGCTTGAGGCAGGCCTCGCCATCCTGCGCTTCGAAGCCGCATTCGTTGACCAAGGTTCGCCCCACCCGCGCGACCGCGGGCTTCTCGCGCAGAATGCCGCCGATCGCCAGCGCCTGCTCCACATTGCCGCCGGGCGAATAGAGATAGAGCGGGAGGTTGCGGCCACGGACACGCGCAAAGAACTTCCTGAAGCGCGCAGCCGCGTTGGAATCGATCTTGCCCTCGATGGCGATCCAGCTGTCACAGCCGCGGCCGCAGGCGTCGGGCGCGCCCTTGACCACATAGAATTGCATCGCCGGCCCCGGCAGCTTGGGCGGGGCCGGACGAACCCTGGACGTGGCGGCCGATGCCGGACCGCAGGCGAGGGCAAGGATGGCGGCCAGGAGAATTCGGAATGACATGGGGGATGGCGAAGCAGCGGGAGGACGATCGCGACAAGCTAGCAAGCCCCAAGCAGCAAGTCCATGCAGCGGCAACTACGAGATGCAGGCGATCCGGCGTACTTTCCCGCTGAATTCCAGCGCTGTTCCGGTTGCAGGGCCCGATTCCCCTGCTATACCGCTCGTGTTCCCGCTTACCTGCGCTCGTTCGCAGGAGTGAGCCTCAGGAGACCGACATGAGCGACCACAAATCCGAATCCGGATTCCAGTATTCCATTACGAATCTGAAGCCCGCCGAACCCGCGCACAAGATAACCCTCACCTTTCCCGACGGCGCCCAGCGCGAATTTCCAAAAGACACGACCGGCCTCGAGATCGCCAAGAGCATCTCGCCTTCGCTCGCCAAGCGCACGGTGGCGATGGCGCTGGATGGCACGCTTGCCGACCTCAACGACCCCATCGAGAACGATGCGAAGATCGAATTGGTCAACCGCGAGGATACACGGGCGCTGGAATTGATCCGGCACGACTGCGCGCATGTGCTGGCGGAAGCCGTGCAGGCGCTGTGGCCGGGCACGCAGGTGACGATCGGCCCCGTGATCGAGAACGGCTTCTATTACGACTTCTTCCGCAACGAGCCCTTCACGCCGGAAGATTTTGCCGCGATCGAGAAGAAGATGCGCGAGATCATCGCGCGCGACAAGCCTTTCACCAAGGAAGTCTGGGATCGCGAGAAGACCAAGCAGGTGTTCCGCGACAAGGGCGAGGCCTTCAAGGTCGAGCTGGTCGACGCCATTCCCGGCAACGAGCCGATCAAGATCTATTTCCAGGGCGACTGGTTCGATCTCTGCCGCGGCCCGCACATGACCTCGACGGGCAAGATCGGAGGCGCCTTCAAATTGATGAAGGTGGCCGGCGCCTATTGGCGCGGCGATTCCAACAATCCGATGCTGACCCGCATCTACGGCACCGCGTTCGCGAAGCAGGAAGAGCTCGACGCCTACCTCAAGCAGATCGAGGAAGCCGAGAAGCGCGACCACCGCCGTCTCGGCCGCGAGCTCGACCTCTTCCACTTCCAGGAGGAAGGTCCGGGCGTGGTGTTCTGGCATCCCAAGGGCTGGACCATCTTCCAGGCGGTCATCGCCTATATGCGCCGGCGGCTGACCGGCGACTACAGCGAGGTCAACGCGCCGCAGATCCTCGACAAGGCCCTGTGGGAGACCTCGGGCCACTGGGACTGGTACCGCGAGAACATGTTCGCGGCGCAATCCGCCGGCGACGAGGCCGAGGACAAGCGCTGGTTTGCGCTGAAGCCGATGAACTGTCCGGGGCATGTGCAGATCTTCAAGCACGGCCTGAAGAGCTACCGCGACCTGCCGTTGCGTCTGGCGGAGTTCGGCGTGGTGCATCGCTACGAGCCGTCGGGCGCAATGCACGGGTTGATGCGCGTGCGCGGCTTCACCCAGGACGACGCGCATGTCTTCTGCACGGAAGAGCAGCTCGCCGACGAGTGCCTGCAGATCAACGACCTCATTCTCTCGGTCTACGCCGACTTCGGCTTCACCGGCGAGCTCACGGTGAAACTCTCGACGCGGCCGGAGAAGCGCGTCGGCACCGATGCGATGTGGGATCACGCCGAGCGCGTGATGGCGACCGTGTTGCAGGAGATCAAGTCGCGCAGCCACAACCAGACCATCAAGACCGAGATCAATCCCGGCGAAGGCGCATTCTACGGACCGAAGTTCGAATATGTGCTGCGCGACGCCATCGGCCGCGACTGGCAATGCGGCACGACCCAGGTGGACTTCAACTTGCCGGAGCGGTTCGGCGCCTTCTACATCGACCATGACGGCGGAAAGAAGCCGCCGGTGATGGTGCATCGCGCGATCTGCGGCTCGATGGAGCGCTTCATCGGTATCCTGATCGAGCACTATGCCGGCAATTTCCCGCTCTGGCTGGCGCCGACCCAGGTGGTCGTCACCACGATTACGTCGGAGGCGGACGAATACGCCAAGACGGTGGTGGCTGCGGCGCGGCGCGCGGGCCTGCGGGTCGAGATCGACCTGCGCAACGAGAAGATCAACTACAAGGTCCGGGAACATTCGCTGGCGAAAATTCCGGCGCTGCTCGTCGTCGGCAAGAAGGAAGCCGAAACCCATTCGGTCTCGGTGCGCCGGCTCGGCAGCGACGGGCAGAAGGTGATGTCGACGGAGGAAGCCATCGCCGCCCTCGTCGACGAAGCGACGCCGCCGGATGTCAAGCGGACGAAGATGGCGGCAGCGGCCTGATCATAATCGATCTAAAGTCGCTTCCGCTCCGGCGTTGGCGTGCCTATGTGCTGGAAACAACCTTGCGAAAGAATGACTGTGCCCGACGCGATTGAACTTTTGAAAACCCGCCGTTCGATGAAGCCTCGCGAGATGACCGGCCCCGGTCCGTCACCCGCCGAAATCGAGACGATCCTGACCATCGGCGCGCGGGTGCCCGATCACGGCAAGCTCGCGCCATGGCGTTTCATCCTGTTCGAGGGCGAGGCGCGCGCCCGCGCCGGCGAGATCATCTCCAAGGTATTTGCGAAGAAGAACCCGCAGGCCTCGCCGGCCGATATCGAAATCGAGAAGAAGCGGCTCACCGATGCGCCGCTCGTGATCGGCGTCGTCAGCTTCACCAGGCCGCATCCGAAGGTGCCGCCGTGGGAACAGGAATTGTCGGCCGGCGCGAGCGCGATGAACATCGTCACCGCCGCGACCGCGCTCGGCTACGGTGCCTGCTGGCTGACCGGATGGTTTGCCTTCGACCGCGACGTGCTCGATGGCTTCGGGCTGAAGGCCGACGAGAAGCTCGCTGGCCTGATCCATATCGGCAAACCGTCGAAGGCGAGCGAGGACCGCCCTCGCCCGGCGCTCGCGGATATCGTCACGCGGTTCTGATCTAGCGCGCGACGACTTCGACTTCGCCGTCGACGCCGTTCACGACGTTAAAGGGGCGCTCGTAGACCTTGCCCTCGTTCTTGGCGATCGCGCGGTACTCGCCTTCGGACAACACGACCTTCGGAAACGCTCCGATCGATTCCTTGATCACGTCGCCGCCCGGCGTAATCACGGACCACGCGGTATTGGCGAGCGCCTCGCCGCCCTTGTCCGACACCAGCTTCAGCGTGATCACCGCTGCGCGATGGGTGACGACGACGTCGGTGAGCTTGCCCGCCTGCACGCGGATGTCCGAGCGCACTACCGAATTGGCATCGCCATAGTTGGAGATGATGTAGTAGGTGCCCTCCGGCAGCAGCACGACGTCGTTGGCGGCGACGTTCGGCACCAGGGAAGCGCGGTCGCCGCCTTCGAACTGGCTGCCCTTGTAGATCGCAAACGAAATCTGATTCTGCGGAATCTTCGACGTGCCGACCCGGCCCTCGATGCGCAGGCCGCCGGCGGGCAGCACGAAGGACTCGCGATCGGTTTCCGCCTTCAGCGTCACCGCGCGCACCGCGCTGACAAGCCCGAGCGCGACATGCACGACATAATTGCCGGGCGGCAGCATCACGTTCGGCGCCGCGCTGCGATCCTCGCGGATCATCTTGAAGGTGCCGGTGTCGTCGGGACGGTCGGAGAATATCCGCCAGACCAGTCCGGCATTGACGTTGGGCAGGTCCTTGCCATAGCGCGCCGACAGCGAAAGCACGCCTTGCGCCGGCGCAGGAGGAGGCAGGGGCGCAATGGAGGGTTGCGTCAGCACGGACGGCAGGCCCGGCGGCGGCACCGCGGGCGGCGGCAGCGGTCCGGCCCCGGGACCGGACGGCGGTGCCAGGCTCACGGCCCCGCCGGCATCGGGAACGGAGGCCGGCGGCACCGGCGGCGGACGGTCGCTGAAAAGCTGGGCATTGGCGGGAACGGCGAAAAAGGCAAGCCAAAGGCCGGCCAGGACAACGGCCAAGGCAAATGCCGGCCACACGCGATTGCCGCGCCGCCATCGGAAGATGCCGTCACTCCCTGATTTCATGTCCCTGCTTTTGACCGAAAACGCGGCAAATTCAAGCCTTCCCGGGGGCGAATGCGACCGCCAAAAGTCCGCGCGGAACACGCAAACTGGCGAGGAATTGAACCCACGACTCGCGATCCAGCCATATTACTTGCCTGCCTGCGGCATAAACCATGCTCGCGATCGTGTCTGGCGAGGCCCGGCCGCTGGCATTATTCTGGGCCTCCAGGAGTTTTTTTCGGTGCTCGATATTCTGTCCCGGCGTAACCACAACGATTCTGATACCGGCGAAAAAGTCGGCCTTGGCAGCATCCGCCGGCCGGTCATCGGGCTTGCGCTTGGCGGCGGCGCGGCACGGGGCTTTGCCCATATCGGCATCATAAAGACCCTGCTCGCCCACGGCATCGTGCCGAACGTCGTCGTCGGCACCTCGATCGGCGCCGTCGTCGGCGGCGCTTACGCTGCCGGCCATCTCGACACGCTGGAGCAATGGGCGCGCAGCCTGCAGATGCGCAACATCCTCGGCTACCTCGACATCCGCCTCAACGGAAGTGGCCTGATCGGCGGCGACAAGCTCGCAGCGCAACTGGAAGCCTCGATCGGCAACACGATGATCGAGGACTTGCCGTGCAAATTCGCGAGCGTTGCGACCGAAGTTCGCACCGGCCACGAGATCTGGCTGACCCATGGCCGCGTGGTCGATGCCATGCGCGCCTCCTACGCGCTGCCCGGCATTTTCGCGCCCGTGCTGATCGGCGACCGCTGGCTGGTCGACGGCGCGCTGGTCAATCCGGTGCCGGTCTCGGCGGCACGCGCGCTCGGCGCGGAAATCGTCATCGCTGCCAACCTTTCCAGCGACATCTTCACCCATTCCACGACCATCTACGCCCACGGTGCCCTGCCGCCCGCTACCGGAGAGACGGAAGCCGAACCCGCACCATCCAAGCGCCGCTTCGGCAAGTTCTTCTCGCCCGAGCGCACCGTGAAGCGCGAGTTCTTTGGGAGCCGCGGCAGGCCGGGCATCTCCTCGGTGATGGTCGACGCCTTCAACATCATGCAGGACCGCATCACCCGCGCGCGGCTGGCGGGCGATCCGCCGGACCTCCTGATCTCGCCGCGCGTCGGCCAGATCGGCTGGTTCGACTTTCATCGCGCCGCCGATCTCATCGACCACGGCGTGCGCTCGGCCGAGCGAGCCATCGATTCCATCCAGGAAGCAATCCACGTCCTGGCGCCGCCCGGCCCGGGAATCGTGAAGGCGAAGCTACCCTGAAATCGTGCGCTAAGCGGTCTTGATGTATTCGCGCAGCGCTTCCTGCTCGCGCTCATATTCCTGCACGCGCCATTTCACGATGTCGCCGATCGAGATCAGCCCGACCACCTTGCTGTCCTCCACGACCGGCAGATGCCGGAATTTTCCGAGCGTCATCATCTCCATGATGCCGCTCACCGTGTCGGACTGGCGGCAGCTCACCACCTTGCGCGTCATCACGTTGCTGACGAGCTCCTCGAGCACGTCGGCGCCGCGCTCGCTCAGCACGCGCACGATGTCGCGCTCCGACAGGATGCCTTCGATATGACCGGCGACGTTCAGCACCAGCACTGCGCCGATCTTCTTCTCTCCGAGCAGTTTCACCGCGGCCGAAAGCTTTGCGCCCGGCTGGATGCTCTCCACCTGATGTCCCTTGGCATCGAGAATAGCTCGCACTGTCATCGTGGCCTCCCTGATCAGTCCGAACCCGCCAAGTTAATGGCTCAAGTAAACGGGTCCGATTTCCATTGCGAGAAAGACAACAGTCTCCAGCCCGTTTCGTTGCGCCTGCGCGCCAAGCGGCTGACTCGCTGCTGAAGCCGATGATGAATGGAATCACTTCGCCGCGCAAATAGTCACGGCAACTGACCTAGTTGCATGCAACTAGTTCGGTGGATTCGACAACGCAGCCGCAGCATCGCTTTCGCGGCGCGGCACCGGATCGAACAGTGCAAATAGAATCAAACCCGCGAAAAAACCGCCGATATGCGCCTGCCAGGCCACGCTTTGGCCTTCCTCCATACCGACCGCGAGCGAGCCGATGCCGAAGATGATGTTGACGCCGAACCATATCGCGAGGAAGGCGAGCACGCGGCCGTTGCGTAGCGCGCGCCACAGTGACAGCGCCGGAACTTTCGCGGCCGCATCGGCATCTCCGCGGGAGAACGAAAGGAAGCTTCCCTTGACGAAGGCGAAACGCATCGCGGCCGCCATGGTGCCCGATACCGAGGCGGAGGCGCCAATCATCGGCGCCAGCGCGTGCTCGTGCGTGACAAGATGAGCGAGCGCGCCGGCCGCGGCTGTCACGGCCATGAAAAGATAGAAGCGCAAGGGCCCGAAGCGACGCGCCAGCGCGCTGCCGAACGGCAGCAGCCACAGCACGTTGAAACCGATATGGCTGAGATTGGCGTGCAACAGCGAATAGGTCACGAAGGTCCAGGCCCTGGCGCCGGCGCCGCCGGGAAATGTCACGTCGAGCAACGTGGTGTCGTAGCGCTTCGGGATGAAACCGAACACGTCGACGGTCCACTCCTCCCAGTCCACCGGCAACAGCACGCGCAGATGGATCACCGCGATCAGCAGCACATAGGCGGTCAGCGCCGGCGGCAGCGTCAGGATCGGCTCGCGCGCCACGTCCTGCGGCATCTCCGCCGGGCGTCCGGGCGGGTTTTCCTGTGCGGGTTCCTGAGGGAATTCCAAGGCGAAGCGGACCTTCAACAACGCCCGAAGCGGGCAAGCCTGAGAGACATGGAGATAGTCGCGTTTCGCCCGCCCGTGCAAGTGCGCAATGGGCACAATCCGCTGAGTGCAACACGCCGCATTGAAAACGCAAAAGAAAAGGGAGGGTGCTGAGAACACCCTCCCTGATCGCTTGGTCGTTCCGCCTAGCGCGAAGTCCGGGTGCGTCCCCACCCCTCCCCGCGCAAGCGCTGACCATTCTGTTTGACGCAGCCTGTGTACGCCTCGGCCCGGGAACCTTAAGACCGGCGAGGCGTGATGGGCGGACCATAGCGTGACGGCCCGCCGCCGCAAACCAGATCGTTAACTTAACGTTAACGCCGCAAAGCCGACCCGGCGCCGCCATCCGGCATGGACGCTGCACGGTACCTCCTGCACAAGTGTTTTCGGGAACGCGCGTGCGCGAAAGCGGGACAGAAGTGTCCCTCCGACGCCCACGCGGGGTGAGTACGCATCATGAAACATCCGGCCAGCCGGGAATTCTTCGCCTATTGGGACGGCAAGCGCGGCGACGCGCGCGCCCCCGAACGCAGCGACATCGAGCCGAACGCCGTTCGCGAGCGGCTCGGCGACATTTTCGTCCTCTCCTGTGAGGCGAACTACCCCTTCCGGGTCGCCGGCACGCGCGTCTGCGCGATGTTCGGCCGCGACCTGAAGGACAAGAGCTTCCCTGCCCTGTTCGCCGCGGACAGCCGCTCCGAAATCGAGGAGATCGTGGGCGCGGTTGCCGACGAGATGCTGCCCGCGATCGCCGGCCTCACCGCCACCTCTTCCCGCGGGACGCTTTCGCATCTCGAGCTCCTGCTCCTGCCCTTCAACAGCCGCGCGCACACGCCGATCAGCCTGACCGGGCTGCTCGCCCCCTTCGACAACATCGACGGCGCACTCGGCGAGATCACGCTTTCGTCGTGGCGCTACATCCATCCGCCGCAAGAGCCCCTCGTCCCGCGTGCGCTACGCAAGCTCAGAATCGCGCGCGGCTTCATGGTGTATGAAGGGCTGCGGTAAACGCCTGCGCTCGCGATTCCGATTCATGCTTTCGAACGCCTAATGCGGTGTCATCGCCCGGCTTGACCGGGCGATCCTGTATTCCAGAGACGGCCGTGCTCGACCGAGACGCCTCTGGAATACTGGATGCCCGCATTCGCGGAGCATGACGGCGGGGAAACACGACCATTCGTTCCCGCGGCGCATGCGCCCGGGTTTTGCAAATCCGTTCCGCCCCGGGGGGCGCAGGGAATGCCGGATGATGGCCTCACCCATGGCCCGCCTGCAGCAAAAAACGCAGGCGGCAGTCACCACAGGTTTGGCCGGATCAACCGGCACTCCCTGCGCGATGGCTTACGGCTTATACGCGTTCTCCCCGGTGTCCGGGCTTGATAGCCACCGTCGCTCT
>Ga0070681_10002112_pt1 | contig 18045 bp, 15 predicted proteins | sample KBSC83BmetaG_FD_65650 | JGI IMG/M metagenome (GOLD analysis project Ga0070681, IMG submission 65650) | Corn rhizosphere microbial communities from Kellogg Biological Station, Michigan, USA - KBS C8-3B metaG | ecosystem: Host-associated > Plants > Roots > Rhizosphere | place: USA: Michigan... | reverse complement strand
TGCTCACGCTGATTCGTGAAGAGCAGGTCGAGATCACCGACATTCCGATCGCGCGCATCTGCGAGCAGTTCCTGGCGCGCATCCATTCGTTAGGCCTGGCCCAGGCGGCGGACTACCTCGAGATGGCGGCGCGGCTGCTGCGCATCAAGGTGCAGATGCTGCTGCCGCGACACGGCGACGACGACGCCTGGGACGACCCGCGCGCCGAGCTCGTTAGGCGGCTGCTCGAGTACCAGCAGGTGCGCGAGGTGGTGGACGTGCTCGAGGAGCGAGCAGAGGAGCGCCGCCGCCGGTTCGCACGCGGCTATCTGCCCGCCGAACCCGTCGCGCCGCCGGAGTCGCCGCTGTCGCTCTCGCTGCCCGAGCTGCTCGCGGCGGTCGACCGTGTGCTCCGTCTGCTGCGCGAGCCCGACGTGCACGACATCGTGCCGCGCGCGCTCGACGTCGAAGGCGCGATCGCCACGATTCGCGCGGTGCTCGCCTTACGGGCGAGCGCGCGGTGGCGCGACGTCGTGGCCCTCGAGGCCGAGCCGTGGGAAGTGTTGTCGGCGCTACTCGGCTTGCTCGAGCTGGCGCGCCGCGGAGAGCTGCGGCTGCGCCAGCCGCGTCCGTTCGCCGATGTGGAGATCTCGCGTGACGCCGCTAGCGAAGCTGCTTGAGGCCGCGTTGTTCGCGAGCGGCCGGCCCGTCCCGCTCGACGAATTGTACGCGCTCGACACCGAGTCGTCGCCCGCGGCGTTTGCCATGGCGCTCGACGAAATTCGCGAGTGCTACGACAACCAGGGCCACGGCGTCGAGTTGGTCGAGTTAGGCGGCGGATGGCAGGTGCTCACGCGCCCCGAATTCACGGAGACCATCGAGCGCGCCCAACTGGCGTCACGGCCGCAGCGCCTCTCGTCGGCAGCGCTGGAGACGCTGGCGATCGTCGCCTACCGCCAGCCCATCGGCCGCGCCGACATCGAGGAGATCCGCGGTGTGTCGGTGGGCGGCATGCTCAAGACGCTGCTCGAGCGGGGCTTGATCGACGTCGTTGGGCGAGCCGAGGGATTGGGCCGCCCGCTCCTCTATGGGACCACGCCGGCGTTCCTCGAGCAGTTCGCGCTGCGGCATCTGGGCGAGCTGCCGCGTGCCGACGAGCTGGCGGTGGCGCTGCGCGCGGAGCCACGCCCACTCTGATCGCCATGTCGATGCGCATTCAGCGCGCGCTCGCGCGTGCGGGTGTCGCATCCCGTCGCAAGGCCGAGGCGATGGTCGAGTCGGGGCGCGTCACGGTCAACGGGTCGCGCGCCGAGATCGGGCAGGTCGTGGACCCCGAGCGCGATGCCATTGTCGTAGACGGCAAGCGCATCGGCGGTCTGGTCGCCGAACAATGGTTGGTGCTCAACAAACCGGCGGGCGTGATGACCACGCGCTCCGACCCGCGTGGACGCCGGACTGTCTTCGAGTTCGTTCCGCCCGTGGCCGGTTTGGCGTACGTTGGGCGGCTCGACTATCTCACCGAGGGCGTGTTGTTGTTCACGACCGACGGCGCGGGAGCGCATGCGCTCATGCACCCCAAGGGCGAAGTGCAGCGGACGTACGAGGTCACCGTGCACGGTGATGCGCCGTCGGCGGTACGCGCGGCGCGCCGCGGCGTCATGTTGCACGACGGGCCGGTGGACCTGGACGATATCTCGGCGTCGCCGCTGGACGCGGGGCGGTGGGTGCTGCGCGTCACGATCGCGGAAGGACGCAACCGCGAGGTGCGGCGGTTGTGTCGCGCGCTCGACCTGAGCGTGGAGCGTCTCGTGCGCGTGCGATTCGGACCCGTCGAGCTCGGCCGGTTGGCGCCGGGCGAGTCGCGGCCGCTGACGGCGCGCGAGCACGAGCGGGTGCGCGACCTGATCACACTGCAGCGTTAGGCACGAATGGAGATCCGGAACTCGACGGTCCTGTTGTTAGGCGGCAGCGGCCTGGTGGGCATGGCGGTGGCGCAGCGCCTGCTGGCATACGCGCCGCGCCGCGTGGTCATCACCGGCCTCACGCGCGAGGAAGCGGAACCGGCGGCAGAGGAGCTGCGCGCGCAGGCGGGCGACGTCGCGATCGACGCCGCGTGGGGCAACATCTTCGCACCGGCAGACCTCTCGATGCGATCGCGCGACGAGATCCTCGCCGATCCGTCGGCGCGCCGGCGTCTGGTCGAAGACTACGTGGCCCCGTACGGCCAGAGTCCGCTCGACGAGAACCTGCTCTTCACGTGGCTCGTCGACTATCGGCCCGATCTCGTCATCGATTGTGTCAACACGGCGACGGCGCTGGCCTATCAGGATGGACACGCGAGTGCGCTGTCGCTCTTGCGGGCGGCCGACACCAGCACCGTGACGCGAGAAAGTGTCGAGCGGCATTTGTTGACGCTGCCGCTCCCCCAGCTCATCCGGCATCTCGAGGCATTGGTGGAAGGCATGCGCCGCGCGGGTACGCAGACCTACGTGAAGATCGGCACGAGCGGCACCGGCGGCATGGGACTCAACATCCCGTACACGCACAGCGAGGAGAAACCCTCGCGCACGTTGATGTCCAAGTCCGCGGTGGCCGGCGCACAGAGCCTGCTGCTGTTTCTGTTAGGCAGAACACCGGGCGCCCCGGCGACGATCGAGATCAAGCCCACCGCCGCGATCGCGTGGCGGCGCCTGGGTTACGGCGCCATCCGCCGGCGCGGCCGCACCATCGAGATCGTCGACTGCGAGCGTCCCTTGTCGGTGGCCGATGCGTTCGCGTCCGGTGCGTCCGGCTGGACGTGCACCGGCCAGCCGCTCGAGAACGTGTTCATCGACGTCGGCGAGAACGGCGTGTTCGCGCGCGACGAGTTCGAGACGGTCAGTGCGTTAGGCCAGATGGAGCTCGTGACGCCCGAGGAGATCGCCGAGGCGGTCGTCATGGAAGTGCAGGGACGTCCCACCGGAAAGGACGTCGTGGCCGCGCTCGACGGCGCGACGTTCGGACCGACGTACCGTGCCGGCTATCTGCGCGCGGTGGCCGTCGAGGGCCTCGCCCGTCTCGAGGGCGAGCATGGCGTCCGCTCGATCGCCTTCGAGATGCTCGGCCCGCCGCGTCTCACCAAGCTGCTGTACGAAGCGTACGCGTTGGGACGGCTGTGTTCGTCGGTGCGGCTGCTCGCGGCGGCGGACCCGTCGCGCATCGCGCGCGACGCCGAGTCGCTGCTGCGCGAGCGCGACCACGCGATACGCCGGCAAATTCTGTCCGTTGGGCTTCCCATTCTGTTGTCCGATGGCAAGTCGCTCCTGCGCGGTGAAACCGTAGTCGTTCACCCCGACGGACGCGGCACCGACATCGCGCCGCGCGGTTGGGTGGATCTCCGTCCCTCGAACATGGAACAGTGGGTGCGACGCGCCCGCGCAATCGTGGACGCGCCGCACGACGCCGGCAACGGGTCGGGCGCCGACTGGACCGCTGTCGATCCCGATGCGCCGATCGCGCCGGCGCGCCTCGCGGTGTGGATTTTCGAGCACGAGGATGGCGGCTTCCGCGTCAAGCGGTGAAGACGGACAAAGCGCGGACACCGCCGGATCGAGCAGACCGCTCGGCGGATCGAACCTTCCAGAGCCGCGCGTAGTATTACTGAAGGTTTTCGACTCACCCTTCACTGTGCGGAGCTGTCGTGGCGACACGGGCGATGCCGGCCGCCGATACGGCGCTGGTCCAGGGAATTGTCGAGCAGGTCGGGCGACGGATTGTCGGCCAGGATTACATGGTCGAGCGACTGCTCATCGGCTTGCTCACGGGCGGACACGTGTTGCTCGAGGGCGTGCCGGGGCTCGCCAAAACGCTCACGGTGAAGACGCTCGCCGAAGCGATCCATACATCGTTCCAACGCATCCAGTTCACGCCGGATCTGCTGCCCGCCGATGTTATCGGCACGCAGATCTTCGACCAACAAACCGGTCAGTTCCGCGCAAAGAAAGGCCCAATCTTCGCCAACATCATTCTTGCCGACGAGATCAACCGCGCGCCGGCAAAGGTGCAGAGCGCATTGCTCGAGGCGATGCAGGAAAAGCAGGTCACAATTGGCGGTGTCACGCATCTGCTCGAGGAGCCGTTCCTCGTGCTGGCTACGCAGAATCCCATCGAGCAGGAAGGCACCTACCCGCTGCCCGAAGCGCAGGTCGACCGATTCATGCTCAAGCTGCACGTCGGGTATCCGTCGCGGCAGGAGGAGAAGGAAATCATGCGGCGGATGGCCGGCGGGCAAGCAATTCCAATCGACGCAGTCGCGAGTCCCGCCATGATTCTCGAAGCGCGGCGCCGCATTGCCGAGCTGTACGTGGACGACCGCGTGGTAGACTACATCGTCGACATCGTGCACGCGACGCGCACACCGGCCGGCGCGGGATTGGCCGACCTCACGCCGCTCATCGAGTACGGCGCGAGCCCGCGCGCGACGATCTTTCTGGCGCAGGGATCGCGCGCCCACGCATTCCTCCGCGGCCGCACGTTCGTGACGCCCGATGACGTGAAGGCCGTGGCACCCGACATTCTCCGCCACCGCGTGCTCACCACCTACGAAGCGGAAGCCGAAGAGGTCTCGAGCGACGAGATCATCCGGCGCATCCTGGCGGCCATCGAGAGCCCGTGACGCGCTCGTCGCACCTCCCCAGTCCCGACGTGCTCCGGCAGGTGAAGCTGATCGAGCTCAAGACGCGGGGGCTCGTGGACTCGCTCTTCACCGGCGAATACCACTCGGTGTTCAAGGGCCAGGGCATGGAGTTCTCAGAGGTGCGCGAATACCAGCCGGGCGACGAAGTGCGGGCCATCGATTGGAACGTGACGGCACGTATGGGACACCCATACATCAAGCGGTACATCGAGGAGCGCGAGCTCACGGTGATGCTGGCCGTCGACTTGTCGGGGTCGGAGCGCTTCGGCACCGTGTCGCGGTTCAAGAGCGAGCTCGCGACCGAGCTCAGTGCCGTGCTGGCGATGGCCGCCATCCGGAACAACGACCGTGTGGGCGCGCTCCTGTTCACCGATCGCGTCGAGCACCTCGTACGGCCGGGAAAGGGACGCCGCCACGTACTGCGGCTCGTGCGCGATCTGCTCGCGTGGCAGCCCGACTCCACCGGTACCGACATCGGCCGCGCCACAGAGTACCTGTCGAGACTCCTGCCGCACCGCACGATCATCTTCGTGATCTCGGATTTCGTGGCGCCGTCGCTCGAGCGGCCGCTCAAACAGCTCGCCCAACGGCACGACGTGGTAGCCGTGACCATCGAGGACCCGCGTGAGCGCGTGCTGCCCGACATCGGACTCGTGCGCTTCACCGATCCGGAAACCGGCGCGACGGTCGACGTGAACACGAGCGACCGCAAAGTGCGCGAGCGCTACGATCGCCAGGTGCGCACCGAGCGCGATGCGCGGACGCATCTCTTCCGGCGGCTCGCCATCGACGAGATCGCGGTGCGCACCGAGCGCAGCTACGTGGAACCGCTGCTGCGGTTTTTCCGCACGCGCATGGAGCGGGGGATCGGCCGGTGATCGGGGTCCTGCTCGCGCTGGTCGTGCTGCCGCAGGCAGCGGCGCCCGGGTCGGCGCAGCAGGGTGGAGCCGCATCGCGCGTCGAGATGGGGATCGCGGTGCGGCCCGCAGTCGTCACGGTGGGCGAGCCATTCGTGGTCACGCTGCGGGTGCGGGCTCCGTTAGGCGCGGACATCGGGATGCCGGTGGGCCCCGACAGCGGGTTGTCGGTGGAGTCCGTGGATCCGCGGCAGGAGACGACGGCCACCGACACCGGCTTCGTGGAGCGCACGGCCGTCTACCGGCTGGTTGCGTGGGACACGGGCGGCCAGTCGGCCCGGTTAGGCGACGTGGTGATCACGATGAACGGCCGCGCGCTCCGCTACACGATTGCCGGCGACACGGTGCACGTGAGCAGCGTCCTCCCGGCGGACTCGTCGCGCCGCGTGCCGAAGCCGGAGCGCGACGTGCTCGTCGCGGGATTGCCGTGGTGGGTGTGGGCGCTCGCCGCGCTCGCGGCGGCGCTGCTCACTGCGCTCGTGATCTGGTGGTGGCGCCGGCGCCGGCACCGTGCGCGCGATGGACCGACGCTCGCGCCGATCCAGGTCGCACGCCGCGAGTTCGCGCGCCTCGATGCGCTCGCGTTGGCCGAGGCGGGTGAGCGCGGGCGGTTCGTCACGCTCAATGAAGACGTCGCCCGTGACTACCTCGCGGCGCGCATCCCGGCTGCCCTGCGCTCGCTCACCAGCACCGAATTGTTAGGCGCGGTGCACGACGTGACGGCCGTCCCGCTCGATCGCCTCGCGTCGCTGTTCGCCGAGACGGATCTCATCAAGTTCGCGCGCCGCCCGGTGACGCGGGAGCGCGCCGGCGAGCTGGTGGCCGAGACGCGCGCGATCGTCGAGGACGTCGAGCGCACGCTGGTCGAACAGGCGGCGGCCGCCGAGCAGGCGGAGAAGGCCGCATGATCGCCTGGCTCGAGAGTCTGCGCTTCGGCGCGCCGTTGGTGCTCGTTGCGTTAGTCCTGCTGCCCGCGTGGTGGGTGTGGCGGCGCAGACGCCGGCCGCCGGCCATCGTGTTCTCCCGCACCGACGTGCTGGCGCGCGGTCCGCGGTCGGGTTTGTTCGTCACCCGCTCGCTGTTCGTGCTGCGCAACGTACTTCTCGCCGGACTCATCGTCGCGCTCGCGCGGCCGCGTACCGGCGCACACGCGGAGAACATCACCACCGAAGGCATCAACATCGTGCTCGCCATCGACCTCTCGAGCTCGATGTTGTCCGAGGACTTCCAGCCGCAGAACCGCCTCGAGGTGGCGAAGGACAAGGTCAAGCAGTTCATCGTTGGGCGGCGCAACGATCGCATCGGCTTGGTGGCGTTCGCCGCCGAAGCGCTCACGCAGGTGCCGCTCACGGTGGACTATCCGGTGCTGCTCGCGGCCGTCGACAACCTCGAGGCCGGCCAGCTCGAGGACGGGACCGCGATCGGCACGGCGATCGCGACCGCGGCCAACCGGCTGCGCACGGCGCCGGGGAAGTCGCGCGTCATCATCCTCCTAACGGACGGCGTCAACAACCGCGGCGCCATCGATCCGCGCACCGCCGCGCAGGCCGCGGCCGCGGTCGGCGTCAAGATCTACACCATCGGCGTCGGGTCGGAGGGCATGGCGCCGGTTCCCGTTGGGCGTGGGCTGATGGGGCTGCGCTACGAGTACCGTCCGGTCGAGATCGACGAGGCGCTGCTCCGCGATATCGCGCGCACCACTGGTGGCCGGTATTTCCGCGCGGTGGATGCCGCGGCGCTCCAGAGCATTTACCAGCAGATCGACCAGCTCGAGCGCGAGCCGCTGCACGCGCGGACGTACGTGCGCTACACCGAGCAGTTCCGCTGGCCGTTAGGCGCCGCACTGGCGGCGTTGGCGTGCGAAGTGCTGCTGCTCGCGTGGCGGGGGCCGCTGCCATGATCCAGACGCCGTTTTTCGACGATCCGTGGATCCTTGCGGCGACGCCCGTATTGGTGCTGCTGGTCGTGCTGCTCATCATCGGCGCCTACAAACGCCGGCGCACGCGCTTGCGCCGCCTCGGATCATCCGTCGCGATCGACCGCCTGCTGCCGCCGGCGCTCGAGCGCTCGCCGTGGCGGCGCGCCACGCTCATCGGACTGGCTGCCGCGTTCGCGGGCGTCGCGTTCGCTGGTCCGCGGTGGGGCACGGAGCGCACGGTGGAGCGGGGCAGCGGCGTCGACATCGTGCTGGCCATGGACGCGTCGCTCTCGATGCTCGCGACCGACGCGCGTCCGAGTCGTCTGGAAAACATGAAGGAGGAAGCCCGCCGCCTCCTCGCGCTGTCGGGCGGCGACCGGTTCGGCCTCGTCGCATTCGCGGGACGCAGCTACATCCTCACCCCCCTCACCGTCGATCAAGGCGCGCTCGATCTGTACCTCGACAATCTCGATCCGACGGTGGTCGGCGAGGCCGGCACGTCGATGTCACGCGCCATTGCGCAGGGCACCGAGCTGCTGCTGGCTACGCCGACGACAAGCGATCGGGCATTGATCGTGATGAGCGATGGAGAATCGTTCGAGTCGTCGGATGACGTCGTGGCCGCCGCCAAGGCCGCGGCGGACTCCGGAATCGCGGTGGTGACGGTTGGCTTCGGCACGATCACCGGCACCACCATACCGATTGTCGGACCGCAAGGTATTACTCAGAAGAAGGATCAGGCGGGCCACATCGTGATCACGCACTATATGCCGGAGATGCTGCAAGCAGCCGCGCAGGCGGCGCACGGGACGTTCATCGAGGCCGGGGCCACCGACAAGGCGGCGCGGATTCGCCGCGCGCTGGCGACGCTCCGGCGCGAGGGGCGCGCCACGCCCACAGGTCGCGAGCGCAAGCCGCGTTTCCAGCTCTTCCTCATCCCGGCCATTCTGCTGGTCCTCGCCGACACGGTGCTCGCGGAGCGGCGCCCGCACCGCGCGGCAGTCACGGCCGGTACGGCGGCCCGTGCGGCAGCGGCGATGCTGCTCGTGCTCGCGTTAGGCATCCCGCGCGCGGCGCATGCCGAAGGCCCTGGTGGACCTGGCGCGGATGGCGACCAGTTGTTCCGCGAAGGCCGGTACAAGGAAGCCGCGGCGGCCTACGAGCAGGCATTGCGCAGCGGCAAAGAGTCGGCGCGCCTCGAGTACAACCTGGGCACGGCGCTCCTGGCGGCCGGACAGCGAGACGAAGCGATGACAACACTCGAGCACGCGGCGCAGATCGCCGACGACGCCGACCTCCGCTACCGCGCACTCTTCAACCTCGGACTCGGCTACCTGCAGCGGGCGCGGTCGTCGGCCGGGCAGGATGCGTCGCAAGCGTACATGTCGGCGCTCGACGCCTACCGGAAGGCGCTGCGCCTCAAGCCTAACGAGCTGGACGCGAAATGGAACTACGAGCTTGCCAACAAGAGCAAGAAGGGCGGCGGTGGAGGCGGCGGGGCGCGCAATCAGGACCGTCCCGACCAGGGATCGGCCACCAAGCCATCACAGCATCCGAACACGGGCATCGACAAACGCCAGGCGGAGCAGCTTCTCAATAGCGCCGAGCGTGAGGAGCGCGACGTGCAGGCTCGCAAACAGCGCGAGAACCAGCCGTCGCCGCCGCCGGGCGGCAAGGACTGGTGATGCTCGCACTGCTGGCGGTGCTTGCGTTAGGCGGGCAGGTGCCCGGCGCCTCGCGTGCCGACACCACCGGGCGCCCGCCGGCCATCGTCACGCGCGCGCCGCTCGACACCGCGTCCGCGGTGAACGTGCGCGTGCTCGCCGCGCCGGAGACCGTCTACGTCGGGCAACAATCCACGTACGAGCTGGGTGTGTTCCTCGACACCAACGTGCGCGACCGCATGCGCCGGCTCGAGGCGATCGCGCCCGAGATGCGCGGGCTCATGGCGTACGAGCCGCCGGCGACTGCGTCCGGTTTCCCGACGCGCAGCGTTGGGCAGCACCGATACGAAGCGCGCGTGTACGAGCGCGCCGTGTTTCCGCTCACGCCGGGACGCATCGCGATTCCGCCGGCGCGGCTCGTGTACGCGATGCCGCTCACGTACAGTTTTTTCAGTCACGAGGAGACGTACGAGCTGCGGAGCGACAGCGCGATCGTCGTCGCCATCGAGCCGCCCGAGGTGGGCCGCCCCGCCGATTGGAACGGCGCGGTGGGCACACTCCACATCGCGTCGCACATCGACAACGCAACGGGCCGCGTGGGCAATCCGATTCTGCTCACCGTGGCCGTCGCCGGCCGCGGCAACGTGAATCTGTTCCCGCGTCCGCAGGTTGCGATCCCGTGGGCGTCGACCGTGCCTACCGTCGAGCGCGTCACGCTCGCGCCGGACTCGCTCGACATCCGCGGCGTGAAGGAGTTCGACTGGTTGGTGACGCCGCAGCGCGACGGCCGCCTAACGATACCCGAGATTCACTACTCCTATTTCGACCCGGACTCGCGGCGCTACGAGACGGCGGTCACGCCGGCGATGCCCGTGGCCATCGCGGCGGGCACGCTCGCCGGAAGCGACACCGGCGCAGTCGCGCCGCGCTACGCGTTGCGCTCCACGTACCGCGGGCCGCTCGCGCCGGAGCCATACACGCGGATGCCGTTCTGGTGGCTCGTGAGCCTCGCTCCCGTGCCGGCCATTGCCATCGCCGTGGCGCGCCGACCGCGACGCGCGCGCCGGCCGGCGACGCCGGCCCGCGCGCTCCTCGCGCTCACGCGCGCCCCCGACCCGCCGCCGACGCGCGAGCTCCGGCGCGCGTTCCTGCGCGCCGTCGCGGCGCGCGTCCGCAGCCGCGCCTTCGGCACCGGTCCCGTGCCGGCCACACTCGCCGAACCCGGTGTCCTCGCGCGCGCCGCCCGCCGCGCCGGCGTCTCGACCGGCACCGCCACCGCGGCCGCTGCGTTAGTCGAAGAGCTCGACACGGCGGCGTTCGCGAGCGGCGGCAACGGGGCCGCGCGCGCCACGCGCGAGCTCGCGAAGCGCGTCGAGCGGACGTATCGCGCCATCGATCGTGAAGCCTGCCGTCCACGCGGCGTGCCGGTCACTGCTGCGGCGATCGCGCTCCTCGTCATCGCCGCCGGCGCTCGCGCTGCGAGCGCCGACGGTGACGCCGCGCTCTTCGCGCGCGGCGTGGAAGCCTACCAATCGCACGACTTCGCCGCCGCCGAGCGCGTGTTCGCGAACATTACGTCGCGCGTGCCGCGCGCCGCCGACGCATGGGCGAACTTCGGCACGGCCGCCTACAGCGCTGGCGACACCGCCGGCGCGGCAATCGGCTGGCAGCGCGCCCTGCGCATCGAGCCGCTTGCCGGCGACGCGCGGGACCGCCTCGAGATGTTGGGTGCGGCGAGCGGACTCGGCTCGGTTCCGGCGATCCCGCCCGCACCGGTCGCGCTCATCGCCGCAGCGCTCTGGATCGTCGCGTGGGTCGTACTCGCGTGGAACGTCGCGCGGCGTCGTGCATCGCCCAGTGCGCGTCCACTCATCGCGGGCGGCATCGCAATCGCCGTCGCGCTCGGCGCACTCGCGGCGGCGGTCGATGCGCGCCTCGCGGGGCGCGGGCTCGTGGTCGTCACGCAGGACGCGCCGCTCCACGAGCTGCCCGCGCTCGCGTCCGACCGCTCGACCACGCTGCGTCCGGGTGAAATCGCGCGCGTCGTGGAGCGCGAGGGACCTTGGGCGCGCGTGGTCACCGACGGCGGACGACACGGCTGGGCCGAATCGGACGACCTCACGTCGCTCGCTCGCGATTGACGCTCTTCCGGCGGCACTCGTAGCTTTCCGAGTATGCCGCGCATCACCATCCTCGACAACACGGTGGTCGATCAGATCGCCGCCGGCGAGGTGGTCGAACGCCCCGCGTCGGTCGTGAAGGAACTGGTCGAGAACGCGCTCGACGCGGGCGCGCAATCCATCGACGTCACGTGCGAAGATGGTGGCCGCGCGAAGATTCGTGTGGCCGACGACGGCTGCGGCATGGAGCGCACCGACGCGGTGCTCGCGCTCGCGCGCCACGCCACATCGAAAATCCTTCACCCTGCCGACCTCGTGGGTGTCGCGAGCTTCGGCTTCCGAGGCGAAGCGCTGCCCGCCATCGCGTCGGTCTCGCATCTGGAGCTCGACACGGCCGCCGGCGACGGCGCCGGCACGCGCATCTCGACGTCGGGCGGCTCCGCGCCTAACGTAACCGACGCGGCGCGCCGCCGCGGGACATCGGTCACCGTGGAGCGGCTGTTCTACAACGCGCCGGCCCGCCAGCGCTTCCTCCGGTCGGCGCGCTCGGAGTGGCGCGGCATCGTGGACGTGCTCACGCTGCTCGCGCTCACGCGGCGTGACGTGCGCGTCACCGCGACGCACGACGGCCGCGCAGCGTTAGGCCTGCCGCCGGCGCCGTCGCTCCGGGCGCGCGTCGGTGCGCTGTGGGGCGCGTCGTTCGCCGAACGTCTCGTGGATGTGGACGACGTGAGCGGCGAGATCCACGTGTCCGGACTCGTGGAGCGCCCGGCCGACGTCGGCACCGCCAGCCGGCGCCTCTTTCTCTCGGTGAACGGCCGCGCCATCCGCGACGGGGGGCTCGTCCGCGCCGCCGAAGCGGCATACCGTTCCACGATTCCCGCGGGCATGCGGCCCACGCTGCTACTCGAGCTCACGGTGCCCAACGACGCGCTCGACGTGAACGTGCACCCGACCAAAGCCGAAGTGCGGTTTCGCGACCGCTGGCCCACCGAGCGCGCCGTGGAGCACGCTGTTAGGCGCGCGCTCGGCACCGGCGCGAGCGCGGCGACGTTCGGCGGCCGCGCGGCATCGTGGCCCACCGAGTTCGCCGCGCCTTCCGCCGTAGACCGCGAGGTGCTGCGGCCGCACGACATCACGGCGGACGCGGCCCCGCTCGCGCCTAACGCAGCCACCGCCACGCTCGACGCCGCGACAGCAGCCGAGCCGCGCGCCGAGCCACTGCCGGTGCCGCCGCTCATGCAGCTACGCCGCACGTACATCACCTTCGAGCACGATGACGGTATCGTGCTCATCGACCAGCACTCGGCCCATGAGCGCGTGCTGTACGAGCGGTTCGTGCGCACCCTCGAGCGCGGCGAGGCGCCGTCACAGCGGCTGCTCTTTCCCATCACGCTCCACTTGGGACCCGCCGAAGGCGATGCATTCGATGAGCATCGCGCCCTGTTCGAGCGCCTCGGCTTCGAAATCGAAGGATTCGGCGGACACACGCTCATCGTCAGCGCCGTCCCCATGCCGCACCCGCGATTCGATGCGCCGCGCTGCCTGCGCGACACGCTCGCCGCGCTCACCGGCGACCGGTCGCCATCGGCGGCGTCGCGTCACGAGCATCTCGCCGCCACGCTCGCGTGCAAGGCCGCGATCAAGGCCGGCGACCCGCTCTCGCCCGACGAGATGCGCGCGCTCTACACGGCCCTCGCGCGCACGACGCTGCCGGCGCACGACGTGCACGGCCGGTCGACCATCGTGCAGCTGTCCTGGGACGAGCTCGAGCGACGCTTTGGCCGGCGTTAGGCTTCGGGTGATCACGGGCCCCACGGGCGCCGGGAAGAGCGCGCTCGTGATGGCGCTCGCGCGCCGCGTCCCGTTAGGCATCGTGAGCGCGGATTCGCGGCAGGTCTATCGCGGCTTCGACATCGGCACCGCCAAACCGTCCGCCGCCGACCGCGCGTGCGTCCCGCACGCTGGCCTCGACATCGCCGAGCCCGACACGCGGTACTCCGCCGCCGCATGGGCCGCCGATGCCGTGCGCTGGATGGACGACGTGCGTCGTCTGGGACGCGAGCCGGCGATCGTGGGCGGCACGGGCTTCTACATTCGCGCGCTCACCGCGCCGCTCTTCGTCGAGCCGGAGCTCGATGCACAGAAACGCCGCGACATCGCGGCACACCTCCGCACGCTCACGCTCGCCCAACTGCAACGGTGGTGTCGCGCGCTCGACCCCGAGCGTGCCGGACTCGGCCGTGCCCAGCTCGAGCGCGCGATCGAAGTTGTCCTTCTTACCGGCATTCCGCTCTCGCGTTGGCACCGCGATGCCCCGGGCGCGGAGCCGCGACACGCGCGATATCTTGTAGTCGATCCCGGTCCCGCACTGGGCCAGAGCCTCGCGACGCGACTGGACGACATGCTCGACGCCGGTTGGATCGAGGAAGCCCGGGCGCTCGACGCACGCGTTCCGTCAACGGCGCCGGCGTGGAACGCAACCGGCTACGCAACCGTTCGTTCGCTGGCGCGCGGCGAGATCAGCCGATCCGCGGCGCGCGAGCAGATCCTGGTCGCAACGCGCCAGTATGCGAAGCGCCAGCGCACGTGGATTCGAAACCAGCTGCCGCCGGCCGACGTGACGCGCATCGATCCACACGAGCACGATGCTCTGGATCGCGCGCTCGAGTGGTGGAACGAGACACGTGAGGGGATGGGATGAAGATCGGCATCACCTGCTATCCGACATACGGGGGCTCGGGCGCCGTCGCCACCGATCTCGGCATCGCGCTCGCCGAGCGCGGGCACGAAGTGCACTTCATCACGTACCAGCATCCATTCCGCCTGCCCGCGTTCCTCCCGCGCATCTTTTTTCACGAAGTGGACGTGGTCCGCTATCCGCTGTTCGAATATCCGCCGTACGATCTCGCGCTGGCGGTGCGCATGCACCAGGTGGTGCACGAACACCGCCTCGACATCCTCCACGCGCACTACGCCATTCCGCACGCGACGAGCGCGTGGATCGCCAAGGAGATGTTGCAGAGCGACGACATCGACGTCCGCATCATCACCACGCTGCACGGCACGGACATCACGCTCGTTGGGCAGGACCCCTCGTTCCAAACGCTCACCAAGTTTTCCATCGAGCGCTCCGATGGTCTCACGGCGGTGTCGCATTTTCTCAAGCGCGAGACGTACAACGCGTTCGGCTGCACCGGGTGCGCCGTGGAAGTGATCCACAACTTCGTGGACCCGCACCTCTACAATCGCGCCGCGCACATTCCGCTCCTGCGGGAACAGTTAGGCAGCAACGGTGATCGCGCGGTGGTCATGCACGTGTCGAACTTCCGTCCGGTGAAGCGGGTCCGCGACATCGTGCGCATCTTCGCCAAGGTTCGGCGCGAGCGTCCCGCGGTACTGGTCATGGTGGGCGACGGCCCAGAGCGTACGTCGGCCGAACAGGAAGCGCGCGAGCTGGGCGTCCAGGACGACACGTACTTCCTCGGCAAGATCGACGTGGTGGCGCCGCTGCTGGCCAGCGCCGATTTGTTCTTGCTGCCGAGTCAGAGCGAGTCGTTCGGGCTGAGCGCACTCGAGGCGCTCGCGTGCGGCGTGCCCGTGGTCGCGTCGCGGGTTGGCGGCCTCCCCGAGGTCGTGAGCGACGGCGTCACCGGCGTGCTCCGCGAGGTGGGCGACGTGGATGGCATGGCTGCCGCGTCGCTCGACATCCTCGGCGACCGCGCACGCTGGGAGCGCATGAGCGCCGCCGCCGCCGCGGATGCCCGGCGCCGCTTCTCGCGCGATGAGATGGTGGCCCGCTACGAAGCGTTCTATGAGCGCACGATTGGTTGACGCGCTCCTGCGCCTGATGCGCTGGCCTAACGTCGTGCTCGCGGCGTCGGGCGTCGCGTTCGGTGCCTGGTGGGTGGGCTGGGGGCCGTTGCCTGACATTGCGCTTGCCGCCACCGGCGCCGCGTGTCTCACCATCACGGCCAACGTCTGGAACGATCTCGCCGACATCGAGATCGATCGTCTCGCGCATCCCGGGCGTCCGCTGCCGTCGGGACTGCTGTCGCCACGCACCGCGCGACACATCGCAACGGTGTCGGGTGTGTTGGGCGTCGCACTCGAGGCGGCTGTGTCGCCCGCGCTCGGCGCACTCAGCGTGATCGTGGTCGCGCTGATGTTCGCGTACAGCCCGTGGATCAAACGCACCGGCTTGTTGGGCAACATCGTGGTGGCAGTCCTCGCGTCGCTGCCGTTTCTCTACGGCGCGTGGGTGGTGGGCCGGCCGCGCGCGGCGATCGTCCTCGTGATGATTGCCGTGCCGTTGCACCTTGCTCGCGAAGTCGCGAAGGATCTCGAGGACGCGCCGGCCGACGCCGGATCACGACGCACGCTGCCGGTGAGTGCCGGTGCGTCGGTGGCGATCGCGGTATTGTCGGTTGCGTCGCTCGCCTTCCTGCTGCTGCTGTTGCCGTTCGCCGCCGGCCGTCCGCGGTTCGCGGCTGCGGCCGTTCCCGCCGCCGCGCTCGTCCTCTACGCCGTGGGTATCGCGGTTCGTGGCCACCGCGGGAGCCCGCTCGTCTTCAAGCTCGCCATGGTGTGCGCCATGGCCGCGTTCCTAACGGCCCGCCCGTAACGCCCTCCTCCCACGCTCGACCTTCATGACGCTCTTCCAAGCGATCGTCCTCGGCATCATCCAAGGCTTGTCGGAATTTCTTCCCATCAGCAGTTCGGCACACCTCGCGCTCACGCCGTGGCTGTTGCGCTGGCCGGAGCCGGGTTTGTCGTTCGACGTCGCGCTGCACACCGGGACACTGGTTGCCGTCCTCGCGTACTTTCGCGCGGAATGGATCCGACTCATCCGTGCCGCGTGGGAGATCGTGACGACGCGCAACGTCGCCAACGAGTCGCAGCGGCGCGTGGTGCTGCTCGTGATCGCGACGATTCCGGGCGGCATCGCCGGTCTGGCGCTCGACAAGTACGCGGAGACGACGTTCCGCGCGCCGGCTCTCATCGCGTGGGCGATGATCGTGCTCGGCATCCTGCTCTGGCTCGCGGACCGCGGCGCGCGCGAAGTGCGCAGCCTGTCGGACATGCAGCCGCGTGATGCGTTGCTCATCGGCATCGCACAGATCTTCGCGCTCATTCCCGGTGTGTCGCGCTCCGGCTCGACCATCACCGCCGGCCTCGCGGACCGGTTCGATCGCGAGAGCGCCGCGGTATTCAGCTTTCTCATGAGCATGCCGATCATCGCCGCGGCCGCCTTCCTCAAGGTGCCGCACGTACTTCATGAGCAGGGACTCAGCGCACCACTCGTGGCAGGCGTGCTCGCGTCGGCAATCAGCGGCTGGCTCGCCATCGCGGCGCTGCTGCGCTACGTCACGCGCCGCAGTTACGGCGTGTTCGCGCTGTACCGTGTCCTCGCGGGCGTGGCCGTGCTCCTCATCGTGCATTATCGTGGCTGAGGCGACCTACGACGGCTGCGGCGCCGACGAGCTTCGGGCATTGCTCGATCTGCCGCGCGTCGAGGTGTACGACAGTGTAACGTCGACGTTGGACGTGGCGCATGTGTTGGGCGAGGAAGGCGCGCCGGCCGGCTCGCTCGTGTTGGCCGAGCGTCAGACGGCCGGCCGGGGGCGGGAGGGGCGGCGTTGGACGTCGATTGCCGGCGGCGGCATCTGGCTCACGATGCTGGAGCGGCCGGGCGATCCCGTCGCCACCGAAGTACTGGCGATTCGGTTAGGCATTGGCGCCGCACAGGCGCTCGACGGCTTCGCCGAGTCGCCGGTGCGGCTCAAATGGCCCAACGATCTATACGTCGGGGCGGGGAAAGTGTGCGGGATTCTGGTCGAGTCGAGGTGGCGCAACCAGCAGATCGAATGGGTCGCGGTGGGCGTGGGCATCAACGTGCGGCTTCCGCCCGACGTGCCTAACGCAACCGCGCTCCGCGCCGGACCGTCGCGGGTGCCCGTGCTCGAGGCGGTCGTGCCGGCCATCCGCGCGGCGGCGTCCGCGCGGGGTGCGCTGCGGGCCACCGAGCTGGCGGCCTACGCCCAACGCGACATGGCGCGCGGCCGCGCGTGTCGTCTGCCGGCGCCCGGCGTGGTGCAGGGTATCGATGAGCGCGGCTCGCTCCTCGTCTCCACAGCGGTGGGGGACGTGACGTGCCGCTCCGGCTCTCTCGTGTTCGAGGAGGACGCGTGATACTCGTCTTCGATGTAGGCAACACCGAGACCACCATCGGGCTGTTCGACGGCCGCACGCTCGCTGCCCACTGGCGCGTGATGACCGACGCGTCGCGGACGCCGGACGAGATTGGCCTCGAGCTGTCGGGTCTCCTGGGGTCGCGCGACGTCGCGCCGGCCAGCATCGACGGCGCCGCGATCGGCTCCGTCGTCCCGCCGGTCACGGGCCCGCTCGCCGAGGCGTGCCTAACGTGGTTGGGCTGCGCCGCGGTGGTGGTGGACGGCCGCTCGCCGCTCCCCATCGTGCTGGAGGTCGACGAACCGCTCACTGTCGGCGCCGATCGCGTCGTCAATACGCTCGCCGCGAGCCGCATCCACCACGCCGACACCATCGTCGTCGACCTCGGCACCGCCACGACCTACGACTGCATCACGGCCGACGGCGTGTTCCTGGGAGGCGTGATCGCACCCGGCGTCCGCACGTCGTTGGACACGCTGATTCGCCGCACGTCGAAGCTGCCCGCGACCGAGCTCGCCGCGCCGGCGCGCGCGATCGGCAAACGCACGGAAGACTGCATCCGCGCCGGCGTGATGTACGG